>Ga0315282_10015841_pt1 | contig 11075 bp, 11 predicted proteins | sample YL17G07_20_MG_FD_203693 | JGI IMG/M metagenome (GOLD analysis project Ga0315282, IMG submission 203693) | Sediment microbial communities from Yellowstone Lake, YNP, Wyoming, USA - YL17G07_20 | ecosystem: Environmental > Aquatic > Freshwater > Lake > Sediment | place: USA: Wyoming | collected...
CCGAGGAGGGGCGAGGAAAACCGCAGGTGAGCGAAGGTTGGAGCGGGAGACGGGGATCGAACCCGCGACATCGAGCTTGGGAAGCTCGCGTTCTACCGCTGAACTACTCCCGCTCTGCGGCCTGACTATTCTATCAGAAGCTCGAACGGTCCGAATGTCCGAAGGTCCGAAAGTGGACCTTCGGACATTCGGGCTCTCGGACCTTCGGACGTGCGCTCCCGCCGGCCGTTCCTACCCGCGAATGATCGCCAGCACCTCGTCGCGCTTCTTCTCCATCAGCTCCGGCGTCTGTGCTTCCAGGTTCAGCCGGAGCAACGGCTCGGTGTTCGACGGCCGCACGTTGAAGTGCCAGTCGTCGTACTCGACCGACACTCCGTCCATCCGGTAGACCTTTCCGCCGGCGTACTCCGCCGCCAGCGCGTCGAGCTTCGCGTCGACCGTCTCCATGCTGGCGACCTTCGTGTTGATCTCGCCGGAGATGAAATACCGGGCGCGCAGCGGCGCGAGCAGCGCCTCGAGCGTCTGGCCCTTTCGTGACATCAATTCGAGAATCAGCAGCGCGGGAATGAAGCCGTTGTCGGCATAGAAGTTGTCGCGGAAATAGTAGTGGCCCGTCACCTCGCCGCCGAACGTCGCGTTCTCCTCGCGCATGCGCCGCTTGATGAACGCGTGTCCGACGCGGTTCATCAGCGCCTTGCCGCCGTAGTTCGCCACCGTGTCCCTCACCGCGTAGCTCGCCCGCAGATCGTAGATGATGGTCGCGCCCGGGTGTTTCATCAGGAACGACTCGGCGAGCAGGGCAGTGATGAAGTCGCCGGGCACGAAGCCGCCGCCGCCGTCGATGAAGAAACAGCGGTCGGCATCGCCATCCCAGGCAATCCCGATGTCCGCGCGTTCCGCGACGACGCGCTCGACGATGTCCCTCCGGTTCTCCTCGATGAGCGGATTCGCCTCGTGCGTCGGAAAGGTGCCGTCGATCTTGAAACACAGGCGCGTCGTCCGGCACGGCAGGTTGTCGAACAGCGGCGGCGCCACCAGGCCGCCGATGCCGCTGCCCGCGTCCAGCACGACGTTGAGCGGCCTGATGACGGCCGGATCGACGAACGAGAGCACGTGCTGCACGTAGGGAACGAGGATGTCCTGCGGCGAGATCGCGCCGGACGTGCGCGCCGCAGCCGGAATGGTGGCGGCGCTCACCATGTCGCGGATCTCGGTGATACCCGCCGCGCCGCTCAGCGGAAACGCCTCGCGGCGCACCAGCTTCATGCCGTTGTACTGCTTCGGATTGTGGGACGCCGTGATCGCCGCCCCGCCGTCGAAGCCCTCGCGCGCGACGCCGAAATACAGCATGTCGGTGCCGCACAGGCCGAAGTCGACGACGTCGCAGCCCTGCGCCCGGGCGCCGTCGATGAAGGCGGCGGCCAGCGACGGGGACGACACTCGCATGTCGCGCCCGACTGCGACGCGGCGCGCCTGCAGGTACGCGACGAACGCCCGGCCGATGTCGTGCGCGATCGATTCGTCGATTTCGGACGGATACACGCCCCGGACGTCGTAGGCCTTGAAGATCGACGGGTTCACGCGGGGGGAACGGGCGGCATCCATCGCGTACTCCAGAGAAGGTCCGAGAGTCCGAGGGTCCGATCACAGCCTGCTGTAGTCGGTGACGACGGACTTGTCGCCGAGGACGACACGCCCGTCGAGGCTGGCGTTGCGGCCGACGTGGCAGTGGCGGCCCAGGATGGAATCGCGCACCGACGCGTCGCGGGCCACACGGGTGCTGGCCCAGACAATCGACCCTTCGACGTGCGCGTCTTCTTCGATCTGGCACTGACGACCCAGGACGGAGTACGGCCCGATGCGCGCGCCGCGCTTCACGACGGTGCCCTCGTCGATGTAGCAGGGCCCTTCGAGATTGACGCCATCTTCGACGCGCGCATCCGGCGAGATCCAGGTGGCCGGCTGGCCGTCATCGAACGGCGGGGCGATGAAGCGCCGGTCCATGATGTCGCGGTGCACCTGCATGTATTTCTCGGGCGTGCCGATGTCAATCCAGTAGCCGCGGTAGATGTAGGCGACGAACGTCTCCCGGCGCTCGACGAGCGACGGAAAGAAGCTGCGCTCGATCGACCAGGCGGTGTCCCTGGGAATGCGATCGAAGGTGTCCGGCTCGAGAATGTAGATGCCGGCATTGATCGTGTCGCAGGTGATCTCCTCCGGCTTCGGCTTCTCGAGAAAGCGCCGCACGTTGCCCGCCGCATCGGTCTCGACCAGGCCGTAGGCCGTCGGGTTCTCGACCGGCGTCAGCACGATGGTCGCGCGCGCCTTGCGCTCGCGGTGCAGGCGCAGCACGGCCGCGACGTCGACTTCCGTCAGGATGTCCCCGTTGAACACCACGACCGGCTCGTCGAGCGACCTGTTCGCGTACTTGACGGCGCCCGCCGTCCCCAGCGGCACCGGCTCGACGACGTAGCTCAACGTGACTCCCAGCTCCTTGCCGGTGCCGAACATCTCCTCGATGCGGCGCGGCTGATAGTTGAGGCTGAGGATCACTTCGTCGATTTCCGGCACCTGGTGCAGCAGGTCGATCTGGTAGCGGAGGAACGGGCGGCCGAAGATCGGCACGATCGGTTTTGGCGTGTGGATGGTCAGGGGCCGCAACCGCGTGCCCTTGCCCCCTGCGAGCAGAATTGCCTTCATAACAAGCAGCCATCATACCCCAACTTTGCGTCATCATTGAATGGCGGGGACCCCTGCACCCCGCCAGGCTCCTCGCTCGCGGGGCCCCCACGCCCCGCTCCGCTTCGTCGCGTTCGCGGCGTAGCGCGCCCTGCCGTCGACTTTTGCTTCTGGTCGCGGCATCAGCGGGGTAAAATGGCGGCCGGCTGACCGAACAATGCGCATCCCCAACCTGCCGAACTCCCTGACGCTGGTCCGCATATTCCTGGTCCCCCTGCTCGTCGTCGTGTTGCTTACCAAGTTCGAGGGGCATCTCATCCTCGGTATCCGAAAGGAGCTCATCGGCGCTGCGATCTTCGCCGTGGCCTCGCTGACCGACTGGGCAGACGGCTATTTTGCGCGCCGTCGCCAGCAGATCACGATCGTCGGCCAGATGATCGACCCGATTGCCGACAAGCTGCTGACGTCGGCCGCGTTCATCTCGCTGGTGCAGATGGAGCTGGCGCCCGCCTGGATCGTCGCCGTCATCATCGGGCGGGAGTTCGCAATCACCGGGCTGCGCAGCATCGCCTTTGCCCGCGGCGTGACGATCCCCGCGTCGCGGCTCGGCAAGCTGAAGATGATTGCGGAGGTGGTGGCCATCCTCGCGCTGATCCTCGGCCGGGATCGCCTGCGGCAGGCGTCCGCGCGCGGATTCTACGCGCTCGGGCAGGTCGCCCTCTGGGCGGTGCTGGTGATTGCCGTCGTCTCGGCGGTCGACTACTACCGGCGCTTCAACCGGCTCATCCTCAAGACGGCTGCCGTGGGCGGCCAGCCGACTACCCCTTCAGCTCCTTGATCCGCGTCTGCGCTTTCGGCAGGAACTCGCTCTGCTGGAATTCCGCCACGAGCCTCTCGAGGTAGGGAAGCGCCTCCGCCTTGAGGTTCAGCGCGATCAGCGATTCCGCGAGGTAATAGTAGACGCCGTCGCGGTTCGTGTAGTCGGGGTCGTCCCTGAGGATCGCCTTGAAGCGCTGGATGGCGCCGGGGTAGACGTGCCACCGGTAGTAGTTCAGGCCGACCAGGTAGTCGCTGGTGCTGAGGCGGTCGCGCGCCTCCCGCAGCTTCTTCTTTCCGTCCGGCAGCAGCTTGCTGTCCGGGAACCGGGCGACGAACGCCTCGAGCTCCTTGATCGCCTCCCGCGTTTCCTTCTGGTCGCGATCCGGCTTCAGCATCTGGGCGTAGTGCGAGAGCGCCAGCTTGTACTGGGCGTAGTCCGCGCGCTGGTGGTTCGGGAAGAACGTCAGGAATTCCTTGAATTCGTTCGCGGCCAGGACGAGTGATTCCGGGCTGTCCTCGCCGAGATACGCGTCGCCGAGCCCCAGCTTTCCATCGGGCCGATACGGACTTTGCGGGTAGTTGTCGTAGAGCTGCTGGAAGTACTCACGCGCCTTGATGTAGCGCTTCGTGTTCAGCGCCTCGGTACCCCTGTCGAACAGGTACTTGTCCGGTTGAACCGTGCCGGCCGGCAGCTTGGTGCCGCCCCCCGACGCGCAGGCGGCGAATCCGATGCCGCAGGTGACGAGAACCGTCGCGAGAGCGAGCCGTGCCCGGCCGATTCGTGCGGGGAGCTTCATGGTCACCACAATCAACACTTTCTCGTTCACGAGCGCGCGACCATCGCCGAGAGCCAGCGAAGTTCCGCTGCGAGTCCTTCCTCGAGGCCGATCGACGGCGCGTAAGCGAGTTCGCGCCTCGCGAGCGAGGTGTCCGCGAACGTATCCCGCATGTCGCCTTTCTGGGTAGCTTCGTGGCGAATGTCGAGAGGTCGTCCGACGAGCCGGCCGATCAGCGCGAGCACCTCGTTTACGGAGACACGCGAACCGCCCCCGATATTGTACACGCGCCCCGGTATTCCGCGGGCACCGGCCGAGATGGTCGCCGCGACCGCATCCTCGACGAAGGTGAAGTCGCGGGTCTGTGCACCGTCACCGTAGAGGTGAATGGCGTCGGAGGTGAGCGCGGCCTTGATGAAACGGTGGAACCCCATGTCCGGCCGTTGCCTCGGGCCGTACACCGTGAAGTATCGAACCGACACCGCCGGCACACCGAGGTTCACATGGTAGAGGTGGCAGAGATGCTCGGCCGCGAGCTTCGTGACGCCGTAGGGGGATACCGGCTGGACGCGCTGATCCTCCCGCATCGGGATTGGCGCCGCGTCGCCGTAAACGGACGAGCTCGAGGCGTAGACGAGCCGCTCGAGCTTCACCTTCGCGCACGCCTCGAGCAGTACCTGCGTGGCCTCGACGTTGTGTTCCGTGTAGCAGCGAAAGTCGGTGCCCCAGCTCTTTCGCACGCCGGCCTGCGCGGCGAGGTGGAACACGTGCGTGGCGCCATCGAGCAGGCGGGGCAAGTCGGCGTCCTGGATGCGGGCCTCGACGAGGGCGAAGCGGGGGTGCGCACCGAACGGGGCGACGTTGGCGTCCTTGAACCTGCGCGGGTAGTAGTCGGTGAAGCAGTCGAGGCCGACGACCTTCGCGCCGTCAGCGAGCAGACGTTCGCACAGGTGCGACCCGATGAAGCCCGCCGCGCCCGTTACCACAGCCTTCATCGGAACAGCTCCCTGACACGGGCCGGCAACCGCGTGGGTCGTCCCGCCGAATTCACCGACGCGTGCACGGTGTGGCCCGCGGCGGCGACAATGCCGTCGCGCCGGCGCACGATCTCGTACTCGAATCTGACCCGTACCGGCGAGAGGAGATCGCCGCGCGCCCTGATTTCAATTTCGTCGTCGTAGCGCGCGGGCTGCCGGTACTGGCAGTGCGCCTCGATCACCGGCAGGACGATCCCCGACTGTTCCACCTCGCGGTAGCTGAATCCCGCCTGGCGCAGCCACTCGGTTCGGCCCACCTCGAACCAGACGAGGTAGTTGGCGTAGTAGACCACGCCCATCTTGTCCGTGTCGGCGTACCGGACCCGGAGCCCGGTGCATGCGATGCGCCCGGACGGATGCGTCGCGTCGCGCGTGGACTTTGAGCGGCGGCGCGTCACGACCGGTCCGCCCACGTTGCCGGAACGTGGCGCTGCGCGAGCGCTTTCAGTTCTCGCGCGGCCGTCTCCGGATCGGACGTGTGGAAGATCGCGGACCCCGCCACCAGAATCTCGGCGCCCGCTGCCACCACCGCCCCGACGGTCTTTGTATCGATGCCCCCGTCGATTTCGACGGCGGCACGGCTGCCGGCACGATCGAGCAGCGCGCGAACGACCCGTACTTTAGACTCGCTGCGGGGAATGAAAGTCTGCCCGCCGAACCCGGGGTTGACCGACATGACGAGCACGTAGTCGGCGTCGCAGGCGATTTCCTCGAGCGTGACGACCGGCGTCGACGGATTCAGCACCACACCGGCCTTCAGGCCGAAGCTGTGGATGTAGGAGACGGTCCGGTGCAGGTGAGGCGCCACCTCGACATGCACCGAGATCATGTCCGCCCCGGCTTTCGCGAACGCGTCGATATACCGGTCCGGCTCCGAGATCATCAGGTGGACATCCAGCGGCACGCGGGTTACGCGCTTGAGCGAGGCAACAACGGGCGGCCCCACGGTAATGTTCGGGACGAAGTGGCCGTCCATCACGTCGACGTGGATGTAATCCGCCCCGCCCCGCTCGGCGGCGGCGATCTGGTCGCCCAGCGCCGCAAAGTCCGCGGCCAGGATGGAAGGCGCAAGCCGAATCTTCACCGGCTCACCTCGAGCGATATCGCCTCGCCGGGCGCGACCTGGAAACCGGCCTGCGGCGACTGGCGCAGCACCACGCCCGCCGGCACACCGGGGTAGGACTGGCGTCCGACCACGGCGACGCGGAAGCCATTGTTTCGCATCACGTCCGCGGCGCGGTCTCCGTTGAGGCCGATCAGGTCGGGCATGACGTATGTCGCCCCTCGTTCGCTCCGGTTCACCAGCAGGGACACCTGCGTGCCGCTTGCGTTGGGCGGCGGTTCCTGCGCGACCACCGTGTCGGGTGGGTAGTCGTTGGACCGGATTTCGGCAGTCGAGGCGAGCCCGAGGCCGTCCTGTTGAAGCCGCAGCTGTGCGGTCCGCTCCGTCTCGCCCGTGAGGTTCGGTACGCGGGCCACGCGAGCGCCGGCACTCAGCCACACCTTCACGCTGCGCCCGCGGCGCACGGCCGTCGCCGCATCCGGCTCCTGTCCCGCGACATGCCCGGCCGCCACGCGGGCATCGGATCGCCTGATCTCGTCCACCTTCAGCGTGAGGCCGAGGTCGTCGAGCTTGGCGGACGCGTCGTTGACGCTGCGACCGCGCAGATCGGGGATCCTGACCTCGCGGGCCTTGAGCGCAATGCGAGCGGCGCCGACCGCAAAGACGAGGTAGGTGGCAACCAGAGCTATCGAAACAATGAGGATTTTCCCCGCGCCCAGGACGCGGGTCTTCAGTGCCATCGCTTGCGACGAATGTACTACAACTGCTTGCCCGCCGCCAAAGCCGCGGATTTCTGCGCTGATTCGCGGTCCAACCCGCACGGCGGAAGCGGATCACACGAATTGACGTCAGATCCAATTCAATTCATCCGCCGATTACACCGATTACGCCGATTCCCGATCGCGATTTCAAAACGTATGGACACGAACCGAAGGTCAGCGAGGGTCGCAACGACGCCGGAGATACGCCTGGCCGTCCGCCGTCCAAGCGCATCGACGCGCCTAATCGGCGTAAATCGGCGTAATCTACGGATCCGTACGTGACGCGCCCGAGCGCACGACGCGCCACTTGACGCGTTGAGCGGATTCGTCCGGTTCGCCGTCGGTCACGACCCGGCCGCGACGGGCCGGCGCTGAAGCAGGGCGGCGAAGAAGGCTTCGAGGCCGTGGATGTGTGGGTACGTCCGCAGGTGGCCGGCCGAATCGATCGGCGATGCACCTCCTTCCGGAACGGCGATCGCCCGCGCGGGGGCCGGTACAGCCACGTAGTCGGGTCGCGTTTCGAGGAAACGGCGCACCACTTCTTCGTTTTCCTCGGGTTCGCTGGAGCAGGTCGCGTACGCCAACCAGCCGCCCGGGCGGACGGTGTCGGCAGCGTGCTGCAGCATCACGAGTTGCGCCGCGGCGAAGGCTGCGATGTCCGCCTCAGCGCACCTCCACTTGATGTCCGGATCCCTCCGCAGCGTGCCGAGACCGGAGCAGGGCGCGTCGAGCAGCACCGCGTCAAAAGATGCACCAAACGGCGCCGGCCGCGTGAAGTCGGCCTGCGTCACGCGCACGCACCTCGCGCCGCTTCGTTGAACGGTCTCGCGCAGCAGCGCCAGCCGGCGGACCCGGACGTCGGACGCCACAATCAGGCCCCGGTCCTCCATTTCGGCCGCCAACTGCGTCGTCTTTCCGCCCGGCGAGGCGCAGGCATCGAGCACCCGGTCGCCCGGTCGGACAGGCAGGATCAGGCCAACCAACTGCGACGCTTCGTCCTGCAGCAGGAACAGGCCTTCACGCTCGAGCGGCGTCCTGATGGGATTGCCGGACGTCACGACGAGGCCGTGCCGCGCATACCGGGTTCGGGCGGTCGTCACGGAATGTCGCTGCAGGCGAGCCGCAACCTCCGCGACGGACGCTTTCAACAGGTTGGCTCGCACCGTGATCGGTGCTTCCCGGTTGTTGAAGCGCAGCCACGCCTCGGTTGCCGCCTCGCCGTAGCGGTCCAGCCACCGCTCGACGAGCCAGCGGGGATGGGAGAGCGTGACGCTGAAGTAATCCAGGAGGCCAGGTCGCCGCTCCGCGTCTCCGATCGACGCATCCGGCCGGTCCGGTAGTGGCGGCGCTTTGCGCACTCGGGCGATGGCGCGGAGCACGGCGTTGGCAAATCCCACGGCGCTCTTCTTCCGCGCCTCGCGCACCAGCTCGACCCCCTCGGCGACGGCGGCGGCCGGTGGGATCCGGCCGAGGTATATCAGCTGAAAGGCACTGAGGCGCAGGCTGGTAAGAACCTCCGCGTCCACCGCGCCGGGGCGGCGGCGCGCGAAGCGTTCAATCAGGTCATCGAGGGCGCCGCGCCAACGCAGCGTGCCGATGGCAACGGCGGCGGCGAGCGCCTGGTCGCGGGGATCTTTCAGGCGTGGACGCGCGGCAGCCATCGCTCGGGGCAGGTCGGACTTGCCGCGTTCGACATCGAGCAGGATGCGATAGGCCGCGCGACGCGCGGGGGCGACGCTCATGATTGAGGCGCCGGCGTTTCGAACCGCGCGGCGCCCGGCCGCAGTGGATGGCCCGCGAGGAACTGGCGCACCGTCATCGCCCGCCGTCCTTCCGGCTGAATCTCGAGAATCCGGACCAGGCCGTTACCCGTCGCAACGATCATCTGATCGCCGGCTGCCGCAACGACCGTCCCGGGTTCCGCGTCGGGTACATCGCGACCGCCCGGCGACGTGCGCAGGATGATGTAGCGGCGGCCGCCGAGGAAGCTGAACGCGTGCGGCCACGGGTGGAGGCCACGAACCTTGTTGTGGATGGCGGTGGCCGGTTCCTGCCAGTTGATCAACCCTTCTTCCTTCGTCAGTCGCGGGGCGTAGGTGACAAGACGGTCGTCCTGCGCCGTTTCTTCCGCACTGCCTTCCTGCATCCGATGGACCACCTGCAGGAGGAGCGCGGCCCCCATCGAGGCGAGATCTCGATCGAGCTCCTCAGCGGTTTCATCGGCTCCGATCGGTCGGACGACGGACGCGAAAGTCGGCCCGGCGTCGAGCGCCTGGACAACGCGCATGATCGTGATTCCCGTCTCGGTGTCACCCGCTATCATGGCCCGTTCGATCGGCGCGGCGCCCCGCCACCGGGGCAGCAACGAGGCGTGCACGTTGATCAGGCCGAAGCGCGGAATGCGGAGGACGTCTTCCGGCAGAATCCTGCCGTAGGCGGCGACAACGCCGAGATCCGGCGAGAGGGCCGCGAAGGGTTGAAGGAATTCCGGGGCCTTGAGCCGCTCGGGTTGCAGCACCGGGATGCCGTGCGCGCGCGCCAGCGCCCTGACGGGCCCCTCGCCGATCATCTGGCCGCGTCCCCGCGGTCGATCGGGTTGCGTCACGACGCCCACGACCGGATGAGACGAGGCGATCAGGCGCTCGAGCGTCGGCACGGCAAACTGCGGGCTGCCAAAGAAGACTATGCGCATTCCGGGAATTGAGCCGGTGCTCACCACTTGCCCGTGCGACTCAGCTTGTGGATCTTGCGGACGATGAGCTCGCGCTTGATGCCGCGCAGGCGATCGACGAACACCTTGCCGTCGAGATGATCCATCTCGTGCTGGAAGGCGCGCGCCAGCAGGCCTCGGCCTTCGATCGTGCGCTCTTCGCCCGTTCGATCCATGCCCTTCACGATCGCGAATTCCGGCCGCGCAACCGTCGCGTTGAAGCCGGGAAGGCTCAGGCACCCCTCTTCCTCGAGCTGCATGCCCTGCCGCTCGACGAACTCGGGGTTGACCAGCGTGATGAGGCCCTTGGGGTCGTGCCCGAGAGAAACATCGATGACGAACAGGCGCAGGCGTACACCGACCTGCGGCGCCGCGAGGCCAACCCCGGGCGCCGCGTACATCGTTTCCACCATGTCGTCGATCAACTGCTGGAGGTCGGGCGTCATCTCCTCCACGCGACCGGCGGGTTGGTGCAGGACATCCCTGCCGTATTTGACGATGGGGCGAATCACCGTGGCACCCCGAACCGCTGCGCGAGATCGCGCGTGAACGCCTCGTAGTTGCGCGACATCTCGTCGAAGGAATCGCCGCCGAACTTCTCCACGAACGCATCGGCGAGGACGAGGCACAGCATCGACTCGGCAACGACGCCGGCGGCGGGAACCGCGCAGACGTCGCTTCGCTCGATGACCGCCGGCGCCGCTTCCAGCGTGTCGAGATCCACGGAGGGGAGCGGCTTCATGAGCGTCGCGATCGGTTTCATGTAGCCCGTAACGCGCACGTCCTCGCCGTTGGTGACGCCTCCTTCGAGGCCGCCGGCCCGGTTGCTGCCGCGCGCAACGGGGCGCGTACCGCTGCGTCCTTGCGGGGGCAGCGGCAGGATGGAGTCGTGGACGCCGGATCCCCACGTCGAGGCGGTTCGCGCGCCCATGCCGATGCCTACCGCCTTCACCGCCGGAATCGACATGATCGCCTGCGCCAGCCGGCCATCCAGCTTCCGGTCCCACTGCACGTAGCTGCCCAGGCCGGGCGGGACCTCGTGCGCGATCACCTCGAAGACCCCGCCAACAGTATCGCCCGCCGCCTTCGCGCGATCGATCTCCTCGAGCATCCGCTGCGCGACGGCGGCGTCCACGCACCGAAGCGCGGAGTCCTGCGGCAGGTCGCGAACGCGCTCGAAGGCCACCTGCTCGCCGTTCTCGAGAGCCACCGGGCCGATAGCGATCACGT
>Ga0315282_10015842_pt1 | contig 11075 bp, 5 predicted proteins | sample YL17G07_20_MG_FD_203693 | JGI IMG/M metagenome (GOLD analysis project Ga0315282, IMG submission 203693) | Sediment microbial communities from Yellowstone Lake, YNP, Wyoming, USA - YL17G07_20 | ecosystem: Environmental > Aquatic > Freshwater > Lake > Sediment | place: USA: Wyoming | collected...
TCACCTTGTCGCTGCCTCGGGTTCGCAAACGAAAAGAAAACCACCGCTCCACCGACGTAAAGTCGGCGGGGACGATATAGAGAGTGCGTCCGCTCTGGAGCAAAATCATCCCTCCACCGACGTAAAGTCGGCGGGGCGGCGTTTGAAAGATGCAGGCGGGACGCCCGCGCTACTTTATCTGACACCTGGATTTGGCGGATTCGCGTTGCGTCAAGATACACCGTCCGCATCCAAATACCAGAGGGAAATGCTGGACATACTAGGGTGCACAGGAGAAAATCGGTCTGGCGGGCCGGGTGAGAAAACTCCTCAATTTCCCACAGTCCAAACACCTTTCGGCCTGCTGAGGAGCTGCGCCTATGGCCCAAAAACCCACCTTGATGACCACGACCCTCTGGGACTTCCCGTCGCAGCAGTACGGCGACGAGAGCCAGGGCGACCAGGAATACAAAGGCGCCACGCCCGCATACCTGATCTGGAACCTCCTGCGGCGCTACACCAAGCCCAAGGACCTGGTGGTGGACCCGATGGCGGGCAGCGGCACCACGCTGGACGTGGCGCGCGAACTGGGCCGCCGCGCCCTGGGATACGACCTGAACGTCACGCGCAAGGACGTCTTCCGCGCCGACGCCCGCAAACTCCCGCTCGAAGCCGCGAAGGCCGATTTTGTTTTTGTGGACCCGCCCTACTCCACCCACGTCCACTACAGCGACGACCCGCGCTGCATCGGCAAACTCGACGCCGCCGGGCCCGAGTACTACGCCGCCATGGCCCAGGCGATCGCCGAGATCCTCCGGATCCTGCGGCCCGACCGCTACATGGCGCTCCACGTGTGCGACTCCTTCCGCAAGGGCAAGCCGTTCCGCCCCATAGGCTTCGAGCTTTTCCGCCTCTTGCGCGAGCGGTTCGAGCCGGTGGACATTGTCTCGGTGGTCCGGCGCAACCGCGCGCTGCTGCGCCGCCACTGGCACACCGCCGCAACGGAGGGGAATTACTTCCTGCGCGGTTTTAACTATCTTTTCATCATGTACAAATCGCCCGCGAAAGGCTCGAAACCGCCGCGCAAGATCGGGCGGGACACCGAGCCGCAAGGCGCGGCGAGGAACGGGCTGAAGCCCGCACTACGAACCTCTTGGCCCGCGTCATATTCGTAGGCTGGAAAGCCACTACCGTCTAATGGTTTCTGCACGCTTCAGCGCGCACTTCCTTGCCCCCGGCTTCAGCCGGCGGGAACAAGGCTTTGCTTCTCGGTGGGACATAGCGCGCTTCAGCGCGGCTTCTCGACATGCTTCAGCCCTGCTTTCATCTCCTTTTTTGCTGAAGCGGGTCGAGAAGCCCGGCTGAAGCCGGCTGGGACCTTGAGAGGACATGCCCTCTCCCCACCGGCTCAAGCCGGGGGCAAAAAGGGGCCGTCTGAAGACGGCTGAGAATACGCTCAAGGCTTGCATATTATCCATATTCCGGTGCTTAGAGTACGCAAACCCTTAAACGGTAGTGGCTGGAAAGCCTGCGCCCCTCTGTTTTCCTCTGTTTTCCTCTGTTTTCCTCTGTTCTCCTTTGTTCTCCTCTGTTTTCCTCCGTTCTCCTCTGTTCTCCTCTGTTCTCCTCTCTTTTCCTTGACATTGCCGTGGGTTCGCTCACAATACTTGAGGCGGGCACAGAGGACCTTTTCCCGCCGCTAGCCCGCGAATTGCGAAGGTTGGGCTAGTGTGGCCATTTGCCCCTTTTCCGTCAGAGAGGCCTTGTCTTGTGAAAATCCTCCAACGCTACGTCCTGCGCGAGGTCCTGGCTCCGACGATCCTGGCGATTGCCACGCTTACGGTTGTCCTCATGATCCAGATGCTCTTCCGTCGTTCCAGCGAGTTCATCGGGGTCCTCTCGCTGTCCCTCCTGTTCCGCCTGATGGCCTATGTCCTGCCCACCCTTCTCACCCTCACCATCCCGATGGCGATCCTGACCGGAGTGCTGCTGGGGATCGGGCGGCTCACGGTGGACAGTGAGATCAAGGCGTTCCGGACCCATGGCGTCCACCTGTTTCCCGTGTTCTTGCCGGTCCTGATCCTGGGCGGGCTGGCGAGTGTTTTCTGCCTGTACAACAGCCTTTACCTTGCCCCCTCGATGCTTGGCAAAAGCTTCCAGGAGATCGAGCAACTCCAGCGCGAGGTGCTCAGCTCCATGGAGCCGGGAATGTTCGAGGACCGGCTGAGTTGCCAAGGCACCGATGTTGTTCTGTATTTCGAGGGAAAGGACCCCGCAACGGGGGATATGCGGGACGTTTACTTCTCCGTGGAAGGAACCCCGAAGGACCTGAAGGCCAACCTGGCAAACCTCAGGAAAACAACCCAAACGGGAAGTCCCGAAACGCCCAAGACCCTTTTCCTGGCGTCTTCGGGCAGGATAGTCCCCGCGCCAGTGCCGGATTCGGACGAATCCGCCGGCGCCCAAGTGTCCGACGAGGACACGGAAACAACGAACCAGCCGGAGCCTGGCCGGCCCGCGGCCACGCTGGTTCTGACCAGCGGGACCATTCATTTTCTGCGCGGCCAGGATGACCCGCGCTACCTCGTCGCGGGGTTCGATGAGCTCAGCCAGGGCCTGGATCTGACATCTCAGAACAACGAAAAAGGCGCCGCGCCCACGATGACCCTGTCCACGTTCCGCAAGACCATCCAGGAACTCGAACAAAAGCACAAGCGGAATAACCCGGGCAACCTGGACAAGAGCGGCAATAAGGTGTACAGCAAAATCGCCCAGCAGCTCCTGGCGGAGATGTTCCAGCGCTTCTCGATCCCCCTTGCCTGCTTGTCCTTCGTGCTGATCGGACTGCCGCTGTCCATCTACGTCCGGCCTTCGGGCAAAGCCGTCGGGGTCGGCATCGCCTTCGGCTTGATCATGGTCTACTACGTCGTGATGCATTACGGGGCGGGCCTCACCCGGCAGACCACGGGGATCGGCCCGGAGATCGGGCCATACGTCATTTTCCTGCCGAACGTTGTGTTGACTTTCCTTGGAGGCGTGTTATTGTATCGAGCCGCGCATCGGTGAACGGCGGACCGATAGGAAGCGATTCCGACCCCATCCCCCAGAGCCCTCTCGAGGTTCACGTGATTCCCATCGCCAGGTCCAAAGCCCCTGTTCCCTCTCTGATCCCGGTTCGTCCCCGGCGCCGCCGACTGGGCGCGGGGCGCCTCTCCTTTGCGTTGCTCGCCCCGGGTCTGCTGCTTTGGCTCGCGGTGGGCGCCAGGGTCTGCCTCGCCCAAGCGGACACGCGGGATGAAACGTCCCCCACGCTTTCCGCCCGTGACGGCACGGGCTTGTCCGACGCGGAACCCATCGGCGATGAAAACGGCGAGGAGGCCCCCGCCAGGAAGCCCAGGAAAAGCAAACCCCGCGACGGGGGAACCAAACTGCCCGGGCAGATAGGAATAGGCACGGCGGAGAAACTGCTGATCCAGTCCCTGTCGGGAATGGTCTACGGACAAAACGACCTGTATATCCCCGAACACTCGCGCATGCAGTACGGCAACATCAAGATGGAGGCGGACAGTTTCTCCTTCCGCGACCCTGGACAGATGCGGGTGGAAGCGGTGGGCAACGTTCGGCTGACGATTCCGAACGTGGACATCCAAGCGGAGAAGATGTATTTCAACTTCCGGGACTACGAAGGAAAGGCCTTCAAAGCCAAGGGAACCTGCGGACCGGTGTACTTTGAGCACGCAAAGAACGAGACCCAATCCAACCCGTCCTTTCAGATTGTCAGCCGGAACGAGATACTGCTGCACGGCGCTTCGGTAACCACGTGCGATCTCGGCCGGCCCCATTACCATCTGAGGGCGCGGGAAATCACCATTTTCCTCAAGGAGCGCATTTTCTTCCGGGACGCCGTGTTGTACCTCCACACTGTGCCCGTGTTTTACATGCCCTTCTATACCCGGTCCCTCCGCGAGCGCTCCCCCTGGTTCTTCTGGGGGGGATATCACAGCCGGCTAGGGCCCTGGGCTCGCCTGGGTTACACCTACAAGCACGAAGAGCGGGCGCCCGCTTTTGAGGATGACGAGGAGCTGAGAACGATCTCCCGGGGGCAATTGACGGTGTTCGCCAACGAGTTCGCCAAGCGCGGGCCGGGCGGAGGGCTGCACTACAAGTACAGTTTTGGATCGGGACGGCACGAGGGAGACGTGGAAACCTTCTATCTGGACGACGGCAACCGCGATGTGCGCTCCAGGGCCGCCTACGACGCCTACTACCGGAGAATCGCATACGACGGCCGGGCACTTGGCTCGTATAGCAAGTTCCAGACCCGCCACTATACCGACGAGAACGATCTGCAGCGTTACCAGATAGGACTTGGACACCGTTCGCAATTGAGCGAGAACGCCACCATGGTGGTGAACGTGGACTATCTCAGCGATCCGGACCTGAGCGAGGAGGCGCTGGACATCTTCACACTGGTTGACCGGCGCCGCGTCATGGTCCGCCGCGCCCGGGCAGCCCTTACGTGGGCCGACGATGATTTCACCGCCCGCATCCTGTTCGAACTCAAGGACCGCATCGGCCGGAACCGCGTGACCAATTTCTCCAACCCCGCGGATATATTGCGCGATTTTGACGAGCAGCCCGAGCTTCCCATCTCCGAGCGCACGGACAAGGGGATCACCACCGACCGCTGGGGACGCGTCACCGAGAGGGCGCCCGAGATCACCGCTTCCACGGCCTGGGTCAAGCTGTGGAACCTACCCTTCTACTATCGCAGCGATTTGCACCTGTTCAACAACCTGGACAAAGGGCTCAACACGGTCTCCACCAAGGACGACTCATTCGTGCAGGGAGTGGATTGGTACAATGCGCTGATGTGGCGATTGCGCCTGGCCCCCCGCGTTACCTGGCTCAACCAGGCCGGCGCCGGCGCCGGCGCGGCCCAGCGCCGGAAGACCGAGTACGGGTACCTGCGCGACTCCGACTTCTACTACGATCCCTCCCAGGGTGAGGAGCCGTACTATCTCTTTCCCAACGATGCGGAGGGAGGACTGGTCTTCAAGGATCCCGAGACCTTCCTCATCGGCTCCAAGTGGTTCAACCTCCGCAAGGACGTTTCCAACGAGTTCTTTTACGGCGACGTGATGTCGCAACTGCAGGCCGCGTTCACCGATGCCCTGACCGGCAGCCTGGCCTACCGCTACCGCGCCACCACCGACAACTACCTCGGCGACTGGTATGCCCAGATCGGGAACCGTTACGCGCGCGACGATCTGTACGATTTCCCGCTGCGCGAGAACAACGTTCGCGCAAGGCTTCAGTACGTGCTGGCCCAGCCGCGCTTGACGGCCTCCTTCAACTTCTTCCGCAACCTCATCAGCGAGGAACACCTCTATCCGGGGGAACTCGTCAGCTTCTACGGCCCGGATCTGGTCTGGCAAAACCAGGCGAGAACCCTCTCCACCGGCGCCCGCATCGGCATGTCTGAACGCCAGATGTACCACCCTTCCGATCCGAGCGCCTACATTGACTCCTCACTAGGCTATGGCTGGTTCGCCAACTATGCCCCGACCAGCCAGCTCTGGTGGGGAAATCTGGCGGTGTCGTATTCGGAGAAGTTAAACAGGCCGCTGGGCGACCGGAAGTACGACCGCTATATCGAGCGGCAGAACCCTTACACGATCACGGGCGGGCTCGGCGGCAAGGTAGGTCCGAAGTACACGGCGCGGGTCTCGGCCTCATGGCGGTCCGAATACGGAACATTGGACCGGTTCTCGCTGTCTCTGCAGCGGGACTTGCATGACGCGCGGATCATGACCGAGCTGGTATTCAAGCAGGATACTTACAGCAGCAAATACGAAGGCGGGGAGAAGCGCAGCGCGATGAGTTTCACCGATCAGATGGACTTCCGTGTCGCGTTCGTGCCGCAATTGCCGGGCGGCAAGACGGTGCCGGGAATGCCGGAGGTGGGAATTCTCCAACGGGCCGCCGGCCAGGAGAACGCGCAGGACGCGACGTCCGTATCGGGCGGCGTCCTCAATCTGCAGTGGTAAGACTGAGTAGAGAGGACTGAGGACTGAGTGCTGAGGACTGAGGACTGAGTGCTGAGTGCTGAGGACTGAGTAAAAGAACAACTCATAACCCGTCCCTCAGCACTCAGCACTCAGTCCTCAGTCCTCAGTCCTGTCTTCTATTGCAGCAGGTTCGACAGCTCTTCCAGCAACTTCGATTTCTCCGCCAGTTCCCGGCACGCGTTCTCCAGATCGGATTCCAGTTCCGCGATCTTCTCCTGCTGCTCCTGGTTCTGGTTCAGAAGATCTTGAATCGCCGTGTCCTTCTCCTGGAGCTCCCCGCGAAGGGGTTCCGTCTCCTGACGTACCCGAGCCAGCTCGTCCCGAGCACTCCCCAGATCCGCCTGTGCCCGGGCCGCCTCATCCCGCGCGGCGTCCGCCTCCGCCCTGGTCTTTTCCAGGGTTTCCTTGTTCTCCCTGACTTTCGCGAGGATATCCTCTCTGCTCAGTTCCGACATGATCGCGTTCCTCCGTTTCCACGTATGTTTGCGGCGACCGCTCTCGTTCTTATCGGCAGCGTTTCGGGAAGGATTATCCCGGTTTTCGTTGCGGTTTGTCAAGGCGCAGACGCGGGGAAGCCCGGCCCAAGTTTATGTCGTGCACCCGCCCGGCCCTGTCACTGGCCCAACATCGGCGACCAGGCCGGAGACGTCGCCTCCCGGGAGGTAGTCAGCCTCTGTACGCTCGATCCGTCGCGGCGCATGACGTATATCTCGTAGTTGCCCGTGCGGTTGGAGGCAAAGGCGATATGCTCGCCATCGGGCGCCCAGCATGGATCTTCGTTCTTCCCCGGGCCATTGGTCAGCTGCATGATGCTGCCGCCGTTCAGATCCATCGTGTAGATATCAAGCCGCCCCTGATCCCGCGCCACCCACGCGATCCGGTCGCCTTTGGGCGACCACATCGGCGCGTCGTTGTAAGTGCCGCGCGAGGTCAGCCGGCGCGGATTCGACCCGTCGGCGTTCATCATCCAGATTTGCGGGCCGCCCGTGCGGTCGGATTGAAAGACGATCTGGGCGCCGTCGGGGCTCCAGGAGGGCGAGGAATCAATGGCGGGCGTGCGGGTGAGCCGGACCAGCGTTCTTTCGCTGCCGCTGCGCTCCATCGTATAGATCTCAGAATTGCCGTCCCGCCCGAGCGTCAGCGCGATGCGGCCGATCTTCTGGTTCCAGCTGGCGGTATAGTTCAGCCCCGGCCGCCTCGAGACAGGCCAGGTCGTGCCCGTCCCCAACTGCACCCCCCACAGATCGGGGTTTACGTCCCGCCAGGACGTATAATAGATCTCCGTGGCGTTGGCGCCCCAGCAGGGTGTGGCGACGAGGCTCTTGTCAAACGTGACTTGCCGGACGTTCGACCCGTCGGCGTCCATCACAAAAACCTCCTTCTTGCCCTCCGGAGTGCGGCCCACATAGGCTATTTTCGTGGAGGAAATGCCCACCGCTTCCTTGCCGAACACGTGCAAGACCACGGCGTCGCTGATCTTATGCGCCAGGTCGCGGGCGTTGGCAACCGGGTATTCCTTGAACTTCAGTCCGAAGGTCCGTGTCCGGTAGGTGACGTCAAAGAGCCTGCACTCGGCGGAGATCCGCCCCCGGCTGTCCACCGAAAACGTGCCCTTGAGCACGAAATCGCACTGCACGCGGCCCCATTCGGCGTAGTCCACGGTGTCCTTGCTCTGCAGCCTCTGGTCGTGACGGTGGGTTTCCTCGACGAAGGAGTCGTTGGCTTTCTTGAAGTCGCTGAGCATGGTCAGGTCGCCGTAGATCACCTGCGGAAAAAACGCCGGACTCACCCCTCCGGCGCCGCCCTCCAAATCGAAAGCGGGGATGCCGATAACCGGAGCGGTGTAATGTCCCGCGCCGACGGGAGGCAGGCTGACCTCCCCGCCCTTGCCCGAAGTGAGGCCGGAACCGGGCTGTGCGGGAACGCCGGGTTTTGTTTGCGCGAGGGACGCGGAGATCTGGAAGATAGCCAGCAAGAGGGTGAGCATCTGGATGGCGAAGGAGCGGGAGAGGGGACGCATGGGAGCGGGAATCCTTTCTGACGTGGCTTTCGCGGCGGAAGGAATCCGCCGCCAGGACTTTCAAGCATCAAGCATTTCCGCCGCGACTTCAATAGAAATATGTACAGGACCGCAAGAGGAGACATTCCTTGCAAAACCGGAGTTCTTGTAGGATATTATTCCGCCCGTTGTGGGAATCCGCAAGAACGGGGCCGAAAGGTGACAAAACATGCAGAGCAGCAATCTGGAACCGCAAATCATCGCCCGCGGCAGGGAGTTCTTCTCCAGCATCAGCGGCGAATCCGTTTCCCTCTTCAACAAGGCCCGCTGGACCGGCAAAGTCATGGACTGGTGCATGAAGAACGAGGGCTTCAAGGTCCAACTCTTCCGGTTTGTGGACGTCCTTCCCTCTCTCACGACCGGGAAACTTCTCACGAGCCACATTCGAGAGTACTTCGGCGGCGAAGGCGACGACGTGCCGGCCGTTCTTAAGTGGGGCGCCAAGAGCGCGGGCATAGCCGGCATGCTCGGCGCGTCGGTCATCAACGCCACGATTCGCTATCAAATCCAAGACATGGCCAAGCAGTTCATTGTCGGCGAAAACACCAAGACGGCGGTCAGGAACCTGGCCAAGCTCCGCAAGGATGGCTTCGCTTTCGTCGTGGACGTATTGGGCGAGGCGACCGTCAACGACGAAGAGGCCGAACGCTACGTCGCCACCTACCTCGAGCTGCTTGACGAACTCCAGGACGAGCGCACGAAATGGACGGACCTCGGCGGCGGCAACAACGGGCTTGACTGGGGCCACGCCCCGCGCGTGAACGTCGCGGTCAAGCCGACGGGCGCCTATCCCCTTCCCGAGCCCCAGAACTTCGAAGGAGCGGTGGAAGGGATCAAGGCGCGCCTGGCCCGCGTTTACGAAAAGGTGATTGCGGCCGAGGGTTTCCTCTGCATTGACATGGAGTCCTACAAATACAAGGACATCACGCTCGAGGTGTACCGCCGCTTGCGGTCCGATCCGAAGTTCCGCCACTATCCCCACTTGGCGATCGTTCTGCAGGCCTATCTGCGTGACACGGATAAGGACCTTGACGACCTGCTGAAGTGGGCCCGCGAGAACCAGCTGCCGATCTCGATCCGCCTCGTGAAGGGCGCCTACTGGGACTACGAAACGGTCCTCGCCAAGCAACGCGGCTGGGAAATCCCCGTCTGGACCCAAAAGCCGGAGACCGACGCGGCCTTCGAACGCCAGACCTGCAAGATCCTCGAGAACCACGATATCTGCCACTTCGCATGCGCCTCGCACAACATCCGCTCGATTGCCGTCGTGATGGAGGCCGCCCGCGCCCTCAACGTCCCCGAAGAACGCTATGAATTCCAGGTCCTCTACGGAATGGCGGAGCCGGTCCGCAAGGGCTTGCAGAACGTGGCCCGGCGGATCCGCCTCTATTGCCCCTATGGCGAATTGGTGCCGGGGATGGCCTACCTGGTCCGCCGCCTGCTCGAGAACACCGCCAACGAGTCTTTCCTTCGCCAGAGCTTTGCCGAGGAGCACGAGATCACCCAACTCCTTGAAGACCCGCGCAAGACGCTCGAACGCACGCGCAAGGAAGAAGAACCCGCGCCCGCCCACCAACCCGCCGAACAAATCGGTCCGATCAGTCCGATCCGACCGATCCGACTGATCGAACCTTTCCGCAACGAGCCAGCCGCCGACTTCACCAGAAAAGAAGTCCGCGACGCCTTCCCCCGCGCCATCGCCGAAGTTCGCAAGCAGACCGGCAGGACCTATCCGCTCTTCATCGGCGGCAAGGACGTGGCCACCCCAGAGACCCTGCCGTCGGTCAACCCCGCCAATCCGGATGAGGTGATTGGACGGATCTGCCAGGCCGGAAAACAGGAAGTGGGTGACGCCATCGCCGCGGCCAGGAAGGCCTTCCCCGCGTGGCGCGACACCCCGTCGGCCCAGCGCGCCGAGTACCTCCTGAAGGCCGCCGCGATCCTGCGCCGCCGCATCTACGAACTGAGCGCCTGGCAAATCCTCGAGGTGGGCAAGCAGTGGGACCAAGCCTACGCCGACGTGGCGGAGGCCATTGACTTCCTGGAGTACTACGCCCGCGAGATGATCCGCCGCGCCGAGCCGCGCCGTTGCGGGTCCTCTCCCGGCGAGGTCAACCTCTATTTCTATGAACCCAAGGGCATCGCGGGGGTCATCGCGCCGTGGAACTTCCCGCTCGCCATCAGCTGCGGCATGGCCGGCGCGGCCATCGTCACCGGAAACCCGGTCGTTTTCAAGCCATCGGGGTTCTCCTCAGTCATCGGATACCACCTCGTCGAGGCCTTCCGGGAGGCGGGGCTGCCCGCGGGCGTCTTCAACTACACGCCGGGACGCGGCGGCGTGATCGGCGATTTCCTGGTGGACCATCCCGACATCAGCCTGATCGCCTTCACCGATTCCGTCGAGACGGGGTGCCGCATTATTGAGCGTGCCGCCAAGGTGCATCCCGGCCAGGCCAACGTCAAGAAAATTATCTCCGAAATGGGGGGCAAAAACGCCATTATCATTGATGATGACGCGGACCTGGACGAAGCGGTGCCCCTTGTGCTTTACTCGGCATTCGGGTTCCAGGGCCAGAAGTGCTCGGCCTGTTCCCGCTTGATCGTGCTCGACTCGGTGTATGACCGCTTCATCGAGCGCCTCATCAAGACCGCCTCGGGGATGAAAATCGGCCCGGCGGAGGATCCCCGGTACTCGATGGGGCCCGTGGTGGACCGGACCGCGCAGAAGAGCGTCCTGGAGTATATCGAGATCGGCAAGAAGGAGGGAAAACTCTTGTATTCGAGCCCGGTTCCGGACAAAGGCTTCTATGTTCCGCTCACGATCATCGGCGGGATCAAGCCGGACCACCGGATCGCCCAGGAGGAGGTTTTTGGACCCGTGCTCGCCGTGATGCGGGCCAGGGATTTCGACCAGGCCATCGAGTGGGCCAACTCCACGCGCTTCGCGCTCACGGGAGGCGTGTTCA
>Ga0315282_10015843_pt1 | contig 11075 bp, 9 predicted proteins | sample YL17G07_20_MG_FD_203693 | JGI IMG/M metagenome (GOLD analysis project Ga0315282, IMG submission 203693) | Sediment microbial communities from Yellowstone Lake, YNP, Wyoming, USA - YL17G07_20 | ecosystem: Environmental > Aquatic > Freshwater > Lake > Sediment | place: USA: Wyoming | collected...
GCACGAGAGGGCCACGGCCCTCCCGTGCCGGTGCGCCGGCCCCCCGCCATTTGAGCGATTGTCAAAAACTCGTTCCGATATTGCCGACCGGACCTGAGCAGCCAAGGCGCTGAATGCAACGGACTCTTGGGAACTGCGATCACTTCCTCCGAACAAAGTCATGACGGAAGCTCTCCACCAGGAACGTCCGACCAAAGTCGTTTCGAATTGTGGTTGACAGGGCGTCTTTACTGAAGTACTGCATCTTGAAGAATTCTCGCTGAACAGCGAGGGAGGGGGAGACAGCTAATGCGGGCGGACTCTGCGGCAGGAAGTGGGAACCTGTGCAAGAGCGTTCCGGCGCTGCCCAAAGTTTGTGCATTCGCTGCACCATATCAGTGAGGCGGCGGAGAGCCATAGAGCGTAAGTGCTCACAAATCAGCCTCGTGCGCGGAGGACGATTCCCCGATCCTGTGGTACAGAACTTGTTTCACTCTGGCCGAAACCTGAGGACCGTGGAGAAAGCCGGATGAGACACGGCGGGAAGAATCGTTTTCGGCGGGATAGTGAGCCGGGGTTCTCGCTCTTGGAGATCTTGATTGCCTTGCCCATTCTGGCCATCGTCAGTTTGGCCCTGGTTTCCGTGGTGACCTTCGCCAGCCGGATCTCGCGGATTGTCTCCAACCAGGTGGCGGCCAAGAATGTCGCCCAGAGCTACTTCGAGCGAATGGCCATAGACGATTTCTCCCGTGTGACCAAGGACAACTATCCTTCGGTCACTCTCGACAGCAGCCCGGTGCTCTATCTGGACCATGTGCGGAAGACCCGTTGCTCTGTGGATATCGAGATCACCGGCTATGGAACCGCCGACGCGGGGTCGGCCAATTCGCTGGTGGATACGGATGCCGGCTGGAAGGCCAATGAGTGGACGGGGAACGTCCTGTTTCTCCTCAGCGGTCAGGGCTACGGCCAGCGCGGCACGATCAAGAGTAACACGGCCAACACGCTGACGGTGGATGGGGCTTTGAATCCGGCTCCGACCTCGGGCACCAAGTATGCCATCAACGGGGGCAAAACCGTGCGGGTGGAGACCAATTGGAAATACCTGGGCAAGTCCTATCGCGAGAAGATCGAGTCGCTGGTGGTTGACTGGGGACCACGACGGTGAGTACGGCAATTCGTGAATACGGTGGCATGCATCACGGTCGAAGAGGACTAAGAGGGCACTGAACGCCATGCTTGTACACGCTTCCATTCGGTTGTCTGGGCGGTATCCGACCCGCCGTTTCGGGCGGGGTCATCGTGGGATGACCCTGATGGAGACCGTGGTGGTCGCGGTCCTGGGCGTCATTCTCACGTTGGCGATGGTGTCCTTCGGCGTCTTCCTTTCGAAGCTGAACAAGTCCACGCTCTCGCAGCTGCGCTTCAGCATTTTCAGCAAGAAGGCCATCGAGGAAATCGCCAAGGTCATCCGTTACGCCAAGCGGATCGAGGTCACCAACGAAGGGACGCGGTTGCTTTGCACCGATGAGAACAACATCACCAGTGCCATCTACTACCACGACGATGACGGCAGAGCCTGGACGCTCGCCAATAATCGGTTGTACTACGTGGCGGACATCCATGCGACCAGCCCGCAACCGGTGGCGATCGCCGGATATATCTCGCCCTTGCCGGACAAGCCGATTTTCACGTACGTGGACCGAACGAGCGCGGTGGAAATCAGTTTCCGCATGGGCGATCCGCGGAATGAACCCAAAGCACCCTATCACCGCGAGACCGGTCCGGGCCCCCAGGGCTTGGACATCCGAACGGCGTTTGGTCCGCGGAACAGCTACTTGGAGTACTGAGACGGAGAGGCCCTCATGGCCCTGCGGCGACGAAAAGAGCGTGGCAGTATCCTGATGATTACGATGGTCGTCCTGCTGATCGCGGCCGTTGTCGCGACCGGCCTGGCCAGTTTGGCCGTGTATGAGTTCGGCGACGTTGCCCGCTATGAGATCTACAAGAATGAATTCGAAGTCGCCGAAGCGGTTTTGGCCAAAGTCTATGCCGAAATCACGTTTCTGGTCGAGTATTCGGCCCCAACTCTCTCGACCCAGCTGGCTTCGATCCGCCCGCCGGTCTTCAACGGATACACCGTCAAAAACCTGACGATCCGCGAGATCTTCAATGGGAATCAGACCGTCACCGATCCGAGCAGCCCCCTGAAAGGCTTGCAGATCCAACTCATTCGGTACCGCGTCACCGCGCAGGTTCATCAGAACAGCAGCACCTCGAAGCGGTTCAAGCATCCCGGCGTGGAGCTGAAGCAGGACCTGGAGCTGCGCTACTTTCCGCTGCACCTGTTCGCCATATTCTATAGCCCCGACTTGGAGATCCATCCGAGCACCGCGATGGAGATCAGTGGCCGGGTTCACACCAACGGCACGCTCTATGTCGGCTCGGACGGGGGCTCTCTGAAGCTGAAAGACTACGTCACGGCGGTCGGCAAGATCCTCCATCGGCGGAACCCGATCCTGGGGCTGGGCCTGGCTGCGGGAAATGATTCCTTTTGGAACGGAACCGCCGATGTCAGCATGTGGGATGGCAGCAAGTGGATTGACCACGACTATGCCGGCTGGGCCACCGTGGCACAGTCGCGCTGGGACGGCCATGCCTATGATTCCGCCCACCTGGTGACGCAACTGGTTCCCCCGATCCCTCCCTTCCAGGATTCGCAGGGGAACGCGAATGCGCATTCCTTGATAGACCGGGCGTCTCCGGATTCGCCCGAAGAGGCGCCGGGCACCAGTTTCCGCCAAGAGAAATTCGAGTACAAGGCGGGTCTGAAAATCGTGCGCGATCCCGCGACGGGAGGGGTCCGGGGCTACGATCAGAGCGGCGGGCCGGTGGATCTGACTTATCCCGATCCCCTGGACCCGGATCTGACCAAATGCATCTACCAGGAGACCACGTTTTACGACGCCCGCGAAGGCAAAATCGTTTCGAGCATTGACATCAATATCGGCAATCTCATCGAAAGCGGCAAAGCCCCGGAAAACGGAGTTTTGTATCTCTCCAATGAGGGATCGGACGGGGTGGTCCGGATCGTCAATGCCTCGCGCCTTCCCGTCAATGGCCAGGGCGGCTTTACCATCGCCAGCGACGATCCCCTCTATCTCAAGGGAGATTTCAACACGGTCAACAAGGAATACGCGATGGTGGCCGCGGATGCGATCTCTGCCTTGTCCAACAGCTGGAAGGACGAGAACAGTCCGGACTATAGCAAGCGGTCGGCGAGTGAGACGACGTTCAATGGCGTGTTCTTTCAGGGGATCGTCCCCACGCAGATCATTGACGGAACCCCTCGCTACAGCGGCGGGCTCGAGAACTTCTTCCGTCTCCTCGAACGATGGCAGGGCCAGACTCTGCGGGGCAGCGGCTCGCGAATCTGTTTGTGGGAAAGTCAAAAGGCCCGGGGCTGGTGGGGAAAGGCCTCTGTCTATGATCCTCCCACACGTGTCTGGAGCTGGGATTCGATGTATGGGGGGATGAGCGGGCCACCCGGTGCTCCCCACGTGTATCACGTGGTGCGACGCAACTGGAATGTCCGAACCCTATGAACCGGCGGCTAGTGGTTTTTCAAGTCGAGAATGATGGATTGACGGGGCCAGCCGCTCCCCGCGTTTTCTGAACCCCGAAGGGGTAGCAGCAAGTAGCCGGGGGTGATGGCGGCGCCCCGCGTCGCCGAACCCCCGGAAACGTCTCCGCGCGCTCAAGCCCCGAACGGGGCGACCGAGCCGTGGTCGGCCGGTCTTGGCTGCGCCTCTGTCGCCCCATTCGGGGCTTGCCGATGGGGAAGGTCGGTTTCCGGGGGTTCCGCCTCGCTGCGCGAGCCGATCACCCCCGGCTACTTGCTGCCACCCCTTCGGGGTTTTCCTGCCGCGACGAACGCAGGAATGCGACATTTCCATCAAATACATCTTGAAGCAGTACTAGTGACTTCCTCGGCTCCTCCTCACGGCCGGCCCTGAACCGCCGCGAGCAGCTTGATCGCATCGGGATCGTTGGGGTGGTTGCGAAGAACCGCCTGGATGAGTTGAAGGGCTGCGGGCTTGCGACCGCATTGAGCCAGGGCGCTCGCTAACATCAGGGCACCTATGGGTTCATTTGCCCGGAGCCGAACGTACTTCTGGAGGATCGGCACGGCTTTTTGAGGCCTTCCTTCTTCCATGTAAAGCTTCGCCAGCGGAAACACCACGCCATCTATGAAGGGATATTGAGGGACGGCCTCCTCGAGCACCTCGCGGGCCTCGCGGCGTCTTTGGATGTCAATGTAAGCAATCGCCAGCCGATTGTAGTCGTTGGGCCTGACCAGCCGGCGGCCGGGCATGGAGACCGGGTTGTTGTGCGCCACCGCCGGCGACCAGATGGGCCACAGCAACGCCACCCCGGCGGCCACGGCCAGCGTCCGCGCCCCCACGGCGTTCCAGCGCCTTTGCCAGATGCGGCTGGTCAGGGCCGTGACCGCAGGACCCGCCCACACCAGCAGGGGAAGCATCTCTTCCAGGCGGTAGCGCCCGACGACGAACACCACGATAATCGAAAGGGCGAAGGCCGGGGCATAGAGATAGAGAAACACCTGGCGACGCCATCCGCGACGGGTTTCCCAGACGCCCAGGACCGCCAGCGGCACCAAAGTCAACCACGTCACGGGACTCCACCGCACGAGAAAGCAATAGCGTTGGCAGGCATAGTAGCTGATGTTGTCCGCGGCATCGTAGCTGTTCCAGAAGATCCAGGTCTTCTTCAGCATCAGCCCGAGAAAGGCAAAGGGGTGACGCCCCATGTCGCGCACCAGCTCCCGCATCCACGGAACGGTGCCCTGTGGTCCATACTGCTGTTTGAGTCTTTCGACCGACGGGGTGAGGAGAAAAATCCCCTCGGCGTCGGAGGCGTTTCCCTGATAGAGGAGAATCGGCCCGTTGCTGGTCGTGATGGCCCATTGTCCACCGACGTGGACGTTGCGCCAGAGGGTGAGGCCGAGCAGGAGCCCGACTCCCAGCAGATAGGCGGCGGCACAGGGCAGTCCCGGGCGCAGCAATCGCCTGGTCCTCGAAAGGCGAGAGGCGGGCGGCAGAGTTTTGCTCTCTTCTGGTTCCGGTGGAGGCGCGGGAGGAAGAAGCGCCGGCACGATGAGCCAGGCGCCGGCCAAGACCGGGATGACGAAAAGGAAATTGCCCCTTCCCCAGCAGGCCAGCCCCAAAAGCAGGCCGCTGGCCAAAGCCCACCACGCCCTTGAACCCGGGGATGCCTGGACCCGGACGAAGCACCAGAGGATCGCCGCATTGATGACCACCAGGAGACCTTCCATCAGGAGGGTCTGCTCATAGAACAGGATGGGCGCGCACCACGCGGCCATCAGCCCCGTGGCCAGGGCCGACCCCTTGTCGAACACTCGGCGGCAGACGGCCCAAAGCAGCACGGGCGGGAGGATGCCCAGGAGGGCTTGCGCTCCGTGAACGAGATGATAGCTCTCGCCGAAAAGTCGAAAGAGACCCGCCAGGAAGTAGGCATAGAGCGGGCCATAGTAGAACGGTCCGGGTGCCGTCTTTTGGCCGAGCCAGTCGCCCCCCGCGATTTCCTCGGCCCAGTTCCAGTAGGTGCGCATGTCCGACATCTTCAGGGTCTGGGCGTAAAACGGATCGTAGAGGCAGACGCTGATCCAGTGGGCCAGGCGCAGAGCGACGGCCGCGAGCAGGGTGATCCAGAACCCCCGCTCGACGGCCCAGGTGACCCAGCGGGGAATGGGCCGCGGCGCGGAAGGCGGCGCGGGAGGCTCCGGTTTCGACCTGGCGCGTCGTTCGGCACGTCGGACTCGCGACATTGGCAACGCTCGCAAACCCCAGAGTGACGGTGACGGGCCTCTGCCTGGTGATGTCCCGATGCGTTTGCCGGTCCAACGGAGAGGGCCTGAGCCGTTGTCGCGCAGAAGCTTGGAGAGCCCGCGCGGCGCGGTCAAGAAGAACGGTCCCGATTTTTCATTCGCGGGACCGAGGGGCCGCCAGGCGACGCTCGATCGCCTCGAACACGTGGCGGGCGACGGCCTCTTCGTCGGCCCCGGCCTCAATGGTGTGGAAGTAGTCGAGCCGCCGCGCCAGCTCGTCGTAGATCTCTTTGACGCGGGCGAGATACTCGTGGCGCTCGAAGAGATCGGTGGGAGCGGCGCGCTGGTTTTCGATCCGGTGCATCGCCTCATCCACGCTGATGTCGAAATAGAGAACCTGGTCGGGCCGGGGAGCAAAGGTCTCGTTGCGCCGGCGGATGGCTTCGGGGTCGAGGCCGCGCGCTCCCTGGTAGGCGATCGTGGAAAAGTAGTAGCGGTCGAGAAGAATGACGTCGCCTCGGTCGAGTGCGGGGACAATGTTCTTCTCGACGTCCTCGAGGCGGTCGCGAACGAACAGTTCCATTTCCACTTCGGGATCGGCGCGGCGACCGCCCTGGCGGGCGAGCCGTCGGGTCTGCTGTCCGAAGGGACCGAGGGTTGGCTCGGCGAGCTCGACGACGCTCCGCCCGCGCGCACGAAGCGCCACAGCCGCGCGCCGCAGCTGCGTGGTCTTGCCCGAACCGTCAATGCCCTCGAACACCAACAGCCAGCCCCGCCGCTGGCTGTCTTTCATTCCGCTCATGCGCCGCCTGCCTTCCGTCCGGCCGGATTCCTGAGTCACGCGGAAAAGGCAGATTGCCCTGGCCGCCACGCGCGCGCAAGGAAAAGTAGCGTAGGCTGTCAGTCTGCGAAAAGAAGGTTTCTCCTCATTAGCCGTGAAGGCTTGCCTTTCGCCAGTCCGCCGCGCTCGGCCTTCGATTGGACTTGACAAGAGGGGCGTCGGGCTCAGGATAGGCACCGCAATCGCAGTTTTCCCCCAAACGAGCGTGGTTATGCTTGAGGACTCGCAGCCTACCGGTGGCGCGGTCCTGAAACTAAATCAAAGGAGTCTGGCTCATGTCCAAGAAAGTCCTTCGCGTCGGCTTGATCGGTGGCGGCGGCGGTGCCTTCATCGTTTGGCCCCACCAGCGTGCGATCAACATGGACGGCACGCGACGGGTGGTCTGCGGCGCACTTCACCCCGACCCCGAAGTGGCCATGAAAGAGGCGGCGAACTGGCCCTATCCGATCCAGGGCTATCGCAGCTACGACGAGATGATTGCGGCGGAAGCCAAGAAACCCGTTGGCGAACGGATTGACTACGCGCTGATCGTCACGCCGAATTTCATGCATTTCGATCCGGCGATGAAGTGCGTCAAGGCGGGCATCCCGGCGATTTGCGAGAAGCCGCTGACGGTCACGCTCCAGGAGTCGGAGAAGCTGGTCGCCGCGGTCAAGAAGGCCCACATTCCCTTTGGCGTGGCGTATACCTACCTGGGGCACTGGACCAGCCGCTTGTCGCGCGCGATCGTTCGCGCCGGCCTGCTGGGCGACGTGCGGTGGGTGGATGCCTACTACCTGCAAGGGTGGCTCTCGGAGCGGACCGAGGACAAGGGCGTGATGCAGGCCGAGTGGCGCGTGGATCCCAAGCGGGCGGGCGCGAGCGGCTGCGGCGGCGACATCGGGACCCATGCCCTGATGCAGCTGCGCTATGTGACCGGACTGGAGGTCGCCAAGCTCAGCGCCAATCTCGAGATCTTTGTCGAGCGCCGCAAACTCGACGACCATTTCACCGTTTATTGCCAGCTGTCCAACGGCGGACGGGCGCTGGTTCGGGCCACGCAGATTGCCATCGGTCACAAGAATGACCTGGGCATCGAGGTCAACGGCACCAAGGGCACGCTGGTCTGGCGCCAGGAGGAACCCGAGGGCGTGACCATTCAGCTCAACGGCCAGCCCGACCGCGTCTATTGGCGCGGCTGCGTCAATGCGGATTCGCGGGACGGCTTCATTGAACAGTTGGGCAAGGAGGCCCTGGGTTGCCTGGCGGCCGAATCCACCATTCCGTCGGGACACCCCGAGGCGTTCCACGATGCGTTCGCACGGCTCCACCGCTGCTTCGAGGAGGACGTCCGCAAGTACCTCGACGGGAAACCGTTCTCCTGCGACGGATCGAAGTACGCCAACGTCGAGGACGGCCGCATGGGCATCTACTTCATCACCAAGGCCGTCCAGAGCAGCGCCAGGAAGGGCGCCTGGGTGGCGATGTAAGGAGATCGGGGATACCGCAGCTCGATGAACCGTGTTGCCGCCTATCGCTTAACTTGGCGGATTGACGGACGGTAGGGGAATGATAACCTGCACCCGGGCTTGTTTTCAAGGCGGAGGGGGCGGGTTTTGTTTTTCTGGGTTCTGTTCTTCTGCCAGAAGCGGAACGAATCCCTCTTGTTTGAAGTGGTGGTCTTCGGTGAGGACTTCGGTGATACTGCGCGATCTCATGATGTTCATGCTGTCGCAGTCAACGAGACTATATTCCTTGTCAGGTCGCTGCCGGTAAAGATCGAAAGCTGTTGTGAAGGGCTGATGGGTATCAGGAACAATTTGGACCTGGGGGTTTTTCAACATCTTGTCAACGTATTCGACGGCCTGCTTGCGCCAGTATTCTCCACGACCCGCAAACGTGGCGAGATACTCGATAAGGACCGCATCAGAAGTGACGATGAGGCAACTTCCCACAAGGTCAGACCGTTCCCCTGCCGTCTGGTAAAGTGAGTCTTCTCGATCTGTCAATGCGACCCAATATGAGGTATCGGCAAATACGGATTTCACCTTTTTGGTGCCCCCTATAGATAGTGGTCAACATTGTGAGCCAGATCGTGGGGAAGTTTCGCCAATTCCTCTTCCGGAACCTGCTCCGCCAGTTCAATTAGCTCCTCCCAGATCGGCCGGGTGCTGGGGTCGAACAAGATTTCCCCTGTGGGAAGAGGGATCATTTCGTCAACCTGCTTGACCACGCGTAGTCTGCCTTCAGGGAGCGAGAATTCACCTTTTCCGCGAACGCGGACGCGCCATGTCGCGTGCTCTTTGAGTGCTTCCGTCACGATGGTCTCCTGATCAGGGGAGAACTCTGCGACTTGGACGCCTTCGTGGTCATCCGGATTCACGTAAAGGACGAAGTGGTTCTTCTTCAGATCGGCGGCAAGAACGGTTCCAATAATGTCGACCGTGTCTTCATACTTGCTTTCAACAAGATCCATGATTCGCGCCCGCTCGATCGATGTATAAGCAACCGTTCCGCCACCTCTGGGTGTGATCTCGATTATGTTACCGCTTTCTTGAAGATCTTTGCCCCACTCTGCGAGCAGCGGGATCACCTTCTTCGGTAGTTTTTCCGGCAAAGGTCTTCCCTCTCGTGCGCATTCAATAGCCAAAGTATCAATCTGGACGGCCTGTTCAACAAGCGCGGGAGGGTGTTCGAACCCGGGGAAAACGGCTGATTCTTCTTCTTCGACCAATGCCTCCAAGGGTAGGTCAGCGCTTCCCGGCTCAATTGCCTTCAGCCGCAAAGTCAGGCTCTGCTCGAAATTGTTGGGCAACCGGCCCGCGCCTGGGTTGTCTGTCCACCAGAGATAAGTCGCCGTTGTGGTGACTATCTCCTGGAAGCGCAGGACTTCCTTCAGCGCGGGCACCGCCACGGAATGGTTGTCGAAGTCCGGACCCTTCAACTTCAGGCGAACGACTTCCTTCCAACACGCTGTCATTCCCACCGCCCCCTTTTCGGAATCCGTGGCGATAATGTAGGCCGGCGATTCGCCGCTGTCAACAAATACACGACGGACAGGTCTTGGAACAAAACATGATCACGCTTGCCCTTTAGTCAGTCTCTCCGATACTGCCAAGGTGGTGAGTGCAGTTTCTATTACTTTATGAAGCGACGATTGCACAAGTCGGTCCCAGAGTATGGATCTGAATGAAGAGATTTCACGCGGGCGTGCTCTCTCTGATCACGTGGCAGATGTCGAACAACACCGCCCAAACCGCATCCCACGTTTGTTGATCCAGACCACCATTATTCTTGTCGTCAGCGTTCTGTTCCTCACGCTCTCGCCGTTTGAGATCGGCGGAGGTGATCATGATGAAATTCTCAGGATGGCCGGCTCGGATTTTGCCATCTTCCATTACCGCGCACCGCTGGCCGTTGCCACCCATCAGATCATCTACCACCTCGGCAAACGGTTCGGCGTGACGCCCACCCTTGCGGTCAGGGTCACCAGCGCGGTGGCCGGGGGATTTTTCGTTCTCCTCCTGTTCAATTTCTCGCGCGATCCGCGGCTGTGGGTCCCGTGCCTTGCGAGCGGTACCCTGATGGTTTTCTGGGGCCACGTCGAAACCTACGCGCCCGCCTATGCCGCCGCACTCTGGTTCCTCATGCTGGGGATTCGCTATGCCCGACGCGAGCGGCTCTCGGCCTGGCCTCTGTGCGGCGCCTGGCTGCTGGCGAGCGGTTGCCACATGTCGAACAGTTTCTATTTGCCGGCCCTGGCGTTTCTCATCCATCGGCTTGATCGAAGAGGAACCAAGGCACTGATCGGGGCGGTGCTCGTTCTGGCGCTGGTGTTCAGCACCGTGCCCTTCTTCACGTTTCCGCTCGGTTATGACACGCTGGCACCGGAACGTTTGACGCCGCTGCTGCGGATGACCGGCGCCTATCATCATTTCACCCTGTTTTCGTGGGCCCACCTGAAGCTCGTGTTGAAATTCTGGGGGTTCGCTTCGCCGCTGGGCCTGATTGGAATTGTCGGCGGGCTGCTGCTCCTGCGACGCGACCCGGCCTGGCAGTTTCTGATGGCCGCAAGCGGATGTGCGTTGCTTTGGACCTTTCTGTGGAACCCCGATTTGGGCTGGGCCGATTGGGATTTGTTCGGCCAGTGCGCGGTGCCGCTCAATCTGATGGCCGGCTGGACGCTTTTGCAAGGGAAGGCTTTCTCGGCAACGCAAGCCGCGACCGAGCCTAGTGGTTCTTCAAGTCGAGAATGATGGATTCACGGAGCCAGCCGCTCCCCGCGTTTTCCGAACCCCGAAGGGGTAGCAGCAAGTAGCCGGGGGTGATGGCGGCGCCGCGCGTCGCCGAACCCCCGGAAACGTCTCCGCGCGCTCAAGCCCCGAACGGGGCGACCGAGCGGTGGTC
>Ga0315282_10015844_pt1 | contig 11075 bp, 12 predicted proteins | sample YL17G07_20_MG_FD_203693 | JGI IMG/M metagenome (GOLD analysis project Ga0315282, IMG submission 203693) | Sediment microbial communities from Yellowstone Lake, YNP, Wyoming, USA - YL17G07_20 | ecosystem: Environmental > Aquatic > Freshwater > Lake > Sediment | place: USA: Wyoming | collected...
CGATTTCTTTGATGATCCACCGCACCTTCCGTTGATTCAGCTTCCGCATCGGAGCTGAATCATCTACTTCTTTTTCCAGGAGAAAGTAATTTCGGGATAAGACACCCCACACCTTTTATCAAAAGATATTTATACAAAGAAAATGAATTAAAACTGGCATTTGCATGAAACCCAACCTCGTTCCCGTAGGCATGATTCTCCTCGTGCTTCTCTCCGCCATTTCTGCCTCGGCGCTCACCATCCCATCAGCAGACAGATCCCATCACGAGAGTGCCGTAGCGGGGACCAATACGACGACCGTGAGATATCCAGTGGTCCGCATCGACATGCCAGCGACCAGCGGCCTAAACGTGACCAACGACGGATTCGTGACCGAAACCGGCTTCGGCTTCGGCGTCAACTGGGATCTCGGGATCGGCATCCTCTGCCTCACCAACCTAACGGTCACAGGCGGACCGCTCACCGTAAAACCCCTTTCCGGCAATGAACTTGTTCTGAACCCAGGAGACAGCCTTTCGGTCCTCTTCGGCGTGTTCCACTACTGCGTCTATCAACCCCCGGACTCACTTCCCCGGGGATTCCTCATGGGATGGTTCATCGGCGTCACCATAACACAATCGCGCTAGGCGTCTCCCCGGAAACACTTCTTTTCAGAAAAGGAACATCGGCGGCTGAGAAGGTACTATCCCACTCAGACCTCCGGTGGCCTCTTTTTCCGTTCTTCCCTCCTTAATCTAGGGGAAAATCTGGAGCCAATACGCTTAAATAACATTGCATTAATTACCCCTACCCACTTGAAAGAAGGAAACGGTTCACTATGACATCTGCCTATGATGTTCCTGCCAAGGAATTGATCGCCGCATTGGCCAAGAAGCTCCAAGCCGAGCAGGCCATGACGCCCCCGCAGTGGAGCGTACTCGTCCGCACCGGCGTCACCAGAGAGAACACCCCGGAGCCCAAGAACTGGTGGTACACCCGCTGCGCCTCGATCTTACGCAAACTCTACCTGGAGAAGAACATCGGTGTCGAACGCCTCCGCGCCATGTACGGCGGCCCCCGGGACCGCGGCTCCAAGCCCAACAAAGCCATGGCTGGCAGCGGCGCCATCGCCCGCAAGGCCGTCCAGCAGCTCGAGGCCGCCGGCTACGTCACCAAAGTCAAGGGTAAAGGCCGTATCCTGACCCCCAAGGGCATCTCGTTCCTCGATCATACATCGTTTGAAGTCAAACAGTCGCTTCTTGAAGCCATCCCTGCCTTGAAAAAATATTAAATACCGATTCCCATAGGCTATACCGCGAGGTTTTCAGAGTCATGGACGAGCTAGAAGCGCTCCGGAAAAAGAAACTTCAGCAACTGCAGCGGCAGGCGCTGGACCAGGAGCAGTACCAGGAGGAACGCGACGCCGAGTACGACGAACAGAAGAAGAACGCGATGCGTGCAATCCTCACCGACGACGCCCGGGAGCGGCTCGGCCGCATCCGTGTCGCCCGGCCAGAACTGGCCGAGAACCTGGAGCAGCAGTTGATCATGCTGGCGCAGTCCGGCCGGCTCAAAAGTAAAATAAACGACCAACAGTTACGGGAGATTCTCGAAAAGCTTCTCCCGAAGAAACGGGACATCAGCATCCGTAGACGAGGGATATAGACCTATGTCCGACCACAAGTCCTTAGGAAAGAAACTCCGATTAACCAAAGCAGTCAAGAGCAACCGCCGTGTGCCCGCCTGGGTGATGATCCGGACGAACCGCCGGTTCACCCGCCATCCCCATACGCGCAACTGGCGCCGTAACACCCTGAAACGGAGCTGAATAGTCCATGGCTGACAAACCCGCTGAGCAAGAATTCGAACGCATCTACGTCGTCCCGCTCTCCACGATTAAGAAAGGTCGCACGTCGGTCGCCGCGCCCCGCGCGGTCAACGAGGTCCGCAAGTTCCTCGTCAGGCACATGAAGGTCGAGAAGAAGGACGTCTGGATTGACGACAGCGTGAACAAGGAACTCTGGGCCCATGGGAAGTACTGGATCCCAAGTAAGATCCGCGTCCGTGCCGTGAAATTCGATGACGGCGTCGTCGAAGCCACGCTGCCCGAGCTCGCGGAGAAGACCTCCCGGCGCGAACTGCTCAAGGAAGAGAAGGAGAAGAAGACCCCGATCCTCAAGAAAGAGGAGGCACCCTCCGAGGAAGGCGTCGCCGGGGCTGAGGATTACACGATCAAGCCCACCGCTGACGGCGAGGTGAAGATCAAGAAGAAGAAGGCGCCTAAGGAAGGCGAAGAGGCCGAAAAGGAGAAGGCCCCCACACCGGAAAAGACGGTTGTCGAGGAGAAACCCGCGGCCCCCAAAGCCGTAGAAACCAAGGAAACCACGGCAGAGAAACCCAAGGCGCCGAAGAAGAAGGCCGGACCAACGGAGAAGCCTAAGAAGGAAGCCTCCGAAGAAAAACCGAAGAAGACTGCTCCGAAGAAGACTGCACAGAAGAAAGAAGAAGAACATTAAACTGCAGCCTCTTCCCTTTTTTCTTACGATACTCTTGAGTGGGTTAAATTTATATACTGTTCTAGAAACTACCCTCCCGATACCTTGACCCTTGAAACCCCACAGCTAACGCTCATCGATTTCAACGAAAACCCTAACGTCGGCATCTACTGCCGGGCCAACAACGCCGCCGCCTTCGTCCAAAAAGGACTCACCAAGAAAGCAAAACAGATCATCGCCAGCACCCTCGCCGTCAAGGTCGTCGATGTCAGCATCTGCGACGCCACCATCATCGGCTCCCTCCTCGCCCTCAACAACCACGGCGCCATCGTCACCGAAGCCATCGACACTGCCTCCCACAAGAAGCTCAAGGACCAAGGGCTTCGGATCCTCCTGCTTAAGGACGTCATCAACGCCGCGGGCAACGACATCCTCGCCAACGACCACGGCGCCCTCGTTCACCCCGAGATGAAGACCCCGACGCTCAAGAAGATCCAGGACACGCTCGGCGTCCCGGTCGAACGCGGATGCATCGCGGGCCTCGGCACCGTCGGCATGGCCGCGACCGTCACCAACAGAGGCTGCCTCTGCCACCCCAAGGTCGACGCCGCGGAGAAACAGCATCTCGAGGAGCTCTTCAAGGTCAAGGCCATGATCGGCACCGTCAACCACGGGTTCCCCATGATCGGCAGCGGCCTCGTCGCCAACGACCACGGCGCCCTCATCGGCAAGTTCACCACCGGCATCGAGATGGGCCGTATTGATGAAGCATTGGGCTTCCTCCAATAATCAGTGTCCACTCCTGACGACCCGGATGCGCTAACGGGAGTACTTGATTTTTTTCGAAATATTCAAATAGTGCTACTGGTTTACCTGGGTAGGCGGAGAGATGGGATTGCAAGTGTAACACAAAACATTTTTTAGGGAATACGGAGTATACACCTCCGCCGCCTCCCCCATTACTTCTTTTCCTCTTCTCTTCTTGTTTTCCCTTTTTCGCACCAGTATCTTTATGAACCGTCATTTTATTTAAGGCCTCGATTCGCCATGAAACTCCTCCTTATCCACAGCGATTTCATCGAGTACGAGGTCAAGGAAAAAGCCATTCCCCAGCCTGAAGAGATCACGGTCAAGTCCGGACGGCTCGAGGAAGCCTTAGCAGTGTTCGTCGCCGTCGAAAAGGTCGATGAGAAGGCACCAGAACAGGCCGTCAAGGAAGCCGCTGACGCGATCGTGAAGATGGCGGAGCAGCTCAAGGTCTGCAACATCATGGTCTACCCTTACGCCCACCTCTCCAGCACCCTGGCGAACACCAAGGTCGGCAAAGACGTCCTTGTCAACCTCGAAGCCGAACTGAAAACCCGCGGCAACTACACCATCAAACGTTCCCCCTTCGGCTGGTACAAATCCTTCACCCTCAAATGCAAAGGCCACCCGCTCTCCGAGCTTTCACGAGAAATTGTACCGTCCGGAGAAACAAAGACTGGTGGAGAAGAGACCGAGTCCTTAAAGCAGGAGCGGAAACTCAGCTCCTACTGGTACATCCTCACTACGGATGGGACGCTACAGGAGATCGATAAGTTCAACTTCCAGGGCCATGAGAACCTCAAGAAGTTCGCGTTCTACGAAAAGGAGAAATCACGTGCCGTCAAACAAGAACCCCCACATGTCAGGCTCATGAAGACCTTGGAGATCGCAGACCACGAGCCGGCCTCCGACGCGGGGAACATGCGGTTCTACCCCAAAGGCCGCCTCATGAAGAGCCTCCTGGAGAACTACGTCACCGGGCGGGTCATCGACTACGGCGGCATGGAGGTCGAAACCCCGATCATGTACGACATGGACCACCCGACACTATCGAAGTACCTTGCGCGGTTCCCCGCCCGACAGTACCAGATTGAGAGCGACAAACGCAAGTTCTTCCTGCGGTTCGCCGCCTGCTTCGGCCAGTTCCTCATGGCGCACGATGCGACAATCAGCTACAAGGACCTCCCCCTGAAACTCTACGAGCTCACGCGCTACTCCTTCCGCCGCGAGCAGTCCGGGGAGCTCACCGGCCTGCGGAGGCTTCGCGCCTTCACCATGCCTGATGTCCACGCGATGGTCTCCGACATGGACATGGCCATGGATGAGTTCGTCATCCGCTTCAACCTCTGCCTCAGCGTCCTCGACCACATCGGCATCACCACCGACGACATCGAGATGGCGCTGCGGACCACCAAAGACTTCTACAAGAAAAACAAGGACTTCATGGTGGGTCTTGCCAAGAAGTTCGGCAAACCCGTCCTCCTGGAGATGTGGGATGAGCGCATCTTCTACTTCATCCTGAAGTACGAGTTCAACTTCGTGGACATGTCTGACAAGGCATCCGCCCTCAGCACGGATCAAATCGACATCGAAAACGGCGAACGATACGACATCACCTTCACTGACAAGGACGGCGCACGCAAACACCCCTACATCCTCCACTGCAGCCCCTCAGGCGCCATCGAACGCGTCCTCTACGCCCTCCTGGAAAAAGAGGCCATCAAGATCAGCAAGGGACAGAAACCGATGCTCCCGCTATGGCTGTCACCTACCCAGGTCCGATTCATCCCAGTCACCGACGAGTTCCTCCCGGACTGCGAGCGGTTCACCACCGAGCTTGCCATGCTCTCCCCCTACTACGTCATCCGCAGCGACATCGACGACCGCGAGGAAAGCGTCAGCAAGAAGATCCGAGAAGCGGAGAAGGAGTGGATCCCCTACATCATCGTCATCGGAGACAAGGAACGCAGCAGCGGAACCATCACCCCACGCTGCCGGCTCCCAGAGCTCGGAGGCGGCGAGTACACCATCCCTCAATTCCACGGACAGGTCATCGCCCGGACCAAGGACTACCCACAGCAGAAACTCCCCCTCCCCCTATACCTCTCCAAACGCCCGAAGTTCACCGGATAGAACAACAACCTAAAAAACCACCAACAAATTACCCGAACCTAAGAGGCAGTCCTTCCATGCTCGCGAGAGGAGAAATCCAAAAAATCGTCCAGTCCTACGACGCAACCCAGCTCACCATCGGCGTCCTCGGAGGACACTCCGCCCTGGACGTCTGTCGCGGCGCAAAAAAATACGGGTTCCGCACCCTCGCCGTCTGCCAAAAAGGCAGAGACAAGACCTACACCAAATACTACCGGACCAGACCCGACGGCCGCGGCTGCGTCGACACCACCATCACCCTGGACAAGTTTGCGGACATCACCAAACCCGATATCCAACAGCAGCTCCGCGAGCAGAACACCATCTTCATCCATAACCGCTACTTCTGGGTCTACTTCGACTTCACCGACATCGAAAACAACTTCCGCGTCCCCATCTACGGCACCCGCAGTATGCTCAAACTCGAAGAGCGCGATGTCCCCAAAAACCAGTACTACCTCCTCGAAAAAGCCGGGATCCGCCACCCAAAGATCTTCCCATCACCCGATGACATCGACCGCCTCGTCCTCGTCAAAGTCAACGAGGCAGCCCGCGGCTACGAACGCGCCTTCTTCTACGCCACCACCCCAAAGAACTACCGGACGAAAGCAGACGAACTCCTGCGGAACAACACCATCACCCAGGAGGCCCTCGACAAGGCAGTCATCGAAGAATACGTCGTGGGCGCCCAGATCAACTTCAACTACTTCTACTCCAACCTCGACGACGAACTCGAGATCATGGGCACCGACACCCGCCGGCAGACGAACCTCGACGGCCTCATCCGCCTCCCCGCCAACGAACAACTCGAAGTCCTCAAGTACCTGCAGCCCAAGATCATCGAGACCGGGCATATCGCCGCCACCACCAAGGAATCCATCATCGAAAAGATCTTCGACCTCGGCGAAAAATTCGTGGCGACCACGAAGAAAGAATGCCCACCCGGCATCATCGGGCCCTTCGCCCTCCAGGGCGCTATGGCCGCGGATACGGGGAAAGAAGAGATGGTCGTCTTTGACGTCTCTATGCGCATCCCAGGCAGCCCCCTCACCCCTTTCACCCCGCATACCAGCTACCTTTACGGCACCTCGATCAGCTACGGTGAGCGCATCGCGATGGAGATAAAAAAAGCGGTGAACCTGGGGCGGCTCAAAGACATCGTCACCTAAGCGTCGACTTTTTTCGGGATGATCGTGCGTCGTTCCGTCACAATCATATCCAAGGTGACGTCATGCGGTTCCGCCGGGATCGCGGGTACCACCTGCAGCTCGAAGGCGAGTCCGACCTTCAGCGCCTGATGGGGATACCGGAGGAGGCGGTCGTAGAACCCCATGCCATGGCCGATGCGATGCCCGGCCTCGTCGAAGGCGACGCCGGGGATGATGCAGAGATCGAGATCCTCGATTCGGGCAGGCATGCGGCACTCCACTTTCGGTTCCGGGATTTTGTACGCGCCGGGGACGAGGTCGTCCCAGCGGCGCAGCAGCGACAGGGATAGGGTCTTCTCTCTGGTGTCTGCGCAGGGGACGACGATGCGTTTCCTGTCGAGGAGGCTGCGCTTGATCATGTCGTGAGTGGCGACCTCGTTGTCGTAGGAGACGTAGAAAAGGACGGTCTGGGCTATGGCAAACTCTGGTCGTTCGAAGAGTCGGCCTCGGATCATCTCGCTTTTCACCTGGACCTCGCGGGGCAGCATGGCCCGGCGGCGCTCCAGGGCTGTGGTTCGGATTTCTTCTTTCATGGTTCCCTCCGTGAGAGGATGACGGATTGGGAATTGGGATGGGTGAGGACCTCGTCGATGGTGAACAGGGAGGCGAACTCTGGCTCTTGGAGCAGGGTGGTGACGTCTTCGTGGCTGCCTTTGCAGAGGATTCGTGCGGAGGGCTTTGTAGCCGTGGCCAGGTGTCGGAGGACTTTGTCGAGGGGCCAGACGTTGATGGCGACGAAGATGACGTCGTAGTCCTTGATGGGGAAGTCTGTTCCGTCTCCGTACTGGATGGTGATGGATGAGGTGAGGTTTTTTCGTTTGATGAAGTGTTGGGCGAGTCGGACCGCGATCTTGTTGTTGTCGATGCCGACGACGTTGACGGGGGCTTCTTGGGCGATGAGCAGGGATGCGGTGGGCAGCGATCCGCAGCCGAGGTGCAGGACTTTTTCTCCGCTGGTGAGATGCAGGGCGTCGACTTCTTTGGAGAAGACAGGGGTGCGCCAGGTCATGAGGAGGCGTTCGAAGAAGGTGAACTGTGTCGCCAGGATTTCGAGCAGGGTGAAGGAGTAACAGGAGACGATGCGTCGCCCCTTGTCGAATTCGGAACCCTGGTTTTTGTCCTGGGTCTGCCCTGGCATGGTTTTTCGCCTTTGGTGTGGTATCGTCTGTTTCCTTTTTAAGAGCCACGCTGGCGTCGGGTTTTCAGGTCTGTAATTATATTTTTATTATAATAAAAAAGTTAATATATAATAATTGGATTCGTTTATTGGGGGAATTCCTATCGACGAAGAGCAGTTGACGTTTGAGGACGGGATCGCCCTGTGCAAGCATGTCTTCCAGTGTGCGATCCATAAGACTCTCAACGGGGTCCCTGAGGAGTGGGCGATTTTCTCCAAGACGCATCAGGTGCTCGAGGAGCTGGGGTACGCGACTGATCTTGAGGAGCTTCAGATGGTCCTCTTCAAGCTCAATCTGGATAATATCTATCGGAAGGTCTAGGCTGTCGGGTGAACGGGCCTTCCCGGTTTCTCGAACGCGGTAGCCGTATCCGATCGGTGTAAAAGAAAAAGAAGGGGAGGGGAGGTGTGTCTATTTTATCCCCACGAGGAAGAACAGGAGGAGAAGCCCGGTCTTTGTTTCGTTCAGGGCCTGTGCGTTTGCCGCCCCTGCCTGTACGGTGAACGTCAGCTTTCCGAACCCGAGGAGAAGGCCGAGCTTCACCATTGTGGAGTTCCCTGGTGTGAGTTCGGGGAGGGTCCCGTTCACATGCCGGTTGCCGAGGAGGAGAAGCCCACCAGTGATCGTGATGTTCCACCAGACATCCTGCGCGGTGACGTTGCCGGTGTTGGTGATTTTGAGGCCGCGGCCGGTGAACGTGTACGTCAGGGTCGCCTCGGTCATTCCGTAGGTTCGGAAGCACATGTCCCAGGTCCCGTTCCCTGCTGAAGCGGGGTGGCACGGCTGGGTGGTATCCTGGAATGCGGGTGACCCGGTCGAGGTGGAGTTCCAGTGGACGCCGTCAAGGGAGACCCAGGCGCAGCCGTTGGGGTATGCCGTCGAATCGTTGGTGCCCGCCCAGATGAACCAGCTGTCTGAGATGTTCTCAGTCGTGCAGACGATGTAGTACGTGCTGCCGGGGACGACCCAGCAGTCAGGGACATTGAACTCGACCCAGGAGAAGTTCAGGTTCTGGAACTGTTCCGGGGGGACGCTGACCTGAGCGAGGTCTGCTCCGTTCAGGTCCTTGCGTATCGAGACGGTGAGCGAATGGTTCGTCGAGGTGTTCTTCCCGACTTCCAGCTGGACTCGGGTGAGGACCGCCTTGGTCGGAACGAAGGACTGAGCGACTTGCACGTTGTTGAGGAATCCTTCGACGGGGACCCTCCCTATGGGTAAGATGGCGTTTGAAGACGTTGTCTCTTGTTTCTGGTCGAGCTGATCGGTATAGACCGGCGAGGTCACGACCGGTGTGGTCTGATTATTTTGGGTTTGTGCCCGAAGGGGGACGGTGAAGAGTCCGGCGACAACGAGCATGCCTACTATGAGTACGGATAGTTTTTGCATAAACCTTCCTCCATACCGGCAATCCACGATAATATTCTTAAATGTTACGCTAAGGCATGGCATCACAAGTCATTCCAGGGTTCCTAGAGGCCCCATAGGAAGCATTTCCTCTCAATGCATGGAAAGGAGACCATGCCGGATTCCCCCGGAGTAGTTTTAAATACTTAAAAACCCATAGAAATCTCAAGGGGCTCGTTATGAAGAACATCCTTCCCTTCATTGTTCTGTCACTTTTGGTCCTCAGCGGACTGGGAGCCGCCCTCCTCCCCGGAGGAAGCCTGTTCGCGGCATCCCTGAGAAGCCCCCAGAGCACCACATTTTCCCTCCGGTTCATATCCCCACTCGTCCTCCTCGAAAAGGACGGGGACTACCATGTCTCCATCGCCGGCGCCTCCTCGCAGCTGTCCGACCGGGAAAAGCCAGCGCTGCCCCTCGCCGTGAAAACCATCCAGCTGCCCTGGGGCGCCCGCGACATCCAGGTCACCTGCACGCCCACCGACATCCACACCATGCTCCTGGACAAGGACGTCGCCCCAGCCCAGGTCCTCCGCCTCGACCAGTCCCCCACCACTCCTGTCAAGGATCCTGCAGTCTACCGCAGCAGCGCCCTCTACCCAGAGGCCTGGTACTCCACGCGCCTCGGCGCTGGACGGAACGAGCAGATGCGAGAGGTCGTTTTCGTCACCATCGCCTGCTACCCGGTACGGTACGCGCCGGCGGCCCACCGCCTCACCTACACGACGGGCTTCAACATCACCTTCACCTATAACCAGGGGCACACCACCCCGCGGCCCACTGGTGAGCCGTTCGACATGGTGGTCATCGGCCCGAAATGGTTCCAGCGCGCCCTGCAGCCGCTCATCGACCATAAGAACGCGGTCGGCGTGAAGACCTACTTCAAGAGCGTCGGGGACATCCTCAAAGAGTACAACGGGACCGATCCCCCCGAGCAGATCAAGTACTTCATCAAAGACGCCTATGATACCCACAACATCAGCTATGTCCTGCTCGTCGGCGGCCTGAAATCCCACTTCAACGCGAAGGACAAAGAGAGCCGCTGCTACGGCTCCAAGGCCTGGTGGGTCCCGGTCCGCTATGTCGCGATTCCCATCGATGACGACGAGGCTTGTCTCGACGACCTTTACTACGGCTGCTTGTACAACGAGACTGGGGCGTTCGACAGCTGGGATTCCAACGGCGACGGTGTCTACGCGGCCTGGAATGCAGGCGTCCCCGATGACCAGTTCGACATGTACCCGGAGGTGTTCTACGGTCGGCTTGCAGTGACGACCGTGAGGGAACTGAAAGGCGTCGTTGCCAAAATCATCGACTATGAGAACTCGTCCCCGGGGAACCAGACCTGGTTTAAGAACGTGGTCGGGATTGGCGGCAAGACCTTTGACAATTATTCGGGGAAACCAGATGGGGAGTGGCTCTGCGACCAGGCGATCGAGAACCTCAGCCTCGCCATCGCCGGTACGAATCCGGTCCGCTGCTACTCCACGAACCGGGATACGGGTGGACTGACCCCAGTACCGCGGGATATCGGGAAGGCGGTGACCGCGGGTGCCAGCTTCGTGGACTTCGAGGGCCATGGGGACCCTATGACCTGGAACACGATCTGGTTCGATGGCGTCTACGGGGAGGACTGGTGCGGCGGCACGAACGTCTACCTGTTCTGGACGTTCAAGAACGACAACATGCTGCCCATGGTGGTCGTCGGCGGCTGCCACAACGCTATGTTCAACGTCACGTTTGTACAGACGCTGAAGGATTGGAATGGCGATGATTACTTCACCTATGGGATCCCCACCCCGGTGTGCTTCAGCTGGGGCTTGATTTCGCGGCCCCATGGCGGGGCGATCGGATCG
>Ga0315282_10015845_pt1 | contig 11075 bp, 9 predicted proteins | sample YL17G07_20_MG_FD_203693 | JGI IMG/M metagenome (GOLD analysis project Ga0315282, IMG submission 203693) | Sediment microbial communities from Yellowstone Lake, YNP, Wyoming, USA - YL17G07_20 | ecosystem: Environmental > Aquatic > Freshwater > Lake > Sediment | place: USA: Wyoming | collected...
CGTAGATCATCTTGTTGCCCTTCACGCACAGTTCAGCTTTGAGGGAGTTAGGCGGGTAGTGGATGCCCGAGTGGATTACTCCACTATTGTGGCTGCTGGTTTCTTGTCCGAACCTTGCGTTTTTCTCGAGGACGTATACGTCTTGGTTTTTTTCTGAGATCCTTGCGGCAATGGCTAGACCTACTACACCGGCCCCTATGACGACGATTTTGGCTTTTTCCATTCGTGACAATCAAAAAGTGTTTGTTAATAAGCTTTTAGCCGGCCTAGCTCCTGCGGGTTTCACCGTGTTTTGAAGGATCATGTGTCGAAGCTGTCTCAGTTGGTGACGATGACCTTAAGGCTTTCCTTCGTTTCCAAGGCTGTTTTGAAGGCTTGAGCTGTTTGGAGAAGCTTGAAACGGTGAGTTATGAGTTGTTTGGCGTTTATCCTGTTTGCCTCCAGAAGCTGGAGAGCCGTTCTAGTTTCCAGATGCGACGTTGAGTATGACGGGATTATCTGCAGTTCGGAGAAGAACAGTTCTTTGGGGCTTATCTGCAAGTATTTTTCCGGGTCTGTAGGTGCAAAGAGGCAGAGTTTGCCCCCTCTTCGACAGACATTGATGCCTACTTTGTAGGCTTCCAAGTTGGGCGCGGTGACAACTGCAACATCCACACCTCTTCCGTCGGTCTCGGCCCTGACGGTTTCTATCAGATCTCTACTTTTCGGGTTGACGGTGATGTCTGCGCCATACTGTTCGGCCAGTCGGAGTCGAAAGTCGATGAGGTCGCTAACGATTGTTTTTGTTGCTCCGAAGATTTTGGACAGTGCCGTGTGGATTAGGCCTGTCGGTCCGGCGCCGATTACTGCCACTGTGTCGCCGGTCTGTATGTTGCACTTCTTTATGGCTCTTATGCAGCAGGCGACAGGTTCGATGAGGGTTGCTTCTTCATAGGAGAGTTTGTCCGGGATTTTCAGAGTATCCTTTTGGACGTTTGGGGCTGGGACTTTGAAGTATTCGGCGAAGCCGCCGGGTTTGATGTTTGTTTCGTGGAACTGTTTACAGAGGGTGTAGTCGCCGTGGAGGCAATAGTGGCACGTTAGACAGGCAACGTGGTGGTGCACGAAAACTCGGTCGCCGACAATGAACTTTTCCACTTTGTTTCCTTTTTTCGCCACCGTTCCAGCAGGCTCGTGTCCGAGAACCAGGGGGATGCGGGTTTTGAGGTACCAGTCCATGAGGTCTGACCCGCATACGCCGCAGGCCTTCATCTGGACGAGGATCTCGTCATCGTTTATCTCAGGTATAGGGGTTTCTTCTATGCGTATGTCCTGTTGACCGTAGTACACGGCGGCTTTCATGGTGACTCAATGGGTTCTTTGCAGCTTCGCACTTAAGACTTTCCAAGAGTTGCAGAGTCATGTTGAAGTTCGAGGCCTTACGCCTGAATATTCAATTCGTGTTTTTTTTGAGGTTTTCAATCTTGTGTAGATGAATTCAAAACTCACCATTCTTCATTGTTGGCGGGGGAGACATTAGAACAGAACGTTTTTGTGTGCTTCTCTTAAGGATGGAAGCGTTTCAACCATTTTGTCCAGGTTTTGTGAGGCGCGCCAGTAAGGCCTTGGGGCAGTTTTATTGTTCTGATGCGTTTTCGACTTCTTCTTTGACGCGTTGGAGAAATTGAGCTGCGGGCGCACCGTCCACTATTCTGTGATCGTATGAAAGGCTTAGCATGAGCACGGGTTTGATTTCGATTCTTGCGTTGGAGGCGACTGGCTTTTCGATGATTCTTCCGATGCCGAGAATGGCAGCCTCGGGGGGGTTGATTATCGGAGTGAAGAAGTCGACGTCGTACATGCCTAGGTTGGTTATGGTGAATGTTCCTCCTGTCACGTCTTCTTTTGTGAGTTTTACCTGTCGAGCTTTTTCGGTTAGCTCCTTAATGGCGGCGTCTATTTCCTTGTGTGTTTTCTTGTCGGCGTTGTGTATGACGGGGACGACTAAGCCATTTTCGGTGGCGACGGCCACGCCCACGTTTACGTCCTCGTACATTTTTATTAGACCGCCCTCAAGCGTCGAGTTTATCATTGGGACTTCGCTCAGGGCTTTGGCGACAGCTTTTACGATTATTGTCGTGTAGGACAATTGGGTTTTCTTGTGTAGTTCGGCTGCTTTGGAAACGTCGGTTTCCATGATTACGGTGCTGTGGGGGGCTGTCCTAAAGCTCATGGAGAGCCGTTCGGCCGTTGTCTTCCTGTAGCCGCTAAGGGGGATAGTTTGTTTGACCTTCGGAGCAGTTCCAGCTTTCTGTTCGATGAGACGTTGGATGTCTTCTTCCGCTATTCGTCCTTCAGGCCCGCTGCCTTTGACGGTTGAAAGGTCTATGCCGTGTTCCCTTGCGAGGCGTTTGGCTGCGGGTGAGGCTGGAACTCGCTTTTCACTTTCAACCTCGACTGTTTCTTGTGTTTCTGCGATTGTTGCGACCTCTGAGAAGGGCTCATCCGGCGCTGTTATGATGGCTATCACTGCGTTGACCGCAACATCGACCCCTGCTTGCACCAACACCTTTCTCAATATGCCCGAGGATGGTGCTTCCAAATCGTAAGTGGCTTTTTCTGAAACGACTTCAACGATTGGTTCGCCCTTTTCGACGCTTTCGCCCTCTTTCTTGTACCACTTGCCAACAGTGCCTTCCTTCATCGTTAAGCTAAGTCTGGGCATCACGACTTTGGTAACCATTTCACACGACTTCCTTAACTGCCTTGATTATGGCTTTTTCATTTGGAATAACATACTGCTCCAAGGGCGGACTGAACGGTATAGGCGTGTCCGCGCCGGTTACTCTCCTTATCGGAGCATCCAGATAGTCTATGGCTTCTTCAGCGACCACAGAAGCGATTTCGGCGCTCACGCCTCCAGTCTTGCAGTCTTCACTCACGATAACTAGCCTCCCCGTTTTCCTCACCGAATCAACTATTGCTTTCTTGTCCAGCGGCGTCAAGGTTCTTGGGTCAATAACTTCAACGTTCACTCCTTCCTTTTCAAGCTCAGCAGCGGCGTTCAGCGTCCTGTGAACCATGTACATGGTGGCGACGACGGTTACGTCTGATCCTTCCCTCTTGACTTCAGCAACTCCGAAAGGAACGGTGTACTCTTCCTCTGGAATGTCGCCTTCGACTGGATAGAGCAGCTTGTGTTCGCAGAAGAAGACCGGGTTGCTTCCGCGTATGGCTGTTTTTAAGAGCCCTTTGGCGTCATACGGGGTTGAGGGCACAGCGACTTGCAACCCAGGAACGTGCATGAACCATGCTTCAAGGCTTTGTGAATGGTGAGAGGCGATGTTAACGCCCGCGCCAAAGGGTGTTCTGATTACAAGTGGGCATGATGCTTGACCGCCGAACATGTACCTGATTTTTGCGGCTTGGTTCGCGATTTGATCCATGGCGAGAGCAGTTAGGTCTCCGAACATTATTTCGGCGACGGGCCGCATCCCCGTTATCGCAGCGCCAACGCCCGCGCCCACTATTGCTGACTCTGATATTGGGGTATCTCTGACTCTTTCGTCTCCAAACTCCTCCGCCAGACCATCTGTCACTTTGAAGGCTCCGCCCCAGTACCTTCCGATGTCCTCACCCAGCAAGAACACTGAAGAATCACGACGCATCTCCTCTCTCAAAGCTTCACGAAGCGCTTCTCGATAAGTAATTCTCCGCATGTCATTCTTCCCTCTCTAAGCATAAACGTCTTCCAAGGCTTCTTCTGGACTAGGATAGGGACTTTCCACTGCGAACTTTACGGCTTCTTCAATCTCAGCAGCAACATTTTCTTCAATCTTCTGAACCTCAGCTCGTGAAAAGGCGTCATTTTGCACCAGTGTCTCCTTGAAGCGTCTGAGCGGATCCTTGGCCAGCCATTGTTCGACTTCTTCTTTCGGCCTGTATCTGGCAGGGTCAACCCTTGAATGGCCTTTGTGGCGGTAAGTTTTACATTCAATAAGTGTTGGTCCGCCTCCGCTCCTAGCTCGGTCAACAGCCTTTTGCGAGGCTTCAAAAACCGCTAAAACATCGTTTCCATCCACCGTTACTCCGGGGATTCCGTAGGCCACAGCGCGGTCAGCTATGTTTTCGATGTTCATTATCCTTGATTGACGCGTTCCCATGGCGTAAAGGTTGTTTTCGCAAACGAAAATCACGGGCAACGACCATGCTGACGCTATGTTTATGCTTTCGTGGAATGTTCCCTGGTTTGAAGCCCCTTCGCCGAAGAAACATGCCACGGCCTGATCTGTCTTTCTAAGCTTGGCAGACAAGCCAGCGCCCACAGCTATCGGCAGGCCAGCTCCCACGACTGCTGTTGCGCCGAGCATGCCTACGTTGAAATCGGCAATGTGCATTGAGCCGCCCTTGCCTTTGCAATAACCAGTCTTCTTTCCCAGAATTTCCGCCATGGTGCGTTTTAGCTCAGCGCCTTTTGCAATGCAGTGTCCGTGGCCCCGGTGGGTGCTCGTGATGTAATCGTCGTTTCGCAAGCTGCTGCACACACCAACAGCCACGGCTTCCTCTCCAGCGTAGAGGTGTATGGTACCTGGAACAAGATTTTGACCATACAGTTCGAAAACCTTCTCCTCAAAACAGCGAATTTGAAGCATCTTCTTGTACATTTCAGCGAGTTTCTCTTTTGCTAGGTTCAGCGTCATGTTTTCAAGTCCTTTGATGTTTTAGTTCATTTCTTATACCTTGACGCTTTTATATTAATTTATGATTGCTAAAAGGTGAAAGTACTCAATGGGCGAAGTAGTGCGATATCCCTAGCTCATGAAATTTCGAAGAGGGATTGAATGCAAAGATCCTATTCAAAACTGTTAGGCATAGTTGGAAAACCTAACACCGGCAAGTCGACATTTTTCAGCGCGACAACCTTGGCACCTGCTGAGATAGCAAACTACCCGTTCACGACTATAAAACCAAACAGAGGAGTCGGATACGTCCGAACACCATGCGTACATAAGGAATTCAACGTCAACGACAATCCTGCTAATTCGATATGCCTGGATGGCGTGAGACTCATCCCCGTGGAATTCATCGACTGCGCTGGACTCGTGCCCGGTGCATGGGAAGGAAGAGGCTTAGGTAACCAGTTCCTAGATGAAATCAGAAAGGCCGACGCCTTGATTCATATAGTCGACGCTTCAGGAGGAACAGACTGCGAAGGCAGACTCTGCAAGCCAGGCGAGAACGACCCTTTGGAAGACGTGAAATTCCTTGAACGCGAAATAACCATGTGGATGGCGAACATACTCAAAAAGGACTGGCCGAAGATTGCAAGAACAGTTGAGGCCGAATCCAAGGACCTGCTTTCGATGCTGGAGGAACGACTGAGCGGCTTATCTATAAAAAGAAGCCAGATCTTTGAGGCCGTAAAAAAGGCAGGATTGAACGCTGACAAACCCACGTTCTGGAGCGATGAAGACTTTCTCAGGTTCGTGGACACGTTAAGACAAGTTGCAAAGCCAATGTTGATTGTCGCAAACAAGATGGACATGCCGCCCTCTGAAGAAAACCTTGAACGGCTGAAAAAATCGAACCGCCTGGTCGTCCCTTGCTGCGCAGAAGCGGAACTCGCCCTCAGAAGAGCAGGTGAAAAACAGCTAATAGACTACAGACCTGGAGACTGCAATTTCAAAGTGAACAAGCCAGAAAGCCTCAGCCAGAATCAAGCGAAAGCCTTGGAAACAATAAGAGAGAAAATACTTCTCCATTTTGGCTCAACTGGCGTTCAAGAAGCAATAAACACGGCCTATTTCAAGCTCCTAACCATGATCACTGTTTACCCTGTTGAGGATTTGGAGCATTTGGCAGATCACATGGGCAGAGTCCTGCCAGACGCCTATCTTGTTCCCTACGGAACGACTGCACGGCAACTTGCCTACATAATTCACACTGAACTCGGTGAAGGTTTCATCTTCGCGGTCGAAGCCAGGGAGAAGAAAAGAGTAGGCGAAGATTACATACTGAAAGACAGAGACGTTGTCTCGATAGTCAGCGCCCGCAAGAGAGCTTGAAGAGGCTTACTCCCCGAAACGCCTTCTCCGTTTTTCGAAGGTTCTCACCGCACGCAGCAGGTCGATTGAACGGAAATCAGGCCAGTAAACGTCCAGAAAGCAGAGTTCGCTGTAGGCGGATTGCCACAGCAAGAAACCGCTGAGTCTTTCTTCACCTGAGGTTCGAATGATCAGATCAGGATCTTGATTAGGCATGTGCGATGTGTAGAGATGCTGTTCAAATGTTTTCTCATCGACCTTTTCAGGATCCAGTTTTCCCTGATGCACTTCCTCGGCGATTCTCTTGGCAGCGTCTACGATCTCGGCTCTGCCCCCGTAGGCAAAAGCAAAGTTCAGGAAATGCTCGTCATAATTCTGCGTTGCCTTCTCCACGTCTGCTATGAGATGCTGCAAGCCTTCAGGCAGGAGATTCACTCTGCCGATGACTTTCACGCGTATCTTGTCTGCATGTATCCGCTCATCTGTCAAGAGCTTTCGAAATCGTTCCTCAGCTATGCGCATGATTTCCTCAACTTCATCTCCTGAGCGGCGAAAGTTTTCGGTAGAGAAAGTGTAGAGAGTCACAGACTTGACATTGAGTTTCAGGCACCAATCGAGTAGTTGCTCGACCTTTTCTGCTCCTTTTTCGTGGCCAAGCCACGGGTTCAGGACCTTTTCTGAGGCCCACCTTCTGTTCCCATCAAGAATTATTGCTATATGCTCCGGCTTGTCGCCATTTTCAACTTGACGCCAAAGCCATCCCTCATAAATCTTGTAGACACCGATGGCAGAAAGCAAAGACTTAATCACTTTTCAAACCTCGTGGCCTAGTTTTACTAGTGCACGAATTGATGCCCTTGCAAGTAAGCTTTTAACCGTCTCAATTAAGACTTTCTCCATTCAAGACATATTCTGTTGGAAGATGATTATTCACTCGCGTTCAAGAGTCTCCAAACTCTTTAGCCTGCTCTTCTGTCTCTGCGAAAAAGCCTCTTTTGGCTCTGTGAACCGCAAATATCATCAGCACTGACGCTATGCCCAATAAGATGCCGACAACAATTGAGAAAAGAAGCCTACCATAGCCGATTTCCGGCGTTTTCAGTAGCTCGGAGCTTGCGACAAGAATCTGTTGTGACCAACCGACAATCACTATCAGCACTGCGTTTCGCAACAATCTCGCGTCACGCTCGATGTACCATCGTATAGCTCTCCCCAAGAGTGGCACGCAGAGTCCGACAACTATCAAGGTCACTGAGCCTTCGATGAAGACACCGATAATCCGCGGGACGTTACTCAGCCAGGCCCCAAGTTCAGCAGACGGGACATTCGTCCAGCCGAGGTAGACACCAAGCACGACACACAAGGCTCCCGCGACCAAGGAGAAATTTGAGATCTGCACTCTCAGCGGGGGTGGAGAATATTCTTTCACCCATCTGTAGAAGCCCTTAGCAGACCTGTCAATTCCAAATCCTTTGACAAGCAGGAACACACTTAGAACAAGTGCAAAGGCGATCAAGTAGTACTGAACCCACCCAAAAATGGACAGGATTCCCAAGATCAGGATAAGCAGTCCGGGCAGGCCTAGAACCACACGTGAATACCGAGGGTTGTTCATTACTGTTCGGAGGTACCGCGAAAAAAGAGCAGCTGTCTCTTCGATTGATTCGCTGTGCTTGACGACTATTCTTCTGACTGATGAAACCGGCACCCTGGACTGTACGACCGGCAAAACCGCCTCATCCGAATATCCGTCCGTAACCAGGATGACCTCACTCGCAGAAAAAGACTCTAACAACTCGTTCAAACCTGCCACGATTTTTCTGTCTGCACCAACACCCCCAAGCTCAGAGCCTGACAAGGTGGCAATTTCGAAAACCTCTGCAGGGTTGTTCTCTGCTTTCAGTCGATCGTACACGCGTATTGCTTCAAACATGGCGTTTGCGTCTGGCTCCTCAGGGTCTCTTAGAGCCAAGGCAACCGCGGCATCGAGATTTTCTCCTCTTCCGATGAGGGGGGTCTTCACCCCGGCTTTGGCTTCCAAATCCGCGTCTCTATCCACGCACAGAACGAGGATTCTCTTCTGCTCTTTTTCTTCTTTTTCCTTCATATGTATCTCGTTGTGTGAGTATAATTGATGAATGTCCACTTTAATCTTCTGTTTCTAGCGCACGCTAGGCTCGCTCATGTGGCAGGTCACCTTCAACTTTTTGAGCTGAACAAGCTTTGAAGAGAAATTCTGCCTTTCCCCAGGGTTCCACCATAGTTCGCCGTAGTTATTCCTGTCACTCCATGAACCTTCGTGGCGTTTTCTATGCCGATTTTCATTGCTCTTTCCACGTCGTCCATTCTTAATCCGCTGACTATAACTTCATAGACGCATTTGACGCCCTCGGGGATTTTGCTCCCCTCGTTTCGCACTAGGCAAGGGCAGTATGCATCGTTAGTTGTGGCCACAGCATCCTTGTAGTTTTTTCCTCCAACCTTGGTTCCGGAAGCAGCAAACTTTCCGACTATATAGGCGACGGTTTTCGTGCCTGCAACAGCCCGTTCAGCGGCTTTCAACGCTGCTTCATCTGACCTCGCTAGAATCAGGAACATGCCACCAGCCACGCCTTTCGCAATTCCGAATCTTCTTTCAACAAGAAAATAACCGTCCATCCTCGGTATCTTGAAAACCTGCCTTCCAAAGACCTCGGTTTCCTCCTCGAATCCGTCTCCGAAGGTTTGTATGATTGTGCCCTTGATATCCACAAATTCCTCAGCCATTCCCGATGGCAAGACATCAAACACGCTGGTTTTAGGGTACGGCATGATTCCCTTCCTTATTCTGACTATGAGCCATTCTTTCAGTGGCTCCGGCTTTCTGTCAATAAACTGGATTATGAAACCTGGTCTGCGGTCGGGAGTCTCATCAGGTCTGGCTTCAGCCTCTATGGAGGCTTCTGAAGGTGGAATAGTGGCTGATCTGCCAAGGCCTTTAGCTTCGAGGGCTGATTCTAGAGCCCATTTTCTGTTTACAGACGTTACTAGCACCCTGGCGATTCGAACTGTAAACGTCTCACAGAAAGTATCTTCAATTGGAATTCCGTTTACCCTAAACTCCATTCAGCAATCTCCAATCATTCTAGGCTCTGATTTCAGCGAAATATAAGTCTAGCGCGCTTGCAGGAGAAAAATAATATAAAAGAAGAGGTGATGTTCTGTGAGGGATTGGAATGGGCATGTCTGAAGTTGTGAAGATAATTGAGAAGGAAAATGTGAAGGAGATAGTGTTACAGTTTGCGGACTTATCTGGCATCTTGCATTCTCTTTGGATTCCCTCTGACCTCTTGTCAAAAGCTGCTGAAGGCGGCATACACACGGATGGTTCATCTGTAGATATGGTGGACATAAGCAAAAGCGACTTGAAGCTGATGCCAGACGTGGACACGTTCTCCGTACTGCCACCCAGTCTTTTCCCCCAGAAAGTGGCAAGAGTTGTCTGCGACATTTATGAGCCAGAATCAGACAGACCTTTTGAACTTGATCCAAGGTTCATACTCAAGAAAGCTCTAGAGGATTCCAAGAAAAGCTTAGGAATCTCCGTTAAATACAACGCGTGTAGCGAGATAGAATATTTCGTGTTTAAGAAAGAAGATAGCAACCTCAAACTAGTAGATGAAGCGGGATATTTGGCCAGCCCTCCAGCAGATGTTGGCGCCGATTTAAGACTTGAAATCACTGAAAATCTTAGAAGCACTGGTGTTACAGTTGAAAAGCATCATCATGAAGTGCCTCCCGGAAAATCTGAATTGAACCTAGTCTACGCGGATGCACTGAGAATGGCGGACACTATTTATCTGGTTAAATTCATCGTGAAAATGACAGCGGCCAAAATGGGGCTTCTTGCTTCTTTCATGCCAAAGCCTTTTCACGAGGGATACGGATGCGGACTGCACACTCACGTTAGTCTCACAAACGATAAGAAAGCTCAGAACCTGTTCTATGATCCAAGAGGGAGCTATGGCCTAAGCAAAATTGCCCTGAATTTCATAGCTGGCATCTTGGCTCACGCGAAGGCTTTGGCAGCCGTGACCAACCCGTCCGTTAACTCGTACAAACGGCTCGTACCAGGATGGGAAGCTCCAGTATACCTTTCCTGGGCCAAATATAATCGTTCAGTTCTCGTCAGGGTTCCACCGGGAAAAGAAATGAGAACCAGATTAGAGTACAGGCCCACGGATGGATCATGCAATTTCTACCTCGCGTTTGCCGCTATCTTAGCGGCTGGACTTGATGGCGTAAAAAGAAAAATCGAGCCCCCAAAGCCTGTGGAAGAGAATATTTACGAGATGAGCGAAAAAGAAAGAGCTAAGAGAGGCATAGGAGTGCTTCCCGGAACTCTAGGAGATGCTTTGAATGAATTCTCCGAAGACAAGTACCTGCAAGAAGCTTTGGGAAAAGCATTCTGCGAAAAATTCATGGAACTCAAAACCAAGGAGTGGAAAGACTACAACGTCACCGTGCACGAATGGGAGAGAAAGAAGTATCTAGACGTCTAGCACGCGCTTATTGGCGGAAAGAGGGGAGAACATGGCAATAAAGGCTGATTTCGCAATAATCAACGCAAATGAACTGGCCACTCTGAGAGGAAGAAGCGGCAAACCCCATGTCAGAGAGGAAATGAATGATCTCGCCATAATAAAAGACGGAGCAGTCGCAGTCAAGGATGGAAGAATAGTAGCTGTTGGAACAACGAGGGAAGTATTGGGCAAACTTGAAAAAGGATTTGAAGCCGTAGACGCAAGCGGTAAACTCGTCACGCCAGGACTCATAGATCCTCACGTCCACCTGGTTTTCGCTGGTTCAAGAGAAGAAGAACTCGAGCAAATGGCCGTGAAAGGCACGCCATACCTGGAAATCAAAGCAAGAGGAGGAGGAATGCCGACAACCCTCAAGAAAACGGGTGAAACATCCACGGAACAACTACTCAAACAAACCACCAAGATACTTGACACGATGCTAACACACGGCACGACGACGATAGAGGCGAAAAGCGGATATGAAATGACG
>Ga0315282_10015846_pt1 | contig 11074 bp, 11 predicted proteins | sample YL17G07_20_MG_FD_203693 | JGI IMG/M metagenome (GOLD analysis project Ga0315282, IMG submission 203693) | Sediment microbial communities from Yellowstone Lake, YNP, Wyoming, USA - YL17G07_20 | ecosystem: Environmental > Aquatic > Freshwater > Lake > Sediment | place: USA: Wyoming | collected...
AACCAGACCGGTGAAGTCGGCGGTGTTGGCCAACTGGACACGGTCCGGATAGAATCCGCCGTGAAGGTCGTAGTCACCGGTGAGAGCCAGGTAGAGCTCACGGATGCCGGACGAGCGCGGGGCTTGCAGGTCCTCTTTGCCCTTGTCACGCGGGGCGCCGAGCAGGTCGTCCATGGCGGCCTGGAGCCGGTCAGCGGAGTCGAACATGGCGTGGATCCGTCCAGGTCCTTGAACGGTTGAGCTGCCGGCGATTTCGCTGATCATGGTGCGGGTGTCGTCGATGGCGGTCTGGAGGTCCGCCGGCTCAAAGACCTGGTCTTTGAACTGTTTGCGGATGCGATCCTGGGCGGGGGTTGGCAAGCGTGACGCTGCCAGGCCACTATCCAGCAGGTAGCTGCACATCTGGACACGAATAGCGCGGGCTTTCTCCGCCTCAGCAGCCAGGGCCTGCTGGCGATTTTGCTCCTCGAGGAGGGAGCGGATAGCAGCCTGATCTTTGGTGAGCTGCTCCTGAGTTAACTCAGGTTTGGGTGTGGAGGTAGTTAATTCGGGCATGGTAACAGATTCCTTCCTTACAGGATACTTCGCGATTGCTTGAACAGAATTTGCCCTCACCCCTGGCCCCTCTCCCAAAGATGAGAGAGGGGAAAGAGGAAGGGCATTTAAGGCGCGGAGGAAAGCTCCACCGCGGGCTGGATTAAAGACCAGGTCCACGCTGAGGACGCGTAGAATGGTCTGGACCTTCTTTTCTATGGCGGTAAAGATTACATCGGCGGAAAAGCCGACTTTGGGATGAGGCTCTTCGCTGAGCATCTGGCGGCCGAGCTCGGATAGAAGAGGCGCGCTGGGCCCCAGCGGTTTAAGGGAAAGCTTAATGCCTTTGGAGACTTCATCCCAGGCAGGGGAATGACAGACGCCGGCCAGATCGTGAAGCGAATGACCAATCAGATCATGGTCGATGAAACACTCGACATGGTCCCAAAGCGCGAGGGATGCACGCAGGACGGCCTCGGGGAAGGTCCAGCCATTACCACTGCCGGCGGTGATGGCGAGGATCTCGAACTCGCCGGCGGGGTTGACGGTGCCGGTAAAGTCGAACGTCTGGCGGACCTCCTTGATTTCTGATTTTAAATTGGTGATGGTTGATTCAGGCATGGGGGTTTTCTTCTTTCGCCGTGATTTACCCTCCTCGAGGGTTACCGTCCCATCCGTCGAGCTTAAAGCCGGAGGTTGGGAGAGGCTGGCGGCTGGATTGGCTGCGCAGGGTGTGGAGCTGCTGGCGGAAGGTGGCGAGCATTTCCACGCCTAAGGCGTGGACCTGGTTGGTATCGGGGTCGCGGTTTGCGTAGGCTTCCACAATCAGGGTCGAACGCAGAATGGCGGCGTGGCCAGCGGCGCCCTGCAGGAGCAAGTTGTAGTGGACGACGGGAATCGTACAGCTCACGGCTCCGTCGAGGTCATCTAATAGATGGGTAGCGGCATAAGTGATGCGTAGCTTTTCACCCACGGTTGGGGTGGCGGGTCCGCCGATGTAAACGACAGGTACACCAGCGGTAAAGTAGGAATAGTACTTTTGGAGCGGATCCATCTCCTGGGTGTCGTCGATCCAGGGGTAAAGGACTTGAGAAATGGCGATCAGACGAGAAAAAGACGTCAGGGTCTGCTCCCGGCCGGCGCTGGTGACGGTATAGGTGGCAGTGGTGATCAGGGGCAGGGCAGAGGAATATTCTCCGATGGCCTGGCGAAAAGCTTCTTGAGTGAGGGCTGAAAGGTAACGAGTTGGGGTGGTGACGTTATCCCCTAAGATTTGGAGCAGGCGAGTCGTGAGAGTCGAGAGAGTTGTAGATGGCATAAGAATTTCACCACATATTCTTCAATACACCCGAAGGGATTTAGGACACAGAGAACACAGAGAAAAAATATGCATTTAAAATCCTTCATCCATCGAGACCATGGGGTCAACGGCGTGCACAATGAGGGTTTGGCCGGGTGGGGTCCAGGATTGCTCATCCAGGACGGCGACCAGAGCGGCGGACATGACCAGGTCGTCGTGTACCAGGTCCCCGGTGGCAGGATCACGGGTTCCGTCGGGCACGCACCATTTGATAAGATGGCCTGGGCCTGGCTGCACTTCGAGCGTGCAGAAACTAAGCTGCTGCATGAAAGTTGGCTCAGGGGGGCAGTATTCCTTGAAGCGGCCGGTCTCGATGCAAGCCAGGAAGGCCCAGCCGAGCCTGGACTTGGACGAGCTGGTGAAGGTGAAGGGGATCACCTTGCCGGGCAAAGCCCGGTCGAGGAAGGAAGCCAGAGAAGCGCCGATGCCGGTGGCATCCACCACCACGTGCCGTGGGCGCCACAGGTCTGCCAGGGCTTTTAGGCTGGCGTACTGTTCGGTATGGCTGGCGCCGGTCCACGAGCGGCGGAAGACTACGCGGTAGGTGGGGCGTTTGATGAGCGGGTCAGCGAGGGTAGCCAGGTCCACCGCGACCACGGTCACCACGGTGGAGTCGCGCCTTGGATTTCTGATTTCTGATTGTTGATTGATGAATGAGGCTTGCGGATTGATGATTTCGGATTGCTGGTTAATGAATGAGGGCTGCAGGTAGGGGTATGAGGACTGTGCGTCTTCGTCCTGGCCGGCGACGTCGATCAGGAAAGCATAAATGCCGCCCTCACCCCTTGCCCCTTTGCCTACGGCACGCTTCGCGGTCCCAACGATGGGAGAGGGGGACATAGCATGATCGCCCTGGATTAAAGCCAGGCGGGCGGCGGGGAACATGCCGGTTTCGCCGTCGATGGTTTCGCTGAAGTACTGGGTCTTCACCATGGGGTGGTTGCGGCCCAGGCGGGCGACCTGTTCGGCGACGTACCGGCCATAAGCCGGGACCTCGGCGGCAACATCGTCGGCGTTGATCACGAAGGTGCGGCGGCGCCCGTCACGCTTTTCGGCCTGGCGTGAAGCCGCCAGCTCACGCGCCAGCAGGGTGCGCGAGGACCAGGCGGTGCCCCAGAAGATGCGGGTGGCGTTGGTGGAGGCAGCCATAGGGGCGATATCCTTGTCGTACTTGGAGATCTGCACGTCCTGGGCTTCGTCGACTTCGAGTAAAGTTGAGGCAGTCGCACCCACGATATTAGCCTCCGGGGAGCCTGAGAAAAAGAATATCCTGGCCAGGCCGACGCGATAGATGTAACCCGATTCCTTGGTCCACATCGAGCGCGTGATCAGGTTCCTGGTCAGGACACGTTCCAGCCGGCGCATGGCGTTGAGGGACTGCGGTTTCCAGGTGGGCGAGACCTTGACGATCTCGGCCGAGGTTTCGCTGAGTAATAACAGGATATAAGCCTCGATCTGGGCCTGCAGCTCGTTTTTGCCCGATTGGCGCGGGAACATCACCACGAAGGTCAGACCCCGCTGGTGCATGATCGACTCGACCACCGCCTGGGCCACCTGCTCCTGGTAGCGGCGCAGCTTGAGACCGCTGGCGGAATCGGCGAAGATGAGCGGGCTGCGCAGCAAATGTATGAGGATTTCCAGAAACGGATCTGCCAATCATGCTCCTCCAGCTAAGGCCCTGAACACGGCATCCATCACGGCAGCCCCCATTCTTCATTCACCTGGGTGATGGCAGCCTGCACCTGCCCCTGAAAATAGCTCATAAAGCGGCAGTTCTCGCCCAGCGGGCAGGCCTGGCAGGCATTCAACTCACGCCGCAGCCGGCGCATGGCCTGCCGCAGGTCAAAAGACAGGTTTAAAACCCGGCTGACCCTGGAGGCGATCGGGCAGGAGGCAGGCCATGGATTGCCTGCCTGGAAAGGTGCAAGGGGGCCGTGGCGCTCTTCAGTTGATCCTGCCTCGACAGGTGAGCGCCCGGGGACGGATTCATCCTCCACTTGCACCTTCCACCTGACCGGCGGCTGCTTCTCCACGGAAAGCCTCGGCGCCGCACAATCCTGGTTTTGAGCCTGAGAGCGGGGTTTCTTACCCATTGCTGCCCTCCACTATTTGAGGGAAGCCCTCTGCTTTTTGAGGGAAGCCTTCTGTTTTATGAAGGTCGTCTTCCTGGCTCATCTCCTGCTGTACGAGCGCCAACGCCTCTTGCAGCGTACCGTCCAGGTCCTGCCTTTTTTCCAGCTCGCGCTGCGCCTTGACCAGCATACCCACGCGGGTGGTCTGTCTGCCCAGTATGTCGTAGATGCGCAGTTGTTCGGACAGCGGCCGGTCTTCAAACGCCATATCACTCAGCAAGCTGATAATGGCGCGCAGCAAGGCAATTTCTCCCTGCAAGCCCGCTTCAACCGGGGCGGAAGTTTTGCGGCGGGGATAACGCCGCTTGAGTTTGGGGTTGGGGGTAGGTTTCGTCATAGAATTATTGTTCTACTTAGAACCATCTTACCCACTTCACCCCCGCTTGACAAGCAGCATTAAAGTGCTGATCACCCAGCACTTTTGTGCTGGTGAATATGCACTTTAATGCAATTATTTTCTCGCCTTCTCTACCGGGTCCATATATAACCGTAGGGGCACGACGGTCCCATGCATAACGTCACCATTAGAACCTCCAAGTCGTGCCCCGCCGCGCGGGAGGAAACTTCGCCCGCGGCCGGGGCACGGCTGATTGGCTCATATTATTCGGTATCGGTAATTACCGCCGTGCCCCTATCCACGATGCCAAGTCCGGCTTCTACAATCGATCAGCCAACCCAATCGACCGCAGAAGCCGGACTTTTTGGGGAGGTAAGCCGGGCTTCTCACCCTGTTTCTTGATTACCCACCTGATTTATTCGATTCCTTATCTTCGAGAATATCTAAAACCTCACCGCAGCATTAAATTTAGCCTTTGCCCGAATGAGATATTTAAGGATATGAAGCGCATTTATCACACAATGCCTTGAATCATAGTTTGTATAAATATTCAGCTGTTGACCGTTGTAGTCAATCTTATACTGTGCAATACCTTCCGGCAAAGGATCTAAACTTACCAACTTTACTTTTTTGCCGGCCGCATCAGGAATGGGAAATTGTAATGATGGGGTATGTGCCAATACAAAGCGGCAGCATTCAAGCAAGATGTCTCTCCATTTGCTAATCTCTTTCATGCTCCCATCCGGTAAGAGCAGCGATACCGGTGGTTTCTTCCCTGTGAGATCAGCAGGAAGTTTAGTTAATTCAACAAAATCTTTTGTGTCAATAATAGGGTCAGGAGGCTTGATTGGTTTTCCCTGCCAGAATTGTGCCGCATCGAGTTCTTTCACCAAATAAAGGGCACATTCATATAGGTTGTCATTTTTGAAATTAAGAATCTTGTTGGGTATTACATTACCGGGTATGAAGTCAGAATAGTGTTCCCAGATCACACCACCTGTCAGGAAGATATCTTTTATCCCGGCCTTAATTGCGTACGCGATGAGAGTGAAAATAAAACCTTTATCCCCTAAGTCCGTTCCAAGCGCCTTCGCCTCGATGATCACCCGAATTTTATTTTCCTGGTCATATAAGGCATAATCCACCCTTGCTTTGGGTAGCGTTTTTTCAAACTCGATCATGTCAGGGTTTGCAGTATCCCAGCCGAGAGCCCTAAGTACAGGGTCAATAAGTGTTGCCCTTGTAGAAGCTTCACTTGCGTTTAGCTTGGTCTGGTAAGTATGCGCGGATTCTTTGACATTAGAAATAACGTCAACAAAGTTGCCTAACGGACTATTAATCCCCATTTTCCCTCAATTCATTATTGTAGAAAATGATTTTAAATTAGTATATAGCCGATACAACACCAGCGCAAGTTTCATTCTCTCAGATTTGGCTATAAGTTCAGATAATGATATAACCTTGGTCTTCCCTCACCTAGACTGATTAACCCTGAACAGTAGGCTGAGCGCCGCCTCCCACAACAAAACATGTCCAGTCGCGATACAGGTTGTATCCGCCATCTTCTTTTGCTATACTGAGGTTGTCTTTTACAAAAGGGAGGGTTCTTATGAAAATCACCAAATATGCAGGTTTTCCATATCACCTTTGGAACCCCTATACGCCCATGAGTAAATTCACTGCCTTCCTCGGCATGGGCACCACGGTGCTCACCCGGGCAGAGGGGCTCTATTTGTACAACGCACAGGGAAAGAAGTTCCTGGACGTAAATTCGTGCACCTGGAACTTCGCCCTCGGAGCGGGGAGGGAGGAGATCATCGCCGCCATCGACCAACAATTGCACGAGCTGCCCTTCGCCTCGGTGTGGGGCATGTCGCACCCGCGGGCGATCGAGTTAGCCGCCCGGCTGGTGGAGATTACCTCGGGCAATTACACCCATGCCATGCTGGGGTCCAACGGGTCTGAGGCGGTAGAAGCAGCCCTGAAGATGGCCCGCCAGTTCCACCGCCAGAGTCCTGACCCGGCTGACCACGGGCGCTACAAGATCATCTCGCTGCGCGGCTCTTACCATGGGCTGGGTTATGGGGCGGTGAGCGCCGCCGGCAAGCTGGAATACGAGGAGAAGTTCGGCCCGCTTATGCCGGGCTTCGTCCAGATCGGGCCGCCTTACTGCTACCGCTGCCCTTACCAGCAGAGCGGCTACCCCGAGTGCGGCCTGGCATGCGCCAAAGCCCTGGAAGAGACGATCCTGGCTGAAGGCCCCGAGAGCGTGGCGGCCTTCATTTTTGAACCGGTCATGGGCGAGGCCAACGTCGTCGTCCCGCCGCCAGAATATTACCCGCTGGTGGGCGAGATTTGCCGGCGCTACGGCGTGCTGTTCATCGCCGACGAGGTGACCACCGGCTTTGGCCGGGCGGGCAAGCTGTTTTACAGCCAGGATTGGACCATCCAGCCCGATATCCTCATCCTGGGCAAGATCATCAGCGGCGGCTACCTGCCGCTTTCGGCCACCCTGGCCAGCGAGCCGGTGTTTGAGCGCTTCCTTGGAAAGGACCGCCAGTTCTTGCACGGCTCGACCCATAGCGGTCACCCGGTGTGCGCCGCAGCCGGGCTGGCGGCCATCGACATCATCTTGCGCGAAAAGCTGCCCGAAAACTCGGCCAGGGTCGGGGCATATATGAAGGCCGGCCTCGAGCGCCTGCAGTCGAAGTATGATTTCATCGGCGAGGTGCGCGGCCAGGGCTTGATGATCGGCGTCGAGCTGGTCAAGGATCGGGTAACCAGGCAGCCTTTCACTGCCGACGAGTTGTTCGAGGTCACCTATGACCTGGTCGAACGCGGCCTGCTCGTCTCGCTGGATACGCTGCGCCTCTTCCCGCCGCTCACCCTCGACGAACCCACCGCCGACCTGGTGTTAAAAATCATCGACCAGTCGCTCGGTTCCAGCCGGGTCGAAAAATACTGGCGGCTCGCCAGTGATTTAATCATGGCGAAACTTATCCCACCCAAGGTGAAACTCGGCGGAAACCGTAACGCGAAATAAAGAATTAGAAATTTTTTGATGGAGAACCGGACCATGAAAGCATCCGCCGAGCTGGTGACTTTTGTGCAGAACTGGATCGACAAATCGCATCTCACGCTTGCAGCCGTCGAACAATCGTGGTCGCAACACGAAGGTGTGGTGCGTATCTTCACTGCCCGCACGAATAGCTGGCCGGGTATCAGGCGATTGTTGAATATTACCGCCGAGGCTGTCCTAAAAGAACCAAAATGCGGTTATGAACCCCCACGGATGGGGGTGGACACGCAGGTCCGCCCCTACAGGTAGGGGCGGACCTGCGTGTCCGCCCTCTTTTTGGACAGCCGCCGGAGAGCGGCGCCATCCAGGTGCGGGTAGAAGATTTAGTCGGGTGGGTGGTAGGCCGCCCCATCTACACCCTTCCCGGCGGTAAAGAAATTCCCGCACGCTGGACCGCCGTTTTACATCGGGAACAGGGTGAATGAAAATTCGTCCAGTACCATATCTCCATCGGCATCCCCGATGAAGTTTTTGTGAGCCTTCCTTTCCCCCAAAAGCCCGGCTCCTGAAATCAACCTCCCGGCTCGATCAACCGCAGAAACTGGGATTTTAATCCCCCTACCCCACCGCGTAGCTGGCCTGCCCGTAGAGCTTTGCCCGCTGCCCGGGCAGTTGATCGCCGCCCCGCCGCATGTGCAGGTGCGGTCTTCCTTCCATAAAACCGGCCTGCGTGAGCACCTGGCGGGCGTGCTCATTTTCAACCGGCACGATCGCCCGCGGCACATCCTCGTACGGCAGGTTGAGCGCCGCCTGCAGCAGCATTTCGGCTGCCGCCGGGTCAGCGCAGGCCCACGGCCCAATCTTCTGCCGCTGCGCCACCAGATACCCGGTCACTTTGCCAGAGCGGCTGCGCGCCACGAAAGAGCGTTCGGGAAAATCGCCCCGGTAAATACTGAACAGGCTCTCCCGCCGCGCCCCCACGATCTGTTGGTCGAGCTCCACCACCTCGGGCAGGTCCGCCGCCTGCATGGGATGGATGCCGGCGGAATTTCCATATGGGACCATCTCCGTTCGATCATATTCTGACTTCAAAAAAACCAGCGCCTGCCCGGCATCCACAAACCCAAATTTGCGATACAACCCGGTGCCAGCCACACTCGCATCCAGGCGCGCCATCGGGCAGCCGCGCCCATCCAGCCAGGCCAATAACCGTCTCATCAGCAGGTTGCCAAGCCCTTGGCGCTGCCGTTCCGGCCTGACCGCCATCAAGCCGATCCAGGCAAAACTGCCGTAATCGACCGCTCCCACCATCGCCGTCAGCACACCGGCCTCTCGCAGCGTCAGCCAGCCATCCGGCTGCATGGTCAGGTAACGGCGGATCTCAGCCTGCCGGCTGCCGCTGGTGGCAAACGCCAGGTTCATCAGCCGGTCCGCCTCAGGGATGTCCTCCAGGGTAAGGTTGCGAATATCAGGTTCCAATGCTCCTCCCTCACACAAAAACCGTACACCCGCCCCGTTCGAGCTGCTGGACCCACTCCGGCAGAACCAGCCGCTTATTCCACCTCAAATCTAATTTCTCCAGGTTCGCCAGTTCTCCGACGCTCGCCGGCAGGGTGACCAGCTGGTTGGCGCGCAAGTCCAGCAAGCGCAGGTTTCTCAAATATCCGATCGATTCCGGCAGCCAAGTCAACTGGTTATCTCTCAAATCCAGGTCAGTCAGGCTCGCCAGACTGCCAAGCGACTCGGGCAGTGAAGCCAACCGGTTCCCCTGCAAGATGAGTTTCCTCAGACAGGTGAGATTTCCAATCGACGCGGGCAGCCAGGTTAACCGGTTGTTCATCACATGCAGCTCTTTCAGCCGGGTGAGCTGGCCGGTGGATGCGGGCAGGCAAGAAAAAAGATTGCTATTCAGCCGGAGTTCAACCAGTTTCGCCAGGTCACCCAGGCTTTCAGGCAGCGCAGCCAGCTGGTTGTCGGCCAGGTTCAGGTAAATCAAACTTTCCAACTTCCCGATCGAGCCAGGTAGCGAGGTCAAATGGTTATTGCTGGCATAAAAGAACGCCAGGCAGCGTAGATTGCCGACCGTCCTGGGCAGAGAAGTCAGTTCATTATGACCCAGGTCAAGCACTTGCAGTTTCGCCAGGTTTCCAATGCCATCCGGCAGCGACGCAAGCTGGTTCCCCCCAAAATTGAGGTTCTGGAGGTCTGCCAAATCCCAGATCGCATCAGGCAGCGACGCCAGCCGGTTGTCATAGGCGTGAAGGGATCTTAGCTTTTTTAGCTGGCCGATGCTCTCAGGCAGGCTGGTCAACTGGTTTTGATCCAGGTCCAGTATTTCAAGCGTGCTGAGGCTGGCAAACCCTGCCGGCAGAACCGACAGCTGCTTACCGGCCAGATCCAACACATCTGACCCGCTCATTCCGGCCATCCCAAGAACTGCGCCATCTTGTATGTTGCTTATTTTTGCTTGTTCTTCTGCTCTGCTTCTTCCAGAAACCGCTGCTGCGCCCGCAGGCTACGCAGGCGCACCACCAGGCTGGTCACGTACAACGCCATCACGCCAAAGATCACGCAATAACCGGCGATCATGTAATTGGTTGTCTCTGCCATTTTCTATTTCTCCATTTCCAGCTTCTTCATCTCTATTTGTTCCGCCAGCCGGCCCAGTTGGATGCGGTGCCACAGCAAGGCGGCGAAGATCACCGAAAAGGTCAGCAGGGCAAAACCGAAGGTCAGGCCCATCTTGGGGGTCATATCAAAAGCGCCCACCGCCGTGACATCGCTGTTGCCGATCAGCGCCGGGTGAATGGTGCGGAAGATGCGGATCGACATGAAGGTCAGCGGCACGCTGATCACGCCGATGATGGCATATACCGCCCCGAAGCGCGCCCGCCGTTCAGGCTCTTCGATGCCCTGGCGCAGCATCAGATAAGCCGCGTAGATCAGCTCCATCACCGTCACCGTCGTCAGGCGCGGGTCCCATGTCCACCAGGTGTTCCAGATCGGGCGCGCCCAGATCGAGCCGGAGACCAGGGCGATCAGCAAAAAGACGATGCCGATCTCCACCGAGGCCACCTCGACCATGTCCCAATCCAGGTTGTAGCTGTGCAGGAAGACTACCCCGGCGATGGCGGCCACCAGGAAAGAAAGCATGCCCACCCAGGCGGTCGCCACGTGGAAATAAAATACCTTCTGCACCATGCCCATCACCCGCTCCACCGGGGCATAGAAGAAGACCAGCCCGGTGGCGATCACCAGCAGCGCTACGGCGGCGATATCCAGGATTTGTAAAGTACGCTTGCTATTCTTCATAACTCCTCCAGTAACAACCCTCACCCCCAACCCCTCTCCCAAAAAAGGGAGAGGGGAGCAGACGCCGATTTGAGGTTCTTGCACCGCTTTCGCGGTGCAAGAACCTCAAATCGGCAATTCCTCCCCTTCCTCGGGGAAGGGGCCGGGGGATGGGGGTATTCATTTCATTCTTCCACCACGTAATCAAACACCATGAAAGCCACCGCCGTGAAGATCACGTCGTAAACCAGCAGCAGGTTGAGCCAGGCGCTGACCTCGGCCCAGCCCAATCCCTGCAGGAAACCACTGGAAGCCTTGACTGCCGCCACCAGCACCGGCAGCATCACCGGGAACAGCAAGATGGGCAGCAAGATATCGCGGGTGCGCGCCTGCACCGCCAT
>Ga0315282_10015847_pt1 | contig 11074 bp, 11 predicted proteins | sample YL17G07_20_MG_FD_203693 | JGI IMG/M metagenome (GOLD analysis project Ga0315282, IMG submission 203693) | Sediment microbial communities from Yellowstone Lake, YNP, Wyoming, USA - YL17G07_20 | ecosystem: Environmental > Aquatic > Freshwater > Lake > Sediment | place: USA: Wyoming | collected...
CTCCTCGCGCGGCCGCCAGGCAATCCCGCCGCTGGCCACCGCTTTCGCCGCGTGCGTCCCCATCAGCATGTACATGCGGTCCAGGTTGTGGAAGTGCTGCTCGACGATCTGGTCGCCGCAGATCCAGACGAAGGAATACCAGTTGCGGTGCTGCCACTCCATGTCGCCCCACTCCGGCTCGCGCCGCTTGGCGTGCATCACCGGCCCGCTCAGGTACTCGGAGTAGAGGGCGATAATGTCGCCGATGGCCCCCTCCTGGATCTTCTTGACCGTTCCGATGAAGTCCTTCGAGGAGCGGCTCTGTGAGCCGGTCATCACCGTCAGCTTTTTCTCTTCGGCCTTGCGGCAGGAGGCGATGAAGCGGCGCACGCCGACCGGGTCGGTGGCGATGGGCTTTTCGGCGAAGACGTGTCTGCCGGCGTTGATGGCGGCTTCAAAATGCAGCGGCCGGTGGCCCGGCGGCGCGCACAGCAGCACCACGTCCACGCCGGAGTTGATCACCTTCTGATAGGCGTCGAAGCCGACGAAACGGCGCTCGGCATCGACCTTCACCCGCTTCTGCATGGAGGCCACCAGTTGCTCGAGCGGGGTCTTGGTGAACTCGGGCACGTCCTTGGCCATCCGCGACAGAAACTTTTGGTCGTTCAGGCTCTTCAGCGAGGCTTCTAGCTTGTCCTGGAAGATGTCGCCCATGGCGACCAATTCCACGCTGGGGTCGCCGCTCAGCAAATTGGCTGCCGCGCCGGTGCCGCGCCCGCCGCAGCCGATCAGCCCGGCCTTGATCAACTCCTTTCCGGCGCCGCGCACCAGCTCCGGCTTGATTATCACGAACCCGCCGGCCGCCGCTCCGGCCGCCGACTGCTTCAGAAATGAACGTCTGGAAACATCGTCTGGCATGGCTTCCTCCGTAACCAAAGATAGCCGCGATTATACGGCAAATCGAATCCGCGGATTGCGGAGATTCCGCGGATTGGCCGGCGGCACAGGCTTCAGTGTGCGCGCCGGAAAATTCCGCTTGACACCGCAACTGTACTACTGTATTAGTACAGTGTGCTGCTTCACGTAAATCCGTCTTCCGGGGTTCCGCTCTACCTGCAGATCGAGTCCCAGGTGAAGCAGGCGCTCGCCGCCGGAGCGCTGCGGCCTGGTGAAGCGCTGCCGTCGGTGCGCAGGCTGGCCGTCGAGCTGGGCATTAACCCGAATACCGTCGCCCGGGCATATCAGAACCTGGAGCAAGCGGGAGTGATTCGGACGGTGCCGGGCGGCGGCACCTATCTGGCCGACGGCGTCCCCGGCCTGCTGAAGTCCGAGAAGCTGCGCCGCCTGCGGCCGTACGCCACCCAGATCGCCGTGGAAGGCACACAGCTTCGGCTCTCCGCTGCCGAAATCCTTCGCATGGTGGAAGAGGAACTGAGCAAGCTGGGAGGAAAATAATGAGCGAACCGGCGATTGTCACCCATGACCTTCAGAAGATCTACCCGGCCGCTCGGGCCGTGGACGGCTTGAACCTGAACGTGCCCGGCGGCGCGGTTTACGGTTTCCTCGGGCGCAACGGCGCCGGCAAGACAACAACCATGCGGCTGCTGCTCGGCCTGGCCCGCCCGTCCGCCGGCAGCGGCCGCGTGCTGGGCCTCGATATACGGCGAGACCGGCTGGCCATTCTCCAGCGCACGGCGTTCGTCGGAGAACGGAAAATATTGTATGAGTCGCTGACCGCGAGGCAGCTCGTCCGCTTCACGGCCAGCTTTTATGCGTCGTGGTCGCACCAGGCGGTCGAGAAGTACGCCCGCTTGCTGGAAATCCCGATGACCCAGCGGCTATCGAAGCTCTCGCACGGCAACCGCACCAAGGTTTGCCTGCTGCTGGAAGCACGGCTGGAAGACATCAAGAACGAATTCCGGCTGATTATCGCGGCGGGCAATAACCTGCCCGCCTCCACCTCTTCCCAAATCATCTCCACCGTGCCGTCCGACAGATTCCGCAAGTACGTGGTGGCGCGCGAAGCGGAGGCCTTCGCAGCCGGCCTACGACAGCAGGGCGCTGAGATCGTCGAAATCTCCCCGCTCACGCTCCGGGAAATCTTTCTGGCGCTCTTGAAAAAGGAGGAACCATGTACGCCTGGAAATACTGGCGTGACACCCGCGCTCGTTTCCTGACGTTCTCAGTCCTTTGGCTGGGCATTGCCCTGTTGCTTGTATTTACCACGCTGTCGACACATACCCGGTCGGAACATTGGTGGCGGCCAGCAGTACCCGGAGGCGGTTATTATCCTGTTTGGACGCAGGTGATATTCGGTATGGCTCTCTGCGGCGCGATGATGGCCGCCCTTGCGGGGTTTTTCCTGGGCGCCTCGGGAGCGGGTGAGGAGTTCGAGCGCGGCACGCTGCCGTTCCTGGCGACCCGGCCGCGGCCGCGAGCTTATTTCGTCTGGACCGGTTGGGTAGTGGGCGCTGGTGAGCTGTTCGTTCTGTTGGCCGCGGGAATGGGCGTGGCGTTCACGGTACTCATTCATTTCACGGTGGCTGGCACTCGACAGTTGACCCTGGCACGCGCTCGACCGTTGCCACACCAGCTCTTCTACCTTTTCGACTGGGCTTGGCTCGTCCGGTTGTTCGTCTGGCGCATCGTTGTCCTGCTTTTGCTGTTATGGATCACGGGGCTCGTTTGCTACAGCCTCGCGTACTTGCTGACACTGATTGCCCGCAGCCGCCCTAACGGCGCCGCCTTCGCCATAGGGCTGAGCATCGCCTACCTGGTAGCCGCCTACCTGCTTCGTCATTACGCGGGCATTAACGTCCCGACGCCCGTGAACCTTTTTGACTGGATGAGCGATGGGAGGACGCGGTCGCTATACATTGCCGGGCATTACGTTGTCGTTCACATTTCCATCCCGTACCCGTTTTCCGCGCTGGCCGGATGGCTGGTTGTCTCCGTTGCCTTCGTATTGGCCCACCGGTTGCTGTTCGATCGTGCCGATGTGTAAGAAAGACTCGCCCACGGGACGTCGGCACTCCATATCCGCGGATGATCGCTACGCGGCGAGTTGATGGCACTTGCGGTGGAGCAAGCGGAACCGCTTGTCCGGCGGCCGGAACCGGTACCAGCATACGTCTCCGCGCATCACGCCCGCCTCCTCCGTGGCTTGCCAGGTTGCCAGTCGCCGCCCCAGGCTAGTTTGCCTGGGTCCACGTCAAACTCGTCCGGCCCGACCGGCATTTCCAGATAACCGCGGCGGTCGGCTTCCTCGAGCGTCCGCTGCCGGGTGCGTTTCAGATCGTTGGCAATCGATTGCCGGATAAACGCCGATCTCTGCCGCCGGCCGCCCTTCAGCGCTCGGTCGAGAGCAGTGAGCAGCCGTTCGTCCACCGTGATCTGGATCGCTTTCATATGGACATCATACAAGCAGGCCACGGCCAACGTGCTCGTCGAGATCAAGGACAACAAGGCCACCGGCAAGATGAGCATGGGCGAGAAAGAACGCGCCATCGACGTGGACCTGGGCGGCCCGCTGTTTGCCGACGCCGCCGGCTCGGCGCACGCCGTGGCCGCGCTGCCGCTCAGGGAGGGTTATTCCACCTCCTACCGCAACCTGGACCTGATGCGCCAGAAAGTAAAGCTGCTGCAGTTGAAGGTGTCCGGTTCCGAGAGCGTGACTGTGCCGGCGGGGACGTTCGAAGCCTACAAGGTCGAGATCTCCTCGGCCGAGGGCGGTCCGGAGAAGACCACCATCTGGGTGGCCAAGGACTCGCGCAAGCCGGTGAAGATCTCGAGCCTGATGCCGGAAATGGGCGGGGCCACGCTGACCGCCGAGCTGACCCAGTAGCAGACTCAACACGAAGAACACCAAGGCACCAAGACGCAAAGGAAAGACACCAGGACGGCCCAGGCATCCGCTTTTGGTGTCTTTTTCTTCGTGCCTTCGTGCCTTCGCGCCTTGGTGCTGAAAGCCCGCCTCGCTAACGTTTCAGCGCCTGGAAGATGTTGCTGAAGTCGTCTGTCCAAAGGCGTGGCGGACGATCCCGGGCGACCGGCTGGGCATGGTCGCGCAGGCCGGGCAGGCGCAGCATTGCGGGGCGCCGGGAGAGAAGCACCCAGTCGGCGCCGGCATTCTTCACCTGCGCCGAGTTCAGGCCGGCGTCGGCCGCCAGGCTGGCGACAACGAGCGCAAGATCGAGGAACCTGTTGGAGATGTGAACGGCCAGAACGGAATCAGGCCCGCGCAAATGCCCCACGTAAACCCGGAAGGCCTCGCGGGTCAGCAGGTGCACGGGTATCGAGTCGCTGCTGAAGGCATCCAGGACCAGCACGTCGAACTGCTGCGGCCAGCGACGGCGGAGTTCGCGCTCCAGCGCCAGGCGCGCGTCGCCGGCAATGACCTCGACTTTCGCCCGCGAGTCGCGCAAAAACGTGAACTCAGGCGACTCACTCCTGGATAGAGCCGTCACGTCCGGGTCGATCTCGTAGAAGCGGTAGTAATCCCCCGGCTGACCGTATGCGGCCAGGGTGCCTGCGCCCAGACCCACCACGCCGACGCGCAGCGGACTCGCGTGCGGGTAGCCTGCCAGCAACAGGCCGATGCCCGTGTCGCGCGCGTAGTAGCTGGTCGGTTCGCCCCTCCGCACGGGATCCAGGTTCTGCTTGCCGTGCACGATTCGCCCGTGGCGGAGAATCCTATACCCGTCCCGATCGAAGACCTTCTTTACGCCAAAAAAGTTCCGGCTGATGACGCGGACGCCCGCCGAATCGGCGCACCAATGCATGATCAGCAGCAGGGTGAAGGCGGCGAGAACCAGCCCGGAGGATAGGACGGCAAGCGGAGCCGCGCGCCGCGCCCTGGCCGCCGGTCTCAGCGCCGCCCGCGCCGCGAAAAACGCCGTCAGGCACACCGCCGCGTAGTAGCCAACCCCCAACGTGCCGTGCAGCAGGAAGCGCACGGCAACGCCGATCAGCATTAAGAGGCCGAGAATCATGGCCCAGGCAAGCCACGGCCGCGCTTCATGGAACCAGGATGCGCGGTCGGATACGAGCACGGCAAACAGCAGAAGGCCGCAGCCGATCAGGGAGATCTGGAACTCCCAGTAGTTGCGAAAAACGAGCGGCGCGGCCAGAACGACGAGCATTCCGCCGAGCGCGCCGCCCAGCGAGACCGCCACGTAAAACGGAGTGAGATACCGGGGCGCCGGCTTCAGGCGCGCGAGCTCGCCATGGCAAACCATGCAAACCACAAACAACGCGCTGGAGTAGATCAGCAATTGCCAGAAAAGGTTTGCCAGGCCGCCCATGGCCGACGTGACCAGGGCAAAGAAGACGGCGGCTAGATAGAGCGGATGGAAGATTTCCCGCCGGTACCAGCGAGGGCTGTCGAAACAGATGATGAACGACAGCAGGTAGAGGCAGAGCGGCAGCACCCACAAAACAGGCGTAACCGGCAGTTCCTGGCAAATCAGATTTGTGGTGGCCAGCAGCGCAACCGACGCGCAGGCGGGCAGCGCCAGCCACAGGAATTTCGGATTGCGGATTTCGGATTGCGGATTGGCGGCGGGCTTGAAATCCGCAATCCGCAATCCGCAATCTGCAGTATTCGTTTCCGGCGCGCCTTTGCCAAAGCTCAAGGCCACGGCGGCGGTGGCGAGTGAAAATGCGCCGTAGCAGGCGCTCCACAGCCACCCCTGCTGCCGTACCGTCAACACCCGCTCCAGCAGGAATGGATAGCAGAGCAGGCCCGCCAGCGAGCCGGCGTTCGACAGCGCGTAGAGCCGGTACGGCGAGCGGCCGGCTCCGCATAAGCTGAACCAGCGCTGCAACAGGGGGCTGGTGCTTGCCAGCAGGAGAAACGGAAACGCGACGCTGATGCACAGCGTGCCGACGACCCCCAGCAGGGGGTTGGTGTGCTCGCCCGGCTTCCACGCCTCGCCAGCAGTGATCGGCGAAGGCCAGGCGAAGGAAAGAATCGGCAGGAGGGCGCCGCAAGCGGCAAGCAAGAGCAGGTGAACGGCGGCCTGCGTGCGCGGCCGCAGCCGGCTGCTAATGCCGTGCGCGTAAAGGTACCCGCCCAACAACAGCGCCTGGAACACCAGCATGCTTGTGTTCCACACGGCCGGCGCGCCGCCGAACCAGGGAAGAATGTGCTTGCTGACGACGAGCTGCACGAGGAACAGCAGCAGGGCGCCGAGGAAGACGGCGGCGCCGTAAAGGAGGCGCGCGGGAAGCGCCGTGGCCCGGGGAGCAACCGGCTGGACCGCTGAGGAACCGTTCATACCACCATCAAACACGGTCTGCGAGCACCGGGTAGCGCCCTTGGATGGCTTCCGACGGCTGCGCTCTTCCGGCACTGCGGCTTGTGGGGGACCGCGTACGCCGCACAATCGGGCACGCTAAACAATAACCATGACCGCAGCGGTGACCCCGAGTATACTGCGGACCATGTTCTTCACGTGCCAGCAGACGGTGTCGCGCCTTCTGCCCCTTTTCATTTTTGCTGTCACGCTGAATGCTGCCGAGGTAACGGGCAAGTGGGAGGGCACCGGCGAATTGAGATTCGCCAATGGCGAAAGCAGAGACAGCGGCGTCTATCTGGACCTTCGCCAGGATGGACAGGAAGTCACCGGCAGCGCCGGGCCGGGCCCCGACCGCGTGCTCCCCATCAGCAAAGGAAAACTGGATGGCAATAAGCTCACCTTTGAAGTGGTGGCGCCCCCTGAGTCCTCCGGCGACGGTCTGGTCATCTTCGACTTCACAGTCTCGGGCGACAAGATGGAGGGCACGGTGAAGTGCGCGCGCTTCACCGGCAAGCTGTCGCTGAAGCGCTCCTGAGGTTCGTTCTGGCGGGCACAATGAGGCGGGCGCTCAGCGCAGCGCGGCGAGAATCATGGGCAGCGGTCTTAGACCGCGGCGCAGTGGGTCGAGTGCCAGGCCGAGGGCTGTCAGGGTGAAGGCACCGAGCAGGCTGTAATCGCCTTCCTCGCCGAAGATTACGTCCGCTCCACCCACCCGCTCCCCGTATCGGAACAGGGCGATTCCCCTCTTGCGGATGATCTTCGCGCCGTCAGCCAGCCGAAAATCCTGCGTGGCCAGCGGCTTAATGCCAAGCCTGGCCAGGGTTGCGGTTGGAACCACCGAATAGATGGCTCCGGAATCGACCAGGAATTCCAGCGTCTCCGTGACCTCGGGGTTTGCGGGGTTTCCCACTTCGATTTCCAGCACCGTCAGTCCCACGGGCTCTTCCTCTCATAGATTAGTACGCCCAATACGTGCGGTCCGGCTACCCGCCGCGTTTCATCAGAATCTCAAATCCTTCTTGCTGGAAATGGTGGTCACTGGTAAACGCCGCCCCGATCGACAGCGTGCGCATGGTTGCCATCGAGATGCAATCTGTGAGGCTATATCTCTTGTCGGGGCGAGCTTCGTAAAACTGCAATCCGGCAAGGAAAGAATCGCGTGATTGGGGAATCACTTGAATCTCGGGGTCCGAAAGAATACCTCGCACGAAACGCGCGGCCCGAAGGCGAAGTGGCGAAGCGGCGCCCGACAGGGCGGCCAGAAACTCCGTCAGCACTTCGTCAGTGGTGACCAAACGAGCAGACTGCGTTGTTTCGTTGGCTTGCAAGGCGGCAAGCTGCCACGGGTCGCCTGGACGAAAAATGGCGATCCAGTATGCGGTGTCGGCAAAGACCAGCTTCATCGCTTTGGCGTGCCGTAGATGTAATGGTCTAAATTATCGATCAGATCCTCTGGAAGACTCTTCCATTCTTCGGCTGGGACCTCAGCAGCCAACTGCGCGGCGAGTTTCTCGATTGAACGCCGGCGCGAGGGCGCCGGTCGCGAAGACGCCTTGCCTTTCGTGTCTTTGCCGCACAACCCGGCCAGGAGCCTTTTGGCATGGTCGACCTCCGCCTCAGGCATCGCCTCGACTAATTGGTGTAGCTCTTCCTTTGGGCTCATGGCCGGTTTCCCCTGTCGATACCAGCTTACGTCATTTCGTTCGTTCATGCCGCAAAAACCATGCTCTTGCCTGCCGAATGTCCGCCTCACTGATCCTCGCACCCTTCAAAAAGCCCTTGAATGACACCGTGGTTTTGGCCGGCGCCTGTTGCAGCACGATCAGGCGAAGTTCGCTGATTTGTTTTTCCAGTTGATCGATCCTCTTGTTTACGTTCTTCACAACTGTGTGCCCCTACATCATTCTAGCCCCGTGCGCAACGCAGGTCATGCCCAATACGTGCGGTCCAGTGAGCGGTACTGGACGGCTTCGGCGATGTGCGTGGATTTGATCGCGGGGACGCCTTCCAGGTCGGCGCCTACGCCAGCAATGACAGGGGCCACTTCGTGGTTGCGGTCGTGGGCGCGGGCGGAAAGCCCCATGCGGGTGATAGCGGTTTCCAGCAGTTTCTCGGAGGCTTCATCAATGGGGCAGTGGCGGCGGATCAGCCGCGTGCTCATTTGCGCGTTGGCGTAGATGCGGTCTTTTTCGAACCGCGCGAGGTGGACGGCGCGGGCCCGCTCCACACGGGCCCGGATATCCGCGCAGCTTTCCGCCGCCTCTTCGGACCGCAACTCCCGGCGCTTCAGCGCCGGCACATCCATTTTGTGCAGCGCTTCATTTTATTCAAACGAGAAGCAGATCAGTCCTCGATGAACTCTACGAACGTCAGGAACGCCGGCCAGCTACTCCTGTTTCGCACCCGAAAGACGCGGTAGCAATTCTCGGGCTGCTCCGGCCCTCCGCGTAGCTCGTCCTCGCATTCCACTTGGTGTCGAACGTGGTTCGGTACATCAATCCTCACATCAAGGCGAGGGCGGTGCGTGGCGGCATTGAAGCGCGCACCAAACTGTGTTGACCGGCCGGGCTCAAGCGTTCGCTGTTCGATTACTCGTTCCCGCAACGGCGACTCCGTTAGCCGCAGCGACGGAGCGCTCGTTTGCGTTCCGTAGCGCCTGCCCTTCACGTAGTACTCTTTCTCGCATCGGGGCGTTAAACCTCTATAGCTTCTCGAGGTGAGATCGCGCCCGCTGCCGATCAGCCGCGCTTCCCCTTCGCTCTGTCCTGCCTGAAGCCGTCCGCCACCCACGCCACGACGCGAAGGCCTCCGCGAACGCTTGCCCAGACAAGTAGCGCTAGCCCCCACCCGAGCAGGAAGCCGAAAGCACCCGCCATCACAAGCGCGCCCGCGTTTTCTTCATTGCTGGCACGAGCGCCCGGGATTGCCATCCAGATCGAAGCGGGGAGCGCGATGGCGCCGACGAAGCCGGCGACCACGCTCAGTCGCCGCATGCCAACGGACTCTATGAGCGGCCGCTCGCCTGTCCATAGAGACTTCACAGCAGCCCACGTGGCATTCGACCTTGCCATGAGCGGTAGGGTACCGCTTTGCCGCGCCGAAATCAATCCGTCGGCGCGAGGGTTCCGGCTCACCTCGCTTTCAGGGACAACAGAAAAGCCATTCACCATTCCCACCCCGGTTCTTCCACTTGCAGCAGCGGCCAGATCGCGGCTGTGTCGACGATGGGGATGGCCGCGGGCCTTGACCCGAGCCGCCAGCGTAGATGGCGACGCAAGAGATTCACGCAGGCCAAGACCAGAGCCGCGCAATAGGAAATTTGCCAAATCATCCGTGACGGAGCTGCGGTTCAGGCCCAGTTTACGCCCAATAAGTGCGGTCCAGCGAGCGGTACTGGACGGCTTCGGCGATGTGCGTGGACTTAATCGTGGGCACGCCTTCCAGGTCGGCGATGGTGCGGCCCACTTTCAGGATGCGGTCGTGGGCGCGGGCCGAGAGGCCCATGCGCGTCATCGCCATTTCCAGTAACTTCTCCGACGCCTCGTCAATGGCGCAGTGGCGGCGGATCAGGCGCGTGCTCATCTGGGCGTTGGCGTAGATGCCGTCTTTGCGGAAGCGCTCAAGCTGCACGCCGCGCGCCCGCACCACCCGCGCGCGGATGTCGGCCGAGCTTTCCGCGCTCTCCTCGCCGCGCAGCTCGCGATACTTCACCGCCGGCACGTCCATGTGGATGTCGATGCGGTCCAAAAGCGGCCCGGAGATTTTCGAGACATAGCGCTGAATCATGGCCGGCGTGCAGTGGCACTCGCGCGTGGGGTCGTTGAAGAACCCGCAGGGGCAGGGATTCATGGCGGCGGCCAGCATGAACAAAGCCGGAAAGGAAAGCGTCATGGCGGCGCGCGCGATGGTGACCACGCCGTCCTCCAGCGGCTGCCGCAGGACCTCCAGCACGTTGCGGCGGAATTCCGGCAGCTCGTCGAGAAACAGCACGCCGTTGTGCGCCAGGCTGACCTCGCCCGGATGGGGGATGTTGCCGCCGCCCACCAGCCCGGCGTCGGAGATGGTGTGGTGCGGGGAGCGGAACGGGCGCGTCCCCAGCAGCCCCTGCGCCGAATCCAGAACGCCGGCCACGCTGTGGATCTTGGTGGTTTGCAGGGCCTCCTCGAAGCTCAGCGCCGGCAGCACGGTGGGCAGGCGCTTGGCCAGCATGGTCTTGCCGGAACCGGGCGGCCCGATCATCAGCATGTTGTGGGAGCCGGCGGCGGCTACTTCGAGCGCGCGCTTGGCCGCCTGCTGGCCGCGCACCTCGCGGAAATCGACGTTATAGGTGCTGCTGCGGGCGAAGACTTCCGCCAGGTCCACCCGCGTCTGCTGAAACGTCTGAGCGCCGTTGACCAGGGCCATGGCCTCGCCCACCGAGTTCAGCCCGAACACATTGACGCCTTCGACCACGGCCGCCTCGCGGGCATTGGCCGCCGCCACCACCAGGTTGGCGATGCCGGCGTCGCGGGCCTGCACGGCGATGGGCAGCGCGCCCCGCACCGGCCGCAGGCCACCGTCCAGCGACAGCTCGCCGACAAACAGAAACTCTGCCAGCCGCGCCCGCGCCACCGCCTCCAGACCGCACAGGATCCCCATGGCCATCGGCAGGTCAAAGCCCGAGCCTTCTTTCTTCTTGTCGGCCGGCGCCAGATTCACCCAGACGCTCTGCCCGAAGAAGTAGCCGCAATTCTTCAACGCGCCCCGGACGCGCAAGGCGCTCTCCTTCACGGCCATGTCGGGCAGGCCGACAATGA
>Ga0315282_10015848_pt1 | contig 11074 bp, 5 predicted proteins | sample YL17G07_20_MG_FD_203693 | JGI IMG/M metagenome (GOLD analysis project Ga0315282, IMG submission 203693) | Sediment microbial communities from Yellowstone Lake, YNP, Wyoming, USA - YL17G07_20 | ecosystem: Environmental > Aquatic > Freshwater > Lake > Sediment | place: USA: Wyoming | collected...
AACCATGCGCAAGCCCACCCTGCGCACCATCGCCACGCACGCCGTCAGGATCAGGGACGCCAGACCAAGCGAGACCAGGCAGTTGACCCACCAGGCGAAGAACATCATGGCGCCGCCAGGCCCGCGCGTGACGGAGCCTGGCTCGAAAACCTCGGCAGTCAGAGCACCGAGCATGATGACAGGGTTGTAGTTTATGAGCACCGTCACCAGGAGCATGATAAGCTCTTTGTCATGAACTCTCATCGCGGCCACGAGGAGGCTGACGATCAGCGGCACAAGCCCGTAAACAGCCGTCAGCACGCCCAATGACATGAGTATGCTCACGAACGCCCAGCGGTAGAGTATGGAAAAGAACATCGTCACAGACGCGACCAGAAGGGCCGAGGTGAGCGTGATGCAGAGCGAGGCCACGACGAAGTCCCACGGCACTCCGCCAAGCACGCGCAGCACGGCCAGTATCGGCAGGCTGGCGGCCAGGAGGATCAGAAGCTGGAGGATCTTGCTGAGGAGCTTGCCGACGACGATCTGGAAGCTGTTGATGGGCGTGGTCATCAGCACGCCGAGGGTCTTGGCGTAGACCTCCTCGCTTATGGACGTGCTGAGCATGATGACGGCGACGAGCTGGATGGCGATGAACTGGAACCAGGCGATCCAGACGATGATGGTCCGGCCGGCAAGGGCCATCCGGCTGACGCGGTAGGCGTACGAGCCGTAGGAATCCCACCTGACGGTCGCCAGCCAGACGAGGACGACGAAGATGGTCAGCACGGCCAGGTACGCGCCGCGCAGGACGTAGTTCCGCCGCCGCCTGCTGGAGACGCGGAGTTCCTTCGTGAAGATAGGCCCCGCCATTGCGGCCGGCAGGCTCGCCAGGGCGCGCAATGTTCGGGCGACAGAGCTAGTGATTGCCGTTGCCATGAACTTCAGGTTTCAAATCCACATCGAGATCCGGTACCCAGGGATTGTTATCCCTGGGCTTCGAGACCACCGTGTTCCGTGTTCCGTGTTCCGGGTTCCGGGTTCCGGGTCCCGCTTTCTCTTCTCCCGTGTTCCGGGTTCCGTGTTCCGCTTCTTCTTCTCCCGTGTTCCCGGTTCCAGGTTCCGCTTTTGCTTCTCCCGGGTTTCGCTTTTCCTGCTCGCTGAAGCGAGCGGACCTCACAGGCTACTGAGTACCGACTACCGGCTACTGACTACGGGCTGCCGGTTACCACTTCAGTGCACGATGCCCTTTGTAAGTTGGAGGAAGGCGTCGTCGAGCTTGAGCTGCTTTGGCACGATTGCCACCACGTCTATGCCGGCCCGGACCAGCGTGCGGGCGATGAGCCCGTCTCCGGTTTCGCCGTCGGCAAGCGTCACGTCGAATCCGTCGCCGGCGAGTTGGACGTCGGTTACCTGCGGCAGCGAGCGGAGGATGTCCGCCGCGGCGGCCGGGTCGCCGACCACGCGCACCCGGAACTTCAGGCTCAGCCCCATCCGCGCGGAAATCTCCGCCATCGTGCCGCTGAAGATCAGTTTGCCGTGCTCGATTATGCCAATGTGGTCGCACATCTCCTCCAGTTCCGAGAGGATGTGGCTGGAGATCATGATGGTCTTGCCCATCTTCTTGAGTTCGCGGAGCAGTTCGCGGATCTCGATCCTCGCCCGCGGGTCCAGGCCGCTGGCGGGCTCGTCGAGGATCAGCACCTTCGGGTCGTGTATGAGCACGCGGGCAAGCTGAAGCCGCTGCTGCATGCCGCGGGACAGCCCGTCCACCGGCGAGGACCGCTTGACCGTCAGGTCCGTCAACTCCAGCACGTCGCCGATGACCGCCTTGCGCTTGGATCGCTCCAGCCCGAACGCCGCGGCGAAGAACTCGAGGTACTCGAAGACCTTCAGGTCGTCGTAGACGCCCATGAAGTCCGGCATGTACCCGACCATGCGGCGAACCTTCAGCCCGTTGGCGCCGACGTCCATGCCGTTGATGTACCCCCGGCCTCTTGTGGGCTCCAGCAGCGTCGCCAGGATCCGCATCGTGGTGGTCTTGCCCGCCCCGTTTGGGCCGATGAACCCGAAGATGTCCCCCTCGTTGATCTGGAGGTCCAGGTCCGTCAGGGCCGCCAGCGGGCCGTAATACTTGGTCAGGCCTTTCGTCTCGATCATCACCATGCTTCTATTTCCTCCCTTCCGGGAACACCACCAGCCGGGCCAGCAGGGTGTGCTGGAACAGGCACCGTTTTCCTTCGATGTCAAACGGCACGGGCGCGTTGTCGTACTCGGCGCAGACGACCGCCGCCCCGCCCTTGAGGTACGACTCTATCGCCTCGCTCCGCCGCGACGAGCCCTGGGCACGCGGCGCCTCGTTTTTGTATCCGCTCAAATCGACGGGCCCTGAATAGTCCTCGTCGCTGCCCCGGTAATGAGACGGCGATCCCGCGCTGCCGGCCTCGCCGCCCGGCGGCTGCCAGCTTCCGGCGGCCCCGCCGGTGAACTCGCGGGTCTTTCCGGCCGGGACGCTGCCGCACCGCACGGCCTCTCGCGTGCCCACGCGGGCGTAGCAGCGGGCGATCGGCGCCGGGCCGGGATTTGTCACGGTGATCGTCCACTGGCCGCCGGGTTGCCGCCTTGCCGTGGCGGCGAAAGGCGCCTTGGCCAGCCGCGTCTCGCAGAGCAGCGACTGCATGGACCAGATGTTGATAGGCACGGAAACGGGCACGCTTCCGCCGTCGATGTGCTGCTGGCAGTAGATTCTCCGCGAGGTTGTCGGTTCGCTGTAGCGGTAGCGATTTTCGCCGAGTTCCGGGGCGATTCCCGCCCACCACTGCTCGCGGTCCATGTTTGTGAGGCTGTAGTCGTCGCTGTGCGGGGCGAATATGCCCAGGTATCTCGTGGCCCAGGCGCAGTTGGCCCCGTCGACGGCGTCGACCACCGAGACCAGCCTGGCCTGGAGTTCGCCGCCGCGGAGGTACTCCACGCCGTAGTACGCGCCGACCGAGAACACGGCGATGCACGCGGTGCTCGTCACCCACGTCCAGGTCAGCCTCCCGACGGCCTTGAGGACGAGATAATCCACCGGCCCGATCAGCACCGCCAGGCTTGCAAGGACCAGCACGACCCAGCCGATGTCAATGGGCTTGAGCTGCTCGACGGAGTAGAGGTGCTCCAGCACCGCCTTGGACGCATTGCTTTCGGGGCCCAAATCGAAGCTGTAGTCGTTGTCGGAGTTCTCCGGGTTGTCGCTGAGGGTGATCTTTCGCTGAGTGACCAGCGGGGCCATCAGCGGCGCCCAGAAGTTCGCGAGTTCCTTGCCCTGGCGGCAGCCGAGCAGGGCCGGGTCGAACAGCAGCACGCCGGCCTTGCCGAACCCCACCGGCCCGGAGGCGAATATGGCGTTGCCGTTGGTGTCATGTTCGAGGGCCCAGCCGGGGGCGTTGGCATCCAGCGCCGCCCGCCAGCAGGCGACCTTGTCGGTTTTCGGCTCGCGGCAGTTCCACTTCGACAGGTCCAGCCTGGCAAGCCGGATCTCCCTCGGGTCGCCCAGTCCAAGCGGCAGCATCTCGGCCAGCGGGCTGCCGGCCGGCATCGGCTTCATGCCGAGCACCATCAGCACGCTGCCGCCGTTGGCCACGTACTGCGTGATGGCCCGCTGCTGGTGGCTGGTCAGTTCTGTCCAGTCCGGGTCGTACAGCACCAGCAGGTCCAGGCCGGCGTAGCCCGTCCAATCGGCCGGCAGAAGGCGCTGAAAACGGTAGCGGGTGTAGACCCTGCCCCGCTTGTCGCCCTGCCTGGCCTGGCGCCGCGAAACGCTCGCCTCCTGCACCTGCATTATCGAGAAGCCCTGGCTGCCCGTCACGCCGATGAGCGTCTCCCAGTGGTTGACCGCCTTCAGCGGCTGGCTGCCGCCGGACTTGTCCAACAGTTCGTAGGTGTGCGACCAGAACAGGGGGCTGTCCGTCCCCGTGATCGTCAGCGTGGCGGCGTTGGCGGAGTAGTCCAGCCGCGCCACGAGCGGGACTTCCTTCGGCAGGCCGGGCATGAGCGCCTCGCGCCGCGATATGTCCAGGGTATTGAGGCTGTCCTGCGCGGCCGAGAAGCGGACCACGCAGTCCACCGGCTTCTCGAACGGCGTGGTGATCCCGACGGTGATCGGCGTCCACTCCATCGGCCGGTAGCATCCGCCCCAGCCGACGCTGAAGTCGACGTTCATTTCCTTCTTTTTCTTCTTGTCCTTGGCGTCCTGCCCGCTGGCCGTCGTCGCCGGCAGCAGCAGGCACAACAGGCCCGCCAGGCCCGCCAGGCACAGAAGCTTGATTGCCGTTCGCATGGAAGATTCTCCGCTTCCCCGTGCGGCTTGGTCCGTCACAGTCGCGCTTTGGAGTTATACACTATCCATTCCAGACATACCAGCGCCAAGGCCGCCAAGGCCAGGTACGGCCAGACGTCCTGATTGGTCCGCCGCGGCGCCGTCGCCATCGCCTTCACCGCCCCGGTGGCCAGGAGGATCTGCCTCGACGGGGCGATGTTGCTCTCGGCCTCGTCCAGCATGTTCACCGCCAGCAGCGTCGGGGGGCGGGCCGGCGAGTCGATGCGGTACACGCCCACCCGGTCCGTGGCCGGGTAGCGGAATGTTCCGGACGCCTCGGCCGCGAGGCGCTCGATGCCGCCGTCGGGGCGGGTGAGTCTTGCAAGAGGCTGGCCGTCGGCCTGGACGGCAATGGCCTCGCCGACTTTCATGTCCGCCGGCTTGTCCCGCCCGGCATCGAGGCCCATGAAGTTGGCCGCATTGTAGCAGAACATCACGAAGCTCGATTCCAGCGGCCAGCGCGTGGCCAGCACGTCGAAGCCCACCAGCAGGAAGGCCCCCCCTCGCCGCCGGAGGATGGCGATGGCGGGGCTGGAGGCGAACTCCGCCAGCACGGAGGCGTCTCGCGGCAGCTTCATGTTCACCGCCTCGGCGACGTACATCTCGTTGAGGTTCACGAACTGGAGCACGGGATGCCGCCCGCGCCAGTCGACGATGAACTGGTTCTTGAGCATGCCGGCGGCCTTCACGTCGATGTCCGGCGGGGGCGCCCCGAAGATCAGGTATCGTCCGCGCGGCAGCTTCGCCGGGGCGTGGGCGTCCAGGACTATCAGGTCGTAGGGCGGGGCGGGCGCGTCGTTGGCGATTGCGGCGTCGAAGGACGCCGGGTCCGCAACGTCCAGCCGGGTCAGCGAGCAGGCCTTGAGCGCGATCTCCAGCGGGGCGTTGCCCCGCGTCACAAGCAGCGCGCTTAGCTTCTGCTGGGCCGGCAGGATCGTCCAGGCCGCGTCGTCGGCCGCCAGGGCGTCCTTGCGGAGCTGGCGGACCTCCACGACTCCCTGGCTGGCGTGGGTCAGCACGAACGACAGCGAGGTCTTGCCGACCGTCTCGGGCTTGTCGCCCTCGGCCGGCGTCGTGGGCGGCACGGTGACGCGCCGCACGGACCGCACCATCGCGTCGATGGAAAGCTGCACGTCGCAGTCTGCCGGCTTGTCGGCGTAATTGGCCAGCGTGGCGAAGACGTGGACCTCGTCGGCCTTGTCGTACGACCTGCGGGCCTGCATGGCGATGACGGCGACGTTGTCGCGGGAGTTGCCCAGGCAGTGGAACTGGAGTTCGCCGGGCGCCAGCGACAGGCCGGCGAGGTCCTCGATCCGCCCGTCGCTGAAGAGCTCGAGCTGGGCCGCGGTTGCGGCTGAGCGGTTGTTCTCGCTTAGCCCGGAGGTCTGGGCGAACGCCCGCGCGACGGTGACGGCCTCGGCCAGGGCGCTGGCGCCGTCGGTCGGCTCGACGGCGTCCACGGCGGCCTCAAGCTGGGCCTTGTTCGACGTGAAGTTGCACATGACCTTGGCGTGGGCGTTGAAGGCGAGCACCATCGCCTCGTCGCCCTTGGAGCCGAGTGCCAGCAGGCCCGCACCCCGCATGGACTCGATGAGGACCTTGGCCTGCTTCTTCGCCTCCGCCAGGCGAGTGGCCCCGCCGGCGGCGTCGTCGGCGCTCATGCTGGCCGACCGGTCGAGCAGCAGCACGAGCCTCTTGCCCGGCCCGGCCCGAAGGCTCAGCACCGGCTGGGCCAGCGCCAGAAGAACCGCCCCAAGGGCCAGAAGCTGAAGCAGCAGCAGGATGTTCCGCCTCAGCCGCTGGAACGGGGCGTTGACCTGGAGGTCCTGCACCGCCCGCTTCCAAAGCAGCGTCGAACTGACGGGCACTTCCTGACGCTTGAGCTTCAGGAAGTACAGCAGCACCAGCGCCGGCACCGCCGCCGCGGCCGCAATCGCTCCGACAAGTGGCGTCAACCATTCCATTCGCTGTTCCCGTGTTTCACCTCAGCAGCCCTCGCCGCCGCAAGTAGTTGAGCATGAACGGTTCGATGGGCTTTGACGAGTCCGTCATCGCGTAAGTTGCCCCCCGCTTGCGGCAGAAGGTCTGGAGTTCGCCGCAGTAGGCGGCCAGGTTCTTCTTGTAGTAATCCAGCAGGGCCGCCGACATGGTGATCTCGGCGTCGTCGAAGTCCTCCACGTCGATGAGTTTCAGGTCGCCCGTCATCGGCGGGGAGATCTCCTGTGGGCTGAGCATGTGGATGCAGTACAGGTCATAGTGCCGGCTTATCAGGCGGCGAAGGGCCTCGTCGTAGCCGTCCTTGAAGAAGAAATCCGACACGACGATCATCACGCCGGCGCCGGTCCTCCCGGCCGTGAGTTGCCGGCTGGCCTTGGCGAAGTTGCTCGGGCCCTGGCAGTCGGCATTCAGCAGGAAGTCCGCCATCCGGCCGATGTAGTTGCGCCCCCGCATGTTGGGCAGTTGGGCGACGACGCCGTCGGCGAACAGGCTGAGGCTGACGCGGCTGTTGTTGACCATCGCGACGTACGCCAGTGCGGCGCCCAGGCGCTTTATGGCAAGGGCCTTTGGCGGATCGCCGGTGGCCGACGAGGCGCTTACGTCCAGCACCACCTGCACGCTTAGGTCCTGCTCGACGAGGAATATCTTGAGGAACAACTGTTCGAGCCGCCCGTATATGTTCCAGTCCACGAACCGCAGGTCGTCGCCGGAGACGTAAGGCCGGTGGTCGGCGAACTCGGCGCCGCTGCCGCGGCGCTTGCTGCGTTTCTCGCCCTGGAGCCTGCCCTGGAGGATCTTGCGGGTGACGATGTCCAGGGCGTCGAGCCGGGCCATGAACTTGCTGTCCAGCAGGTCCGACAGGCGCCTGGGCGACGAGGATGTCACGTGCGTCCGCGTCATCAGGCCTTGAGTTCCTTGGTGAGTGTGGTGGGCACCTGGTCGAGCACCTCGCGGAGGATATCGTCGTTCTGGACGCCCTCGGCCTGGCCCTCGAAGTTCAGCATGATTCTGTGCCTCATGGCCGGCAGGTAGCTTTGGGCCACGTCGGCGAAGCTGACGTGATACCGCTCGTCGAGCATCGCCCGCACCTTTGCCGAGAGCACGACCGCCTGGACGCCGCGCGGGCTTGCGCCGAACCGCAGGTACCGCCCGACCTGCTCGCCGGCGAACTCGCCGCCGGGGTGCGTCGCGAGGATCAGCCGGATCGCGTAGTCCTGCACGTGCGGGGCGATGGCGACCCGCTGGACCAGGTGACGGGCGGCGAGGATCTGCTCGGCCGAGACGATCGGCCTGGCCTTGGGGTTGTGGCCTGTCGTGGTGCGGTCGAGGATCGCGCCGAGTTCCTCGCGGTTGCTGTAGGGAACCAGCAGCTTGAAGAAGAACCTGTCGAGCTGCGCCTCGGGCAGGGGGTATGTGCCCTCCTGCTCGATGGGGTTCTGCGTGGCCAGCACGAGGAAGGGCTCGTCCAGGCGGTACAGCGTTCCGCCGCTGGTGACGGAATGCTCCTGCATGGCTTCGAGCATGGCCGACTGGGTCTTGGGCGTTGCGCGGTTTATCTCGTCGGCGAGGATGATCTGGGCGAAGATCGGCCCGCGCTGGAACTCGAACATCCGCCGCCCGGTGGACTGGTCTTCCATGACGATGTTGGTGCCGATGATGTCGGCGGGCATCAGGTCCGGCGTGAATTGGATCCGGCGGAACTCCAGCGACAGCGCGTCGGCGAGCGTGCGGACCAGCAGCGTCTTGCCGAGCCCAGGCACGCCCTCCAGCAGGACGTGCCCGCCGGCGAAGAGCGATATCAGCACGTCGTCCACGATCCCGGCGTGGCCCACGATAACCTTGCCCACCTCGTCCCTCAGGGACTGGAACATCTTGCGGAAGTCGCGGCAAAGCTGCTCCACGTTGGTCTCATCTTCGGTCATGATCTCTCCTTACTGGTTCTTATCCTTTTCCTGTCCCTTTGCGCGGCGCTTGGCGTCGAGCAGCCGGCTGACGTGGGTTTCCTGGCCGGCGTCGGTGGGCTGGGGTTTCTTCGGTTCCGTCGGCGGGGGCGGGCGGTGCGAGGGCGGCATCTTCGCAACGTCCGGCTCGGGCAGCTCGGTGGCCGCGCCCTTGCCGGCCGTGAAACGACGCGATACCTGCTGCTGGCGGCCCTCGGCCTTGAGCTGCTGCTGGACGGACTGCCGCCGGGCCTTGAGCGCCGCCAGGGTCGCGTCCGCCGCGGCGGGGATCGCGCGGGAGAAGATCGTCCCGCGGAGCAGCCAGGCGGCCGCGGCAAGCAGCATGACGGCCGCGATGACGATGTGCCATGCGAGCCCCAGGCCCACAGGCAACATTCCGGCGCAGATGAGCACGCCGAGTGTGATTGCCGCCGCCGCCAGCACCGAAGCTCCCGCCAGCTCGCCGGTGTGGATGCCCAGGCGGCGCGCGATTGCGGCGAAGTCGATGGCGATGCGCCGGACGGCCACGTCGGCCAGGAACAGCGCCACCCACGCCAGCAGCAGGGGGATGGTCAGCGGCATGGCGGACCGCGGTTTGACCAGGCCGGCCCGGCTGAACAGATCGGCCTTTTTGGGATCGGTGTCGAGCATCCGCCCTCCGCTGATCTCGGCGAGTTGTGTCAGCAGGGCGGAGTTGTCGGTGAGGTCCTCGAACTCCGGGGCGAAGGGCACGGTGACGACGGACTGGACGAGTTGGTCGGCCTGGTTCTCGCCGCTTTTTCGGTAGCGGAGGTTGACCAGGAAGCTGCCGCCCTGGTCGGCTTGGAAGTTGGCGCGGTACTGGCCCGGTCCGATCTGTCGCAGTTCGAGCGGGCGGGTGGTCATGTCCGGCGCGATGACCTGGCCGGCGATGTTGGCGAACTGGACGAACTTCCCGCCGGGCTGGACGGCCTCGACGGTGAGGGTGACGTCTCGGCCCTGGACGTCGGCGAAGGCCTCGCAGTCGGTGGCCTGTGGGCTCTTTGCGGCCCAGCGGACGGTCTGTTCCCAGAAGCGGGGGAAGCCGCCCCAGGCGAGCCATTTTCCCGCCCAGCGGCTGTCGGCGCTGCTGGTGAAGGCGGCGACGCGGCCCAGGCCCGCCTGTTCGGTCGCCAGGACAGGCTCCTTGTCGGGGGTGGCAAGGACTACCTCGCTCAGCCCGCCCTTGGGCCCCGTCAGCACCCGCCCGTCCAGCACCGGCAGGGCGGTTACCCCGCGGAGGATCTCGCTGAGGCCCGAGGCGATGGCCGGCTGGAACGGGTCCTCAATGATCAGCGACCGCCGGACGACCTGGGCCTCCTTGACGAAGATCCTCGGCAGTTCGTCGGGGTTCTTGGGGTTGTAGAACCGCCCGCCGGTGGAGCGGGCCAGGATTTGGAGGCTTTGCACCTGGGACTGCTCGTGGGGGAACACGGCCACGCCGGTGACGGTGATCTTCTCCTTGACCAGGGCGTTTACCAGCGCGGGCGAGGGCATCTGCGGGTCGCCGTCGGAGATTATGATTATGTGTTTCTGCCCGGCCTTGGCGGCCTTGAGGGCGTTGTACGCGGCTTGGACGGGCGGGCCGAAGTCCGGCATGTCGCCCATCTCCATCTGTTGTATCTTGGCGATGCAGGGGGTCTTGTCGCCGGCGGGGCTCAGGGGGTAGACCCAATGCCCGCCGTTGACGGCAGCGTTCCAGCTATAGTCCAGCACGCCGATGAGGTCGTGCCTGCTGAGGACCTTGACGGCCTCGATGGCGACCGTCTTGCCCCAGAAGTTGCCCTGAGGCATCTCGCAGGCGTGCATGATCAGCGCCAGGGCGCCCTTTGGCATTTCTTTCTTCTGCGGCGGGTCCATGTCCACGGGTATGATCTTGGCGACGGGCGAGCCGAGCCAGCCGCCGGCGCCGTAGGATTCCGGCCCGCCGACGGTCACCAGCCCGCCGCCGAGGTCCGTGACGTACCGGCAGATCATTTCCTGCTGGGCCATCGTGAACAGGTGGTTGGGGGTGTTGACCAGCACGATCGCGTCGACGTCCAGCAGGCCCGGAAGCTGCGTGGGGAACTCGCCGGCGCCTATGCCGCGGGCGTCGATCTTCGCGCCCTCCATCGCCTTCATCAACGGCTGGGCCTCTGCCGCCTCGGCCGAGACGACCAGTATGTGCCCCGGCCCGGCCACGAAGGTCACGGCGCTGGCGCGGTTGTTCTGGGCCAGCGTGTCGTCGGCTGGGCCGTCGGGGATGAAGGCGGCGTCGAACTGGTGCATGCCGCGCGTGCCGACCGGCAGCGAGATCGTCTTGACGTTCGTGCCCGGCTTGAGCTGGACCGCCGCGGCCACGGAGTCGCTGTCGGGGTCCAGGTCCACCGGCTCGCCGTTGAGCGTCAGAATGAGCTTGCCGGAGCTCTTGGACGTGGCGTTGAGCACGAACCGCACGGGCACGGTCTGCCCGCTGCGTGCCCGGCCCGGGGCCTCCAGGCGGCGGAAGACGACCTCGCGGTCGTACTTGTAGCGCAGGGCCAGCACGTCGATGGGGATGTGGTTGGCGCCCGCGACGCGTGCCACGGCCTTGAGGTCGCCGGCGGTCTCGTTGCCGTCGCTGATTAGTATGATTCTCACGGCCGTGCCGGGCGGGGCGATCGCCAGGGCCATCTGCACTCCCGCGGCCAGGCGGCTCTGGTCGCCGACGAGCGTCAGGGTGCGGACGGGGACGTCGCTGGCCGTGCTGGGCAGCCGCGCGATGTCGGCCCGTTCGGCGACGTCGACCACGGCCAGCATG
>Ga0315282_10015849_pt1 | contig 11074 bp, 12 predicted proteins | sample YL17G07_20_MG_FD_203693 | JGI IMG/M metagenome (GOLD analysis project Ga0315282, IMG submission 203693) | Sediment microbial communities from Yellowstone Lake, YNP, Wyoming, USA - YL17G07_20 | ecosystem: Environmental > Aquatic > Freshwater > Lake > Sediment | place: USA: Wyoming | collected...
AACCTTCATTTTCGTGCCACCCATGGTAACGCCGCCTTTGTCATTCACTTCCTTAACGGCCAGCTTGACCGCTTCCACCTGGATTTTTCCAACTGCTGAACCTGCGCCCGTCTGGCTGAACATAGCCCCGATCTTGACCGTATCCGGGGCCGCCATGGAACTGCCGGCGGAACCCATGAGAACCAAACCCGAAATCAAGCCGACTGCCAAAACCGATTTAAGCCACCGTTCCATCTCTCCTCTCCTTTCTTTAAATTTTTTTTGGCCCTTCTCCCTCTGGCCGTTTTTAGATGGGTGGGCCCGGCTCAGAAGGGGGAAAAGAATGGGAGCTAAGTTGGTTCTGAAAGGACGCGAGAATCCCGGAATAGAAACTATGCTCTCTACCCGCATGATAAGGAAAATTCGTTGCTATTTAATAATGAATCCCAAGATTTGTCAAGAATTTTATGACCCTTTCCCACCCGCATTTTTTGTTTTTTACCTTTGTCTTGGCCCAAGCCGGAAAGGCGTGAGCGCAATCAGCATTGGCTAGGATAAAGCTTTTCCTCGAAGCTTGGGCTGTTTTTCCGTAAACCAAGGCGAGGCGGAATATTGGGGAAGACCACGAAGACCCCCGCGAATTGTGGTTCTTGGGGAAAGCACCAGATCACGCAAGGCCTGCGGTTTCGGTATAAGCGCTGTTTCAACCGGGGTTATGTGGAGATTCTCCGGGATTCAAATCCGCTACATTTGTTTGAAGAGATGGAGGTAGTTGCGGCTTACGGTGAGCAGCTCCGGTCTTTCTTTGAGCTTTAATATCCCCCGCCCGGTGAGCGAACGGCTCACTCTGTCGATCTTGGAAACATTCACGATGGTTCCCCGGTGGATCTGCCAGAATTGGGCGGGGTCGAGTTCCTGGGCCAATTCTTTAATGCTCTTTTTAATGAGCGACTCCCCTTCTTTCGTGATCACCACCGTGTACTTATCTTCGGCCTTGAAGCAGTCTGCCTCCTCAACGGGTATAAGACGAATACTATCTTTATTTTGCGTTTTAATCCAACGCAGAAAATGAGGCCCTCCTCTACCCGGCAACTTGGAAAGGACCTGCTCGACAACCTCAGCCAATCTCGCCGGGGGCTCAGCGGAAGAATCCAATTGGTTCTTGAGGCGTTGCACGGTCTGAAGCAGCCTGTCTTTCGATACCGGTTTGAGGAGATAATCAACCGCCTCCTTTTCAAACGCTTCTACGGCATACTGATCGAAGGCCGTTACAAAGACGATCCGACATAGACCTGCGATTCTTTTGGCCACCTGCATCCCTGAAAGACCGGGCATCCGGATATCCAGGAAGGCGATCTGCGGCCGCTTTGATTCCACTAATTCAAGGGCTTCTTTACCGTTTTTGGCCTCGCCGCAAATGCTGAGCTCCGGCCAGATCTCCGATAAAAGGGCTTTGAGGTACGCCCGGAGCTCCTTTTCATCATCCGCAATGATGGCCTTGTACGTCATGCTTCGGCACCTCGACGATTGCCCTTGCTCCATTGGGCTTATTTTCTTCCAGTATTAGACGCCCTTTCCCCCCATAAAGCAATCGAATACGTTCTTTCACGTTTCCGATCCCGACCCCGCCCCCCTGAAAAGAAGAGAATCCAAGGCCCGTATCCGTGACTTCGATCCGAATAAGGTCGTCTTCTTCCGCAGCCTGAATCATGATTTCTCCTCCCTCCATTTTGGGCTCCAGCCCGTGTTTTACGGCATTCTCTACCAGAGGCTGAAGCAGCATCGGGGGGAAGGGGTGTTCCCGGAGGGCTTCTGGAAGTTCGATCTGGAAATGCAGCCTTTCGCCCATCCTGATTTTTTGAATATTCAGATAGGCTTTGATCATGTCGATTTCCCGATCCAAGGTTATTTGATCCGGAAATGTCCTCGACAGAGAGGTGCGCAGATAGTGAATCAGGTCCACCAGCATGGACTTGCCGTTGGCCGGATTGGTATCGATCAGGCTCAGGATGTTGGAAAGGGTATTGAACAGGAAATGGGGCTCGATTTGGGCCTGAAGCATTCTCAGATTGGCCTCCAGGGCTTCCTTTTCACTGGAAAGACGTTTGATCTTTTGCTGTTGGATCTCCTCTTCGCTGATTTTTAATCTTGCTCTGGAGTAAAAAAAGTAACTGGCCACGCTGCCGAAGGTGATGGCCAGGATCAGGGTCTGAAGAAGACCCTTCTCCGGTTGCTCCAGGGCGATGGAGAAAATTTGCCGAAGGACAAAAGGCCCCATTTGCAGGCCGATCAGGGTTCCGCCGCCAATACCGATTATGAATATCAGAGCAAAAGATGAAATTCTATTGGGTTTCAGCATCCAAAGTAGAAACAGAATGGTCGAGCAAATCGGGACCCCGAAAGATTGAGACATGACGAAATTAATGAGAAAGGATTTTGTGGTAATGCCCGTTACGGTCAGGAACGCGGCGATCACCGTAGATATGATAATGGTATAGACGAAATCTTGAAGAACGTTTCGGGGATTGATGTAATGGTGGATACGATTCTCAGCCGGCTGTTCCATGTTTCAGTCATCCACCCCTTTCTCTCTGGCTTTGAGTTTTGGCGAAAATGACGAATGACTCATAAGGTATATTTTACACCGACCATCCATTGGTAATTGAGGATACTCCGAAACTCGGAATCCCCGTTACCCGCATTCACGGCACCGACAGAAAACAACTCCCAATGATTCCCCAAAGAGTATCCCACAACGTGTGTAATTTGAAAAGATCCGTCGTCCAAATTCTGGGTCCAACGCAGAGTAAGGTCCATCACGTTTAGGATATTCGTTTGCGTATACTGGAGCAGAGCATAATTCCTTCGTAAGAGTCTCAATCCCGTAACGGCCGTTTGGCCCAGGACCATTTGCCCGAATCCCGATAGCGGACCCCCAAGCTCGAATGCTTCTCCTGCCTTGCGCCTTAGGGAATAATACCGATCTGCTTCGGCATTACTATACCCCGGGCTATAATAGGCGTATTCCATCGTCAGGGTCCCCTTTCTTTCAAATGTGTAGGAGCCCCCGATTAAAAGAACCGTGTCAACATCATTTTGATGGAGTTTTTGCATGGAGGCTCCAAAAGGGGAACTGTCCTGCTGGGGATATAACCCCTCATTCCCCTTCGCGATGACTCCCTCGCCATAGAGCAGGACCGCATCCGAAATGGTCCCTCCCCCGAAAAAGCCCAGCAGATACTCGGAATGCTCCCTGTACGAGAGGATCACCGAGCCGTAATTCTCCCGGCCCGTATAATCTACCTTCAGGGAATAAGTTTTTTCAAACGGAGGCGGGGGAGAGATAAAGTAGCGGTTGGGGCCGTCGGGCTTGTTCTGCCCTTCATCCGTATTGGCGATGAAAGATAGGGTCCAGGAACTTTTCGGGATCCAGACCAATCGGCCGAAATCCATGCCGGGCACCTCGAGATAGGGATTGCGCCGGCCGTTATCCTGGAAAAAGGGGTTGGAAGGGGAAAAAAGAAAAGAAGGGCCCCATTGCAGGTTTTCACGGCCATAGGAGAGGAATAGATTTTCCCGCGCTTTCCATCTGGCCAGCCACTCATTAACGTACCAGTCATCCTTCCACTCCGCATCTCCTTTGCGGAACCCTTCCTGCCAGGCCCGGTACTCCAGCTTCATCCTGGGTTTGGCGCTCAGCTCCACCGGATCCAGGTTTAAGCGCAGATCCGGCCGTATTTCGAGACCTCCCAGATAATGGGGAATTTGGAGGAAATTGTTTTTAGGATTTTGCTTTGAATCGGCAGGGTCCTGGGTAACCCCATAGGTTAAAATCCGCAAATCATACGAAAAACGTTCGGCCAATTTCTTCGGGATTGTGGGATCATCTGAATCGCGACCTTCACCAGCCATTCCCATTTGAGGCCACCAGAGCAATCCGGTCATTAACAAGACGAGGACCGTGAAAAGGCATTTCTTCTTTAAGAGGCTTGGTCCCATTTTGAAAAGGCTCTATTTCGTCAACAGGTTCAGGTTGAAGATGGAATCCGGGACTTTTTTAATCGATGCCTTGCGATAGCTCATGGTGGTTATGTCCTCCTTCATCACGGCGCTGGTGATGACCATTTGGGAAATGAATGTCCGCGGCTGGCCACCGATTTTGACGCTGTTTTCATATTCAAATGTGGCGGTTTTAAACATCTTTCCTGAAACCGTGTAGAATTCGGCCTTGAGCCCCACCAGCCGCTCCTTGGATACCCAGTATTTGATCCGGTCATAAGTAGCCCGGTTATCTACTGCGCTTAAATCAAAGAGATAACAAGCTTCATTATTTACCAAGCCTTCCGAAGTTTCGACGATTTTATAATCCCCCGCATAGTTGGTGGAGGCGATGTCCCCATTGGCAGCACCGCCCAATAGTTTCTGCCGGGGAGAGATCGGGACTGCCTTGGAGAGGCCTGGCTTGGCAAACCACATGTTGCGGTCCAGCATCAACAGCTTTTGCCCTTTTACGTTGGGGGGAGCCAGAAATTCCGCCAGGGAGTTGAAACCACGAGCCGTTACCCGGATGGTTCTTTGTTGTTGCCGGCCCCCTTCCACGGATTCAATGGCAATTTCCCACTCTACTCCGTCCGCGTTACCCCGAGCTTCATCCGCTTTGGTGAGGATCTCCTTGGGGCTCATGGCGGCCTGAAGTGAGGGAAGGAAAAAGCCCAGAGAAGAAACAAGGGTAAAAACGGCCCCAATCAAAAGACGTTTAGGATGCTGGCGATTCATCGGTTTCCTCCTTTTAACTTCCGGGGTATTGTCAAAAATTACCTCCCCTCTCCCCTTGGGGGAGAGGGTTAGGGTGAGGGGTAAGAACGGCATCTCGCTTGGTATTTCACCCCCACCCTTTCCCTCCCCCCTCAAGGGGGAGGGTTTCCCTTGTCCTTCCGTATTCTCCAGAGCCATTTTTCATAACTTTTTTGACATTTTCACTTCCGATCAAAAGCGATCTTGGGTCTCATTTAACGGTTATCGTGACCGTCATATCGGTTTTGTCAAATTGGAACGCCGCCTTTTTATAATCGGGAGGCCCGAAAGTTGCCCGGGCGTTATTGGAAAAACCATAGGCCTCTGTCGGAGCACCAAGAAGATTCTTGTCCAGTTTATTGTTGCCGTTTTCATCATGGAATACCTTAAGCGCATATTCTCCAAAGGGAAGGTCTTTAAAGGCCCAATCAGCCTTTCCCTTGCTGATCCGCGCTGCTTCCCGCCGGAATGCCTTCTCCTCGCTCTTATAGCCTTCTATGGAGTTGCAGAGGGCGATTCTGGCATCGCCTTTATCGCTATTGAACCCATCGATCAGGACCGTGAGAGTTCCCGTTTTTGTGCTGCCGGCAAGCGCATTCTGGGGAAATGCCGATGCAACAGAGAGGAATGAAAAACAAACCCACACCAGAAAAACCACTTTTTTCATGATTCCCTCCATTTTATTTTTCTAATTCCCATTCATAAGAGGCTCAAGCGAATACAAGCCCAGGAAGTATTTTGACGTTAGGCTCCCTCTCCCTCGAGGGGAGAGGGGCGGGGTGAGGGTGAGTGAAGCCTTCGCTACTCTAATCCCCCTCACCCTAGCCCTCTCCCGCGAGGGGAGAGGGAAACGGATTGAAGTTAAAATATGTAATGCATTCGTATTACCTTCGTCAACGCAGATCAGGATCGCTTTTGGAGAAGGACCCTCGCTGCCCAGCTTTTCTTCAGTTTATAAGATCGTTCCATGGAGCGAACACTTGTATTGTAGGCGGTGAGGGACGTATCCCCTGTTCTTGTGTCCAGGGTGATGAGAAAATCTTCGGTATTATCCCCGTCGTAATCGATTTTCTCCCGGATCACAGGGGGCAACCCTGCAAAGGGTTCCCAGTTTAGTTGGATAAAGCCCTTTTCTCTTTCGCCGATCAGGCCGTCAAAGACCGGACGGTGTATATGCGTTTTGTAAGCGCCATGATCGATTGTTCTCACGACCTCTCCTCCTGTAAACCGTGGGGAGACTGCAATGCCCGTTGCGGCAGCGAGTTTTTGGGGGAAGGTATCGTACCCTACATACGTGGCGAGGGCGATGAAAAAGGCGAAAAAAGCCCATATATAGCCCAGAAAGCCTTTCAGCTTATTCATATATCCCCCTTTGCAATTAAATCATACTTCCCGTAGTAATCAGCTTTATCATCTTTACCATTGCGTCTTGTACAAAGCGCCCCGCCATAGCTGTCAGAACAATAAAAGCCGGGTAGAGAAAGAGCAATCGGTATTTATCGAGACTGCTGATCAAAGACGTACCTTTCACATGATAGAATAGGGCTCTTTGGGTACAGGCATCGATGCATTTGCCGCATTTTGTGCAGGAGATACCGGTTCTACCCTCAGCAATGCTTTCTGCGCTGACGGAGAATGTTGGACAAATCTGCAGGCATTTCATGCATTGCACACATTTTTCCCGGTCAATCCGTACCTCAAAGGGGTTCGTTTTGTTTGTAAGGGATTGAAACGCGCCGAGAGGGCAGAATAGACCGCACTGGGTTCTCCGTTTTGTCAGAATGGGCAGGACAACCACGAGGCCGATAAAAAGAGAGAGGAATATGATTGTTTGAATGAGAGTTTTAAAGGAAGTGATTTCGGCGAACTCCGTAACCGTTTTAAATGGGCACAGCCATTGGCAGTAGACCGGCGAGAGGGTAAGAGCGACCAGCAAAACCACCGCGAGAAGCACGGCATAAGGGAGGTAGGTCCACTTGACGTTGATGCTCTTTATCAGGGGTTTTCTGAGAATCCGTGAGAACCCGTCTTCCAATCCGCCGAAAAAGCAGAACCAACTGCACAAGCCGCGGCCCAGCCCCAGTGATACACCTAACCAGAGGACAAACATGCTGGCAATGGATGCATAACCACCGACTATCGTACCCGGGAAAATTATCGTTTGGGTAAGGGCTGCGGGGATCAGGTTCATCGGGATCGGAATATGGCAGAAGGGCACCTCCCCTTCGATCCAGTTGGCCTCGGTAACGGCCATACTTCCTCGAACCGCAATAAGGTTTGAAATGAAGGAGATGACAAAACACACCGAAAGGGTAAGAAAGAGTATGGATCTGAATCGGTCCGTCTTTCCCGTGCGCAACATCAAGAAGAATAGAATGTTGAAAAAGACAAAGGTTGCGGCCAGGGCGAATAAACGCCCCTTCTCGGTCGGTATATTTCCTCTGCTGATCATCACAAAAGTCAGGAGCATCATTGGAAGAGAGAGGAGAAAGGTCTTGGGCAGACTCCGCTTAGCCGGTATGGATCGGGCACCTGTCGCGTCTCTATTCATGGCGTTCTAAAACCTCCTATGAGCATCAAAATCCCGCAATAGAGGTAATAAAGCCCGATCAATCCGGCGGCCATCTTCCCGATCATTCTAAGGGCAGCGAAACCCCGGAATATCCCCACAAAAGGCATGGGAATGAAAAAGGTTGATGTCCCGAGGAAAAAGGCCAAGAAGAAAAGCATGCTCTTTAATAGGCTTGTCCTCTCGACGGCCCCGGTAAAGGCGAGAAGAAAGGGGGGACAAAAACTCAAACCCGTAGCAAACCCTGCAATGATAGGAAGTGAAACCGGCCATATCGTCGCCAGTTTATGACGCATTCCATTCATGCGAGTCATTGCGCAGGAAGGGGTGGTTTTGAAAAAACCGTAAAAAATCAAGACCATCGAAAAAATTACATAGGCCGGGCCAATCAGCAGCTCGGGGCTATTCAATTGTTGAAGAAACGACCGATTGATGGACCAGGCAATAACGGCAAATAGCAGATACCCGGAGAGCCTTCCTATAAGAAATTGAACAGTGATCGCAGAATTCTGGGCTACGCTTTTTCCTTCCCCGAGTAGATAAGGGACAAGGCCGGAGGCACAGTAGGCCACGCAGGTCACCCCGCTGCTCAATCCGAGAATGAAACCCTCCAACTGCATATTTTTCCTCTATAGATGATGAAAGTCTTTTTTTACACGTGCCCCAGGGCGTCCACTACATTTTGTTGGGCCGCGCGCCTCGCCGGGATGATGGCCGCAAATAAAGAAAGGAAGAGCAGACAGAGCATCAACACGAACAGGGCTTGAGGCACAAGGTCAACAATCAAAGGCACAGGCGTAGAAATGCCCGGAGGGGTGTAGGTCGGGGAGAGAGCTCGTATCACGGCCCACACGGTTATATGAAGGACTACCCCTATGAAACTACCGAAAAGGCCCAAAAGGCCGCCCTCCATGGCGAAGAGCAGGGATACGCCCCTGCGCTTCAAGCCCAAGGCCCTCAGGGTCCCGATCTCCCTCGTTCTTTCCAGAACGGCCATACCCATCGTATTGACCGTGCTCATCACGACGATGACTAAAACGATGGAAAATAGGAACAGAAACATCATGTCGAACATCCCTTTAACCTTGGAATAGAATAAGGATAGTTCGTTCCAGGTCTTTATCTCACAGGCCAATCCTGCCTGGCTTAGTTTCTTCAGCAGGATGCCGCGCATCTTCTCGGTATGCTCCCAGTTATCCAGGAGGACCACAATCCTCTCCGCATTGTGTGTATCCACCAGAGATCGGGCGAACTCAAAAGTGAAGCGCATGTATTTGTCGTTCGTGGCATCCGAGCCGGAGTCGTATACCCCCGCCACTTGAATATCCATGGCATTCATCTGCCCCCCAAGGGTCGTGGCCATTACCACTCCGTCTTGGCCAGGTTGCAGGTTCAGATACCTGGCCAAATCCTGGGCAATTTCCACTCCGTAAGGCTTCTGATCATGCAAACCCTCCCCTTTAATGGGTCTGAACGCAGCCCAAGCTCCTTTAATGGTTCGGTCATCCCCGGGAACGACTCCCTGGGCGATGAAAATGGTGGAGGTGATTCCATTGGAGACAATACCGGCAACTTGAATCTGGGGCGTCGCTAAGACCACCCCATTTTCTTCGGTAACGAGTCTTATCATCTTTTCTGTTTCCGCCTTCGAAAACATATACTTCTCAGGCTCGAGTTTCCCCTTCTCCTGCCAGCCAGCCTTGTTGATCGTTAAATTACCCAAGCCCTCTCCGCGGATGGCCGAAAACCTTAGCCCCTCATACATGTTATTTACATATCCGTAAAAGAGACTGATGGCTGCAAACCCCACACCGATCGCCAGCAAAGTGACCAGGGACCGGCGTTTATTTCTTAGAATATTGCGGATGGCTAATTTCATCCATTTCTTCATGGCTTCAACCCTCCATCGACGATCCGCCCATCCTCCAAGCGCACCAGTCGTTTGACTTGATCCAAAAGCCGCTGATCGTGGGTGGAAAAAATAAAGGTGGTTTCCTCTTTGTCATTCAGCTCGCGCATTAGAGCGAGGATCATGCGCGCGGTTTCTGAATCCAGATTGGCAGTGGGTTCATCCGCAATCACCAGAGAAGGATCATTCACCAAGGCCCTGGCGATGGCTACCCTTTGCTGTTGCCCGCCGGACATTTTGAAGGGACGATGACGGATTAAATCACCCAGGCCAACTTCCTGGAGACGGTTCAAGGCTTTGGCTTTCGCTTCTCCGGAAGATACGCCTTTAATTTGCAGGGGCAACATCACGTTTTCCAGGGCCGAAAGAACCGGGATGAGGTTAAAACCCTGAAATATAAAGCCAATCGTATCATTGCGAAGTTCGCTTCTTTGGTTATCCGACAGAGAACGGACTTCCCGGCCGGCAATCGCCAGATCCCCTGCCGAAGGTTCATCAATCGCGCCGATCAGGTTTAGAAGCGTGGTCTTGCCGGAGCCGGATGGGCCCCATATGGCCACAAACTCTCCTTTATCTATTTGTAAATCGACCCCCTGAAGGGCATGCACGACGGTTTCCCCCAGGAAGTAGTCTTTCCTTATTTTTTCCATTTCGATGAGAGCCATGATATCCCTTTCTCTTTGTTTTTGTGGTTATCTTATATGACCGATTAGGCTCTATAAACAGTTTGGTGACGGGAAGGTCCATAAGCCGATAAAAGGGGTAGGAATCGGATTGAAAGGGTGAAAATCGAAGGTGGTTATTTCAATGGGCGAAAGGGGTCACTGGCCAGGGGAAACCAGGGACGGACCATCTTCATGGACGGCAAGGACTATTAAACCTTTCTCTTTTCCCTTTCCGGATATAAAAATCCCTATCCCTTCCATTTTAAAAATTTCTCAGCCCCGCTCCTAGCCTTTTCTCCCGTTGAATGTTGAGACCTGACGGGGATTTCTTCAATAGGCGACCCCTTATTCTCACGCTACCCGAACAAAAAATGTTGAAAAGTTTTTGGGGCTTTTTCCCTTGATCTTTCAATTACTTTTTTATATGATCGGTTCAGTTACCTTCGGTCGTACGGTTTTTATCCCCTTGGCCTTTTCCACCCCTTGATGGAGGGTTACATCGAATGAAAAAGCAGAACCCCATTTCTTAGAAAGAGGTGGGGTTTTGTTTCTTCAGAAACGAGAACCAGAGAAATCGAATGCAAAGAAAATAGACCCATTACATTTGGAATTGCGGACGTCCATGATTTTCACCCCGGAATCCATTTTTATTTTAATGGGTTAAGCAAGGATCACGTATTGCATGCTAGGCAGAAAAATAATATCATGATATTATTTTTCTGCCTACTATCTGTTAGGCAAGAATCAATAAAATGAAAGGGGGTGATAGTAATGGGTGATAAAGTCATCAAACAAGATGGTAAGACATATCAGCAAGATGCGTGGGGGAATTGGGTTGCCGACAAAGATATTTGGGGTAATGATAAGGTGGAAACCGATATCTGGGGAAACCCTAAAATCGAGACCGACGTCTGGGGAAATCAAAAAACAGAAACTGATATCTGGGGAAATCCAATAGTTCCGCCCGAGAAAAAGTAAGGAGAATATTGAGGAGGCGTTCACGGCTATTCAGCTTCCATTAACAAAGGGTATGACCGAACGGAGACATAGGTAACAAAGAATTCTGGGGACATGGGTAACACTTTTCTATAAGATTCATAGGCAAAGGAGACGCCTATGAGTTGGAAAGGGGTTACCGTCATGGATCAGAAAGTTCGA
>Ga0315282_10015850_pt1 | contig 11072 bp, 7 predicted proteins | sample YL17G07_20_MG_FD_203693 | JGI IMG/M metagenome (GOLD analysis project Ga0315282, IMG submission 203693) | Sediment microbial communities from Yellowstone Lake, YNP, Wyoming, USA - YL17G07_20 | ecosystem: Environmental > Aquatic > Freshwater > Lake > Sediment | place: USA: Wyoming | collected...
GGCCGAGGGAAAGCTCGGCTACAAGTGGGTCCAGTGGGTCGAGAGGATCGAGCTCTCGGACAAGGATTATGTTGGCTACTGGGAGGAAAGAGGATATTCAAACAAGGCGGACATCAAGCGCTAAGCCAAGAAAGGTCTGTCTCGTCCATCACGTCGAATAACAATATATGAGAAGCATTTTTCTTTTCGGCCCTCAGGACGAGATGGACCAGCTGCCTGCCTTCCTCTGCTCGTTCATCTAGAAGTTAAACCTCACGCCGAACCTGATGCGGCGGGAATAAAGATTTTCTTGGGAGTAAACTTAATCGTGACCTCCCGGCGGGTGATGGTCTTGCGCTTGGGGACGATACGCTCGGCCGTGGGGAGGGATTCTTCGACCGTGGCGAGATCCTCGAGAAGCTCCTCAGCCGTCTGGTAGCGTTTCGTTTTATCCTTCTCCAGGCAGTGGAGGATGAGCTTGTTCAGGTTTTCCGGGATTTGGGGGGCGAGCTTCTTGGGAATGGGCGGCAGCTCGCTTTTTTGCTTATTGGCGATGCTGAAGGGTGTATCGCCCTCAAACGGCACCCGGCCGGTCACCATCTCGAAGAGAATTACTCCCAGCGCATAGAGGTCTGCTCGTTGGTCCGCCTCCTTCCCCTCGAACTGCTCGGGCGACATGTACTCGGGGGTTCCGATAATTGCTCCCTCGCCTGTAATCCCTTTTTCGCGCATCGCCCGGGCGATCCCGAAGTCCATGATCTTGGCCTGGCCTTCCTTGTCGATCATGACGTTTCCGGGCTTGAGGTCACGATGGACGATGCCCAGCTTGTGGGCTTCGCTCAAACCCTCGGCCACCTGCCGTGTGATCGAGACAGCCGTCCCCGTCGAAAGGATCTTGGACCGTTTAATGAAGCTCTTCAGGTCTTCGCCGCGGACATATTCCATCGTCAGGTAGAGAGTCCGGCCCTCCTCGTGGAGGTCGTGGATTCGGCAGACGTTCTTGTGGCTGATCTTGCGCGCGATCTTTATTTCGTTGTGGAAGCGTTCAACCGTCCGTTTATCGACGCCGATCTCCGGCCGGATAAGCTTGAGGGCAACTTCCTCGTTGAGCTTGGTGTCGTGGGCACGGTAGACCCGGCCCCCAACTCCTCGATGATTTCATACCGTCCGGCGAAGAGCGTCCCTCGCGCTAGCTCATCGACCCGAGTTTCCAGCGTCCGGGTGAAGGAGACTTGCTCTTTAGTGCCCGCGGGCAAGGGAGTGGCGCACTCCTCACAGAACTTGGAGTCGGCAGGATTAATTGTCTCGCACTTGGGACATTTCATCGCTGCTCGAGTTCCTCCTCATTAGATTCCCAAGATGTCTTTCCAATTATGGTGATAAATTCCTTTTTCCAGTGGAAAGCTTCCCCGGGCCCGCGAAACAATCCCGGCCGTCTCGACAGACGATTTTAGATGAGTCTTGATGCGCCGCAAAGAATCGGCATGCCTGGGCCAGACGGTCATCGTGCTCTTGATTTCAAAGAGATGAAGCTTTTGTCCCCGCTCAAGAACCAGGTCAATTTCCAAGCCGTCCCGCGTCCGGAGATAATACATCGAAGGCATCTCGCCGGAATGCAGGAATCTTTTGAGAACATCCGTGACGATCAATGTTTCAAAGAGGCATCCGAAGCTGGGGCTGTTGAAAAGCGCCTCTTTGTCGTGGAGGCCCAAAAGATAAGAAGCCAGGGCCGTATCATTGAAATACATTTTCGGGCTCTTGACGAGGCGTTTTCCGAGGCTCCGGTAGTAGGGATAGAGAAGGAAGACCTGGTAACCGGCTTCCAGGACGGACAGCCATCTTTTCGCCGTCGGGACGCTCACGCCGATGTCCCGGGCCAGGTCGGACAGATTAAGGAGTTGGCCGGTCCGGACGGCACAGAGCCTAAGAAACCTCTCGAATTGACTCAAATCTCCGATCTGGGCAAGGTTACGGACGTCTCTTTCCAGGAAAGTGGAAACATAGGAGCCGCACCAGAGTTGCCGGTCAACGGACCTTTTGCTGGCGATTTCAGGATAATTTCCCCTCAGCAAAACCTCGCTCAGGGACAACTTTTCTTCGATCGCAGGAGAAGTCTCCAGGTCTCTCATCCAATCGGCGATGGCAGGCGTTATTTCTCCCCGCCCGCTTCTCTCCGCCAGAGAAAACGGTAGGAGCGAAAACACGGCGGCGCGCCCCGCCAGGGACTGGCTAATGCCCTGCATCAACCCAAAATGCTGGGAGCCTGTGAACAGCCATTGGCCCGGCTTTCGATTTTCGTCAATTCGGGTTTTGATATATGACAATAACTCCGGCACATACTGGATTTCATCGATGATGACGGGGGGATTGTACCGGGCCAGAAACTGCAGGGGATCCTCTTTGGCCCGAATACGGATATCAGGATCTTCGAGCATGACGAAGCCGTGGGTTTTCGCAAACAGGGTTTTGAGAAGCGTCGTTTTGCCCGATTGGCGCGGCCCTGTCACAACAATCGCCGGGAAAGTCTTGAGCGCCCTCCCGATCGCGCGGCTCAGCATGCGGGGTTTCAAGCTCATATCCTAATCCTTAATATTTAATATGTCAAATTAAATTTGTAGGCAAGGCCCTTCGCTCAGCGGCTCGCCGCCTCAAGCCGTTTCCGGGCGTCGGCGACGAGCGGCTGGAAACGGGGCTCGCAGTCTTTCCAGAGGCTAATGAATTTTTCGTAGTTCTCAGCCGCTTTGCTCTTTAAGCCTTTCTGCTCGTAGATCTTGCCCTGGTTATAGAAACTCTTAGCATAGAGATCGCCCCAACTATCCCTGTCTATAGTCAAAAGAGTGATCTTTTCATAGTTTTTGAGCGCGTTGTCGACGTCTCCCATCTCGAGGCAGGCTTTAGCCAGGCCGTCAAGGCAAAGTGCATTTATATGGAACCATGATCCATAATAGTTTTCTCCTGGGCAACGAGCCAACGCTTCGTCGAGGAGCTTCAGAGCATCAGGCAAGTTCTTTCTGGCCAGCTCCAGCCTCCCCCGAAGATAGAGGATGACGTACCCTTCCGCCTTCCTTATCGGCTCGGGAATAAGGCGGTCGATCTCGCGAGTCAGCTCTTCAGCTTCAGCGAGGTTCCCCAATTCCAATTGGGCGACAGTTTCCCAAAAATAGCCCTCTCTTTTCTTGGGGACTTCGCTTTCCGGAACAAGGGCCTCGGCCTTCTTGAATTCTTCAAGCGCAAGTTCGGGCACGCGACCCGCCATGTAAGCAAAACCTCTAACATAATGAAATTCAAGTGGATCTGTCTTTTCATACAGCTTCTGGTAGGACTTCAAGCGTATCACGGCTTCTTCGGGTCTTCCCTTAAGGATGTCAACGATCGCAAGGCAAAAGACGGCGTTCACTTTTTCTTCGTCACTTTTTGCGTTATCCAACCAGGTCCGATAAGATCCGGCGGCCTCCTCAGGATCATCCTTTAAATAGTAAATGTCTCCCTTGATAGCCGTATATTTTAGCCTTTTATCCGGACGAACAGTCATCGCTTGGTCCAGTTCCTGCATGGCGAGGTCAAATCGCCTCTGTAATTTGGAGTATTGGCTGAAAAAGAAATGCCCCGTATCGTTTTCAGGGTTGTTGGCGACAAATTCCCTCATGGTCTGCGTCGCTTTCTCTTTTTCCCCCAGCATTGAATAAAGTTCACTAAGATTCATGTAGATTAGCTGATCCCTCGGTCTGCTCTTCAAGATCTTAGAGTAGTGCTTTACGGCCAGATTCAATTCGCCTATTTCGCCATATCTCACACCGAGCATGTGATTCCCGAGATAGTCGTCCGGGTAGATGTCCAGGACTTTCTTAAGCATCTCGATCGCCTTGGGATAGGTCGCCTCGGACTGACCGTAATAACTGCCCTGGATAATGTAGTATTCCCGCGGCGGCATCCGGTCTTTGAGCTGGAAGGCATTCTCGTAGCTCTCCCTGCTCTTGGCATTTTGTCCCAGGTTTTCATAGATGACCCCGAGCAGTCTGTGAGCCATGGCAAACCCGGGGTCGAGCTCGACGGCTTTTTTTAAAGACACGATGGCCTCGTCGTATTTCACATCCAAATGAAACCTTTCGCCCTCGACATAGTATTTCAGGGCTTCGGGGTTCCTGGTCATCACTTTGCCGATCTCGACGTCGATGTCCGAGGCCATCTGCTCCTCGGTGATGTTCAGCCCCTGCTTGATCTCCTTGACGAGGCCATCCAGCCCCCCGCCCAAGATATTCTCTATACTTTGCGCTTTCATCGAGAGCGTGGCTTGCGTCTCGCCGGTCTGGCCGCTGACCAGAGCGGCTGTGATGATGAAGTTCGGGCCGGCCTTGACGAAACTCGCTTTCAGGAGGCTACTCACCTCGGCTTCCTGAGCGATCTTTTTGATGTTATCGGAAGTCAGGGCTTTCCCCTCGGTGAGGTTCAGTTTCTTAAGCACTCCGTTCACTTCATCCTGCCGCAGCACCTTGAGGTATTTTGATGAGGAGAGGCCGGTGATGAGGAGCTCGGGAAAACCATAGCGCCAGTTCTCGAGGCTCGTGTCGCCTGAGTAGTTTTCAAAGGGGAGGACGGCGAGGGCAGGTTTCCCGGATGAACCGATTAGACCCTTCTTATGAGAGGAAGGGTGCCAGAGGAGGATGGCGGTGACGGCAAGAACAATGAGACCAGCGGCCGGGATGACGAGCTTTCGGGGCTCGAACTTGACCGTGACCTCCCGGTGGGTGATGGTCTTGCGCTTAGGGGAGACACGTTCGGCGATCGGAAGCGATTGCTCGATGGTGGCAAGGTCGGCCAGAAGCTCCTCAGCTGTCTCGTAGCGTTTCGTTTTGTCCTTCTCCAGGCAACGGAGGATGAGCCGGTTCAGGCCTTCGGGAATCTGGGGAACGAGCTTCTTAGGGATAGGCGGCGGCTCGCTTTTTTGCTTGTTCGCAATACTGAAGGGCGTATCTCCTTCAAACGGCACCCGGCCCGTCACCGTCTCGAAGAGAATAATACCCAAAGCGTAGATATCCGAGCGCTGGTCCGTCGGCTTTCCTTCCACCTGCTCGGGTGACATATACTCGGGCGTTCCGATGATAATGCCTTCCGCCGTCCGCCCTTCCCCGATAAGCGTTCTGGCGATCCCGAAGTCCATGATCTTGGACTCGCCTTCCTTGTCGATCATGATGTTTCCGGGCTTGAGGTCCCGATGGACGATGCCGAGCTTATGGGCTTCGGCCAGGCCCTCGGCGAGCTGGCGGGCAATCGATAGGGCCGTCCCTGAGGACAGGGTCTTTGTCCTATGGATCAGGCTCTTCAGGTCCTCCCCCCGGACGTACTCCATCGTCAGGTAGAGGGTCTTCCCCTCCTCGTGAAAGTCATACATCCGGCAGACGTTTTTATGGGTGATCTGGCGGGCGAGTTTGAGCTCGTTCTTGAAGCGTCCGATTGTTTTCTTGTCAGCGGCGATTTCAGGCTTGAGGAGTTTTAACGCAACTTCCAACTCGAGTTGCTTATCAAATGCCCGATAAACCTTGCCCATCCCGCCAGTGCCCAGCTCTTCGATGATTTCATACCGTCCGGCAAAGAGCGTCCCTCGCGCTAACTCATCGACCCGAGTTTCCAGCGTCCGGGTGAAGGAGGCTGCGTCAGCCGAATCGAGCTTCGTCCCACACTCCCCGCAGAATTTCAGGGTCTCGGGATTATCGGCGCGACACTTGGGGCATTTGGTGACCACGGCGATCCCCTTCGTTCGCTTAATTGGCTGGAAGAACAATATCAAGAAACTGTAGAGATAGTCAACCTAAAAAAGGGCTCTTCCGTCGTCACCGATTTGTCCCTGGTTTTTTTGAAATCAGTTGGATTTGTTTTGGGATTCTGAGAGTTTAAAAAAAGATTGGAGGAAAACGGAACCTTTCTGGGGAAAGCCGGCTTACAGTGGGGAACGGCCCCCTACTCCTGAAGAATCTTTGGCAATTCCCGGAACGCCGTTTCCATGGGAAGGATGTCGATACGATTCTCATTGAGCCGGCGCCGGCCACCATAGAAAAAATATGCTCTAGCCATCGGATAGTCCTTTAAAAATGCACGCAAGCCGCGAAGGTGGGCTCCGGCGATGCGCCCTGCCCTCTTGATTTCAAAGGCCAGGAGACCTTTCTCTCCATATAAGACAAAATCCACTTCATATTGAGCGGAGGACCTCCAGTAGTGAAGCTTGTAGCCCAACTCGAGGGCATCATTCGTCGCCATAAGCTCTTGGAACAGTAAGGTCTCGCAGGCCGCGCCATCAATCTCTTCGGGCGAATCGAGAGGTCCCTTAGGCCGCAACGCCCGGAAAACGCCCGTATCGAAGAAATAAAATTTCGGATGCGCGACAAGGCGACGTTTGGCCCGTTTTGCAAAAACCGGGACCCGATATCCGATCAGGAGATCTTCAAGGATGCCGAAATAGCTCTCGACGACTTTCCGTTCCACCGCGCATTCCCGGGCGACTTCCGAGATGTTGAGGACGGCACCCTGGGAAAAGCTGGCCGCCTCGAGGAAACGGGCAAAAGCGCTCAGGTTTCTGGTTAATCCTTCCTGGCGGACTTCCTCCTCAAGATAGGTCTTCACATAGCCGGCGAGATATCTATCCGGCTCGGAATCGGAGTAAACGCTGGGAAGCTGTCCGAAACGGAGCGAATGCTCCAGATCGAAATCTCGACGGAGCTCTGCGGCCGATAGCGGATGCATGGCCAAAGTTCGGGCGCGGCCTCCCAGCAGGTTAATCCCGCCGCGCCTGAGTTTCCGGGCGCTCGAGCCAGTCAAGGCGAATTTATGTTTCCGGGTCTCTATGAGACGGTGGACTTCGGAAAGGAGGTCCGGGATCCTTTGGATTTCGTCGATGACAACCCAGTCCCGGTGGCCGATCGGGATCAGGCTTTCGAGACGCTGGGGGTTCGCCGTCAGTCGTGTGAAAAGCTCGGCTTCAAGGAGATCAATATAGATGGCCTGGGGAAACGTCCGGCGGACCCAAGTGGTCTTGCCGGTGCCGCGGGGTCCAAAGAGAAAGAAACTTTTGGCTTCGGGAGGCTTGATCAATCTTGGGTACACAACTCCAATTTACATATATATTTGGAATTGTCAAGTCCAAAAGTATGATTTTATGTTTAGCCTTTGGACGTCTAAATGTCAATTATATTATCTTCATATTTTTGACAAGGACTCCAGCCGCTTCTTCGCGTCCTCGACTTCCGGCAGGCCCGGGTTTGCGTCTTTCCAGAGGTCGAGGAATTTGCGGTAATTCTCTCTAGCCTCGGCTTTCTTCCCTTGCTGCTCGGCGATCTTCCCGAGCATGTAGAAGCTCTTGGCGTAGATATCGCCATTGTCTAACCTACCCAGAGTCAGCAGCGTGATTTTCTCGTATTCCTGCCGGCTTTTGTCCAGATTACCTGACTCAAAGAGAGCACGGGCAAGGTAATCAATGTATGAGGCGGACTTTTGAAAGTACTCAGCAGCTTCGGAAGCAAGCCGGCTGCACGCTCTTCCGAATTCATCTGCCGCCCTGCTATAGTTCTTTTCTCCGAGTTCGATGAGTCCTTGAATGATTTCGTATTCCATACGCTCTCGCGTGCTGATTCCTTTGTCAATCATGGCCTTAAGCTCTTCGGCCGTCTTCTGCGCCTCATCGAACGAATTCAGCAGCGCCTGAGTAGATCCCTTGAAAAAGAGGTCATCCTTTTGCCAGCTTGGCCCATAAGGAAAGCTGTCTTTTGCTCGCGATTGTCGAAAATCGGCCTTGGCCTGAAGATATTGGGCAAAGAACCGCTTGGCATCTTCGAGGCGGCCGCATTTTTCTGAGATATCGATCAGCCCGGCCAATGGCCAGATCATCCCCTGGGTGTCATGATGTTCCTTTGCGTAATCCAAGCCTTGCTGATTCAGCCGCGAAGCTTCCGTGTATTTCCCGCGAATCAGAGCCAAACGATAACGTGCCCCCATGACAGCAACCGGATCCTTCTCGTAGATTTGCTGATAGATTTTTTCGGCTCCAGCGATATCGCCTTTGAGAAGCAGGACATTGCCGATACTTTCTTTATAGCTTATGTTGTCCGGATGAGAGAAAGAGAGCTTTTCCGCTTCTGCGAATGCTCGATCAAACTGCTTTCGGCACAGGAAGCAAGTGCACAACGGCTCCCTGATAACATCAGACTCCTCACCATCCTGGAGGAGCGACAAGATAAGGTCCTCAGTCTTCTGAAAAAGTCCTTTAGCATTATAGCTAGCGGCGAGGTTGTTGACCCCCACCGGCGTTCTTCTAATTTGGACAGCTAATTCTTCGTGTCGGATGGCCTCGTCAAAATCTCCGACTGCGAGATAAGCAAGACACAGCTCTCCGTGACCCATCGAGGACTCGGGATATTCCTTCACAAGCTTTTCACCGGCCTCAATGGCCTTCGCAAATTCTTGGTTCCATCGATGTTGAATGCATTCAATGAGCAGTCGCTCATTATCGGGAAGACGGCTGCTGAGTTCTAAAGCCTTTCTGAGGCTATTCCAGGATTTGACGCCTTTCCCCAAATTGCCGTACGCTGCCGTGAGCGCCCTATAGGCCATGGCGAATTCGGGGTCGATTTGCACCGCCTTCTCCATGTAGGCGGCGCCTTTTTCAAATTCCATCTTCGCCATGTATTTTCGGCCATCGATATAATACTTGAGCGCTTCGGGGGAGAAGGTGGTGATTTTGCCGGCATCCTTCTCAATATCGCCGGCAATTTGAGCCGCAGAGAGGTTCAGCCCTTCTTTGATCTGCCGTGTCAGCTCATCCACCTTGACGATGATATCTTTCTCGTTGCTGGCTTCGAACCGGAGAGGAGTCGAGCTTGCGCCTGTCCCCGGTTTCTGGAGGCCGGCCGTGATGATGAAACTCTCCCCGGCCTTGATGAAACTGCCCCTAAGGACATGAGTAGCTCGGGCCTGGGCAGCGATCTTATCGATATCCTCAGAGGAGTATCTCCGGGCATCGGCCAGGCCGAGTCTCTTCAGGGTCGTAAACATTTCCTCGCCGGAAATGACCCGGATGTATTTCGATTGCATGAGGTCCTCAATGAGCAATTCAGCCAGAGCATCACGCCAGCTATCAAGTTTCGAGTCTCCAGATTTGTTCTCGAAATTGAGGACGGCAAGGGTCGGTTGGCCGGTGGAGGAAGGCGCTGGGGCGGTCTTTTTCGAGGCAACGATGCGCCAGAGGATTATGCCGGCAGCGATAAAAATGATGAACGCGGCGGCTGGGATGACGAGCTTGCGGGGCTGGAACTTGACCGTGACCTCCCGGTGGGTGATGGCCTTGCGCTTGGGAACGATGCGCTCGGCCGTGGGGAGCGATTCCTCAACGGAGGCAAGGTCGGTCAGGAGTTCTTCCGCCGTCTGATAGCGCTTGGCTTCATCCTTCTCGAGGCAACGGAGGATGAGCCGGTTCAGGACTTCGGGGATTTGGGGGGCGAGCTTCTTGGGAATAGGCGGCGGTTCGCTTTTTTGCTTGTTGGCGATGCTGAAGGGCGTCTCGCCCTCGAACGGCACCCGTCCGGTCACCATCTCGAAGAGAATTACTCCCAGCGCATAGAGGTCCGTTCTTTGGTCCGCCTCTTTCCCCTCGACCTGCTCGGGCGACATATACTCGGGGGTTCCGATAATTGCTCCCTCGCCCGTAATCCCTTTTTCGCGCACCGCCCGGGCGATCCCGAAGTCCATGATCTTGGCCTGGCCTTCCTTGTCGATCATAATGTTTCCGGGCTTGAGGTCCCGATGGACGATGCCCAATTTGTGGGCTTCGCTCAAACCCTCGGCCACCTGGCGGGCAATGGAGATGGCGGTGCCGGTGGATATTATCTTAGATCTCTTGATAAAGCTCTTGAGGTCTTCACCGCGGACATACTCCATCGTCAGGTAGAGCGTCCGGCCCTCCTCGTGGAGGTCGTGGATTCGACAGACATTCTTGTGGCCGATTTTGCGCGCGATCTTGATTTCGTTGTGGAAACGTTCGACCGTCCGTTTATCGACACCGATCTCCGGACGGATGAGCTTGAGGGCGACTTCCTCGTTGAGCTTGGTGTCGTGGGCCCGGTAGACCCGGCCCATTCCTCCAACCCCCAACTCCTCGATGACCTCGTAGCGGCCGGCAAAGAGCGTCCCCCGCGCTAACTCATCGGCCCGAGTTTCCAGCGTGCGGGTAAAGGAGATTTGCTCTTTAGTGCCCGCAGGCAAGGGAGTGGCGCACTCCTTACAGAACTTGGAGTCGGCGGGATTAATTGTCTCGCACTTGGGACATTTCATGTCTAGTCCCCCGTTCTTGCGAGCACAGAATATCTATAAAGTGGAATCCAGTCAAGCCAAAGCCTAAAGGAGATGAACTGGTCTTTTTTAGAGAAGGTTGGCGATGAGGCCGCCAAAGACGGCCCAGTAGACAACAGAAAGATAGGGGTTGCTCGTGATGCGGCAGGCGCCGCTGCGGCAGCCGATGATGCGATAATAAAGAAATCCAAAAAAGCCCCCGGCGACTACTCCAATCAGGATCTTGATCATTCTCGACTGATTATTATGTCCTAAACCCGGGGAACGGGGCACGGAAGACGGGGTACGCTTTTAGTACATTCCCGTGCTGCCGAAACCCTTCTCACCGCGAGAGGTGTCATTCAGCTCTTCGACTTCGGTCACCGCGACCGTCTCGACGGGCTGGACGAGAAGCTGGGCGATCTTCATCCCCGCAGTGATGACAAACGGCTCCCGCCCGAGGTTGGCCATGACGACCTGGACCTCTCCGCGGTAGCCCGCATCGATGACCCCGGCGAGCCTGTGCACTCCCTTGAGCGAGATCCCGCTCTTGTCCCAGACCAACCCGACATAACCCTCAGGGATCGCGACCTTTATCCCGGTCGAGATAGGCTTCACTTCTCCGGGTCCAAGGACCAGGTCGATGCAGGAAAAAAGGTCCAACCCCGCATCCCCTTTGTGCTGGTAGAGCGGGAGCCGGGCCTGGTTGTTGATCCTTTTGACTCTTAGCTCCATGTCTCACCCACCTTCCACTCGGACCTCGGCAAAATAGCGACGCACAA
>Ga0315282_10015851_pt1 | contig 11072 bp, 8 predicted proteins | sample YL17G07_20_MG_FD_203693 | JGI IMG/M metagenome (GOLD analysis project Ga0315282, IMG submission 203693) | Sediment microbial communities from Yellowstone Lake, YNP, Wyoming, USA - YL17G07_20 | ecosystem: Environmental > Aquatic > Freshwater > Lake > Sediment | place: USA: Wyoming | collected...
TCGTAGTTGCCTCTATCTCGGGTAAAACTGCCATCAAAGTCGCTGAGCATCTAAAAGAGAAGGGCTTAGAGAGGAAAGTTGTGTGTGTTAGTGGTCCACCATCATGGCAAAAGTATCCGGAATATACGTTTCCATTAATAAAAGAAAAAGAGCATACATATAGGGACAATCATCATGGGCACTGAAATGAGAGGACGAGAGAATGAGGTTCTATCCAAGCGATTTCTTTGAAGGAATAGAGTATTTGGGCGAATTCGAGTCAGTAAGGCAAATCTACTATGTCTATAAGAAAAATCATGATTTCATGTTGGTCACTCTGAGTAGAAGCAGACTTGATTCGTTCAATGTGAACTTTGTTCCAGGAAAATGCGTTAGATATATAGCTAGCAAGTTCAAACGCAAGATTGTGGACAGAAAAGGGGTGGAAAGCGAGAACACGCGCATCTTTGGCAGCCGCAAAGAGAGGGGTTTCAAGATCTTGAACACATTCTATGTCCTTTGCGTTCTAGGGATGGCGGAAAAAGCTAATGAAATAGAACAGGGTACGATGAGATTTAGAATAAGAGGATAGTGGAAGACCTAGATGTACAGAAGAAAGAGGCAGATAATCGAAATTCCAAAGCTAAAGATGACTAAAACTCGAGGTATGATAGGATATCGGTTTCTCGAGATTGTTGATAAGGAGCCATTCAGAAAAGTGTCTGAAGTGAGGAATGAGTTCAAGCCCATCGTCATAAATGACAAACAAGAAAGAGCAAAACGTTCTCCTAGGCTTTGGAAATCCTATCAGAAGCTACGTTCAACTCCAGCAAGAGAAGAAAAGCTTTTCGATACCGAGTACTGTGCGTTAAGGGATTTCCTTGAAACTTTTGATTTTGTGGCGCCTCTAGGACCACGAGCGGATGAAGAGATTGCACTTACTTATTTCGGCAGTAAATTACTACAAATCTGCAAAGAGAGCAACGTCAAAAACATCTTTGCCGATTCTACCAAGGAGTTCATGGCAAGAGTATACATTTTCATTGACAACTACAAACATTGGAACTTCATACAGATCATACAGAAAAAAGGCCCTATCACGATTGAGAATTTCCTGACTTTGTTGTTCCGGCTTGGGATCGGATTCGACTCTGAGAAAATAAAGAGAGATATTGCTGCAAAACCAAGCTTCAAAAGGTGGCTGAACGAAGAATGGAAGAAAGCGCACATGCTTGCGCCCGTCGACCACAATTGGAAGGAGCGAATGATTAATGCGCACGCTAAAGACAAGGCGCGCGAAAACGCGTATGTCAGTACTCTCTTAAACCTATACATAGACTATGGGCTTGTCAAAAAAGACAACGGTTTGCTGTATCCGAATACTTCATACATTAAACAGCTTCAGGAAAAGAGGTTTTGGATAACATCTGATGAAGTTGATCCTACACTTTTCTTTCAAGAGATGTATGAGGCGTATCGGAAACTGATTAGGAACAGAGGGGTTATCAGTGTTCCTATACCTGAGTTGAGAAGAGCAACTTGTCTTCGATTGAACATGCCCTGGTACTCTTTTGATAGAATGCTCCAAAAACGTCCTATGGGCTACAAAGAATACGAGGTCACATTAACTAGGGGTTCTAGCAGAAAGAAGTTAGACTTAAGTATCAATTCAAAATACTTCTACTATATACAGTTAAGAAAACTACATGGAGGAGTTTAGTATATACGAAAAATATGGACTTTTCGACAACCCATTCAAATGTGAACATGACCATGAGATTGTCGGGACTTCGCAGAACAAGACGTTCGATTCACTGTTGAAATTCTTCTCGTTCAAAGTGGCATTTGGACAGCGATCAGGTGACAAATTCATCTCTGTGCTCAAAGGAGAGTATGGAACAGGGAAATCTTTTTTTCTCATTAAACTCACCGAATCCATACTGAACAAGGATAAGCGGTTCACACAATCCTTGGAAGAAAATGCGAAAATTGCGGTTTCAAAGTTCTCTATTCTGACTGTAGACAAAAAGTTGCCATCGGACGTAATGCTTCACTTGTACCGACTGATCGTGCAAAATCTTGGAGCCAATGGCGAACGCTTCTTTGCAAATCTTTACAAAGATTTGGAAGATAAGACAAATTCCAAAGAAACAGACATGAAGGAAGTGATTAGCGCACTATCACCTGATTTTAGAAAAGCGGTCCTAAGCTTGTCCGAAGATTGTCAAGAGCAGTTCATTGCTTGGAAATGGATATCCGCACAGAAACTCACACAAAAGGAGTTGCATGCGCTTGGAGTAAGGTACTTCATCAACAATGGAGAACTAGCTGAAAAGAATCTCTTTCAGCTCTTGAAACTACTAAGAATCCTTGACTATGGTCTTCTCGTTGTTCTCATTGACGAAATGGAGGAAATCTTGACTACAATTAATGAGAAGCAATTCTGGAGAGCGTTTCTTGTTATAAAGGAGATATTCGACAAGTACTCGGATATCCAATACTCCCATCTTAAGCCAATGACTCCAGTAGGCTTTGTGGGAGGAATGACAGAAGATGCTTGGACGTCTATAGATAAAGGTGCAGAGGCAGAAAAGGGGATAACTGCCGTCAGGTGGCGTATCTCTAAAAATATTTTCGAATTTGGACGATTCAATGAAGAAGATACAGCAGAGTTTATCAAACTTCTGTTGTCAAAGGCAAGAGTCAAGGGGTACAAAGGTAATCCTCTGTTTCCATTTGAAAAAGATACAATCAGAAGCATACAAGAAGCATCATATGGAAACCCAAGGGAGATAATCAACATCTGTGACAAACTGCTACAAGAGGCATCCGTTAAGAAACTACCCAAAATAGACTTGAAAACTGTGAATAGTTATTTGTCTAGTGCTGGAGGTGGAGAAAGCTTTGAAGAGGTCACACAAGAAGATACAGGTGACGATTTCTTGGAGGACGAGGAAAAGATATAGATGAAACAGGTTTTTCTGGCCTATGATCAACTTGTGAGGACTAAAATAAACGTAGTGGGACTTAAGGGTTTTTTCGCCACATCTGGTAAAGCAGAGCTCGTTTTCAACATTAGCAAAAACATAACAGCAAAAGAATACCAAGCGAAAAGGGAAGTTATCGATCTAGAAAAATTCAACCTTCTTAATAGACCATTTGTTCATACTTTCCCTGTCATGAGTTACGCCGAATTGGAAAAACCTATCGTTGGGCCCTTTTGGACTTTTGACATTTATGTGAATGAGAAGTGTGTTTTATCAAAAAGGAAAGACGGGGCGATGCTCTGTGAAAGAAAACGCTTTGTCGAAAGGTGTATTGCCGACTATCTATCGCGCTACCTCAACTATCAGGTCCGGCTTTTCTCAGGACCAAACAACCCCGATCTTATCCTCAAAGATCCTTTGTGCGACTCTGAAATCCAGTGTGAGATAACGGAAAAGACAAATTCAGACAACGAATTAACCTACGAGAAATATAGTCAAGATGTAGAGAAATATGAGAAGTATAAACGAGAACGAAGATTCTCCAATGTAAAACACCTATTAATCATTCCATGTTCTAACGGTATACATCATAGTATAAGGAATCACTTGAGGGATTTTGTGACAATCATAACCTTCAATGATTTGTACAATTTGCTATATAGTCTCAAGACTGGACAGGATAACATAGGGAATAAAGATAAAGTCAAGAACATAATCTCAAACCCTGGCATACAAAAAGCACCAAGAATCTATAGGAAGGTGCTCACACCGTTTCAGAAAACAAGAATACTCAAGCCATGTGTTATTGACTTTAGAGAGAAAAAAAACCCTGTGCAAATTAGGTACCCCTTGCTGTACATCAGAGACATAAATCCTTTTGAAGTGATAAAGATGTTGGAGATAGCCAAAGCTAACAAGGAGGAATACTTGACAAAGACAAGATTCAAGGAAATACTCCTCATGCCCCACAATCTAAAACACTTGAACCAGAGAAGGACTGATGCAAGTGAAGAAACAAGCAAGTCCAGAATAACCAAGGAGTGGTGGTTGATTACACCGATTCAGCTAGGATACCTAGACAGCGATTGCAAAATCACAGACAAAGGATTGTTTCTGCTTGAACTTGTGGAAAAGCGAGATCAGGAGACGGTGAGAAAATCAATGGGCTACGATTTTCTGAATGCGCCGGGTCTAAGAGATTTCTTAAGAATTGCAAACAAAGTGTCTAGGGATCCATTCTACAGAAGAGCGCCGTCCAAAGCCACTTTCTACCAGGTTCTAGCCAGAAGGATGAAGGAAAATGGTTTGTCTTCATGTGAAGCAAATGCAAGAAAAGATTACGAAAATCTGTTTAGGTGGCTACGAATATTCGGCTATAGTAATGAAGTTCACTTCCTTAACGTTGAGAGAATAAGGCAAGACTATACATTAGAGGAGAACTGAGATGGGTGAACTGGATCGGATAACCCATGATCCAAAAGCAATAAAGATTCTTGAGGCAAGAAGTATTACTTCTCTGGAACAGATTGCGTTGTCCTCGCCGGCTTTGCTGGGACTTCCCGAATCCAAGGCAAGACAAATCATAGAATCTGCGATGTATGTTTTGGCTGAGGACAACATTGAAAGCATCTGTATTGGGAAAATGGACATAAAAATGGACTTGAAAAGGACAAGCAAAGCCATTTTCGATTCGATTATGAGAACAATTGGAGCAAACCCAAATGAAGATTGCTCTGTGAAAAGAATCGCAAATTCGATAGTTTTGTCGATGAAAGAAGGGAAGAGACATGCTTTTAAGACGATAATAAAGAATTCTGAAAAGCTCAGAAACTATTTACGTGAGAAGAAAAAACAAATCATGATCAATGATGGAATTACGCTACCCAAAGAACAGATAATCAAGTTTGCCAAAGAAAAAGGCTTCGAGGGATTCTCTAGGGAGTTCTTCTCTGACATCGTTGGAAATGAGTTGATGAAGAAGACAATCACTGTTTCACTGTTCTCCACATTCGATGATCCGGTACACACGCTGGTACTAGGCGATCCGGGAAGCGCGAAGACTTTGGCTAGAGACATTCTGATCACGAATCTAGGTCAGATAACTCCAATTGGTGCAAATGCAACAAAATCCGGGTTAGTCTGCAATTTGGCAACAGGCGAATTGGGCGCGCTAGCAGTGTCGGACAAAAAGGTTGTAATTGTAGATGAATTCGATAAGATAAATCCCAATGATCTCGAATTTTGCTATGAGCTTATGTCAAACGGACGGTGCAGTGTTCATTCTGCTAGAGTCCATCGAGACATTGTCTCTCATTTCATGCTCATTGCGTTTGGCAACCCCAAATCAGAAGTTTTCAACAACGCTATGCCGCTGGAAGACATAGGAATGGAAAGAACTCTGCTGAGCAGATTCGCATTCATTGTTAAAACCGAAAGCTTGACGACAGATGAGAAGAAGCGTCTATTCAAAAGCAGATTTCTCGGTGAGTCGAAACTTTCTGAGCACTCACAACTGTTTGACCAATGGATAAAGTTGGCCAGAACCCAAAACCCCAGAATGAGAGCCTCAAATAGCAAGATAGACAGTTTTGTCAGAGAAGCAGTAAGAATAGTGGATCTTCATGCAACAACACCATTGAGAAGAGATCTTAGGATGGGTGATTACCTAAGAAGAATCGCTATGGCTTTTGCAAGAGCGGAGTTCGTAGACGTTACTGACGAAATCATAGATAAGGCGTTTCGGTTATTGAAAACCAGCATTGATGTATGGAACTTCAAGGAAGGGAAGCTGGACTTTTTCTAAGAAATTGACCAGATGCCACGTTAATCAGCGTCTCTATGACTATGCCTGGCTCGATTGTGCACACCACAAATGAACCGATTGATCTGCGGTGCGCAGCGCACGCTATCGTCACTATAACTCTTTATAAGTTTTTGAGTCTATATTAGTCATCAGACTGGTACGGGGACAAAAAGATGGTTGAGACTCTGGAAAAACAAAATTCGCGCTCTAACAAGCTGAATGAGCTAAGTGGGAAAGAATGGATAAAATTCACCAAGAGCTGGTTCATTCACAATCCACCAAGAAGAGAAAGCAGCAAGATGCTTCACCCTGCATGCTTCCCAGAGACACTGGTTAGAGAGTTCATTGAATTTTTCACCAAGAAGCATCAGTGGGTTCTTGATCCATTCCTTGGAACTGGAAGCTCTTTGGTGAGTGCCCAAGAGAGTTTGAGAAATGGAATTGGTATTGATATCTATGAAGAGTACGTAGAAATTGCTAAGAAAAGACTTAGGCAGAGGAAATTGCTTGAACACGAGCAAATTCGGGAAGTGGTAATAGTTGGGGATTCGAAGAGCATTGTTCAATTGTTCAGAGAGAATAATCTACCCAAAGTTGATTTTTGCATCACTTCGCCGCCATATTGGAATCAGCTCAAGAGGAATCATATGCGGCAAAGAGAGAGAGGTGAAAAGGGACTTGATACCTATTACGGCAATAGAGAGGAAGACATTGGTAACATTGATGATTACAAGCTTTTCATACAGGAACAAAAGAAGATATTTGACGGAGTTTACGACGTCATGAAAGACTATGGGTATCTCGTCGTGATTACGAACAATGTCTTCTGTGGTGGTAGATTGTATCCACTGGCCTTTGACACACTAATAAGCTTAAGTGAAAAATGGGTTCCTAAGGACGAGAAAATCTGGCTGCAAGACGACAAAACTCTCCTCCCTCTCGGGATCTACAATGCGTGGGTTGGAAATAGATGCCATCAATACTGCCTAATTTTCAGAAAAGAACCATCCAAGGCAGAAGACGACATCGTCAACGGTTCTTGCACGAACAACCGTGGCTAGTTCCGATTCGCAAAACTTTTATCCGCTTGGATCAGATTGTATGCCGGGTTGACTTTTGGAAGAGAACACTGTAAAGAAATTCGTGAAGAAGTGGCTGGAAAACCAGGCGGGAGTTGACCAAATACTAACTGAACAGCAACTTGTACCTGGGGGATTGGCAACAGACTTGATCACTAAGAGCAAGGTCGGCAGAATACTTCATGCCGTTGAATGCAAAGGGAGTGTTGACATCGGGGAACTGGCCAAAGGAATCGGCCAGGCTTACCAGTATGATTATCAAAAGCAAAAGAACCCGTTATCCAAAGACGCAACCGCGATTTTCATTTGCCCTCAAGACGTAGAAGATCAACTTGACATGCTGAGAATACCTGAAGGCATATCTGTCTACTTAGTTTCCAAGAGCGGGACCCTCTATGGACGGAAGAAACATCCTGTTGGCAAGTCAACTGAAATGGAGCTGCAATTGCCTAGGACGTTCTACATCAGAGACGTTGAACTCAACCATTTGGAAAGCATCATAAAGTTGATTCACGAAATGGGAAGGAAGTCTCCAGAAGGACTAGCACAAGAAGAAATACTTCATGCTGTTGAGAAAAAGTTTCCACATATCGCAGCTAGAGGATATAACCATTTGATAACGTTAAGATCGCTTGGACTCCTAGATGAGAAGAACCTCCTTTCTCCAAAAGGCCATGAAGTCCACGAACTGGCAATGACTTCAAAAGAAGCGTTTTTGAGAGAGATGTGTGATTCCTTCTATCCCTTTATAATCAATGTCCTTAATGCTCTTGTTGAAATCGCCTTAGAGAGAAACAACCCGCTAAGTAAGATAGAGTGCAGCTCAAAAGATATCGCAGACAAAATATGCATGACTTGGGGCACAAAAGTCAGGTTTCTATATGATCCCAGAACGGTTGGAACAATCCTGCGAATTCTCAGGGAGCTGGGAGCAACAGAAGATTCGAATGGAAAGATTCGGTTGAAAAGGCTTGTTCATCCTGAGTTCCTTCCATGGGGAACTAGACAAACAAGACTAAAGTAGCATCTGCTTGATTCGATGCTATTCTGACAAGGTGCCTTAGACCCAATATATTAAGAAACATGAGGACACGTACTTGTTCCGAAACTGGTGTAAAATGGTATTTATTCTTCTTTTGTCTATTCAGGCTTGATATGGACTTGTTTGATAGGCGCATCTTGGCCTTGTTGAAGGATGGAAAGCTTAGGGGTTTCCAGCATGTTTTGAGTGAAGTTGATTTCTCCAGTAACACGTTGAGGCTGCACCTGAAACCACCACTATTTCAACAAATACTCTTCGAAACAATCTTTATTTCACGAAATAGGCTGTTGATGGGGTCGTATAGGTTAGAGCCCACGTTTGAACCCACGCACGAGACTAGTTAAACCCATGACTTATGACTACACAGGTTCAAACCTATCAGGCGCACTATTATGCTGAAGACTGCATGGAAAAGGTTATTATAGTTCATAGTGGCGTTGTCTTCCACAAAGCCCAAGAATGAAATTTGCTTAGTCCCGCGTTTCCCCTTTTTTTCCCTTCTTGAGCTTCTTGAGAGAGCCATCAGATGCCATTCGAAAGACGATTGAGCTCTTTGGTACTCTTGGCATTTGGATTGAACCGTCAGACAGTCTTACTGCTTCCAGTATAGACTCTGAAGTCTCGAGAACAGCCATTTCAGATCGCTCAGGATGCAATTCTTGATAAATCCAGCCCCCACTCTGCGTTTTGCCGATTATGGTCAGTTCTGGAACTATAGCAATTACGTTCTTAAGCAACTCTACTCTCATCCTCTCAGAGTTTTTAGGATCCTTTAACATTTCTTCTATTGCCTTTTCTCTGTCCTCTTCTATCTTGTTCTTTAGTTCCATCATATTCTTCGCTTCAAAACGCCTGATAAAGAAGTACCCTTTAACTGGGCTGATATTCCTTGCCCAGACAGCGACTTGAATTGATGAAAAGAAAGGACCAACTATCTCAACATTCAATCTAAAATTAATTGGAACGCCATCCTTAGTGACTGCTTGGAATGCACCCGCTGAGAGGGATGGGGGATAGGCCATGGAGACCGGCTCTGCTATTAACCAGTACAGTCGTGGATCTAGCCTCGGGATGGAGTATTCAACGTATTCATTATGCTCATCGGTGTAGGCTAGTCTCTTTGATGCATTCTCAATGCCCATCATTCCTACATACTTGACCTTCATTGGTCCGGTGTCGTCCCTCAGTTCTCGTGGAAACGTCAACCTCATGGAGACGTCCTCTGCTGAAAGGTCTCCACTATTGTAAACGTACACGCGAATTGCACAGAACACTCTGTCCTTCTCGTTCACCGAGCAGCCAAAATCAATCTCACCTAGCTTGGGATCGGGAGCCAGACGCGTGCGCGAGTCACACTCATGCCCCACCCAGACTCCGAGTTCAGCTTTCTTGGAGGCTTTTTCAGCAATCGTCTTAACATCAACAGCGATCTCATCAACCGTCTTTTTTGTTCGCTGAGTGGTTTTGGCAACGTCCTGCAAAAGCGAGTGCATTTCGCCGATTGCAGTTTCTAAACCTTTTTGAAATGGTTCATCTGGCACACGGCGCTCAATGACATCTCCCAGCCTTTGCAAGTGATCTCTGACTCCAGCCAACTTCTCCAAGTCCTGGCGGATCAAATCTTGACTAGCCTGTACAACTTTCAGGTCTTGCTCTATCCCCTCCAACAATAGTAGTTGGAACGTACGCCACGCCTTGTTGCACTCCTTGTTGTCTGTCTTCAATTCTTCGGCAAAACAGAGCTGCACTTCTTTCTGCAAGTTCTGGCAGAAGAAGTCTTTGAAGTGTTTGCCATATGTGTCCAGAAGCGTTGAGGTGTTAATGCGCTCCAGAAGCCTATCTGCATTCTTTTTCTCACCCACATCAAGATATTCTTTGATCTCATTCTCTTTGATAGTCTTTAACAAAGTTGGTAGAGCGTTCCCCACTTGTTTTCGCATCTCTTTGAAAAGCGCCTTGATACATTCCTTCTCTTCCGCCGGCAGTATACCCGCCTCCGTAAGCTCGAAATATTCATCCTCAAGATGCTCAAGAGCCTTGACAAGAGCACGTGCTAAGGCTCTTTGGATGTCGCAATTGAGTATGCCATAGTCACTGGATAGCCATCGTTCCTTAAGTTTCGTCCCGCCTCTCTCGATAATTTTGGCGCTCAGACTAATGCCGATGCTTCCCATGACTTCAGAACCGATTATTCCGCCAATCGCAAAACCAACAGCTGCAATTGAGGCACTTGCAACTATTCCCGATAGGCTTGATATCTGTTCTTTAGTCACCATCTGTAGACACGCGCCACTTTACTATCTATTTCCTTTTTCCTCGCTTAAGTATTGTGTTTGCACCCACTTTGAACCAAATCTCAGTTTGGGCACATCTTAATCTGCTTTGAATCCTTTTTCTTTTCTTGTTCGCGCTCTTTCTTTGCCAGTTCGGCTTCCTTTTCTCTTGTGTCACTTGGTTTCGGAGCTTTTCGTCCCATAACAAAACCCATCAGCTTCGTCTGCAAAGGCTCTAGGTACTACGTGCAATATGACAAGACTGTCTCAAATGATTTCCTACGAAGCCGTAGGATCTCGGTTTTAAATTCTGGCAACCAAGGAGCGACAAGATGAGCAATAAAAAGAGGGGATTTGCGGGTGATATCTCCACTCGCCTCAGGTTCAAACCCGACACTCGACACGGTCTACGCGAACTAACGAACACATGCCAGAAGGACTTTTTTTTAGAAACCTCCGATACGCACCACTTTCCAAGACTTGCTTGAAAGTTGCTTGATTCTTGCTCAAAAATGTGGGGTCGTAGGGATTTGAACCCAGGACTCAGTGGAGATAACTCCCGAAAAACCCCTTTTTTCTTCAGAGCTGCGCTTATGCATGGGGCGTGAAAACCATATTAATTGACCGAAATAATAACGAAGAGTATGAATAGGGTTAAGAAGTTGAAGGTCACGACATTAGGAGATAACCTGGTCTATCATGAAGGTCATGGGCAGTCAGGTTTATCTTTGCTATTAGAACTAATTGACGCCAGAGGCGAGCCTAAAAAAGTAATCTTCGATACGGGAGACAACAAAGAAGCGTTAATGCATAACATAAAGTTCCTCAAATTGAACCTCAGAGATATCGATGCCGTAGTGCTGAGCCATGGGCATCGGGACCATACTACGGCGACGGTCGAAGTGGTGA
>Ga0315282_10015852_pt1 | contig 11072 bp, 7 predicted proteins | sample YL17G07_20_MG_FD_203693 | JGI IMG/M metagenome (GOLD analysis project Ga0315282, IMG submission 203693) | Sediment microbial communities from Yellowstone Lake, YNP, Wyoming, USA - YL17G07_20 | ecosystem: Environmental > Aquatic > Freshwater > Lake > Sediment | place: USA: Wyoming | collected...
GAGCGTCGTCATATCGACCTCACCATCAACAAATCTTAAATGCGAGGTGATTGATAAAGATACTTGAAAAGAAACACGAGAATCCCGGGCGGGGACTCCGCCGGGATCTCAAGAATTATCATAGAAGGAAAAAAGAGAGGGTTTATTTTAGGCGACCCAGAAGAAGAAGACGAAGGCGGAGCCGGTCTTCTGGACCTCGGGGATGCCGTCCGCAGAGGCGGTGACGGTGATGCTGACGTCGCCGAAGCCGAGGACCGGGCGGTCCGAGATCTTGAGGCCGCTGTCGGCGTCGAGGGTGTCGATGGTGCCGTTGTCGCTTGCGCCGGCGAGCAGGAATCCTCCTTCTAGGGTGATGGACCATTGGATGTTGGTCAGGGGTGCGGTCCCGTTGTTGTGGAGGTCTGCGGAGACGCTGAGGAGTCCGCCGGAGATGCTGCCGATGCTGAGGTCCCCGCTTCCGCCTCCTTCCGTGACGGTGACGGTGGTCTGGGAGGGGAGGCAGTCTTGTTTGGTGACGGTGACGGTCATGGGGCCGGTGGTGGCGGGGTTGGGGTTGAACGTGGCGATGCCGCTGGTGTCCGTGGTGGCGATGAGGTAGACTTCGGTTCCTTTCCAGAGGCAGACGGTGGCCTGGTCGACGGGGTTGCCGTCGGCTTTGACCGTGACTTTGTAGGTGCTGGGCCCAAGGGGCAGGGTGCTGGGTGCGGTGACCGTGAGGGTCTGGGGGGTGGCGAACCAGACTGGGAGTTCAGGGTCTCCAAGGAGGGTGAGCTCGGTGTAGATGTACTCGTAGTAGTCGTCGTTCTGGACGGCGTCGTTCTTGTGGTCGGAGAAGGCGGCGCCGAGGTGGTAGAGGTTTTCAGGGAAGAGACTGTGGAAGAAGGCCAGGTCGAATCCCATGCTGTAGGAGTCGGTCTCGCCGGGCATGAACCAGCCGTAGCGGCTGTTGCCGATGAAGGCGATGCCGCCGCCGTTGATGTTTCGGACGTAGTGTTCGCCGATGCAGGCGTCGGTGTCGAAGTAGGCGGGGTCGCAGCCCATGCTGTAGATGATGCCTTGTCTGTCGCCGTTGGTGAGGGCGTCCATGTCATTACTGTCGATGCCCCAGTAGTGGTTGATGTATCCGGTGCCCATGTAGTCGCTACTGGAATGGTCGGCGTGGTTGATGAGGTTCTGGCCGGCGTTGAGGGCGGCGAGGACGTTATCCCTGTGGTTTCCGCTTTGGCTGTCGTAGACGGTGGTGACGGTCCAGGTGCCTGGGATGTCGGAGTTGACGATGGCTTTCTTGGTGTTTTCGCCGGGGGAGTTGGAGCTGAGGTCGAAGCCGAACATGGCGGCGTCGGTGGTGTAGGCGGCCGGGTTCTGCTCGTAGGTGAGGATTTTGCCGATGAAGGCGCCGATCTGTCCGTTGCCGCTGCCCGGTCCGGTGACGCTGGCGCGTCCGACGTTGACTTCGCAGACGTAGTCTGCGTCGAAGTCCGCGTAGTAGGTGTCGTTGGGGACGGGGTCGTAGTCGACGTAGTAGAAGGTCTTGTAGTTGGTGGGGATGGTGTCGGTGTCACCGCCGAGGAGGACGTAGGCGGTGCCCCAATTAGTGTAGGCGTCCTGGACGAAGGCCTTGATCTTGTCGACGTTGCTGCCGGTGTAGCCACCGTCGTTGTAGATCCAGTCGGTGGTGACGATGGTGGCGGGGACGCCTTTCTGGGTCTTCCAGTCGGCGAGCGGCTGGAAGTCGGTCACCCAGTTGGAGCTGGTGATGATGACGTAGTCGTAGGTGCCTGCGGGGACGCCGGCGTGGTGGGGCGTGGTGGTGGTCTGGAGGTGGACTGCTTCTGGGTTGATGACCATGTCTTGTGCTTCGGTGGTGAGGAGTTGGCGGGTCTGGGTGCTGGCGTGGTCTGGGAGGTAGTCGCCGCAGGTGTAGCCGGGTGCGGTGTCAATGGTGAGGACGAGGGTTGTGGTGAGGGTGAGCTGGTGGGCGGCCGGGGTGAACTGGATGGGGACGATGGTGATGGTGGCGATGGGCTGGCCTGCGAGGTCAGCGGTGCCGGAGAGGGTGGCGATGCTTGTGGGGTATGGGGTGGTGGACTGGTAGGTGTCGGGGTCTGGCGGGACGAGCGTGGTGCCCGGGTCGTTGAGGCGTTGTGGCGGCTGCGCGGGGTAGATGGTGTAGGTGCCTGGGATGGTCTGTTGTTGTTGCGCGGTGATGTGGACGGCGGTGGCTTTGGTGCCGGATGGGAGGGCGATGCGCAGGGTGCTGGCAGGCAGCTGGGGTTCACCGGTGGTGGCGAGGTGGCTGCCGTGTGGTGTGGTGATGTGGTCGTAGCCGTCGAGGGTGTCGAAGGTGAAGTCCGACGGCTGGAAGGTGAGCGTGACCGTGACGGTGTTGGTGGCGCGGGTCGCATGTGTTTGGGTCGCTATGGAAGAGAAGAGGAGGCTGCCTGTGATGAGAATGAGCGCTAGTGCTCGTGCTATGTGACTATGGATAGTTTATACCCCCTTATGGTGAAACTAATATAAGGTCGTCCTATTAAAGCTATTGGGTTGGTCTCCGAGGCGCCTGGCCCTTGTGTTTTTATAGTTCATGGGTCGGCCGCCTGGTCCCCGCGGTGGGCGAGTCGGGGAAAGAGAGATGGTGGGCGGGGGGGTGGTCTTAGTGGTTTCCGGTGATGCCGAGGATTGCTACGGGGGTCTGCTGAGGCGTGGTCTTGAGGAGGCTTTGGATGGCCGCGGTGTCGATGGGTGTCGCGGGGAGGGTCTGCAGGCCGAGGGCGGTGGCCTGGAGCATCGCGGTGTGGGCGGCCGCGCCCGCTTCGAGGAACCAGAACTGGGTGTAGTTGCTGCCGGTATCGTCGGTCTTGCTGCTGTCGAGGACGGTGATGAGGGTGAGGGGGCTGGTGGCGATCGCGGGCTGGTCTGAGGCGGCCGCGAGCTCGGATTCGTGGTCGCCGTCGGTGATTGTTCTGAGGTAGGTGAGGATGGGCAGGCCGATCATGTCCGCGGGTCTGCCGATGCTTTTGAGGAGGTTGGGCTGGTAGCGGTAGACGCCGTCCGGGGTGGCCGCGTAGATGATGAGGGGGTAGTAGGCGTGGGCGCTGGGGACGGTGCGGTGGCGCTGGATGGCGTTGAGGTCCTGGTCGCTGCGGTCGAAGTACGGGGAGAAGCCGTAGGCGGACCAGACGAGCAGGTCGACTGTGTCTTGGGTGAGGCTGCCGGTGAGGTTCGTGGTTTCGGTTCGCTGCAGCAGGACCGCGGTGAGGTTCATGTCATGTTGGGTTGGTCTGGTCATATGGGAGATCCACATGGGTCGGTCTTTGAAGTCGTAGGGATGGAGGGGATGTCCGATGGGCAGCACGATGAGACCGAGTTGGCCGGAGGGGATGCCCATGCGGTCGATGGCGGGTGGGAGCCCGCCGGTGACGACGCCGCCGAGGTCTAAGGCGTTCAACGTGAAGGCGATGTTCTGGCAGACCTGGCCGATCTCAAGGCCGGCCTCGTCGCTGTTCGCCTGGGTGGTGTTGTAGCAGAGTCCGAGGACGAGGGTGGCGTTGGGGTACTGGTAGCCGACGACTTTGCGCCAGTCGCCGGGCTTGTACATGACGAGGCTGTGGTTGGCGGGTGCGTAGGTGTACGCGGCGTCGGGGGTGAGGACGTAGAGGACGGTGGAGAAGGTGCCGTTGTGGCCGGGGACGGTGCGGGTGCCGTCGGGCCGCTGGCCCATGGCGTTGTAGAGGATGGTGGAGAGCTCGCTGTCGGTGATGGTCTCGTTGGTGTATTCGCGGATGCTCATGCGGCGGAAGACGGCCTGCTCAAAATTCATTGATATCGATTGGGGTGGCGGCAGGCTGAGCGCGGTGGTGAGCGGGGCGAGGCACAGGCTGCAGAACAAGACGACGATGCCGATAATCAGGATTTTTCTCATGGTATGGGGCCGCCGGGTTCTCTCCTCTTGAAGAGGCCGCCTGCGATATAAAACTTCTCGTGGCTGCCGGCCGTGTTTTATAAGGGTTGTTTTTCTACCGGATTTTTCCGCAGGTGGGGCAGACGGCGTCGTCGGGGACCTCGGCACCGCAGGTCGGACAGGACTGGACCAGGGGTTTGGTCCGTGGTCTCGTTTTGCTTGGAAGGGTGAGGCCGAGGACGACAAGGAGGAAACCGATGAGTTGGAGGGGCCAGGAGAGGACGATTCCAATGTCTAATGGGAAGTATAGGAAGAAGGAGCCGATGAAAAATAGCACTAAGCCGGTGATGATGAGCGATACCCTCATACGATTTGCCTTAGGGTGGTAGACCTTCTCGCTTAATAAATGTCATCCTCGCACTCATCTTTAGTGTGTGAATCAAAGAAAAAAAGAGAATGGAGTTATTATATTTAGGAAGGCAATATAATAACCCAAACAAAAAGAATTATTCCATTCGCTGTCTTTGATGCATCACCTACTGTTGCGGTAATGGTAATAGGGCCGAGTCCAAGGAAAAACCCTGTGGTAGCCGTTTTTGGTACTCCCACCGGGAGGTCAGTGACATTATTGACATTCACGTTCACCATTCCAAGGATGCCGCCTGTGACTTGGATTTGCCATGGAACACCATTGGCATCTGCTGTGCCGTTGTTCGTAATATCGACGTTCACTCCAATTCCACCAGTGATGTCGAATTCCAGATTGGGTCTTGCGAATACGTACGCCGATCCAGAATTTGTTTCGTTGTCATCATTATAATGTGCTCCGATGAGTGCGGTGTCCCCATCAAGGGAAACAGAAGTGCCAAACCAGTCCCCTGCTATGCCGTCTGAGGCAGTGAGCTTTTGTTGTTGTGTCCAGGTGGTTCCGGTGCAGGTGAATATGTACGCTGATCCCCTCCAATTATCATCCCCCAATGCTCCGATAAGTGCAGCATCGTCACTGAGGGAAACAGAGCAGCCAAAATTGTCGTTTTTTGCGCCGTCTGAGGCATTGAGCTTTTGTCGTTGTGTCCATGTGGCTCCGGTGCGATTGAACACGTACGCACATCCCTTAAGATCAGCCCCGGGCGCTCCTATGAGGGCGGTGTCACCTCTAAGGGAAACAGAAACACCTAATGAGTCGAGAATTGTGTTACCTGAGAGTTTTTGTTGGAATGCCCAAGTGGTTCCGGAGCGGTTGAATACGTATGCCGATCCATAACCAGAATCATCGCCATATGCGCCGATGAGTGCAGTATCACCAGACACTGAAACAGAACCGCCAACAAAATCATATGTTGCCGCGCCTGAGACATTGAGTTTTGCCTGCTGCGTCCAGGCTGTTCCACTGCGAGTGAACACGTACGCAGAACCGGTATCAGCTACAGGGTTATCATCCCAAGGTGCTCCGATGAGTGCGGTATTCCCATCGAGAGAAACAGAATAACCAAACTCATCACTCGCTTGTGCGTCTAGTGCAATAAGCTTTTGTTGTTGTGTCCATTTGGTTCCGGTACGGTTGAATACGTACGCCGACCCCCTCCAAGCATCGTCAGTGATTGCTCCGATGAGGGCGTAGTCGCCACTGAGGGAAACAGAATAGCCGAACTGGTCATATGGTGCTCCGTCTGAGGCATTGAGCTTTTGTTGGAATGTCCAGTCGGTGCCGGTGCGGGTAAAGACGTACACAGAGCCCCTAGAGCTGTTATCCTGGGCTGCTCCGATGAAGGCGGTGTCACCACTGAGAGAAACAGAAAAGCCAAAATAATCCCCTGCTGCGCCATCTGAGGCAAGGAGTTTCTGCATCTCAGTCCAATCCTCTGCGCCTCGTGCCAGAGGAGTGCTTGGAATCGTTGGCTTTATCGCACTATTTTTTAAAGTTGCGACTACGGGAACAGCAGTAGCTATCAACAGCATACATACAAATATGCCAATTATTTTTTCCTTCATTCTGTTTTCCTCCTCCAAAAATATCTATTTGGTGAAAATTAAAATAAACTATAAGATTATATATCTTTCTCTAAGGAAATATTTGCAACAAAAGTAAAAAATAATGGCGGAATACCCATTTCATTCAGATATTTTCCCCAGTAGGAAATTAAGAATCGAGCCGATATGGCACAGCTATTAAAAACCCTGAAGGAAAATCAAGGACGGCCAAAGCATATCGTCGGCCTTGAAGCCTCCGAACCACATGAACAAACCCTGCCATCGAACTCTTAGTTCTCATCGTCCTTGGTCTTGCTGAGGTACAGCCGCTTCCTCCTCTCAACCTCAGCGTACTTCATGATCTTCGCGATGAGCTCGGCATCCCAGGCTCTCTCAGCAAGGATCCTCCCCAGCGCCGTCGTATCCAACTGACTAACCGCGACGAGCTTCCCCGCCTTCGCAAGCAACGCCTCAAGCTTGGCGCGCTCCGGGCTGCTCTTCCCCGGGAACGCGACCTTCTCCGACTCCGCGATCCGCACCTTGTTGTTCGTCCCGAACACGCAGTCGACCTTCTCCCTCTCCGCGAACGCGAGCAGCGCCTCCTCCAGCCTACCGATCTCCGCGTCCAGCTCCGCGTTCACCTGCTTCTGCTTCACCTTCAGCTCGGCGTACCGGTTGACCAGCTGGACGCCGTCGTCGGTCTGGTACCCCGCCGGGTCCTCCTTGACCTTATACAGGTGCGACCACTGTCGGCACAGCGGCTTGAACTCGCACCAGTCACACAGGAACGACGGCTGCGCCGGGTACCGCTCGTCCGCCTCGATCGTGTCGATGAGCGCCCGCGTCTGATCCTTGAGCGCCTGCAGCTGCACCTCCGTCCGCGTCGAATCCAGCTCCTTGTCGAACGCCAGGAAATGCCAGATCAGCCGCACGTCGCGCGCGTCCGGATACCGGTCCTTGACCCCGATCATGTACAGCGCGAGCTGCCGGTCGTTCTGCAGGTACTGCGCCAGCGGCAGCCGAGAGTTCGTCTTATAGTCATGGATCTCGTACCGCCCGTCCCCAGCCTCCGCGAGCCGGTCGATGAACCCCTGCAGCCGGTACCCCCCGGTCCCATCCAGGTCGATCGTGATGTTCTCCTCAAGCGCGATGGTCTTCTCCCGCGAAAACGGTGCGTACCGCTTATAATAATCAGTAATGTACTTCTCCGCCATCCGCCGGTAGTTCTCCGCCGAGTACTCCTGGCGCACGATGACGATATCGTCGCTCCACTCCGCCGCCCACTCACTGTTCAAGAACCCGAGCAGCTCCTCAAGCGACAAGGTCTTCTGATGCATCAGGTCCCGGTACAGCTTCTCCAGCGCCTCATGCACCCGCGTCCCCAGGAACGCCTCCACGGTCTCCACCACCGTCGGCTCGACCTTGTCGATGTACTGGTACTTGAACTTCTGCGGGCACTGCTCGTAGCAGCTCAGCCGGGAATGGGAATAGACCGTCATCCGCCCAAACGATAACCAGGAGCAGGATTTAACCTTACGGCAACCCCGAATGGAAAATAGTACAAGTAGTACTCAAGAAGTCTCCTGGAACCATGGATCAAGCCCGTCTCTTCGTTCCTGTCATCCGATATCATACGGTTCTTGTGCAGGACGCCAGTCATATGCCGTCCAAGGACCACGCTTCTGCGAGAAGTACCCATATCGGATACCGTCGATCGGGCGTGGTTTTTTGGCCGTCCAGTCGTCCCAGTAATTCCCAAGCCAGAGGTTCCATGAGCAATTTACAAAATACGATTGATTTTCGTTGTTGATGAAATTGTTCTTCCGGATCACCGTGAAGAAGGACCAAGACAGAGAGAGACCGTTGGCGGTATTCTCTATAGAATTCTTCTCAATGCGATTGCGGTCGCACAGCCTATCGAGATAGATGCCGTAAGTCGCCGAACTGACAAGTGAATTGTTGACAATGGTGTTCTGCATCGAATGATCGTACAAGTACACATCGAAGAGATAGCAGGAAGAGAAGCTATTGTCTGAAATCGTATTGTGAGACGATTTCATCAGATAGATTCCTGCCTCCTCATTTTCAAAGACCGCGCGAGAGATTCGACTGTTGTTCATCTGACCCAGGATACCGATGATGCCATCTCGAAGCGTGAAATCAGAAATGGTGATATTCTCGCCGGTCGCGTAGAGCACTTGGTAATAATAGTAACTATCACCCTGAATAATCGTCGTCAACCTGTTCTCCCCGAGCAGACTAATCGACTTACTAATGATGACATTCTCGTGATACGGTGAGGAATCGTCAAACACGAACACCGTGTCGCCATCATGGGCGGCATTGACCGCACTCTGGATCGTCGTGTAGTTCCCAGACCCGCTCCCGCCGACATAGAGGGTGTTTCCCCCAGCTGTCGGAAGCCTTGTATTGTTCTCATGAGAATATGCTTTTGAGGGAACACCAGCAGTGAGGAACAGCAGCATAATACCTACGATTACCCATTTTTTAGTCATCGGATTTCCTCCCTTCCGCAATTATAATATTTTTGGGTTATTTAAATCTATGGAATCCCAGAAAAGTATTGACTGATGAACTGTTCCTCATGAAAAAAGTAACTATGTCGGTTCGGTCAGACCATTCCTGTGCAAAAATATCTTTTATAAAATTTTAAATACTAAGAACCTTATTTTTATCCATTGATAAGGGGCGAAGTTGAACACCTATGAAGAAGACAATCCTCTCACTCATCGTTTGTACCCTGATGATTACTCCCATCGGTGCCCTCGTCGGCACCACCGCCGCACCGAACACCCCGGTCCACCAGCCGCCAGGACCGGCCTACGCACCACCACAGACCGTCACCGACACCCCCTCCCGAACGCCCAACCACCAGACGTCACCAACCGGGAACGAGGACGACCTGATCTCCACCATCATCCAGCAGATCGACGAGACCCTCTACCTCGGCTACCTCACTGACCTCGAGGCCTTCGGCCCCCGGCACACCGGGAGCGCCGCCTGCGTCGCCGCAGCCGCCTACATCCTCCAGCAGTTCCAGGACGACGGACTCTGGGCACGCTACTGCCACTGGAACGTCGGCGGCTACTCCTCGGACAACGTCGAAGCGACCATCAACGGCACGGACACCAGCAGCGACGACATCTACATCATCTGCGCCCACTACGACACCGTCTCCGCCGGCCCCGGCGCCGATGACGACACCTCCGGCACCGTTGCCGTCATCATCGCCGCCTATCTCCTCAGCCAGTACTCCTTCGACCACACCATCAAGTTCGTCTGCTTCTCCGGCGAAGAACAAGGACTCTACGGCAGCGGGGTCTACGCCCAGCAGGCCGCAGCCCAAGGCTGGGACATCATCGGCGTCCTCAACTGCGACATGATCAGCTATGCGGAAACCACCAACGACGGCAACAACGTCTACGTCATCGAGAACACCGCCAGCGAATGGCTCTACACCTACACCGTCAACGTCAACGCGGCGTACGCCCCGTACATCGGTACACTGAACCTGATACACTATGGATCCATGTGGGGCAGCGACCACAACAGCTTCTGGGACCAAGGATACGACGCCATCTTCTACTTCGAATACCACGAGACGCCCTACTACCACTCCTCTCAGGACACCATCGACCACATCAACGCCACCTACGCGAAGAAGAACGTCCGCCTCATCCTCGCCACGCTCGCGGAACTCGCCGCAATCCACCCGACGAGCAACCCGCCCACCGTACCCACACTCACCGGGCCGAGCTACGGGATCCTCAACACAACCTACTCCTTCACCGTGATGTCCACGGACCCGGACAGCGACCCCATCTTCTACCTCATCGACTGGGGCGACGGCACCACCAGCGGCTGGACCGGCTCCTCTCCATCCGGCGAACCGGCGACCCTCAACCACTCCTGGAACAGCCTCGGGACGTTCCAAGTGATGGCCAAGGCAAAGGACACCTACGGCGCCAGCAGCGCCTGGACCGAACCGCACCCAATCCTCATCTCGGACAACACGCCGCCGAACGCGCCCAGCATCGACGGCCCCGCGACCGTCCACCCCCTCATCCCGCACACCTACACGCTGACGGCCACCGACCCGGAGAACCAGGACCTCCGCTACGACATCGACTGGGGCGACGGCAACACCGTGACCGCCTATGGGCCCTACCCCTCCGGGCAGCCCGTGAACGTGACCCACGCGTGGCTCGCACGCGGCAACTACACGATCAGGGCCCGCGCGACCGACAGCCGGGACGCGCAGAGCAACTGGACCACGTTCTCCGTCCACGTGCCACTGGCCTACGAGCCGCACACGCTCCTCTGGCGCCTCATCCACTGGTTCCAGGGCACCTGGCTCGGCGAGCTCCTCGCCCGCCTCATCCCCCACTAAACCCGGCTTCGGCTAGAACAGGGGACAATACGAGTCCCCTTCGTTTCTCTCTTCTTCTCATCACTATATATAAGTCGTCTCGCGCCTAGACACGAGAAGGGACAACCCATCCCTCCTCATCCCAATTTTTTCCTCCTCTTTTTCAGGCCTGCTGCTTCCCCCCAAAACAGCCAAACAACTCCTCAAGGTCGATAATCCTATACACAAAATCGCTACGCACAAATTTCATCTCCAGCCAATAAAGGATCGCACAAATAATCGGAAACGGCCATCTCCCAAGATGCCCCCCACACCCACAACCGGGCACAGGCCTCTCAAGAGCAACAAACCGAGGCTGCGAATTCGCCTCCCGCACGACCACAGAATCGACCACACCACTACACAAACATAGGACAAAAACACCAATAATAACAAGACAAACGCCGCCAACGACCACGGGTCTCATGACACCTACTTCCTCCAAAAGGAAATAGCCTACCACCTATTTGAACCCGACCTCCACCCAACCCGTCCGCGTAAACCAAAAGTTCTTAATATAAACCACCCATAAATAAAAGTACCAACCCATGAAGACACCCACCCTCCTCATCACCCTCCTCCTCACACTCACCCTACTTCCAGGAACCATCCCAGCCCACAACACCACAAACCCAACATTCGCCGCCGTCCTCATCCCCGACACCACCCCCATCCTCGGCCTGCTCGCCGCCAGCCTCGCCTGCAACTACGACCCCGCCACCAACCACAGCCTCCTCCTCCCCCTCCTCATCGCCCACAACCAGACCCTCA
>Ga0315282_10015853_pt1 | contig 11072 bp, 8 predicted proteins | sample YL17G07_20_MG_FD_203693 | JGI IMG/M metagenome (GOLD analysis project Ga0315282, IMG submission 203693) | Sediment microbial communities from Yellowstone Lake, YNP, Wyoming, USA - YL17G07_20 | ecosystem: Environmental > Aquatic > Freshwater > Lake > Sediment | place: USA: Wyoming | collected...
GCGCGCTCGATGAGTCCCCACCGCTCGAGCCGTTCAGTCCGGAGGAGGGAGAGGTGGGGATACCTCACCGCCTTCGAGAGCTCGAGACGGGTGAGTGCGCCGCCTTCCAGAGCGCCAAGGATGGCTGCTTCCTGGTCCTCCAGTGCGGCGGGAGGGTCGAGTTGGACCCGGATGAAAGCGTCAGTCGGGTTGGTGAGCCGCCAATCGCCGCCGGGATTGCCTCCCGCTCTGATCCGTTCGAGGAGTCCCGCGAACGCAGCAGCCACGCGAGGGCATCGTGCGGCAACCGAGGCAATGGGGACGACGCGTCTCGGACCGACCCTGACCGCGCCGAGCTGGACGGTGACCGCGCTGTCGCCGCCGAGGCCACGCGTCAGCACGTGGGCCGAAGGCACTCCCGCGCACCACGGTCCGACGGAGACGCCTCTGGCTGCCATGCCGGGGCGTCCGTCGTGCAGGAGGGCGATGTCAGTGGTCGTGCCGCCGACATCGACGACGATGCCCTCCTTCACGCCCGCCAGTCGGGCTGCGCCCAGCACGCTGCACGTCGGCCCGGAGAGGATCGTCTCCACGGGTCTCAACCGCGCCGCGGCGGTTGCCATGAGGCATCCGTCGCCCGTCACCATGAGGCAGGGCACATCCCTCAGCCCGGAATTGCTGAGGCTGAGGACCCGCTCGACGGCGTCCACGAACCGATGGAGGAGGGGAATGAGGCCGGCGTTAAGAGCGGCGGTCTCGGCTCTGACGAGGGCGTTCAGGACGCCAGTGACCTCGTGCCCGCAGACGACAGGCAGATTGGTCTTGTCACGTGCAATCGCGGCGGCGCGCAGTTCGTGTTCAGGGTTGCGAACGCTCAGGACGCTCGATATGGCGATCCCGGCAATCCCTTCCGTGAGGAGTTCGGCAAGGGCGCTGCGGAACCTCGCCTCATCGAACGCTTCGATCTCGATGCCACGAATTGTGTGACGCCCCGGCACAACGCGCTTTGGCTCCCAATGGACTCCCCTCGTCTCAAACCGGTCGTATCCGATGAGGATGAGTCCTGCGGGCGCGTGTCGGCCTTCCACGATGGCATTCGTAGCCAGCGTCGTCGAGAGCGCAACGTACGAAGCCTGAAGGCGCAACTGTTCCGGCAGACCGGCGATTGCGCCTGCGACGCCCTCAACGTACGTCGGCGGAGTCGTGGGCGACTTCGCGGAGGCGATGAGCTGGTTCCTATCGAGGTCGAACAGCACAGCGTCGGTGTACGTGCCACCGGCGTCCAGTCCGAGGGCAATGGGCATACGGAAACCGATCCTGTGAGGGTTCAGCCGCGTGCAAGCGGCAATGGCCCCGCCGGTGGGGAGACTCCCACGGCAGGGTGGGTGCGAGACCGATGCAGCATGAACATACAGTCCTCTGAAATGCGGATCAACGCGTCGCCTCTCAGCGGGAGGTCCCCTTTCCGGACATCCTTGTCAAGCCATCTCAGCAACGTCCGGAGCGTGCGCCGGTCCGGAGGCAGCCGCTCTCGTGAACGGCGCACGTCAACGCGCCAGATGGTTCAGCGACCGGGTGCGTGACCTCGGCAGGAAGTCGAAAGACAGGTTGCCCGACCTGTACAGACGCATCGGGCTCTGAGATCACCTCGTCTCGCACGGACCCTATGCAAAGCGACCTGTTTCGCGCCGCGCACCCGCTTCATCAGAGGGCTCCCACTTTACGGCGAAGAGGTCCTTCCTTCCGTCTCGATACGCTCCGAAGAGGATCCACCTCCCGTCCGGCGAGACGTGGGGGTGCGGGTGGGAACGCTGGCCGAGTGTCGGCCCTTCCGTTCGATGAAGACAGATGGTTTCGACCCGGCAGCGATCTCCCGTTGGCGTCACGACGGTGATGGCGTCCGGGCGGAAGATCGCGTCGGTGATGATCGTTCGGTCGTCGGGCGTTACATGGACGTGTCCGTAGTAGCGTGGCGGGCCATGGTAGCCGATCCACCGCGTCGTGCCGTCGAGGTTGAGCGTCTGGATGTATTCCGCGCCGTCGTGCTCTCCGCCGTCCGTCACCACGCCGTGCGTGACTGCGCCCGATCCGTCCCAGAGCCAGACGCTGTGCCCGGTCTTCGCGTTGCGGGTGCCGAGCGGCCACGTTTCCTGCTTCTGCACGTCCATGATCCAGAGGAGCGGCTCGTCGCGCCGGTCCGGGTCGGTGGCGCGGTCGGCGAGGACGTAACGCCGACTGACGGGCGAGAACATCGCGTGACCGACAAACCGGCCCGGATCGTCCCACAACACGTCAGCGCCCGACCCATCAACCCGCACGCCGAGGAGACGACTTGTCAGGTTCATATGGTCGGCACGTCGGAGAAATGCGGCGAGTCCGCCGGCCGTGTTGAAGCACTCGCGGGGAAGCAGCGGGAGGAGGACCATCTCTTCATCACCGCTCAGCTCGACGACGCCGACGACCCAGTCGTCCGAGATCGTCGCCAGCAGCCCCTCCTCGAGCGTGCGAGCGTCGACAAAACGCACCTCGCTTCCTTCGACGAAGTACAGTCGCTGGCGACGGTAGCTTGCGACCATGTGGAACGCGTCGGTCCCTCGCCCGTCGCCGCGCTCGCCTGCGAGCATCGCGAGGAGATAGGAGCTGCCCCTCCCGTTCGTAAGCTGGAGGACCTCGCCGGTGCCGAGGTCGCACGTGTAAAGGTTGTTGGTACCGCCATCTTCGGCGGCAAATGCTATCCGGTCGTCGTCGAGGAACCCGTTGACGTGGTACGTTGGGTGAACGTTCCATTGACGCCGTCCGGTCAGTCGGTACACCGGTCGCCCGGTCTCAGGGTCGCGTGCTTCCTTCATTTCCGAGGAGTATCGGTCACCCTTGGCCATGGAGGGTGGACCTCGTCGCTGTCGGGGTTAGCCAAGACGCATTCGGATATCGTGAGCGCGCCGGTGGTGCGCCGCCTCCGCACCACCACGCTCGCGGCAGAAGGTACCGGCGTCGCTGCTGTTGCGCAACGACGCGCGGATGCCGTGATTCCGGACGACGCCTATAGTACCTTTCCTTCCGTCCATGTCTGCTCGTGCATCGGGAGGGCGCGATGTCCTTGCGGCGACAGTTGACGCGGCGGCTGGCCGAGATCAACCGGAGAGGCTTCTGCGAAGCGCCGAACGAGAGCCACGCGGGTTCGGCGACCGGCGCCACGCTTGCCGAGCTTCTTCCCGATGGACGGGAATGGGAGGGCGAGCGCGGCGTGTGCTGGGTGCTCGCGAGGGACCTTGGGCAACGGGACGACGACGGCCTCCTTGAACGCCTCCGGCTCGTCCTGGCAGAGTCACCGCAGGGCACGCAGGCTTGGTGGTCCGGGTCGGTTCCGGCGAGCGCCTGCCGGGACACCGTCTTCCCGATTGCCGCGCTCGACATCGAAACGTGCGGGCTCTTCTCGGTGCCGGTGTTCCTGATAGGCCTGCTGGAGACCGACGGATGTGCCATGGCGCTCTGTCAGGGCTTCGCACGCGACTACGGCGAAGAGGCGGCGCTCCTCGAATGGATGGCGCATCGACTTCGGGCGGTCCGCGGCGTCGTCACGTTCAACGGACGATCGTTCGACCTGCCGTATCTGCGCGACCGTCAACGGTACCATCGCCAGCGAGAGCTGGACGACATACCGCACCTCGACCTGCTTCCCGTTGCCCGACGCATCTGGAAGCCGGACCTGCCGGACTGCCGCTTGCAGACGCTTGAACGCCACCTCACTGGGGCCGCACGCTTCGGCGACGTTCCCGGGCGGGAGATTCCGGACGTCTACCGCACGTTCGTTGACACCGGCAACGCCCGCCACATTGCGGCGGTCCTGGAGCACAATCGACGGGACCTTCTCACGCTCATGGAGCTTCTCGTCGCGTCGTTGGAGCATGGCTCGCGCGCACCGGACGAGGGACGATGATCAAGCGAACCGCGGATGATCGGGCCTGGGTGGGCGTCCGCATCACGGTCATGGGGCTGGGGCTGTTCGGCGGGGGCGTCGCCGCAACCCGCTTTGCCGTCAGTCGGGGCGCTCGCGTCACGGTCACCGACGTGCGCACCGAGCAAGGGCTGGCGGAATCCCTGGAAGCCCTCCGAGGACTCCCCGTGCGCTACGTACTCGGGCGGCACGAGGAGGCGGATTTCCGACAGGCAGACCTCGTCATCGTGAACCCCGCCGTGCCGAGGGACTCCCCATATCTCGCCGTCGCTCGCGAGGCTGGTGTGCCGCTCACGACGGAGCTGCTCCTTTTCACGGAGCGATGCGCCGGGAAGATCATCGCGGTGAGCGGTTCCAACGGGAAGACGACCACGACGAGCCTCATCGGCGCGATCTTCCGGGCGCACGACCAGCGCACGGTCGTTGGCGGCAACCTCGGTCGCTCTCTGCTTACGGAGGCGTCGTCCATCGAGAAAGGCGCGCCAGTGGTCTTGGAAGTGAGCAGCTTCCAACTCGAATGGCTCGGACCGGCGGGCTGGTACCCCGAGATCGGTGTGCTCACGAACATCTCCCCGAACCACCTCGACCGCCACGGCACGTACGAGGCGTACATCGCCGCCAAACGCGAACTGTTGGTCCACCAACCCGCCACGGCGAGCGCGGTGCTCAACGCGAGCGATGAGCGGCTCCGCGAGATGGCGGAGGGACTGCCGGGACAGGTCTTCTGGTTCGATGCCCGGGGGGAGACGGGGCAAGGGGCGTGGGTCAGCGATCAGGAGACGGTCGTCTTCTCCTGGGCCGGGGAGACGCTACCGATCATGCCCCTGGCCGACATCCCGCTCCTCGGTCTCCACAACCGAGAGAACGTCCTCGCGGCGGTCGCAGCGGCCCGAATCGGCGGAGTACCGCAGGAGGCCATAGCCGGCGCGGTCAAGAGCTTCACTCCGGTTGAACACCGTCTCGAGTTCGTCCGAGAGCTCGACCGCGTGCGGTACTACAACGACTCCATCGCTACGACGCCGGAGTCGGCGATCTGCGCGCTCCGGTCGTTCGAACCCCGGCAAGTGGTCCTGATCGCAGGTGGCTACGACAAGAAGCTCCCGTTCACCGAGCTGGGGCGGGAGGTCGCCGCGCGCGCGGGGGGGCTGATCGTTCTCGGCACGACGGCTGAGAAGATCGCCCACGCGGCGGAGTCGGCGGGGTTCCCACCTGAGGGGATACACCGCGTGGGGACTCTTGCCGAGGCTGTTGCCCTCGCCCGCCGGGTGGCGCAGCCGGGGCAGGTTGTCTCACTCTCACCCGCGTGCGCAAGCTACGATCAGTTCCGGAACTTCGAGGAACGGGGACGGCTGTTCAAAGCACTCGTCGCACAGCTCTGATCTCGAAGACCTGCTCACTTCCCGAGGATCACTGTCAGCTTGCTCCCGTCGCAGATGCGGCGCACCGGCACGAGGGCGCCCCGTGCCGGATCCCACGGCACGTTCTTCCCGTCGAGAGCGGCATGAGTTTCCTTCCCCCGCTCTGCGCGGATGAGAAGGTGTGACGTGCCGACCCGGACGGGATACCGTAAGTCGAGGGCCTCGACCTCGTTGGGTAGGTGGGGGCGGACCATGAGCGTCTGTGCGGTGATGTGCAGTCCGAACACTGACCGCAGGAGGTTCCCCCACGCGCCAACGTTCGTGACTCCCGCCTGATTGGGTCTCCGTTTGTCCTTCCACTGCTCGCCCTTGTTGGCGCCGTATTCGTTGTAGTAGTCGATGGTGTACCGCGCGTCGTGATCCTCGAAGAGCGCTGCCGACTGGGGACCGAGCTCCGAGTGCTCGGCGCGGGCCAACAGCGCCATCGTTTCCCCGGCGGTGAGCCACCACCAGCCGCCGTTCACATGTACACCCGGCGGCGGAAACCGAGCGTTGTCGTCGATCTCCTGGGGTGGCCGTGCCGGGAAGTTGTAGAGGCCGATGTGGTTCTTCGTCATGTCCGGGATGCTCAGGATGCGCTCTGCGATGGCCGGGGCGTGCTCCTCGGGCAGGACTCCGAACAGGGCCGGAGCGCAGTTGGCGTGGGTCTCGAAGTAGCCCGACGGTCCCCTCAGGCTCCCCGAGGAACCCGGAGAAGTCCTCGGTTCGCGCCGAGGCATACCAGCCGCCCGGCATCCTGAAGGCGCGGATCGCAGCCCGGACGGTGTCCGCCTCGGCACGGCACCGCTCGGCTTCGCCATGATCCCCCAGCCACTCCGCCAGTTCGGCCACCGACTCCAAGGCGCACAGCCAGTACCACTGCGTCGTCAGGCTGTACCGGGGGGTCCCGTGGCTGAATTCGATTTGGCTGCCCTGCACACCCACCCAGAGCAGACCAACCCGCTGCGGTCGGTGCCTCAGGTACGCCAAGAAGCGCGTGATGTGCGGCCAGATCTCCCGCACCAGGTCCCGCTTGCCCTGCCAGAGGAGGCTGTCGGCGATGGTGATGGCATGGAGGAGTTGGAAGTCGAGCAGTTCGTCGTGGTCCGGATGCCACGTCTTCGCATCGTTCCAGAAGTAGTTCGAATAGAAACTCCTCGCTACGCGCGGGTTGGCTTGGGAACCGGGGCTGTAGTTGAAGGGCAGGGCCCCTCCCGGGACGATGCGGTTTCCCTCTTTCGCCGACCCGTCGGACTGGTACGGGAGGAACATCTTCCACGTGTAGGTGTCAACCGCACGCAGATCGTCGGGGAACCACGGCCTGAAGCCGAACGTGCTCACACCATTGCACTGCGCGTCGGTGTAGATCCACCAGCAGTTGTCGTTGACGAAGAACCCGTTGCCACGAAGGTCGGTGGCGACGATCTGCCGAAAGTGGTTCGGCTCTCCGTTCCCGGTCAGTACGGAGAGGGCGCGATTGAGGAGATGTGACCACGCCTCCGGTCCAACCACCGTGATCCCGTTTTCCACCGGTCGGGCGCTGGGAACCTCGAACGGCTTCGGCATCGCAGTTCACCTTTCTCGAATGGTCCGGCACGAGGGAACGCCGCGCGCACTCCTTCGGCTCCCGCTGTCGCCCCGATGGAGATCGTGCGACGCGGTCCTTCGGACGGGTCACGCAGCGGCCTCGTCGTCGGGCCGTTTCCCACGAGCCTCAACCCCGTTCCCGCCGCGTTCGCACCAGATATCCGTGAGCCTGAGCGTTTCGAGGGTGTTCCGTATCTGACCCCGCGTGCGGCGGTGCTTGTAGTGATCAGTGAGCGAGTCGTGGGTGTCGAGCAGGGCCCACTCCCACAGAAGCGTCTCGTTCAACGTAGGGTACAAACGATAGTAGTCAATGACGGGAGAGATTCGGTTCAGCACCATTCTCATCGGAGGGAACGCACGCGCCATCCTGTGCAACGGCCAAAAGAAACCGACGAGAGATTCCGTCCACGCCATCCCTCGTTCCGGCGACAGGCGGCGCATCACCGCACGAAAGAGCGGCGCGGTCTTGAGGTACCACACGAGGTAGTAGGTGTAGTGGTCTATGACGAGCGTGCCGCCTGGCGTCACCTGTTCGTAGAGTGCGGCGATGGTCCGCTCGGGATCTGGAGTGTGCTGTATCACCCCAAGGCAGAGCACCACGTCGAACTGCCGGGGAGCAAACGGCAAGCATAGGATGTCCGCCTGCGCGATGCGATGGCTCTCATTCTGAGGGAAGTTGTCCTGATTGGCTTCCACGGCGCTGCTGAGGTCGACCGACGTGACGCACGCGCCGCGCCCGAGGAGCACTTCCGTGAACCGCCCTGCTCCACAGCCGCACTCGAGAACCCGCTTCCCCTTCAGCGTTCCCCACAACTCCTCCCCGATACACCGTCTCGCGCGATCGCGGGAGATTGTCGTCCCGGTGTAGGAATCCAGTTGCGTCTTCCGGAATCGCTTCCATTGGAGCCCGAACGCCACAGCGTAGTTCTCTGCCGGGACAAACCGGGGAATCCCGCCGATGACGGGAAACTGTTCGCTATGAGCGCAGACGAGCGTGCTTCCCTCGAGCGCAAGCGCGCTTCGATGCGTCGGACAGACGAACTCTGGCCAGAGAGACCCGATCACGAGGAGTCCTCCCGGAGTGGTGCTGCCGAACCGATGTGCGGCACGGAGAAAGGAACCACCGGACGGCGCGAGCGGGAATCCCCCCAAGTCCCGGCCTGTGATGGGGAACGGTGTGAAGCGGGGCCGCGTTCGCGATGCCGGAAGTGGCCGTGGTGCCGAGGTCTTGTGCTGAAGGCCGCTTGGGCATATCTTTGGTATCTGAGGCTGCGTTCTTGGGGCTGTAGCTCAGTTGGGAGAGCGCCTGTCTGGCAGACATGAGGTCACGGGTTCGAATCCCGTCAGCTCCACCATCTTTCAAAATGGCCGCTCGGCACAGGCTGGGCGGCCATTTCCTGTTCGTGGGCCACGTTCGCATCTACAATCATATCGAACGGTTGGCGAAACGTTGCCACGGGCTCGCGCTCCTTCTGGACGCACTTCGGAAGCGGCAATGCCCGCAGACAACACTTCCCACGTGCCTCCTGCTTTCTGAAGTGCTCAGGGGCGCAGTACTGGGCCTTCAACCTTTGAATTGCGGGTAGGCCCGAACCCCTCCTGTCGGGCCCGACCCGTGCGGAAGAAGAGTGTCCAGCCTACTGGGTTGTCAAGCGTTTCTTCGTGACCGGTCGCGGGATGAGGGAACCACGTCAACCCACATGATGAAGGCCGACAGCTCACTACCATGGGAGAACCCAGAACGAAGATGCCGAAGACCCACTAGACTCATCGAGTGGGATCGGGTGTAGCCGGCTCCGGAGAGCCGATAGTCCGGTGCGGCGCACGGTTCTCCCGGCCATTTAGGCACGCAGACCCGGGTCGCAGCTCCCGGCCGCACGGTACATCGCGATCACGTTCTCGACCGGAATGTCGTGCTGGAGGTATTGCGAGGCACAGACGATGTAACCACCGCCGCCTCCACCGAGCACCGACATCAGGTGCCTCGTCTCCTCGTACACCTCATCAGGAGTGCCAAACGGCAGCGTCCCTTCGGTGTTCACGCCGCCGTGGAACGTGAGTACGTCGCCGAACTCCCTCTTCAGTCCCTCCGGTTCCATGTCGGCGGCGGCGGTCTGGACGGGGTCGAGGATGTTCAGACCCAGCTCCAGCATGTCGCCGATCACCGGACGGATGCTTCCGCAGGAATGCTGCATCATGAGCACGTCATACTCATCGGCGAGCGCGTAGAGCCGCGCAAGTTGCGGCCTGATGAGCTTTCGCCAGAGCGCAGGGCTCATGAGCAGGCCATTCTTGCCGCCGTAGTCGTCTCCGACAAAGAAGATGTCGATCTTTCCCCTGCCAGCCTCGAAGTGGCGTCGGGAACACGTGACGTAGTAGTCAGCGATGTGCGAGAGGATCGCCTCGGCCACGTCCGGCGCTTCGAGCATCATCTCGAGAAACCGACCGATGCCGACCATGTTGCACGCCTGACAGAAGAACGGCGACCATTCTCCGCCGGTGACGGCGAAGTCCGCGTGCCGGTCGCACTGCTCCTGGATGGTGGAGTAGTCCCACCAGTCGGGGTCAGGCCACTCGTATCGCTCCACTTCGGCCACCGACTCTGCGTGCGCAAGGGGACGGTAGCCGAGCGTATCGGCATAGGTCGGCCCACCGCTCGCGACGCCAAACACATCCGCCGGATCTCCGTTCGGGGCGTGCCGCTGCGGTCCCATGTACCGGGCGTAGACGCGCCGGAAGTCCCGCCCGAAGAGGCGGAAGAGGTCCTCCGCGTCGGCAAGCCGGAAGTGCGAAAGCAGGATCCCCTGCATCTCATTCGTGAGCTCGACGTCCACTGGCACGCGGTCGGTCTCCTCCCGCCTGACCGCGCGGAGGACCCGCTCTCTCGATGTCATCCAGTCCACCTCACCGAACCTACCCCCGCGCTGCGGCGGGGGAAAGGAATGCCATGAGCGTTGGTCGCGACCGCTGCCCGCCGGAACCGTGGCCGCCCTGGGGACATGACATCGGTTCCTCGCCTCCGCAGAGGCGGCGGGCAGGGCTGTCGTACGCCTCGGGGAAGGCTGGAGTCGGGTCGGTCCGGTGGGCCGAGATGGTAGGAGGGCCCGCTCCTGCGTGCCGCCACGGTCAGCGGCGTTCGTGCGAGCGACCCGGACGGTCCGGTCCGAAGACCTGGCGGAACGCCGAGGCGCGGGGCGGCATCACTTCGAGCGTTTCTTCGGCTTGGGTCGGCTGTGCCAGGTCAGGTCGACCGGCTGGTCCTCGTCTTGGTCAGGAAGCACCTGCTCGTGCGGTGCGGTCATCGCCTGAGGCGCGGTCCAGCCAAGGAGCTTCGCCATCCGCTGGACGAGGACCGACACCTCGAAGGGCTTCTCGAGGAAGTCGTCGAACATCCCCGGATCGATGTCGCGCGCACTCACGTGCCCGCTGATGCCGAGGATCTTGATGTTCGCAAGCCCTTTGTCGCGGCGTATCTCGCGGCAGATCTCCAGTCCGTTCATGCCGGGCAGCATTATGTCGATGATGATGAGGTCGGGCCTTTCCGTGCGCGCTGTCTGCACGACAGAGGTACCCTCTTCCACGCCGACGAACTCGCACCGCTGGGAATCGACAGCCGACAGTAGCACGAACATGACATCCGGGTTGTCTTCGACAACGAGCACCTTCGCAGGCATTGGCTCCCCGCCTTCCTCTTGGAGTGCACCCACCCGTCCAGTTCTGTTACCTTGGTACCTGAGAAAGTACAGCGGTCAAGCGACACCGACAAGGCATGACGAGAACATCTGGTGAATGAAGCGCTTATGCCGTCCTGTCAGTCCGAACGGGCATCTTGCCTCGTAGGCCTGGCCTGCCGGGTCATGCTCACCTGGCGCTTCGAGGTTCTTGGGCGTGAGCGACTCCTGAATGGCACGGACAGGGGGTACGTCCTGGCAGTGCCACATGCGTCGCTCCTCATTGTCGCCGCCCACCACCGGGCGCGCGGCCTCGTCACGATGGTGAGCCGGAGCCAGGACGGAGACCGTGCCGCGGAGCTGCTCGTGCGCCTCGGATACCACGTGGTGCGCGGTTCTACATCGCGCGGCGCGGTCGGTGCGCTTCGCGAGATGGCGAGACTCGCGCGGGGGCAACGCCTGTTCGGACTGACCGTCGATGGT
>Ga0315282_10015854_pt1 | contig 11071 bp, 7 predicted proteins | sample YL17G07_20_MG_FD_203693 | JGI IMG/M metagenome (GOLD analysis project Ga0315282, IMG submission 203693) | Sediment microbial communities from Yellowstone Lake, YNP, Wyoming, USA - YL17G07_20 | ecosystem: Environmental > Aquatic > Freshwater > Lake > Sediment | place: USA: Wyoming | collected...
CCCTCGGGCGGTAAAAAGAAAGGATCAGGATAATCCCTCTCGAAGTGAAAAAGTCGATAAGAGAACATATAGAATTTCTTCAGCTCCTCTCTCACATTCTCTCCAATGGTCCCGAGATCTTCAGCAATGACGACCGTTTTGTTCCGAACGCTCTCCAGCGCAATAATGCGTAGAAGGTCTTCTGAAGGATAACGGACATAAGCTCCATCTTTCGGCGCCATACCTTTCGGTATCCAGAAAAGTCTGAAGAGCCCCAGGGCATGATCAATTCTCAGCGCACCTCCGTATTTCATATTTCTCCTGATCGTCTGGACAAAAAATTCATACCCCCTTTCCTTCAACCTCTCGGGAATCAGAGGAGGAAATCCCCAGTTCTGGCCATTGATGCTGTAGTCGTCAGGAGGGGCACCGGTATCTACGTCCCCTGCGATCATATTCTGATAACACCAGACATCGCTTCCACCACCGACAGAACCGATGGCCAGGTCGTGGTAAAGACCGACCGCCATTCCAAGGTCTCCGACGAGTTCCGCTATTTCTTCGTGTTGTTTTTCAACGAGCCATTGAACATATTGATAGAAAAGTATCTCTTTGGCATGGGTCTTTCTAAACTCCAGAGCCGAGGGGTCCGATGGATGATGATATGATTCAGGCCACTCCTGCCACGCCTCTGCATGATGTACCTTCTTCATCTGTTTCTGGAGGGCCATGAAAAGAGCAAAGGACTCAAGGGCAAATCCTTCTCCTGATACATATTTCTTGAAATCCTTGCCTCGAGGGGTATCCTTGGAATAGTGCATTTCATAAAAGGCAGTAAAGGCCCGGCGCAGTATCTTTTCCTTCAACGAGGCGATCTTTTCATAGTCAATGAGCTTGTCTCTTTTAAGGCTGCTCAGTTCTACTTGGAAAGAGTCGGATCGTATGATCGCCTGTATCTCCTCCGATTCTGAAACCTCAGGGATCTTTTCAATCGATAAATAAATAAAGTTCTTATATAACTTGGTGATCGGAGAATAGGGGCTTGTACCGAATGTTCTCGTGTTGGAAATAAGGTGCAACGGATTAATTCCCACAAAGCCGCCTTTCAAATCAGCGACCCACTTGACAATTTCTGCAAGGTCATCAAAATCGCCGATCCCCCAGTTACCGCGGGATGCGATGGAATAGAGATTGATAGAAAGCCCCCAGGTCCTTCCTGCCTGCAGTGGAGTGGGTAGATAACAGGCATCCGGAGTAATGATCACCTTGACCCTTTTCTGCAGACGGTTCTTTCCTCCCTGAAAGATGGGGGCCGGATGCACACATTGCACGTCTGTCTCGTAATAGCCGATAGCCAGCCTTGTCTCTTCCCGAAGATCGATCTTCGCGTAACGTATGCCATCGATATAATGGTCCTCCGCCGCAGATACGGCATCCCCGGAAAGCACCGATTCAACCCTCCCTCCCCTTTCATCCTCAAATGACCATGCCAGTCTCAGCCTTCGTTCTTCACCCTCTTCAACGGGAACATAAACAGGGATGGTCAGTGGCTGCTCATCCTCTGAAACGACCCTTACAGGCTCGACGAAGCTTTTCCAATGTCTCTCCTTCCGTTCCTCAATCTCCCGTCTTATCTCTTCAGGAGGATCGAGCTTTATGCCCATTGCTCTGAGGATGGCCTTTTGGGTTTCCGAGGAAGTGACCTTCTTGTGGCCAAAGATATCGTAATACTCGCGAACAATGCCACAGATTTCTGATAACTCATCAATCATCTCGTCGTAAGACGGCGTCTTCATCATCTTTACCCTCTTCCATCTATTCCGGTTTTCTGAGGCGATAAGGCATCTCCACCCTGCCAGGCCCCGTCCTATTCTTTGTTCCCCGATGGTTCCAAAAACTTATGTTATCAGATTCGGATCAAAGCGGTCAAATCGTCTTGCGGATGAAATCTTTTGAAATACTCTAACTGGTATGATAAGATTTTTAGATGTCCTGATGATTCCCGGCGGAACAAAGGAGAAAAACATCGATGAGAGTGCATCCCCAGGCTGGAAAGATAGCAGTTCCCTCGATGCTTGTTAACATTCCCCGGCTCGTGACAGCCTACTACACTGAACGGCCCGATCCGTCTGTTCCTGGCCAGCGTGTGACCTTCGGCACTTCCGGGCACCGCGGTTCCGCCTTTAAGCAAGCCTTTAATGAGGCGCACATTCTCGCCATCAGTCAAGCCATCTGTTTGCACCGGAAACAGCACCATATTGACGGCCCACTTTTTCTGGGGATGGACACCCACGCCCTTTCTGAACCGGCCTTCGTGAGCGCCCTCGAGGTGTTGATGGCAAACGGTGTTGAGGTGATGGTCGATCGTGATGGCGGCTACACTCCGACCCCTGTCATCTCCCACGCAATTTTGAAGTATAACCGCGGTCGGCGGTCAGGCCTTGCCGACGGCATCGTGATCACTCCCTCTCATAACCCGCCGGAGGACGGCGGCTTCAAGTATAACCCTCCCCACGGAGGCCCGGCAGACACCCGTATCACCCGTTGGATAGAGGAGCAGGCCAATACCCTGCTTGCAGACGGACTCCGCGGCGTGGCACGGGTCCCCTATGGCCAGGTTAAGACTGCAGCCGCGATTCACCCCCACGACTACATCGGATCCTACGTCGGTGACCTCGGCGCCGTGTTGGACGTGGACGCGATTCGCGGCGCCAAGCTCCGCATTGGGGTCGATCCCCTGGGCGGCGCTGGCGTCGCCTACTGGCTGCCCATTGCCGAGCGCTATGGGCTCGATGTGACGGTCATCAACGGCACCGTGGATCCGACCTTTCGATTTATGACGGTGGACTGGGATGGAAAAATCCGGATGGATTGCTCTTCGCCCTACGCCATGGCTGGGTTGATCGCCATGAAGGAACGATTCGACGTCGCCCTTGCCAACGACACGGATAGTGATCGACACGGTATCATCACCCGGAGCGCCGGTCTCCTCAATCCCAACCATTATCTAACAGCCGCCATCTCGTATCTCTTCAGCCACCGTGACGGTTGGCCGCCGGCTGCCGCCGTCGGAAAAACCGTGGTGAGTAGCAGCATGATTGACCGGGTGGCCAAGCGGCTCGGCCGCCGGCTTATTGAGGTTCCGGTAGGCTTCAAATGGTTCGTGGAGGGACTCCTCGACGGGTCCCTCGGCTTTGGCGGAGAAGAGAGTGCAGGGGCTTCGTTCCTCCGTAGAGACGGAACGGTCTGGAGTACGGACAAAGACGGCATCCTCCTCGGGCTGCTCTCGGCAGAGATGATGGCGAAGACCGGACGTGACCCTGGCGAGCTCTACCGTGACCTTGCGACCCAGTTCGGTGACCCCGTCTATGAACGGATGGACCTCCCCGCAACGCCAGGGCAGAAGAAAGTTCTGCAAGAACTCACCCCAGCGCAGATCAAGGTCTCGGAGCTAGCAGGGGAAAAGATTGAGGCGATCCTCACGGTCGCCCCAGCGAATGGCGGAGCCATCGGAGGGTTGAAAGTGATCACGTCGAACGGGTGGTTTGCCGCGAGGCCTTCCGGTACTGAGGAGATCTACAAGATTTACGCGGAGAGCTTTCTCGGTAAAGACCATTTGCAGCAGATTCAGGAGGAGGCACAGACCCTCATCGGTAGAGCTTTCGCCGCGGCGGAGCCGGACGGTTAAACCGAGACGGTTCGCAGCCAGTCCTGCGGCGCGAGAAAAGAAAGAGGCGCTTATGCTCGATAAGATCAATCCCATCAAAACAACGGCATGGAAAAAGCTCGAGGAACATTACCGGGTGATGAAAGACAGGCATATGATCGACCTGTTTCGTGAAGATCCTAACAGGTTTTCCAGGTTCTCTCTCGGATTCGAAGAGATGACCGTCGATTATTCAAAGAACATGATCACTGAAGAGACCTTGCGCTTGCTCCTGAAACTTGCCGAAGAATGCCATGTAAAAGATGCAATCGTAAGGATGTTCAGGGGAGACAAAATCAACGAAACAGAAAACCGTGCGGTTCTCCATGTGGCATTGAGAAACCGTTCGAATATCCCCATCGATGTGGATGGCAAAGATGTGATGGCCGAAGTGAATGTCGTGCTGAAACAGATGGAAACATTCTCTGACAGTGTGATCTCCGGAAAGTGGAAAGGATATACGGGAAAAGCGATCACCGATATTGTCAACATCGGTATCGGGGGTTCTGATCTCGGGCCGGTCATGGTGACGGAGGCGCTCAAGCCCTTTGGCAAGCCCCATTTGAAGGTTCATTTTGTCTCAAATGTAGACGGGACTCACATTGCGGAAACACTCAAGAAAATATCGCCAGAAACCACCCTTTTCCTGATCGCCTCCAAGACGTTTACAACCCAGGAAACCATGACGAACGCGCACACCGCAAAGAAGTGGTTTCTCAACGCGGCGAAGAAGGAACGCTTTGTGAAGCATCATTTTGCGGCGATTTCGACGAATGAAAGGGAGGTCGAAAAATTCGGGATCGCCCTCGAAAATATGTTCAGGTTCTGGGACTGGGTCGGCGGCAGATATTCCCTCTGGTCAGCCGTAGGGCTTTCGATTGCATGTGCTATTGGATTTGACAATTTTATTGAGCTGCTGGAAGGGGCACATGCCATGGATCAACATTTCAAGGAAACACCCTTTGAGAAGAATATACCTGTGATCCTCGCCTCCATAGGGATCTGGTATAACAACTTTTTCGGTGCGGAAACCGAAGCGATATTGCCTTACGATCAGTATCTGCACAGGTTTCCTGCTTACTTTCAACAGGGCAATATGGAAAGCAACGGAAAGTATGTGGACCGGTCAGGTCAAGAGGTCACCTACCAGACTGGTCCGATTATATGGGGCGAACCGGGGACAAACGGACAGCATGCCTTCTATCAGCTCATCCATCAGGGAACGAAACTGATTCCATGCGATTTCCTCGCACCGGCAATCAGCCACAACCCGCTCGGAGATCACCATACGATACTGCTCTCCCATTTTTTTGCACAGACAGAAGCATTGATGAAAGGAAGGACTGAAAAGGAAGTTGTTGAAGACCTTATCTCTTCTGGTGTGAGTGACGAGGAAATAAAAAGGTTTGTTCCTTTCAAAGTCATCCAAGGTAACAGGCCAACCAACTCTATCTTGTTTAAGAAACTGACGCCAAGGACACTCGGAAGTCTCATCGCCATGTATGAGCATAAGATCTTTGTCCAGGGCGTGATCTGGAACATCTTCAGCTTCGACCAGTGGGGTGTTGAGCTCGGGAAACACCTCGCCGAAAAGATACTTCCCGAACTCAGTGATGATGCCCCAGTAACATCCCATGACTCATCGACGAATGGCCTGATCAACAGGTTTAAAGAGTTGAGGAAATCGTCTTCACCTGAGAAGAAAAGATAAAGCTGGTTTCAGCAGAGAACGATTTGTGAAACTTCCACCCAATAAAACCAAAATCGTTTGTACCATTGGACCGGCCTCCGATTCCCCTCAAGTGATGGAACAAATGATACAGGCCGGTATGAACGTGGCGCGACTCAATTTTTCATACGGCGATTTTTCAAAACATAAAGAAATGATCGGGAATCTTCGTGCTGCAGCGCGTGCGGTCGGAAGGCGCGTGGCCATCATGGCTGATCTGCCCGGCCCGAAAATCCGGATCGGGCGATTGGCTCAGGAGCCCATCGAGTTAAAATCCGGCGCTTCCTTCACCTTGACGACCCAAGACATCGTCGGTGACAGCGGCCGCGTCTCGGTGACCTTCTCCCTCTTGCCGAAAGCTGTTAAGCCAGGGGATACGTTGTTTCTCAATGACGGTCTGATTCAGCTGGAGGTGGTCAAAACAGAGGGTGGCGATGTGCAGTGCCGGGTATTGGTCGGAGGTGAACTGTGGTCTCACAAAGGCCTCAACTTACCAGGCATTCACCTCGGAATAAGCGCATTTACCCATCGCGACAATGAATGCATGAAATTTGCTCTCGACCAAGGGGTGGATGCAGTCAGCCAATCCTTTGTGGAGACAGGACAGGATATTACCGCTCTCCGTGACGCCGCTTCCGGCCTCGGTTATAACCCGTTTGTTATCGCCAAGATTGAGCGAGCGGGAGCACTCCGTCACATCGATGACATCCTGAAAACGGCGGATGGCATTATGATTGCGCGCGGTGACCTGGGAGTGGAAATACCGATCGAGCAGATCGCCCTTGTTCAGAAACGTCTGATGCGGCAGGCCAACTTGCTTGGCAAACCGGTGATCACAGCGACGGAGATGCTCGAGTCCATGACCCATAACCGGCGCCCCACCCGCGCTGAAGCGACGGATGTGGCGAACGCCATCCTTGACGGCACGGACTGCGTCATGCTCTCCGGTGAATCAGCCATGGGAAAATATCCGTCGGAGGCGGTGACAATGCTGGCAAAGATTGCTGCTGCGATCGAACCGCACCGTCCCGGTTACGATGCGAGAGAAACATTGAAGGCCTCCGGCCGTGGCAGCCCTGTCCGCCTCACGGATTTGATCGCCTTGAGTGTCGAGACCACGCTGGAACACATCTCTCCCGCAGCAGTGATCGTTCCCACCCGAAGCGGTGCCTCTGCAAGGAGCATCACCAGGTTTAGACTCCCGGTGTGGATCGTGGCTGTCAGCTCAGAGGAGACGACCTGCCAACGTCTCCAATTCTCTTACGGCATCTACCCGGTTCATGAGCCAGATTATCCCGAAGACTGGCGGCTCTATGCCCGTAACTGGCTTCAATCACACGGGGTGAGTGGAAACCTCGTCGTTCTGACCGAGGGGCCGTCTTCCAAGCACCCCGAGGCAAATCACCGTATGGAGATCATCGACCTGGACCGGCCGTAAGTCAATATTGTTCTAAATTCAAGTAACTTTAAAAAGATGGATTAAAAGGAAGCTTCTGGGATAATCAAATTGAAGGGAGTATTCTAATGTCAAGTTCTGCACAAGAAAATTTGATGGCAGCTAAGATATCCTTATGTTGGGACTCGTTCTTCTTTTCAAATTCATCCGAAGGGAGTTCCTCACCAAAGAAGGGCAACTGTGTCAATACATAATTACCGATGCCCAAACTGCTCTTCCAAATCCGTCCAATCTTATTTGGTGTAAATAACAACACCTCTATCTACAATTTCTCTGACAAACCCCTTTTTTTCTTTAACCTGTTCGGGCGTTAAACCTATCGGTTCAAGAGGCTCTCTAAATTTATGATGTGCCTTGCTTAAAATTTCCTGACGTTCAAAAATATCCAATTTCCTAAACGTAGGAGAAATTACCGCAATATCGATGTCGCTGTGCTCTCTTGGCGTTCCCATTGCATAGGAGCCATATAGGATAATCTGAGATACTTCGATGCCAAGCGTCCCAAGTTTGTTAATATACTGTGCAATTATTTTTTTAATCTCAGGTCTTTTTTTAACCATTTCAAAAATTCCCTTGTCTTCTTGAAATACTCGCCTACCCTATCTTTCTTAAATGCCTTAACAAGACTATCGATATCTTCGGGATATCTTGTGACAATGCTCAGATCATTAAGAGATTCGAGTAGCTAAAGATGGTCTTCAGGAACTTTAAGATTTACTGCATTCGACAGATAAATGAGATTGTGTGTTTTAGGCGGAACCTTCCTCAGAACCGCCTCATATAATGCCTTTAATAATTTTTCTACAGATAGATGGCACATAAAAAGTCACTCTTGTCCAAAATAAAGTTTTATAGTTGAGCCCTGATTTGGTATAAAAAATTTGATTCGCCAAATCAAAAACCAAAGGAGGGCTCAACTATGAATCAGTTTTGTAGCATATTCAGCCAATTGTTACAATTATTCCCTCGTTTAGAGTTTCAGCAGGTGGTTAAAGAGACCAAAGCCGAACGCCATGCTAAAGGATTTACCTCTTGGAGCCAATTTGTGGCCATGTTGTTCTGTCAATTGGGTCGCGCTCATTCCCTCCGAGAGATCAGCGGGGGGCTGCGAAGCTGTGAAGGCAAACTCAAGCACCTTGGGATTACCGCCCCCAGTCATTCTACCCTGGCCTATGCTAACGAGCACCGTCCCTGGGAACTCTATCAGCATGTCTTTCTGAACCTCTTTGACCGATGTCGGGTGGAGGTCGTCGGAAAGAAAAAGTTTCGGTTTAAGAACAAATTGATCAGTATGGATTCTTCCATTATTGATTTGTGTCTCGGGATGTTTGACTGGGCTCATTTTCGTCGGACTAAGGGAGCCATCAAGCTGCATCTTCTTCTGGATCACGATGGCTACCTTCCCTCCTTCGCAGTCGTCACCGAGGGCAACGTCTCAGATGTCCGAGTGGCCCGTCAGTTCCGTTTTGATCCCGGCACCATTGTGATTGATGACCGAGGGTATAACGACTACGAGCTGTTTGGACGATGGACCGCCCAGGGGGTCTATGTTGTCACCCGGATGAAAGAAAATGCTCAGTATGAAGTCGTTGGGGATAAAGAGGTTCCCCAAAACCGCAATATTCTCAAAGATGAACTCATCGAGTTAAGGGGAATAAAAGCTCTTGAGAAGTGTCCCTATCCCCTTCGTCGCATTGAATTCTATGATCCTGAAAAAAAGGAAATCTTGGTCTTCCTCACCAACCACCTGACTCTGGGAGCCACCACCATTGCTGCGATCTATAAAGATCGCTGGCAGATCGAGTTATTTTTCAAAGCCCTGAAACAAAACTTAAAGATCAAAACCTTCGTTGGGACTAGTCCAAATGCGGTCAAGATCCAGATTTGGACAGCATTAATTGTGATGTTGATTCTCCGTTTTCTGCAACTTCGATCCAAGTTGAACTGGTCCCTCTCTAATTTAGTGGCTCTGTTGCGGATGAATCTCTTTACCCATCGGGACTTATGGGCTTGGTTGAACAAACCGTATGACATACCGCCAGTGCCTTATGAACAGGAACAGTTGAAACTGAATCTCTTCTTATTTCGGACAGCAGGAGTTGGGAAACCTGGTTTTCAAAATGCATAAATCTTGTCAAAAATCTCAATGATTTCAAGGGGTGGTTATAGACTTTTCAATTATCTTGGACAGCAATGATAAAAAGTACATAAATATATCTCCCCGCCGCCAACATGTGCTCCGCGGTTTTGATATCATAATTAGATGATTTAATCCAATTGGTTATGCTGTCCTTTGTCCTTGGCATCTGTCTGAAATACTACTCGAAAAAAAGGAAAAAATCAAATTTGTCTTTGGAGAGGGGTAGATTCAAACCCAATGGCAGCGTGTAGTTGGATAATATTTTTTTTGAAATTTCGTTACCTGGGGAGGTGAAGAATCTACCAACAGGGAGACTGACGATGCTCTTCAAATTGCAGCAAATTTCTCTGATGCGATTCTCGCACTTTTCCCCACAGAAGTTAGAGTTTAAGCGAGATTCCTTAAAAAGTCAGATCCTTAAACTCCAACTACCAAGTTATTTCAGAACCTATCTTCCCTCCTCTACTGAATGGTAGGCAAGCTGATGTCGTACGCTTTTATTTCTTAAATAACTTGAGTCCCTACAAGCCTTAGTTACATCCCGAAGACCTTCACTTGTTGAGTCAAGGGGTCAGAGTGAGGGTCACTGAAATTGATTGAGGTGCATTGGAGGCCCCGGGAGATGATATTGTGATCGTATCGCTAAAAGCACCGGGAGGAAGGCCAGCGATGTTGACAGAGAACATGATTGAGCTCCGATTTCCTCGTCCTGTGGAAGAGCCAGAGGCGTTTGAAAGGGTGAGCCAAGGTTGAGCATTTGTTGCTGTCCAATTCAGGGTTCCAACGCCTGTATTCCAGACCTCGACGAATCGGGGGCCAGGATTTGGTCCCCCAACGCTGGCAGAGAACAAAAGTGATGTGCTATCAATCCCGATACTTGGCGACGTCGGAGGGGGAGCAATCTGTATTGTAAAGTATTCGCTGCCAGAAAATATAGTCACTCCATCATTGTAATAATATTCCGCACGCCATGGGCCGGAAACAGATCCCGGCTGTTCGCCTGAAATGTAAAGTCTGTCAGTTATGCAGATATAGCTATACTGCCAATTGGTCATATTCTGATTCCACGATGAATATATGCTACCATCAGGTTTGTAAAAAGAACCGCTTAAGGTAAAGCTTTGTGGAACATTTGAAAATCTGACGTAGAAAAGGGCAAAAGGATCTCTAGACAAAAAGTCATGCTTTTCATTGGGAGTATAACACCATTGGAAATCAGCTCCGGTTCCGTCGGACATCATATGAGCTCCTAAAACAGCCCTAGCAGTGAAGTTAGCCCAAACAGTCCGGCTGCCAGCGCCCATAATTACAGAGGCAGTGCCGCTATTAGGGTCTACAGAATCCACAATATCCACGCCACTCCATCCACTGAAATAGTAACCGTAATTCGGACTCGCTGTGAGTGTAACAGGTTCACCGGAACAATACTTGGTTTTATTAGGATTTCTAGTGACTACGCCCGCCCCTGGGGGATTGATATTGACATAAAGATTGTAACTACAGCTGATCACGGTGAGAGTAACCGCGACTATCTGAGGTGTATTGGGGGCTCCGGGGGCAGAGACGACGATTGAACCGGTGTAAGTTCCTGCTGAAAGACCGGTCGTATTTGCAGAAACTCCAATCGAGCTTGTTTGGCCCATTGACAGTTGGCCAGAGGTCAGTGAGAGGTTAACCCAGAAGGGCTTTGATGTGATAGACCAGTTGAGGGTACCTCCACCCTGATTCGAGACGTGAAGCGACCTAGCAGTTGGGGTCGATCCAACTGGAGTATTAGCGAAAGCGATCAAATCCGGCGGATCAAGTCCTATCCTTGGACGCATGTCGGTCACGTTGAGGGTAACTATGACGGTCTGGGGATTATTGGATGCGTTGGGATCGGAGATGGTAATTGTATCGCTATATGAGCCTGGTTGAAGACCTGAGATATTTACAGAGACGAAGATCGAGTCCGAATTTCCAGCTGCCAGGGAGCCTGAGGTCTTTGATAAAGTAAGCCAGGTTGCGCCCTTGGAGGCTGTCCAGTTGAGAGGTGCGTCACCGGTATTCTTGATGGTCAAA
>Ga0315282_10015855_pt1 | contig 11071 bp, 13 predicted proteins | sample YL17G07_20_MG_FD_203693 | JGI IMG/M metagenome (GOLD analysis project Ga0315282, IMG submission 203693) | Sediment microbial communities from Yellowstone Lake, YNP, Wyoming, USA - YL17G07_20 | ecosystem: Environmental > Aquatic > Freshwater > Lake > Sediment | place: USA: Wyoming | collected...
TTTTGGGAGGGGGTTTGGGGGAACCCTTTTTCCCGAAAAAGGGTTCCCCCAAGATGGTCGGCGGCCGCCGCCGTCCAAGGGCCGCAAGGAGGAAAGCCGTGATGAATACTGTCATCGTCGCCTTGGCCGTGGTCCTTTTGGCCGCGTTGCTATGGAGCATCCACGACGGCGCGGCCTCCCGCGCCCTCTGGATAAAGACCGCGCTTTCCGCCCTGTTTCTCCTAACGGCCCTGGTCCAGCCGAGGCCGGTCGCGGGCTATTTTTATCTGCTGCTGGCCGGGCTTTTTCTCTGCCTGGTCGGGGACGTCTTGCTGGCCTTGCCGCAAAAACGGGCCTTCGCCGCCGGGCTGGCCGCCTTCCTGCTGGGCCACGTGCTGTACGTCCTCGCTTTTGCTTATGTGACCCGGCTCTCCGGCTGGCTGTCCTGGCCGATCCTGTTGGTGGCGGCGCTGAGCGGGGCGGTCTTCCTGTGGCTCCGGCCCCGGCTCGGCCGCATGTTCTGGCCGGTGCTGGCCTACGTGGCGGTCATCTCGGTCATGGTCGTGGGGGCCTCGGCCGCGTTTCGGCACGTGGGGCCGGGCCGGCTCGGCGGGTGGCTGGTCCTAGGCGGGGCGGCTCTGTTTTATGTTTCCGACCTTTTTGTGGCTCGGGACCGGTTCGTGGCCCAGACCTTCATCAACCGGTTGGCCGGCCTGCCCCTGTACTATGCCGGCCAGTTTTTGTTGGCCTTTTCCGTGGGGGGGATTTGAAGAAATGATGAATGATGAATGCGGAATGATGAGTGAAGAGAAGGATAGGAGCCGGAGAATTCACCATTGGCGCTGGTTTGCGGGCGAGGCATGCGTCGCCCTTACGGGAAGTTCGCGGTAGGGCCGGCATTTTTCGGGCGGGTTTGAAACCCGCCCCTACATTTCGTATCGCTCATCGATGTTCAGCATGGCGCCGAAGAAAGAGTGCGAAAGCGCGATTAGGGGCTTCACCCCAAACCGCGCGGGCCGAATTTCGCGAAGCGACTTTCGGCCCGCGCGGCTGAAGTTTTTGGGAGGGGGTTTGGGGGAACCCTTTTTTTCTAAAAAAGGTTCCCCCACCCTATCGCAGCAGCCGAGGTCGGCGGCGGGCCGGGGGCAGGGGGGCGTTGCTGACAAAGGCTTCGTAAATGCTGCCGAGGGCTTCGTCCGCGCCGTTTTGCGCCCCGCAGACGACCAGGTCGGCCACCGCGCGAATAAAATCCTCGAAGGAGAGGGACCCGGCGTAATGGTCCTCGTGGATGTGGTGGTAGGCATGGTGTTGGCTATACTCGCCCACCAGGCTTTGGCGCAGAGCCTCGGCCACCTCGGAGCTGAAGGGTCCGGGCCAGAAATACCGGGCCGGAGCGCGGTCCGAGGGCAAGGGCCGGTCCGTGCGGAAGGCATGGTAAATTTCCTCGAACATCTCGTCCGCGCCGTTTTCCGCGCCGATGACCACCATCTGGGCCAGGCGGTCGGCAAAGCGTTCGTGGTCCGGGAAATTTTTTAAAAACCGCTCCTCCCGGAGGTTTTTAAACGCGCCGCTTTCGAGGATGCGTTGCCGGACTTCCTCGCGGAGCAGGCCGGTCAGGACGTTTTTATAGCCCTCGGGCCAGTAGCGTTCGGACGCGGCGTCCTGGTCTTCGGTGTCGGGCAGGTCGTGCATGGGTTGCCTCCAAGGAGCGGCGGAACGAGTATTCATCACGGAGACATAGCGGGCACGGAGTGAATGATGAGTGAAGAGTGATGAGTCATAAGCCCTGGACCCTGGCTTTCGCCAGGGTGACGTTCTGTCACGCGCCCCAGCCCGATAACGTCATTCCGGCGAAATTCCCATGTCGCAGGTAGCGCACCCGCGAATGGGTGAAAATGGACGAACCGTAGGGGTCGTTCGCGAACGGCCTCTACAACTGAGGCCGCAGCTTAGACTTTTAAAAGAATGTTCTAAAGAAGCCGGAATCCAGTCTTCGTTTTTCACTCATCACTCATCACTCATCACTCTCTTCCTACGGTCCGCCCCGGACGTAAAGGACCTGGCCGGAGACGTAGGCGGCGTCGTCCGAGGCCAGGAACACGGCCACCCGGGCCACGTCTTCGACCGTGCCAAGGCGTCTGAGCGGGATGCGGGCCAGGACGGCTTTTTTATAGTCGTCCATGAAGAGGCCCTGTCTCCGGGCGGCCTCCCGGGTGGTTTTGGTCTCGATGAAGTCCGGGGCCAGGCAATTGACGGTGATGTTGTATCGGCCCAGCTCGATGGCCAGGGCCCGAGTGAGTCCGGCCAGGCCGGCGTTGGCTGCGGCGAAATTGGCCTGACCCGGCTCTCCCAGGCCGGCCGGGGCCGGCGCGGCCACGAAAAGGATGCGGCCTCCGCCCTGCCGCGCCAGAAAAGGCCGGGCGAAGCGGGCCGTGTGGAAGCCGCCCGTGAGCTGGACGCTCAGAACCTCGGCCCACTGGGCCTCGGTCATGGTTTCGAGCAGGGCGTCGCGTCGAAGCTCGGCGGAGTGAACGGCGATGTCCAGGCGGCCGAAGCTTGATGCGGCCTGGTCGAACAGCCGGGCCATGTCCGTCTCCACGGCCGGGTCGGCTTCCACGGGCAGGGCCTTGCCGCCCTGGGCCTTGATCTTGTCGGAGAGGTCCTCGGCGGCCAGGAAACTCGGGTCGCTCACCGCCACCCGGGCCCCTTCCCGGGCCAGCTCGAGGGCGATGGCCCGCCCGATGTCTCCGGCCGCGCCGGTGACCACGGCCGCTTTATCCGCCAGTCTCACGGAATCTCCTGACGCCGTCTCTTCTAGCCTGTTCGCTCCAGCGCTGGTCCACGCCGAAAAACCGTTTTTGCCGAAGTTGTTCCATGAAATCCTCTTCGGTGCGGATGTCCGCCTCGAAGACGGTGTAGCAGGCGCCCACGGCCAGCACGGCGTGGGCGTCGGAGCCGCCCGAGCCGGCCAGGGAGAGGTGCTCGGCCAGCCGGGCGGCCAGGGCCCCTTCCTCCATGCGACCTTGCCCGTTATAGACCTCGATGGCGTCCACCAGGCCGAAGACCGGGTCCTGAGCCGCGGCCTGGGCCACCTTCACGGGGTCGGTCTCGACGGGCACCGGAAAGAAATAACGGGCCAACGGGTCCGGGTCGGTGCGGAAGGGGTGGGCGGCGATCATAACCCCGCCGGCCGCGTCCACGACGCTCCGAAGCTCATGGGCGTTGTAGATTTTCAGCACGGACTCGTGCAGGCCGAAGACCAGGATGTGGCCCAGGTCGGTGCTGACCTCGACCCCGCCGAGGATGAGGAAATCGTGCCTTTTCCTCAGGCTCTCAATGAGGTCCGCGTGCCAGACTTGGTCGTGCTCGGTGATGCACACCCCGTCCAGACCCACGCGCCGGGCCTGCTCCACGAGCTGTGCCGGGTCCATGTAGGCGCAGGCCGAGCCCCAGCTCGTATGGGTGTGCAGGTCGATTTTCATATAGGGCGTCCGCTGCTCAAACGGCAGACCACGGCCAAGCCGTGGTCTAGCAATTATATCCCGTGAATTGGGCCGCTCGGCCCGTTGGCCCCGGAACCGTAGGCTGGGTAGAGCGTAGCGAAACCCAACAATTTCTGTGGTCCCGCGACCATGGGCTCGGGCGGGTTTGAAACCCGCCCCTACGTGAAATTGCGTCGCTTCGCTCGAAAAGACACCAACAGGCCCGGTTTCTTACCACCCCTCAGGCCCGCTGGGCCCAGAACTCGCAGTAGCCCTCCTTGGGCGTTGTGGCCTCCTGGTGGATGGCCGCGTCCACGTCCAGGTCCTGGTGGATGGTTTCGCAGGCGGTCAGGCAGGCGTGCCGGCAGGGCAGGGCCTGGGCCACCGCTTCGCCGCATTTGTCCCTCAGCGCCTTGTAGGTCTTGCAGTCCACGACCCGATAGATCAGCCGCTGGGCGTTGTTTTCCACGATGGGCAGGACGGACATGTCCATGGTGGCCAGGTAGGCGATCTCGAGGAAGCGCTGGGGCAGCAGGGAGAACTTGTAATAGCCCTTGGACTTGTCGACGATCTCGAGCAGGACCTCGTAGGTCCGGTCCGGGTACTCGTCGCCCAGCTTGTGGGCCAGGTTGATCCAGTCCCGACCGTAGGCGGTGAAAAAGGCCTGGCCCTGCTTTTCGATCTCGGCCGGGCTTTTGCCCTTGACCTGCTCGGCGAAGCGGGCCACGGCCTTCTCCACGTTGAAATCTTCGCCGATCTTCTTCAGCATGGCCGGGTGCAGCTCGAAGGAGTAGTTCTTGGCCACGTAGATGTCTTGGGTGCTCATATCGCCTCCGTTATGCCGCCGCGGACGAGGGGAAGGAGATGGTCAGGGCGTCCACCGGGCAGAGCTGGATGCAGATGTTGCAGCCGGTGCACTTGTCGGTGTGGGGTGTCATGAGCCGATAGGCGCCGGGTTCCTTGGGGTTGGTTTCCCGGCCTCTTTCGACCTTCACCGCGGCCACGGAAAAGACCGACTGGGGGCAGCCCTTGAGGCACTTTTTGCAGTCGAAGGGGGTGGTGCACTTGGTGACGTCGATGGCGATTTTGGGGTACAGGGGCGCGGTCATCTCACCACACCTCCCTGAGTCCGGGCAGGCTGATGCGATCCACCAGGTTGATGGCGTTCCTGGGGCAGGCGGTTTCGCAGAGCCCGCAGCCGAAGCATTTCATCTGGTCGATGTTGGTCTTGTCCGTGGTCACTTCGAACTTGATGGCCCCGAACTGGCAGCGCTGGACGCAGATGCCGCAGCCGTTGCACTTGTCGTAGTCGATCTGAGCGACCCAGTGGCTCTTGATGCAGCCGGTCTGGATGTTATAGTCGACGCGGTTGCGGATCATGCCGCAGTCGGGGTAGTCGCAGTTGCAGATGCCGCCGACGTAGGCGCCGCCGAAGGTCATGAGGATGTGGACCATGCCCTTTTTGTTCCACTTGGTGAGCCATTCCTTGGTTTCGTCCGGGGTCATGAAGTTGACGCCGCCCTTGTAGCGTTCGGGCCAGCGTTCCCACTTGAGCATGCCCACGCCCAGGCCGGTGCAGGAGTATTCGTGCTCGTTGCGCTCCTCCTGGGCCCTCGAGTGGATGCGGCAGATGCAGGACATGGCCGCCACCGGGTGGGCCATCTCGACCACCTTGAAGGCCTCCTGGATGGGGATGACCTGGCCGATCTGGAAGGGGCTCTTGGCCTTCATGGCGTTGGCTTCCTTGACCAGGCGCTCGAACTTGTCCCGGTCCTCGAAGCGGGTGCGCATGATCTCGCCCACGGCCCGGCCGGCCGTGGCTTCCGGGTCCGAACCGAAGGCCGCGGCCTTTTCGTTCGGCCGCTTGACCTTGTAGAGCTGGCGGGAATGATTCTTGGGATTGAGCCACCACTTGCCTTCCCCGTAAGCGGGGTCGCCGTAGGCCTCACATACCCAACACATAAGTTTTTCCTCCTTGAGTCAACGGAAAGGGTTCCGTTCCTTTTTCTTTTATCCGCGCGGGCGGCCGTCCTTTCCGGCCCGCGACCTATTTTATAAAAGTCGGGCGCTGGTTTCGACGCAGATTTGGCCGCGGCCGAACAGGCAGTTGCCGCACATGCGGCAGTTCAGGCAGCGCTTGGCCTCTTCCCTCACCTGCTCCTCGGTGTAGCCCAGCAGCGTCTCGCTCATCGAGCGCACCGCGTCCTTGGCCGACAGGGCGGGCATGTCCCAGCGGTCCTTCTTCACCAGGAAAGCCGGGATCATCTTCTCGTCGATGACAAAGGATTTGTACTGGGTCCCTTCGGCCTTCTCGATCGGAACGCCCAGGGCCCGGGCCATGGCCGTCGCGGCCTTGTGCCCGGCCTGGATAGCCTCGGTGACCGTGCCGGGCAGGCGCACCGCGTCGCCGGCGGCATAGACGCCCGGCCGGCTGGCGGCCAAAGTCTCGGGATCGACCTCGATGGAGCCGGAAGCCGTGCGTTTCAGCTCGGGCGCGAGGTCCCGGTCCTGGGCCTGGCCGATGGCCACGATGACCGCGGTCGTTGCCAGCAGGCTTTCGTTCTCGATCCCGTCTTTGAGCGTCCACGAGACGCGGCCGCTTTCGTCCCTCGAGAAGGTTTTCACCGCCTGGAAGCGGATGCCGCCCACCTTGCCCACGGGCCTCGCCAAAAATTCTTGGGGCGCGACCGAGTTCAGAATGCGCACGCCCTCCCTCTCGGCCTGCTCGACCTCCCAGGCAAAGGCCGGCATCTGGTCCCGGCTCTCGAGGCAGGCCAGCACGACCTCGTCCGCGCCCAGGCGCAGCGCGGTGCGGGCCGCGTCCACGGCCACGTTGCCGCCGCCGATGACGGCCACCGTGCCTTTGAGCGGCCGCTTCTGACCCAGCTTGGCCTCTTTGAGGAACGGCAGGGCGAGCTGCACGCCGGAAAGGCCGGCGCCAGGGATGTTCAGCCCCGCGCTCTTCCACGCCCCGCAGGCCACCAGCACGGTCTTGTACCCCTGGCTGAACAGGTCGTCGAGGCTCATGTCCTTCCCGATGCGAAGGCCGGTCTTGATCTTGACGCCCAGGGCCCGGATGTAATCGATCTCGGCCTTGACGATCTTTTGGGGCAGCACGAACTCGGGGATGCCGGCGGCGAGCATGCCTCCGGCCACGGGCTCAGCCTCGAACACGCTCACGCGGAAGCCCAGTTTGACCAGGTCGTGGGCCGCGGTCAAGCCGGCCGGGCCCGAGCCGATGATGGCCACGCGGGCATCGCGGACGGGCTTGATCGGCTGCGGCCGGCCGTTGGTTAAAAGTTCGTACTCGCCGGCGAAGCGTTTGAGCCATTCGATGGCCACGGGCCTATCGATGAGGGCGCGGTTGCAGGCCGCTTCGCAGGGGTGGTGGCAGACTCGGCCGCAGATGGAGGGGAAGGGGTTGGTTTCCCGGATCACGGCCAGGGCCTCTTTAAACTTGCCCTGGGCCAGGGCCATCACGTAGCTGGGGATATCCATGTGGATGGGGCAGGCCTCCTCGCAGGGGGACACGGTTTCCACGAGGGGCCAGCATTTTTCCCCGTGAATCTGGGAAAGGATTTCTAAGCCGCTACGAACATAGCCATTACCCACAGCCGCTCTCCTTGACTTGAAAATAAATCCCTAACCCCGCGCGTGAGTAGCTGCGAAGGCGATGGGGTTCGGGGACGGTCGTAGTATTTACACGCCGAAAGATAATAACGGCTGATCCGGAGCCTGTCAAGAGGTTGACAAACGTTGGTCCGGCCGACCAGGCCGCCTGCGCCAGGCGGCATATCTCTTTGACATGGCGCGGATTCTTGGCTAATAATGGGGTTACTCTTATTTGTACCACGGCCGTCTCGACCGTGAATAGCCATGGGCAGGATGCCCATGCCACGTGTGACCATGGGCGAGACGCCCTCGTGGCACGGCCATCCTGGCCGTGAAAGGTCACGGGCAAGCGCCCATGCCAAAGGTGACCATGGGCAGGATGCCCATGCCACAAGAAGTAATGAGCAAGAAGCCCATGACGCACGGCCATCTTGGCCGTGAATAATCATGGGCCAGGTACCGATGTGACCCTCAATATCCGCCATGGCGCCTACCTTCCTCACTGGACCTTGGAAGACGCCACGTATTTCATCACCTTCCGCTTGGCCGATTCCTTGCCAAAGCAAGTTCTAGAGAGCTGGCTGTTTGAACGGGAGAAAATCGTCAAAACAGCCGAGCAAATGGGTCGAGCCCTATCCATCCAAGAGCTAAAACGCTTGCATAAATTGCACTCGGACAGGGTAGAAAATTATCTGGACGCCGGGCATGGCGCGTGCTTTATGAAAGAGGACCCAATCGCGGCGACTGTGGCAAACGCGCTGAAGCATTTTGACGGCGAACGCTACGACGTGGCGGCCTGGTGCATCATGCCGAATCACGTGCACGCCGTGGTGCGGCCCCACCAAGGCCAAGAGTTGCCGGACATTTTGCATACGTGGAAATCGTATACGGCGAATCGAGCGAATAAGCAGTTGGGACGCACGGGAGAGTTTTGGCAAAGTGAATCGTACGACCATGTCATCCGGGATGAGATGGAATTTTGGAGTTGCGTCGAATACGTGCTTAACAATCCGGCAAATGTTGGATTGAGGAATTGGAAATGGGTCGGCGTCCGCGGCACCTCCGCGTGGCACGGCCATCCTGGCCGTGAATAATCATGGGCAAGATGCCCATGCTACAATTAAATATCGACCGTTTCCGCGTCCTCGTGGTACGGGCTTCCAGCCCGTGTTCCCGGCATTATCCACGGGCAGCCACGGGGGGTTGCCTCTACAAACAATTTCATGCCTTCGGGCTTCAGGTAGGGATCACGCCAGCGCGTGATGCCTGCCCGGCTTTTCTCTAATCCTCCCACGGGCAGGATTCGGGCTTGATGTCCAAGATGGGCGTCTGGTCCAACATGTCCAGTCCCTTGACCCGGATGACGGCGCCCTCGACGCCCAGAACCTCGAGGAGCGACAGGCCGATGGGATTGGGTCTGAAGGGCGAATGGGTGCTGAACACGCCCACCTCCCGATCGTGGATCGGCGGCTTGATCCTCATGAACCGATCGGTAAACTTGGGGCTCTTATGGAAATGAAAAAGCACGTAAAGGCGCTGACCGGGCTTGATATCTCCGAGTCCTTCCACATAGGCTTCGTCCAGAACCAATGTCCCTTCCACGTCCGACACTTTCCAGCTTCGCGGTATATCCTTCCTGTCGGTGGATACAAAACCGATCGGGTTCATCTCAATGCCCATGCAACCGCCTCCTTGATTTTCCGCGGATCGATTAAGAGGTAAAGCTTTCGCTCCTAACCGATCCGCGGTTCTTGGACTCGCACATTTCTGAACGCTTACGTCCAAGCCCTGGGTTTCATGAAGCCTTGAATTCCTTGATCCGTTCCTGTACGGCCGCCAGTTCCTGCTGCAGTTGTTCGCGGTAGGACTCCAAGCGTTCCTGTTCTTCTTTTGCGGTGAAGAAACGGCGGAACGAGTGGCCGCCACAGCCGCAACCGCAATCGCTGCCGGCCGCGTGGCCGTGCCCGTGAGCCGTGCCTGTTTGACAACACATCGTGCCTCACCTCCTTTCCTTTGGAAAAAACTCCCGCCAAGCCATGGCGGGCCGAAACGCCGGGGTGGGCCCGTCCCCGCGTCGTTCAGGCGATTTTTCATATCTGCCGGGCAAAAGCCTTGCTCCCGGGGGGATGGGACTTATGGTCATTTTGCTTCAGTAGTGAAGTAACTACTTAATCTTCACCTTAAAAAAAATTACCCCGTAGCCTTGATCTCGGCGATCCTGTCTTTGACTTTTTTCAGCTCCTGCCTGAGTTCCCGCTCGTACTTTTCCAAGAGAGCCACCTCGTCTCCGCATCGTTCGATTTCCCCGGTCTGAACCCGGCAGGTTCCCTGGCACCCACAGGTGCAGACCTGGGTCAGGAGCACCTGGCAATGGGCCAAGGCGTCCGGTTCCACGTCATAGGGCAGAAAGTATCCCTTGCGCTCGCCCTTGACCAGGCCGGCGTATCTCAAGACTTTCAAATGTTGGGAGACGGCCGAGGGGCTGATGCCCAGTTCTTCGGCCAGTTCGTTCACTCCGGTAGGCCCGCGCTCTTTCAGAAGCTCGATGATCCTGATGCGAGACGCCACGCTCAGGACTTTGAACAGCTCGGCCGGACTGGTTTGCATGGGACATCCTTTTCAGTCGTTACTTATATACTACAATAAACCGGCCGGCCTGTCAAGCCTGAAAACACGGCGACCGGGGCTGGCCCAGGCCAAGCGGCTTATCTCTTTGACAGGACGCGGATTCTTCGTTCATAATGGCCCCGATCCATGCGCAGGAAGGCAATTCGAGGGGAATCGATCATGGTTGTCATTCGTAGCACGGCCGTCCCGGCCGTGGGGAATCATGGGCGGGACGCCCATGCTACGGGTGGTACGACCGAGCCGGACGTTGGGAATCGTAGCACGGCCGTCCCGGCCGTGGAAAGTCATGGGCGAGACGCCCATGCTACGGGTGACATGACCGACCCGAGTGTGGAGAATCGTAGCACGGCCGTCCCGGCCGTGGAAAGTCATGGGCAGGATGCCCATGCTACGCCCAAAATCCGCCATGGCGCCCACCTTCCTCATTGGACCGTGGAAGGCGCCGCGTATTTCATTACATTCCGCCTGGTCGATTCTTTGCCGCGACGAGTTTTTGAGGGTTGGCTGTTCGAGCGTGAGAATATCGTGAAAACAGCCGAGCAAATGGGCCGAACCCTGTCTGCTCAAGAAGAGAAACGGTTGCATGAGTTGCACTCGGACAAGGTGGAGACGTACCTGGACGTCGGGCATGGCGCGTGCTTTATGAAAAATGATCGGATCGCGATGATCGTGGCGGAAACGCTGAGGCATTTTAACGGTGAGCGCTACGACTTGGGGGCATGGTGCGTAATGCCGAATCATGTGCACGTCGTGGTGCTGCCCCGCCTGGGTCAGGAGTTGCCGGATATTTTGCACTCGTGGAAATCGTTTTCGGCAAAGGAAGCGAATAAGGAGTTGGGACGCACAGGAGAATTTTGGCAAGCCGAATCATACGATCATCTCATCCGGGATGAGGCGGATTTTTGGCGTTGTGTCGAGTATGTGCTTGACAATCCGGGAAAAGCGAGATTGAAGGATTGGAAATGGGTTGGAACAAGTAGCACGGCCGTCTCGGCCGTGGAAAGTCATGGGCGGGACGCCCATGCTACGGGTGACATGACCGACCCGAGTGTGGAGAATCGTAGCACGGCCGCCCCGGCCGTGGGGAATCATGGGCGAGACGCCCATGCTACGGGTGGTACGACCGACCCGAGTGGGAGAATCGTAGCACGGCCATCTCGGCCGTGGAGATAATGGGCGAGACGCCCATGCTACGGGTGACATGACCGACCCGAGCGTGGAGAATCGTAGCACGGCCATCTTGGCCGTGGAGATCATGGGCAAGACGCCCGTGCTACGGGTGGTACGACCGACCCGGACGTTGGGAATCGTAGCACGGCCGTCTCGGCCGTGGACAATCATGGGCAAGATGCCCATGCTACGGGTGACAT
>Ga0315282_10015856_pt1 | contig 11070 bp, 8 predicted proteins | sample YL17G07_20_MG_FD_203693 | JGI IMG/M metagenome (GOLD analysis project Ga0315282, IMG submission 203693) | Sediment microbial communities from Yellowstone Lake, YNP, Wyoming, USA - YL17G07_20 | ecosystem: Environmental > Aquatic > Freshwater > Lake > Sediment | place: USA: Wyoming | collected...
GCCAAAAAGGTGCCTAATCATTGCTGATGACTTAACAGGGGGAGCAGATGCCGGTGCACAATTTGCGAAGAGAGGCCTCAACACTCTCTTGATTTCTCTTAAAGATTACCCCCATATCGATTTCACTAAATATCTCGAAAAAGATGTGTTGGTGATTAACACCGATTCCAGGGGATTGCCCTCTGAAAAAGCCTTTCATTTAGTATCAGGTTTGTTAAAAACCTATGACAAAAGACATTTCCCTATCATTTATAAAAAGATCGATTCAACACTCAGGGGAAACATTGGATATGAGACCGATGCAATATTAAAAGAGACGAATATTTCATTATGTTTCATGGCCCCATCCTATCCTGAGCAAAGACGGACATTGGTTGGCGGAATCATGATAGCAGGGGAAAGGCCTGTCGCATTAACTGAAGCGGCTCACGATTCTACTTCTCCTACCAAAGAATCCCATGTCTTTAAACTCTTAAAAAATCAATCCAGCTATAAAATAGGAAGGATCGATCTGACTTATGTTGCTTCAAGCTGTGAACGGTTGCAAAAAGCTGTAGAGGAGGAGCAGAAAAAGGGGGACAGAATCATCATCTTTGATGCTTTTAGCCGCCAAGATCTGGCAAATATTGCTGACGTGGCTTTCTGGATTGACAAAATACCACTCTTTGTAGGTTCTGCTGGTCTTGCCGAAGAAGTGGCGAAAAAATTATCTCCATCAAAGGCGAGAAAAATTTCCAAGACAATTCAAAGGAGAGTAAAGCCTTTTAAGCACATCTTTATCATTAGCGGGAGTATATCTGGTGTGACTCATGAACAGTTAAAAAGGATTGAGCAAAATAAGAGAATTGCCACATTTCAATTGAGCAAGTCATTCATGGTAAGTGGAAATAAAAGGAGGCAAACACAGGGGAATAATCTCTCTTCTATGATCGGAAATTCATTAGCGCAGGGCCATGCGATCCTTAAAACTTATCCAAAAAGGTTGACCTCCAAGGGTTTAAGTGATCCTCTAATGTATCTTGAAATTACAAAAACTTTGGGTCAAACTGCTCTTTCGGCACTGGAAAAATCAAAAGTTGATGCTCATGATTTGGCCTTAATCTTAACCGGTGGAGATACTGCCCTGAGTGTCCTAAATCTTCTTAAGGTTGAAAGAATTGAAATAGAGGGTGAACTACTGGAAGGGATTGTGAAGGGACATTTGGTAGGAGGGGACTGGGATGGGCTCACAATAATCACCAAAGCCGGTGCTTTTGGGAAAGAAGATGCTTTAAAGAAAATTATTGAGGTCCTTGAAACCGGATCACCTTCATCCAAGTAGGATGCTTGCTTCTCAATGGATCGGGGAAAAAGATTTTGAGGAGAGATAGATATGAGAGCATTAGTCAAACACAGACCTATCAGAGGTGCGACCTTAACGGATCTTCCCGTCCCTCGTATCGGGGATAAGGACCTGTTAGTAAGAGAGAAGATGGAGAACCAAGTCTATCTTTAGGGAGACTACGAAACGATATGAGGCATGTGGAAAAACTTAGAGTAGCCATAGCCGGGGCCGGAATGGTCACGCGTTACCACCTCAAGGCTTGGTCTTGCATCCCTAGTGTGAAGGTAGTTGCGATCTATAATCGCCATTTAGAAAAGGCCATCAGCCGGGCCAAGGAATTTGGTATTTCAAAGACGTATTCTGATGTTGCGATGATGCTCGACCAGGAACGGCCCGATGCTCTTGACATTGCGGTATCAACTGAAGTCCATTCTGAATTCGCCATGATGGCAGCCGAACGGGGCATTCACATCCTTTGTCAGAAGCCGATGGCACCGTCTTTTAATGAGGCGGAGAAACTGGTTGCTGATGTTCGGGGGAAGGTTCGATTTATGGTTCACGAGAACTGGCGGTTCCGGCCACAATATCGGCAGACAGCCATGTGGATTGCTGAGGGAAAGACCGGTCCGATCAACGAATTTCGTTTTTCGACGCGGAGCTCTGGGCTGCTGACAAGGACGGAAAGCGGAAGGCCCTTCGCACTGGAACGGCAACCCTTCATGGTTCACATGCCGGGTTTCCTCATCCTGGAGCTTCTCATACACCACTTAGACACGATTCGCTTTTTACTTGGAAACATGTGGGTTGTTGGTGCACAAACTGTCCATGTTAGTCCCGAAGTCATCGGTGAGGACGTAGCGGTCATTCTTCTAAAGGCTGAAAAAGGCGCCATTGGGTCAATTTCTGGGAACTTTTCAGCCTCAGGGGCTCCACTGCTTCCACAAGACCGCCTGGAACTGATTGGCAATCGCGGGAGCATTATCTTCGACAATGATATGCTGACTCTTGTCGGGGAGACGAATGAGACGGTCCGCTTCGACCTTGAAGAGGTCTACCAAAGCTCATACGACAATGCCATTGCCCATTTCGTGGAGGCAATGGGGACCGGACAGCCGTTTGAAACCGACTGCCTCGACAACCTCAAGACCTTGCGGTTAGTCGATGATGCCTATCGGTTTGCAGAAACTTAATGTTGTTTCACATTTTTCTGGAAGCTCTGAAGAGCATCTAAGTTGCAGAGGCTAATATGTATCGACCATTGATCGGAGTCAGTGTCGGAGACCCTGCAGGGATTGGACCAGAAATTACAGCAAAGGCACTCTCTTTGCCCGAAATTTACGAACTTTGTAGGCCTCTGGTTGTTGCTGAAGCAGAGATGATGAGGGAGGCAGTGAGATTTTCGGGATTGAGTCAACAGATCCACGCCATTTCTTCTCCAAGAGAGGGGTTTTACAAGCAAGGGGTCATTGATGTTCTGGATATGAAGAATATTAATGACAAATCCATCAGACATAAAGTTATTTCTGCTGAATATGGGAGAGCATCGTATGAATACGTTAATAAGGTGATCGAGTTGGCACTTTCTAAAGAAATTGATGCCACCGTGACCGGACCCATAAGTAAAGAGGCCATCAATCAAGCCGGTTTTCACTATTCAGGCCATACGGAGATCTATGCCAATTTAACTCATACCAAAGATTATGCCATGATGCTCGTACACAAACAGTTTCGGGTGATCCATGTTTCAACCCACGTTTCCTTAAGAGAAGCTTGCAATCGGGTGAAAAAAGATCGGGTCTATCAGGTCATCATGCTAGGATATGATGCCGTAAGAAGATTGGGGGTTGAGAATCCTAAAATAGCTGTTGCTGGATTGAATCCTCATGCAGGAGAAAGCGGGATGTTTGGCCGCGAAGAGATCGAGGAGATCGAACCGGCGATTAAACAGGGTCAGAGAAAAGGCTTAATTGTAGAGGGTCCCATTCCACCGGATACTGTTTTTTCAAAAATGCAGGGCGGCCAATATGATCTCGTCGTGGTCATGTATCATGACCAAGGCCATATTCCTACAAAACTCATTGGCTTTCAATACGACGATAAGACAAGAACATGGGGTTCCATGTCAGGCGTCAATATCACCTGCGGGCTGCCCATCATTCGGGTCTCTGTGGACCATGGAACGGCTTATGGAAAGGCAGGAGAAGGAAGAGCCAATCCCGAAAGCATGATCCAAGCCATTCATATTGCGGCACAATTAGCATTGAATAAACCTTAGTTTTACAGGTTGAGGTTAAGGTTAAGGTTAAGGTTTGGAAGAGATAGTTCTTAACCTGAACCTTGACCTAAGCCTTAACCTTATCATAATCATAGAAGGTATTCTGAGGAGGAATTACTATGAGGATGCATGATCCATCCTTTCAAGATCCAATCATTACACAACCTGAACCGATTACCCTCATCCTTCCTTTTATGATGGAAATACTCAAGTCAGCAGGGATCAAGACATCACGGGATGAGATCGTCCAACGTTTGATGACTGGGAGTCCCCGCATCGCCATTGTCCATGGAGGGGAAGACCATCCCGCTCAGGTTCTCGACCAAAGGTTTGTAAAAAAAGCGGTCCAAAGCATCTGGAAAAGGAATGCCCTACCTTTTCCCACAGTGGATCCAGGGATATGCGATGGGATTGCCCAAGGCCACATCGGAATGAGTTATACCCTCCTCTCCCGTAATCTCGCCAGCCTCAATGTGATCGTCCAGAGCGAAGTTCATGGATATCAAGGGGCCTTAGTCCTCACCAGTTGCGACAAGCGGCCTGCTGGTGAAGTAGCAGGCTTCATCCAGGTGGACCTTGCCCGCCGAAGAAAAGGGATGCAACCATTCTATACCGTCTTTCTCCCCACTCATGTGATGCCGGAGCGTTACCTTCCAACCTATCTCCGAAAAGAGTTCATAGCAATAAGGAAGACGATTGAAGATCCTTCTATTAAAAGGGAAATCTCTGATCTCCTTAAGATGAAGTTGAAATGCAATAATTATGCGATGTATCAGAAGCTCATCAATGGCCTCATTTCCGAAGGGAAGATCGATGAGGGAAAGGGAGATGACCTGAAGTTTGAGATTGTCAAATTTTGTTGTATCGAGAGCGGAACCTGTGCCTTTATAGGAACAGGATGTACGAGTAAGCTGGTCTTAGCCGCCATGGGCCTCGTTCCATCTGGAATGGAATTGCCCGATCGACCCCACATCCAGTCACAGATCGATGCGGCTGTGGAGATCCTTTTAGAGAAGTTCCGGAGAGGAGATTCTGAGCGATCCATCTTCCCACTGGTTCGTCAAAATCTAAAAAATGCGATCGTTGTTTGGAGCGCTATCGGAGGATCCACAAATTGGGCCCTTCATTTTCCTTACGTGGCTGCCTCATTAGGAATTTCCATCATGCCAGAAGAGATGGCTAAGATCGGAGCTCGAACACCTCAGATGATGGAGATCGATCCCCTGAAAAATAAGAGCGTCTTTACCTTATCAAAGGAGATTTCACAGGGGAAGACTTCTGGTATCGATACCCTCATGAAAGTCCTCTTTCAAATGGGTTTAGTGGAGGATGCGGATACGGTTCAGGGTAAGTGGCTGGAGAGGATAGAAAAAGCAAAGGACGCCAATAACCGCATCCTCTTTACATCCCCTTTGAGACGTCGAAGCGGTATCGTTGAAATAAAGGGTAATTTCTGTCGGAGTGCGATATTCAAAGTACCTGGATTGGCTGAGGAAGCGATCTGTTCGTTCAATGATAAAATCTACTTTGCAGTCTATTACCAAGGGCAAGAAGAGGTTCAGAAGGACCTTCTGGAGGGCCAGGCTGTTTTGAAGAAGTTGAGGCAAAGGGTGAGAAAAGAAGATCTCTTAAAGACTCTTTCATACAATTTTCCAGAAGAACTCAATAAAAAAGAGGGAATTCATAAACTCACCAAAGACGCCCTTTTCGATACTATGGTCCGAGAGCGGAAACTTCGAATCCTGATCGTCATTGCAGGGGAAGGTCCTCGGGCCAATGGTATGCCCGAAATGTTCTATCCTTCAGAATATCTCAATCGAGACGTTCTTCTTCGGTATATCGCTGTCCTATTCACTGATGGAAGATATTCGGGTGCCACCTATGGTCCCTGCATTGGTCATTGTTCTCCGGAGGCTTTTGAAGGTGGGGGGATTGGAGCGATTGAGACAGGAGACTGGATCTATATCAATTTCGATCGAGGTAAGATCGACCTTTTAGATCGAGAGAAGCTTTTAAAAAAGAATGAAATCAGATATCCTTTTTTTGTCATGAAGGAAAAGGAGATCCTTTCCCGACCCTGGATTGGAAGAAGGATCAAAAAGATCGAAGCCGGAAGGAAGGACCTTACGCCTTGGGCTAGAGGATTTCTTGATGGACTCCTTTCGACAGAAGAAGGGGTTAGACCAAAGGTAGTAAATTAGCAGGGCAAACTATTATTGACATTGTAGAAAAAAGGGAGTTTAATAGGACAGTCAATTTAGACAGTCATGCTGATAAATGGAAGGAGGTGAAAACGGTTCGAGGAGATGCGAATTTCTAACGAGAAAACCATTTGAAGGAGGCGAAGGATTATGGAAAAGAAAAAGGGATTAACGAGAAGGGATTTTCTTAAAACGACTGCAGTTGGAATTGCAGGGGCAGGGCTCGCATCATTTCCTTTAGAGTCATTGGCACAGAAGGGTGTTGAACCTCCTCCATATAAGCCCGAAAAGGATGCTGTCTTGAGGATTCTACGTTGGGAGGTTTTCGTCCAGGGCGACAAAGACCTTTGGAATAGGAACACCAAGAAATGGGAGGAGACAACCGGCTGCAAGGTGATGACCGAGTATATCAGCTGGGAGGATGTCAGATCTAAGGCTGCCATGTCTGCTTCAGTGGGTGCAGGCCATGACATCGTCCTCGGGTGGCATGATGACCCCCATCTCTACCCGGATAAGCTCATCGATGTCACTGACATAGCCACCTATCTTGGCAAGAAATATGGAGGATGGGAACCCGTTTGTTACAAATATGCAATCAACCCTAAGACCGGCCGTTGGATCGCCATACCCATGGGTGGTCCAGTAAACTGCATCAACTACCGGGAGAGCTGGGTCAAAGAGGTGGGCTATGAAAAGCCGCCGAAGGATATCTTTGAATTCATCAAGATGTGTAAGAAGCTAAAAGCCAAAGGCCATCCGCCCGGTTTTGCTCTTGGACATGCCGTAGGCGATGGAAACAACTGGACTCACCAATGGCTCTGGACGTTCGGCGGAAAGTGCGTGGATAAGGACGCGAATGTGGTCATCAACTCACCCGAAACTTGGAACGCCTTGGAAGCTGTCAGAGAGCTCTACGAAACGCTCATTCCTGGAACGGCTTCCTGGCTCGACCCTCATAACAACAAGGCCTTTCTCGCCGGGGAAATCTCTGTCACCACCAATGGCATTAGCATCTATGCTGCAGCGAAGGATAAGTGGCCTGAAATTGCCAAGGACATGAACCATGTAAACATGCCCATTGGACCGGTGGGGAGGCCTACTGAATTGCATCTCTTCAACCAGGCATTCATCTTTAAGTACACCAAGTTTCCCAATGCCTGCAAGCATTACCTGGTGTTCATGTTAGAGGAACCTCAGGCTGCCCCCTGGATCAATGCCATGATCGGGTATGTCGGCCCCAGCCTGAAAGCTTACAAAAACCTGCCAATCTGGACAAGCGATCCCAAGATTACACCCTTCAGGGACTGCATTACCAATATGCTCTGGAACGGTTACGAAGGTCCTGAAGGACCGGCATCGGCTGCAGCGATGGCGGAATACATTGTGGTGGATCTGATGGGCGATGCCTGCGTACGGGGCAAATCACCCAAAGAGGCAGCCCGGATTGCAGAACAAAGGCTGCTCAGGTACTATAAGAAAAAAGTTTCTGCGCCTAAGAAGGAAGCTCCTGCACCAGCAAAGAAGGAAGCTCCCGCACCACCTAAAAAGTAGGCTCTTAGGGAGAAAATGAGTTGAAAGAATTGAATTCGGTGGAGTTAACAGTAGAAAAGAGAGGATGGCTTCGAGAAGGGTTCTCTAACCTGATGGAGAATCGCACATTCCTTGGCTTTCTCTTAGTCGCTCCAGCAGAAGCCATCCTCCTCATTTTTTTGGCCTACCCCTTTGTCTTGGGTCTCTGGTTGGGTTTTACAGATACCCTCGTGGGTCGAAAAGGTGAATTCATCGGCTTTGAAAACTATATCAGCCTTCTTCGAGATTCTATTTTTTGGCTAACCACCTATAATACCTTTCTCTATACCATCGTCGCCGTGATTTTTAAGGCCATCCTGGGCTTTGCGTTGGCCATTGTCCTCAACCGAGACTTCAAGGCCAAGGGGTTAGTCCGGGCCATCATTCTTCTTCCTTGGATCATTCCCACTGCCCTCTCTGCCATCGCTTTCTGGTGGCTATACGACTCTACCTTCAGCGCCATCAGTTGGTCTCTGATCAAATTTGGCCTTATCAACCATAGAATCGACTTCCTCGGGGATCCCACCAATGCCCGGATCTCCTTGATCGTTGCTAATGTCTGGAGAGGGATCCCCTTCTTTACCATTGGCCTCCTGGCGGGACTTCAGACCATCGATCCCACCCTCTATGAGGCAGCCTCCATTGATGGGGCGGGATCATGGAAAAGGTTTCGTCGTATCACATTACCACTTGTCCTTCCTCTGCTCGCAGTGATCACAACCTTCTCTACCATCTGGACGTTTGGAGATTTTCAACTGGTCTGGGTTATCACCAAAGGGGGACCGGTCAATGCCACACATCTCTTTGGAACACTCTCCTTTCAGAGAGCCATTCCTGGCGGCCATTTTGGGGAGGGAGCGGCCATCTCCAATTTCATTCTGCCCATCTTGGTTTTTTGTGTGCTTATCAGCTTTAAATACCTGAGGAGGGAGGATTGAGGGATGCAGGAATCATTCTGGGGAAAATTGTTTAGGTTTTACCTTCCATTGGCCATCTTTATCATATTTCTCCTGTTCCCTTTCTACTGGATGGCCAACACAAGCCTCAAACCGATGAAGGAATTGTATAACCTGAAACTGAACCCGTTTTACGTGCATCACCCCACGCTGGCAAACATAAAGACCCTGCTCTTCGACACCATCTTCCTGCGATGGATGTATAATACCTTCTTCGTGGCCATCCTCTCCACAGCGATCTCCCTTAGTACCAGTCTGGTCGCAGCCTATGCCATCCAACGGCTCAAATTCAAGACCTCCGGTCCCACCGGGCTGGCGATCTTCTTCGGTTATCTGATTCCGCCGACCATTCTCTTCATTCCTCTGGCAACGATTATCTTCGACTTCAGGTTATGGGACTCGTTATGGTCTTTGGTTTTGACCTATCCCACCTTTCTCATCCCCTTCTGCACCTGGTTGTTGATGGGATACTTCAAATCGATTCCTAAGGAGATGGAGGAATGCGCCATGATTGATGGAGCTAGTCGGCTCCGGGTATTTTGGCGTATCGTCATTCCCCTCTGCCTTCCCGGGATCTTCTCTGCTGGAATCTTTTCTTTCACGCTCTCCTGGAACGAGTTCTTATACGCTCTGGCTTTTATTTCTACCACGGAAAGTAAAACTGTCTCTATTGGCTTGGTTACTGAACTCGTTCGTGGAGACGTTTACCATTGGGGGCCCCTCATGACTGGAGCGCTCTTAGCTTCCGTTCCCGTGGCCTTAGTCTATTCCTTCTTCGTGGAGCACTATGTGGCTGGGTTAACAGGCGCATTAAAGGAGTAAACCCTGTTAGAAAAGATGGGGCTTTAACCTCGCCTTTTCTATAAGGAATTGAAATTCTATCTATATCATCCCCGCCATAAATGGGGGGCTTTCTAACGGGGTAAATGGTCTATGGCAAAAGTTACCTTAGAAAATGTCTCCAAACATTTCGTCTCCAAATATTCCACGGAAGTCATCGCTGTCAAAGACTTTAGCTTAGAGATCGAGGACAAGGAATTTGTGGTCTTCGTCGGTCCCAGCGGCTGTGGAAAAACAACCACCCTAAGAATGATCGCTGGACTGGAGGAGATTACACAGGGAAATATCTATATCGGGGATCGCCTGGTGAATCGGATGCCTGCCAAGGATCGAGATATCGCCATGGTCTTCCAGAACTACGCCCTATACCCCCATATGACCGTCTATGATAATTTGGCCTTTAGCCTTGAAATGCGAAAACTTTCCAAGCAAGATATTGATCAGAGGGTCCGAGAAGCTGCAGAAATCCTCAACATCCCAGAACTCCTTCAAAGGAAACCCAAGGCCTTATCCGGGGGGCAGAGGCAGAGGGTGGCCGTTGGAAGAGCCATTGTGCGAAAGCCTCAAGTCTTCCTCTTTGATGAGCCCCTATCCAATCTCGACGCCAAACTCAGAGTCCAGATGCGAGGTGAGTTGAAAAAACTCCACGAACGCCTCTCTTCGACTATCATCTATGTGACCCATGATCAGGTGGAAGCGATGACCATGGGAGACCGAATTGTTGTGATGAAAGACGGTTTCATTCAGCAGTTGGGAAAGCCCCTGGATCTCTACTTTCATCCCATTAATAAGTTTGTTGCAGGCTTTATTGGAAGCCCGACAATGAATTTTATAGAGACTCAGCTCGTCGGATTAGATAACAAATTATTTGTTCAAGCAGATGGTTTCCGGCTCATGATCCCTGAGGAAAAGGCTCGTCATCTTCAGGAGTATGTGAATAAGAAAGTCATCTTTGGCATTCGACCGCAAGACCTTTCAAAAGCTTCCGCTCCTATTGAAGGCCAAACCATTGAAGCATTCGTTGAAATCATCGAGCCCATCGGAAACGAGATCTATCTGGATGTGAAATCGGGTCGTGATTCCTTGATTGCCTCTGTTGATCCTAAGACAAAAGTGATCTCCCACCAGAATATTTTACTTCAGGCTAATCTGGATAACATGCACCTGTTCGATTTTGAGGATGAAAGAGCCCTCCTTTAAAAGCTAGCACATTGCATATTGCAAATTGTAAATTGCAAATTGTAAAATGTAATTAACTATGGAAAGTCTGCCAAAGATTTTCAAAATCCGTCATAAGATTAAAGCTCCCCATTTAGAAAATATAGAGAAAAGGGTTAACGAGCTTTTAGATCAATTCGGATTATCTCAGAAAGTGAAAAGGGGAGAGCGAATTGGTTTAACAGCAGGAAGCCGTGGGATCAAAGATAAGCCCAAGGTCTTAAAGACCATCGTTTCTCGTTTGAAAGATTTAGGGGCCTCCCCTTTTATTGTTCCATGTATGGGAAGTCATGGAGGAGCAACAGCCGAAGGTCAGATGGAGGTGTTGGAGAGCCTCGGGATCACTGAAAGGAGTGTTGGAGCACCCATCCTCTCCTCAATGGATGTTGAAGAGATCGACCAGACTAAATTTGGAACCCCTGTCTTGATCGATAAAAATCTCTGTAAAGCGGATAAGATTATTGTCGTCAACCGGATCAAACCGCATACCGATTTCAAGGGAGAGATTGAAAGTGGTTTGTTGAAGATGATGGTCATTGGCATGGGAAAACAGAAAGGATCGCTGATGGTCCATCGGCTCACCATTAAACATGGGTTCCCGACGGTTCTTGCCGAAGTCGGTCCGATCCTTCTTAAAAAGCTTTCCATCTTTTTTGGAATAGGGATCATCGAAAACCAGTACGATGA
>Ga0315282_10015857_pt1 | contig 11070 bp, 13 predicted proteins | sample YL17G07_20_MG_FD_203693 | JGI IMG/M metagenome (GOLD analysis project Ga0315282, IMG submission 203693) | Sediment microbial communities from Yellowstone Lake, YNP, Wyoming, USA - YL17G07_20 | ecosystem: Environmental > Aquatic > Freshwater > Lake > Sediment | place: USA: Wyoming | collected...
CGACGGCTGATCGCCGACCGCCGGCACGTGGCCCAGGAGCAGCGCGAGGATGCGTATCGCCCAGATCTCCACGCCCCACATCCCGACGCCTCCGGCCGGCTACGGCGGCTGCGAGCGCATTGCGGGCTACCTGGCGGAGGGGCTGGTGCGGCGGGGCCACCAGGTGACCCTCTTCGGCGCGGCCGGGTCCACCGCCCCCGCCGACGAGGTACGGACCTTCCCCCGGGCCGCCGAGCCGGCCGAGTTCGACCACCGCGAGCTTACCCACGTCGCCCTGTCGCTCCGGGAGGCGAGCCGGTTCGACGTCATCCACAACCACTGCCTGACGGCCGGCCCGGCTCTGGCCGGGCTGGTCGAGCGCCCGTGCCTGACCACGCTCCACTACGTCCACCCCATCGTCCGGGCCTTCCCGGAGCACCCCTACGTGGCCGTTAGTGAGTGCCAGCGCCGGTCGCTGCCGGAGCTCCGCTTCGCCGGCGTCGTCCACAACGCCGTCGACCCGACCGCCCACACCTTCCGCGCTGTGAAGGGCGACTACCTCCTGTTCCTCGGCCGCTTCCACCCGAACAAGGGGCCGCACATCGCCATCGAGGTCGCGCGGCGCCTCGGCGAGCGCCTGATCATCGCCGCGCCGGCGCCCCATCCCGACCAGGAGCCGTACTTCGAGGAGCAGGTGCGCCCCGGACTGGGCGGACGGATCGAGTGGATCGGCCCGGTCGAGGGCGCCGAGAAGGACCGGCTGCTCGGCGAGGCCCGCTGCGTCGTCCTGCCCGTTTGCTGGGACGAGCCGTTCGGGCTCGTCTACCTGGAGGCGATGGCCTCCGGCACGCCGGTCGTGACCTTCAGACGGGGCGCCGCGCCCGAGGTGGTCGCCCACGGCCGGACCGGCTACGTGGTGGACACGGTCGAGGAGATGGTCGCGGCTGTGCCGCTGGCAGCCGGGCTCCGGCCGGAGACCTGCCGCCGGCACGTCGAGGTCAGCTTCGGCGTCGACCGGATGGTCGAGGACTACCTGGAAGTCTACCGGCGCCTGCTCGGGGCTGACGCGACCTGATCGGAGGTTGTCCACGGGCGCCGGACGCCACGGCTCGTCTCGCGATCTTCTTCTAGTCTTCCAGCCGCTTCACCAGCTTGATGAGCGCCCCGGCCGGAACCCGGGCTCCCTCCTCGTAGCCCTGGACGATCGCTCGAAGCACCTTGCGGGGGTTGTAGGCCACCCGGGAGACGAGGTAGTCCCAGTCCATCGGCTGCGTGGTGACGAGGTGGATGGCGTCGAGCCAGTGCTTCGGGGCGCTGGGGGTCGCGGCGAGCGCCTTCATCACGAACAGGTCCTCCGGCGGCATGACCTTCGCGAGGACGCCGTGCATGGTCATCTCGCGGGCACGGCGGATGGTCTCGTCGCCGATGTGGACCAGGCCCATCGACTCGTAGATGACGTCGACGGTGGCATCCTCGCGACTGGCCTTGTAGAGCCAGTGGGCGTCCTCGATCCACGTCCGAAAGCCGGCCCGCGCCAGGACCTCTCCGGCGCGCGGCGCGTCCGCCGGCTTGACGAAGACGTCGACGTCGTTGGCGGTCTCCCGGAGGTGGTAGGCTTCGGCTGCCAGCCCTCCGCCGACGACGTAGGGCACGCCGGCCGCCTCGAAGATCCCCACCACCTCGGCCAGCAGTCGGTAGATTGCCTCCCGGTTCGTCACCTGCGCCTCCAGGCCGTCCGGGCTCGCCGGAGCGGCCCGATTCCTTGCACGAACCGTACCGCGAGGGCATCCTTCTTGCACGCCGCCTCTGGCGACGAATGTCCGGGAGGCGCGGATGAGGGAGCGCTGGGAGTACAACTGGGCCGAGCTGGACATCCGAAACGGACTGATCGGCGACCCGAACAGCCCCCACCGAGAGACGATCAACGAGCGAGGCGCCCGCGGGTGGGAGCTGGTGACGGTGATGGACAACGGCGAGCCCGGCCCGGCCCGGCGGTACCTGGCCTTCTTCAAGCGCCGGGTCAGGCAGGAAGATTAGCCTTGCTCGGCGGGGCCGGAGAACCGCAGAAACGCAGAGAGCGCAGAGGCCGCGGAGTCGGCCCAATTCCTCTCTGCGGCCTCTGCGTCTCTGCGGTGAGCCCGGTTAGTGGTAGAACTTGCCCGAGTCGACGACCAGCGTCTGTCCGGTGATGCTGTCCGTCCGGATCAGCGTCAGGATGGCGTCGGCGACGTCGTCCTTGTCGGCGGCCCGCCGGAGGGCGGTGGATTCCCGGGACATCTGGACGAACTCCGGCGCGAGGTTGGCCGTCATCCGGGTGCCTTCCATCAGGCCTGGCGCCACGCTGTTGACGATGATCTCCGGCCCCAGCGCGACGGCCATGCAGCGGGTCAGGTGGATCAGGGCGCCCTTGGAGACGGCGTAGGCGATGCTGCTGCCGGTCGGGGTCAGTCCGGCGATCGAGGCGATATTGACGATCCGACCCTGCGCCTGCCGCTTCATGATCGGGGCGACCGAGCGCATCGCCAGGAAGGGCGCGGTCAGGTTGTAGTTCAGGATGTAGCTCCAGACCTCCGCGTTGAGCGTCTCCAGGTCGTCGAAGGGGATCCAGCGGTTGTAGGCGGCGTCGTTGACGAGGATGTCGACCCGGCCGAACTCCTCGACCGCCCGGCCCAGCATCTTGTCGATGCCGTCCTGGGCCGTGATGTCGGCCTGGACGGCGACGACCCGGGGGCCAAGCGCGCTCAGCTCGGCGGCGTAAGCCTCGGCCTCGGACCTCGACTTGAGGTAGACCCCGACGACGTTGGCGCCGGCCTTGGCGAGGGCCAGGCAGATGTGCCGGCCCAGGCCGCCGGTGATGCCGGTGACGACGGCGGCAGAGCCCTTGACTTTCACGTGTGCTACCTCCAATCCAACAGTGGGTTCCCGACCGGACCCATGAGACCTCGGGCGCGAACGCCGGGAGCAGGGCGTGGGCCAAAGCCCTTGCTTGCTCGCCGGTTTGCCGCACTCCACGATAGGATGCTAGAGCATCCAGCCAGGCATGTCAATGACTATCGCTCGGTCGCTCAGTCGCTCGGTCTGCCACACGTCTGTGGCAGCCGCCCGCCTGAGCCCGACCATCTCGTCGTGGCTTCACGGCAGGTTCATGAGCGCCAGGGCCGGCACGGCGAGCGCGATGACGGCAGCGGTGCCGAACCAGACCGCGAGCAGGAAGGGCTTCGCCAGGGGCGTCCCGCCCTCCTGGAACAGGTTGGCGTGCAGAGCAAGGTAGAGGTAGCCGGGGTTGAGGCTAGCCACCGTGGCGACGCACGTTCTGCGCTGCCCCGGCCTTCTCGTCGCTCGGCTGCTTCTTCACCTCGAAGGCGACCTGCAGCCCTTCCTGCATGTCGTCGAAGTAGAGGCCGGGCTGGAGATCGGTCAGGTGGAAGAAGTAGTCCTTGCCGTCCTCCCCCTCGATGAACCCGAAGCCGCGATCGGCGATCCTTCTTTTCACGAAGCCGCTGAGCAGTCCCCCAACCGAGGATTCGCCGGGCGTGGCGCACTCGCCGCCTTCTGCCTCTATCTGCAAGCTGACGAACTCTCGCTCCGCATCCTGTTTCTGCGTGGCGAACTCCTTGCGGCACGTGTCGCAGAAGAACTTCTGGCCCTTGCGCGGGTGGAACGTGGTCCAGACCTCCCTCTTGCCTTTGTGGAAGGGCGACTCGCACGCGAGCTGGTGCCGCTCGTACTTCAGCTCCAGTCGGTGCAGCAGGTCGTCGAGCCAGATTATGTCGAAATCCTTGACTCTCGCCTCGTCCCGAGGGTCCGCGAAATCCGGGGAGCAGCTACCCTTGATGCTGGCGATCGCCACGCGCTTGCCCAGCCGCCGCACGTGCTGGAACACTGGCTTGAAATCCTGGTCTCCCACGACCACGATGGCGACGTCGTAGACGGCGGGTATTGCCGCGTAGTAGAGGATCGAGGTCGCCAGGGAGATGTCGACGCACTTCTCTTTCGGCTCGAACGTGTCCCCCGGGTCCCGGTCCGCCTTCCTCAGACGCCGGCCCATGAAGTTGATCGGATAGACCTCAATCTCGTAGTGGTACTCCTCCTTGAGCATGTCGAAGAAATCGCGGCGGCGCTGGACCGCATCGTCATCTCTGAGGTCGTAGTTGGCCGCGTAGCTACCAAACAGATAGGTTCGGATGACGTCCACCTCCGTCCCGCCGAGCTGCTTGGCTACCTCCTCGGCGAGCACCTGTGGCAGCTTGCCAAAATCGACTCGGAAATCCTGCTGGCCATACGCCTCGCTGAGCCTGGGTGTATTGGAATAGAGCCAGGTCCCGTCGATGAATAGCATCGCTCTCAGCACTATCTGAGCCCTCCTTGTCGCGGATCGCGGCACTAAGAGTGTAAGTTTGCCGATATCCGAAGTCAAGGAGGCTGGCTGCTGACCGCCGACGGCTCGATAGTGTACGCCGGATTGCGGAAGCACCGGAGGCCAGGCGGCCCCCGGGGGCTGCGGACGCGGTGAACCGCTCCCCTACACCGTCGCCGTGCCCGTGGGGGCGCGATGCGTCGCGCCCACGTCGATCAGGGCAGGCGGAGGATTTGCCCTGGCTGGATGAGGTCGGGGTCGTCGAGCCCGTTGAGCCGGGCCAGGTCGGCCGGATCGACGCCGTTGCGCGAGGCGACGAGGAACAGGCTGTCGCCGGGCTGGACGACGTACTGCCGGCCGGGCTGGGCCTGCTGGGGAGCGGCCGCGCCCCCGCCGGGGATGACGAGCTTCTGCCCGATGGCGATGAGATCCGGGTCATCCAGACCGTTGGCGCGCATCAGCTCGGCTACAGTCACCCCGTAGCGCTCGGCGATGGTGCTGAGCACCTCCCCGGGGGCGGCGACGTGCACGCGGCTCGCGCTGGCGGCCGGCGCGGGGCTCGGCGTGGCGCCCTTGACGACAAGCACCTGGCCGACCTGGATGACGTCGGAACCGGCGAGTCCGTTGGCCTGCTGGAGGGCCGCCACGCTCACCCCATAGCGCTGGGCGATGCTCCAGAGAGTGTCGCCCAGTTGGATCGTGTGCCGGACGGGCTCGGCGGCCCCGTTGTCGTCCATCCGGCCCGACCGAGAGCTGGGCTGCGCGCGCTCGGGAGGCGGCGCCGGAGCCGGAGTCGGGGCCGGAGCGGGATTGGGACCGCTCACCACGTCGTAGCGCACCCGGATCCACATCTTGGCCGGGTCGTCGAGGAGGCGGAAGGCGGCGTAGGAGAGGTCGAGGGCGTGCTGGAATGCGCCGCGGTCGCGGACCTGGACGCGAGCCGTGCGTCCGTTGGCCAGGTTGGTGACCTGCAGCCAGGTACCGAAGGGGAACAGGTTGGAGGCGGTGCCCGTCGGGTCGTACTGATCGTAGATCTGGCCGTTGGCCATCCGGTTGCCGTGGAAGCCCGGCCCGTACCACGTCGCCCAGCCCTCGTCGGCCGAGGCGCCCGGTGCCAGGCTCAGCAGCGCCACGGCCAGGATGGCTGGCAAGGCGTGCCTTCTTGGCAATAGAGCTCCTCCGGTAGATCAACTGGCCTGGCCGACACGCCAGGCACCAGGCCGCTTCCCGCAGGATACACCACCGGGCACATGTAGTCAAGGCTCGGGACGGCTCGACGGCTCGATCCGACTACAGACGTTCGAGGCAAGCACGAGGGGGGTTGCGATGTGCCTCGCGTATGAGGCGCTCGACGGGGAGATCGCCCGGCAGTGGGAGCAAGGCCGCGTGACGGTGGTCAAGGCCCTCTGCGACGAGCGCGAGTTGGTCGAGGCGTTAGCCTGAAGGCCCCTACTGTGCCAGGTAACCTCCGTCCACGGCCAGCACGTGGCCAGTGACCATCGAGGAGGCGTCGGACGCCAGGAAGACCGTCGGGCCGACGATCTCCTCTGGCTCGCCCATTCGGCCCAGAGGAATCTTGGCCGTCATCCGGTTGGTCAGCTCCTCGTCCGCCAGAATCGGCGCGATGAACGGCGTCTTGAACTGGACCGGAGCCAGGGCGTTCACCCGAACCCCCAGCGGCCCCCACTCGACGGCCAGCTCCCGGGTCAGCCCGATGACGCCGGCCTTGCTCGCGCTGTAGGCCGTGTTCCCCCGGCCGACGCCTCCCAGTCCCGCAATCGACGAGACGTTGATGATGCTGCCTCGACCCTGCCGGACCATGTAGCGCCCGATGGCCTGGCAGCAGAGGAAGGTCCCGACGAGGTCCACGTCGACGACCCGGCGCCAGTCGGCTGGGGCAATCTCGACCGTGGGCACTCGCCGGGTGATGCCGGCGGCGTTGAAGAGCACGTCGACGTGGCCGAGCTCGGCGACGGTGCGCTCCGCCGCCGCCCAGACCTGGGGCTCGTCGGCGACGTCACAGGCGAGGGCGATGGCCCGCCGGCCGAGAGTCTGCACCAGCCGGGCGGTCTCGGCGCAGGCTTCGCCCTTCAGGTCGACGCAGGCGACGTCGGCGCCGTAACGGGCCAGGCCGACCGCCGCGGCCTGGCCGAGCCCCTGCGCGGCGCCGGTGACGAACGCCACCCGGCCCGACAAGTCGAAGAGGTCCTTCATCATCTGCTGCCCTCTTGAGGACGTTCACCGCCGAGACGCTGAGGACGCAGAGTTGGCCAGTGCCTGATCTGAACCCCTCTGCGCTCTCCGCGCGCTCTGTGTCTCCGCGGTGAGCGTATCCCTGCTCATTCCACTCCGACAGACGGTGGGGTAGGGAAGTCCGACCAGCGCTCGTCCATCCGTCCCGCGGCCGCGTCGCCCCGATGGACGTAGACCCGGTAGCGGAAGGTGATCGTCTCGCCGGCCGGAAGCCTCAGGCTGCCGTCCCGGTCCTTGCCAGGGAAGAAGTCGTGCAGGCCGAAGCAGTTCGCCGTCATCAGCCCGTAGTCTCGGACGTGCCAGTTCGTCGGGTGGCGAGGGTTGCCCGGGTGGTCGAGGACGCCGATGCCCAGGACCTCGCCCTCCACCGGCCCGGAGTAGTGGCACCAGGGCGCCGTCCGCCCCCAGGTGCTGGCCTCGCGCTTGCCGCCGAAGCCGTTCTCGATGAGCCCGCCGCGCTTGCCCTCCATCGAGGAGGCCACCCGGATCGAGAGGATGCCGGCCTCCTTGGTGTCGGCGAAGGTGACCGGACCCTCGGTGGCGGTCAGGCTGACGTCGACGTCGAGGAGGCGATCCTCGCCAGGGACGTTGTAGACGGCGAGCCGGCGGCGCTCCGAGAGGACTCGAGCGCCCTGAGCGCTCACCCAGTCCAGCCGCTCCCGCGCCTCGGCGCAGACCGGGCCGCTCGTCAGACTCTCGAACTCCTGGTGGACGATCCGGCCGTGGCCGGGCATCTCGCTCCAGTCGTCCACGCCGTTGACGCCGCCGTGGGCGACCCAGATGCCCTTGTGGTGGGGGTGGTCTCGGCTCTCGCCCTCGACGTCCTCCATCGGGTAGGAGCGGGTCACGCGCCGGCCGCCGGGGCCCAAGACGGGGTGGAAGTAGGGGCGGGCCCAGGTGGCCGCGTAGCGATAGCTGGTGAAGAGCTGCCCGCCGACGGTGAAGTCGAGGGCCTCGCCGGGCCGGTCGCGCAGCCCGAAGCCGGCCGGCGCCGGCGGAGCCTCGCCGTCGATCACCAGCCGATAGCTCCGGACCGTGCCGCGCGGCAGGCTCGCGAGCAGCCAGACCGCCTCGCCCTGCCCGACCTGGCAGGCGACCTCTCGCCCGGAATCCAGCTCGTAGAGCCGAGCGACCATCCCGTCCCTCAGCTCCGGCACCGACGCCCGGACCGGGCAGAACTCCCGGTCGTGCGCGCCGGCGGCCACCATCAGTCGTCTCTCCATGGTCCCGCTCCTGAGGCCCAAAGCCTGACCGTGCTGTCGATGGGGGTTTTCACCCCGACGTGGCCGCATCGTATCACGCGGGAAGGCGGCCAGTCAAGACGCCGCCTCAGGGCGCGTCCCGGACGGCACGGGGCGGAGCTAAAGGAAACACCCAAGCGTGGCTGGGGGAAAGCCCCGTTTCCGCTGGCCCACCGACGACGTAGGGTGGAGTAATGGCGGCCCTTAAGGCCGTCGGGGGGCTGCAATGGGGGGCAAGGTGGTGCTGGCCGTATCGCCCGATCCTGGCATACGTGAGCTGCTGCAGATGGTGCTCGAGTCGGCCCTTGGCGTCCGCGCGGCTCTGGCCGCGGACGCCGATGAGGCGCTGCGGCTGGTCCACAGGACGAGGCCCGACCTCGTGCTGCTTGACGTCCGCCCGCCGGAGCTTGGGAGCTTAGAAGTCGCCAGGCGCCTTAAGTCCGACCCGGCCACCAGGAGCATCAAGGTCGTGGCTCTGATCTTCTGGGAGGAGGGCCGACAGGAGGCGCTGGAGGCGGGCTCCGACGCCCTGCTCGACAAGCCGTTTGACAACGTCGACCGCTTCATCGACAGGGTCCAGAAGTATCTCAACAACGCGGCGTAGCTCCGAGCGCCGCCGCAAGGTGCCGGGCTACGGCTGGCCTGTTCTGCCCATGGACAGGCTCCCACTCCGCCCTCACTCGCGTCTGCTCGACCGGCGATCACGGCTGCCACCGGATCGCGCCGGCTGCCTTGAAGAACGGGGCCGGACGTGCTAGGATAAGCGCGCCTGACCCGGGGTGTGCGACGCGAGAAAGGCGGTGTGATCGATGACGAGCATGCCTCTCCGTATCACGGACACGGTGCTGCGCGACGGCCACCAGTCCCTCCTGGCGACTCGACTCAAGCTCTCCGACATGCTGCCGGTCGCCGAGAAACTCGACGCGGTGGGCTTTCACTCCCTGGAGGTCTGGGGAGGCGCCACGTTCGACACCTGCATGCGCTTCCTCGACGAGGACCCCTGGGAGCGCCTGCGAATCCTCAAGCGCCACATCCGGAAGACCCCCCTGCAGATGCTCCTCCGCGGGCAGAACGTCCTCGGCTACCGACACTACGCCGACGACGTGGTCGAGCGGTTCGTCGCCAAGGCGCGGGAGAACGGGATAGACATCTTCCGAATCTTCGACGCTCTCAACGACATCCGCAACGTGGCGACGGCCATGCGGGCCGCCAGGCAAGAGGGCGCCCACGTCCAGGCCTGCATCTGCTACACCCTCGGTCCGGTCCACACCATCCAGGGCTTCGTCGACCTGGCGAAGGAGCTGGAGCAGATGGGCGCCGACTCTCTCTGCATCAAGGACATGGCCGGGCTCCTCTCCCCCTACGATTCGTTCGAGCTGGTCTCGCGCCTGAAGGCCGAGCTGCGGGTGCCGGTGCAGCTCCACTGCCACTTCACCTCCGGGATGGCCTGCATGACGTACCTCAAGGCCGTCGAGGCCGGGGTGGACGCCGTCGACACGGCCATCTCGACCCTCGCCCTCCAGACGTCGCAGCCGCCCACGGAGAGCATCGTCGCCTCGCTGCGCGGGCAGCCGCGCGACACGGGGCTCGACCTCGAGCTCCTCTCGGACGTCGCCCGGCACTTCAGCGGCGTCCGGAAGCGCTACGCCGACTTCGAGACCGGGATCTTCGGGGTGGACACCAACGTGCTGACCTTCCAGATACCGGGCGGGATGATCTCGAACCTGGTGTCGCAGCTCCGGGAGCAGGGCGCGGAGGGCCGCCTCCTGGAGGTGCTGGCCGAGGTGCCCCGGGTGCGGGAAGACCTGGGCTACCCGCCGCTGGTCACGCCGACCAGCCAGATCGTCGGCACCCAGGCCGTGCTGAACGTCGTGCTCGGCGAGCGCTACAAGCTGGCGCCCAGGGAGGTTCGGGCCTACCTGAAGGGGCTCTACGGTCGGCCGCCCGGACCGATCGACGAGGAGGTCCGGCGGAAGGTCATCGGCGACGAGGAGGTAGTGACGTGCCGGCCGGCCGACCTGCTCGAGCCGGAGATGGAGAAGGCTCGCGCGGCGGTTGCGGAGTGGAGCAAGAGCGAGGAGGATGCGCTAGCCTACGCGCTCTTCCCGCAGGTGGCCGTCGAGTTCTTCAAGAAGCGGGCGGGCGGGAACGGACTGCCGCGGCAGACGGTGGCGCTCATCGCCGCGGCGCTGTCCGGCCGCGTCGCCAGCCCGGCATAGACGCACCGCAGAGGCGCGGAGCACGCGGAGCTGCCAGGCGAGGACCGGTGAGGCCACGAAGGCCGTCGCCAGCGCCGCGAGGAGAGAGCGAAAACCCTCGGCGTCCTCCGCATCTCCACGGTGAGCACGTGCCTCTGGTGATGCAGGAGGAGCGGCTATGAACCTCGCTCAGGGCCTCTACGTCACGGTCATGGGCATGGGGCTGGTTTTCCTGTCCCTGGCCATGCTGATGGCGGCGGTCATGCTCCTCGACCGTCTCTTTCCCTATCGGGAGCCTGCGGGAGCAGCAGAGGGCGAGGCGAAGGCCGGGCGGCCGGGCGGGGCCGGGGCGCCGCCACTCGATCCACCGCCAGCGCCCACCCCGGTCTCGCGAGTGGCCAGGGCGTTCGAGGCCACGCTCGGCGGCCAGCAGCACCGGGTGGAGCTGAAAGACCTGGCATCCCAGCCGATGCTCGTCTCGGTGGATGGCCAGGAGTACCGGGTCGAGCAGCGCAACGGCGGCTCGCCGCAGCTCCTCATCGACGGGCAGGCCTACCCGGCGAAGGTGGTCGAGGCCGCACCGGACCACGTCGTCGTCGCCGTCGGGGAGCAGACCTTCCGGGTGGAGTTGCCCGCGCTGGCGTCCGCGGCTCCGGAGAAGCCGGCGGCCGCCGCGCCGCCCGCCGAGGGGACGCGGGTCCTCGCGCCCCTGCCCGGGCGCATCCTCAGAGTCGTGGTCGCAACTGGCGACCGGGTGGCTCGCGGGCAGGAGCTGTGCGTCGTCGAGGCGATGAAGATGGAGAACAGCATCCGGGCGCCGCGGGACGGAGTCGTCCGGGAAGTCCGTGTGCAGGCCGGTCAGTCGGTCGGGCCGGGCGAGCTGTTGCTGGTCATCTAGCCGTCGGCGATCAGCACTCAGGAGACGGGGTGACGGGGACACAGATGGACATAGATGGACACAGATGGGACGGATAGACACGGATGGCGACGAGAGGCGGCACGAACAGGATACACAGGATGAACGGGGATGCCTGATGGCTGA
>Ga0315282_10015858_pt1 | contig 11070 bp, 9 predicted proteins | sample YL17G07_20_MG_FD_203693 | JGI IMG/M metagenome (GOLD analysis project Ga0315282, IMG submission 203693) | Sediment microbial communities from Yellowstone Lake, YNP, Wyoming, USA - YL17G07_20 | ecosystem: Environmental > Aquatic > Freshwater > Lake > Sediment | place: USA: Wyoming | collected...
GAGACGACCCCGACCGCGAGCGACGTCCACCGGAACCCCGCTTTGATACGGGCATTCCGGGCCCGCTCGATCTCAGGCGACCACGGAAGCCTCGCATTTACCGTTGTCATTTCGCCGCGCTTCACCTCGATAGCCTGTTCGTACGGCACGCGCCGCGGGCTATATACCCGCACCCGATAACGACCACTGCTCAGTCTCTCGGCGGTGAATGGCGTTGTTCCGGAAATTCCGTCGGGTTCAGATGTTACGACGGCTCCGGGAGGGGTTGAGACAACCCGGACCCGACCGAATCGGTAGTCGGCCAGTTCCGCCGCCGCCTCTGCGATGGTCGTCGTGAGGATGTCCTCAATCGTGCAGCGGCAGTCTCGCGTCGCAGTGCGCTCGAGGGCGCCGGTTCCCACGTTGATGATGCGGAGGCTGATCGTGTACACCGCGCCGACCTGTCCGACGCTTCCGGCGACCATCTTCTCCACGCCGAGGAGTTCGCCGACCTGGATCACGCATTCCGTCGCGGTGCAACCCGACTGTTGGAATCCCTGCTCCTTGAGGATGTTCTCCATCTGCTGCCGCTCAAGGACCATGAACTGTCCTGTGTTGAACAGTTCCACGCGGAGCCGGTCGGACAGGAGACGTAGTTCGGCAGGGGGGACGTTCTCGCTCGTCAGATCGAGCACGCCGAGGCGAGGCAGGTCCTGCGTCTGAGGGAATGCTGACACGCTGGAGAGAATGGCGAGCGGAATCAGGAGTTGCGAGACACGGCGCAGCATCTTCACACTCCTCCCCTGTTGAACGAAGATCAGGACGATGAGTGTACCGTTAGAATAGCATCGAATGCTTCTCCCAACAAGGTAGCACACTACGGGCGCACCGCCGTGCGCCCCTACTATTTCCTCCACGACTCCTTCATGCGCCTGGCGCGGCGGATGAACACCCAGATCATGAGGATGGCGGCGGCGAAGACGGCGACATCCGAGAGAATCCCTGGCCACCGGAGGATCTTCGGCCAAAGCGCGACGATGGAGAGGAGGATAGCAATCCATTCCCAGAGCTCGCCCTTGGCCCACTGTTCTCGCCGCGGCGACTCCGAGAGTCTGCGTTGGGAACGTTCGGGTTGGCGCGACAGGGATGGCATACGGAACTCCTGAGCGGTCCTGTGAGAGTTCTGTCATCCTCGAGTTAGGCAGGACCGCTTACTCGTCGTTCGCCAGGATGACAAGACCCTCGGTATCCACCTTCGTCACCTCGGCGCGGCTGGTGATGCCGAGCGCACGCCACGCGTCTTCCATCGCCGTTGCGACGCGATCCGCGCCGTCGAGCGCGAGCGCGAGAATGCTCGGGCCGGAACCGGAGAGACAGGCGGCAAGCGCACCGGCTTCGCGAGCTGCAGCGCAGACCTCGTTGAAGCCGGGGATGAGGGCGGCGCGATAGGGCTGGTGCAACCGGTCATCCATTGCCTCGGCTACCCCATGCCAATCGCCCGCAGCCCATGCCGCGGCGAGCCACGCGGTTGCGCGAAGGTTGTACACGGCGTCCACGAGGGGTACCTCTCGCGGCAGCACCGCTCGCGATGCGTGAGTCGTCAGCTCAAACTCGGGTACCGCCGAGACGAACATCGCCCCGTCTGTGGTCGGGACGCTGCGTACGCGCACGTTCCCGCCGACTTCGCGGGTGAGGACCAACCCTCCCATCACCGCCGCGGCGACGTTGTCGGGATGCCCTTCCACGAGCGTCGCCTGACCGACGAGCGCGTCGCGGTCCACCGTCCCACGAACGAGGAGCTGACCGGTCGCCATTCCGGCGACAATTGCCGCCGCACTCGAGCCCTGTCCTCGAGCAACGGGAATCTCGTTCGCCATGTGCACTCTCAACCCGGGAACGTGTTTACGGTCGATCCCGGGAGCGAGCAGGAGCGATCGGTAGATCAGGTTTGTCCTATCGTGCGGAAGCAGGCCCGCTCCTTCTCCGGTGAGCGTGATCTCCCATCCCCCCGGTTCGTCCGTGGGAGTGACCGTCAGGCGGAGGTACCGTTGGAGCGCCAAGCCGAGGCAATCGAATCCCGGGCCGAGGTTTGCGGTGGTCGCCGGGACGCGGATGCGCCAGCGTGGCGAGGAGCGCATGGGTAGGACCATGGACGGATTCCGCCTTCATGGACAGAAGAGGTGCGACCGACTATCTTACACGTAGTCCGATCGCCGTGTTTCATGAAGCTACAGGATAATCGTTCATGAGAGGTGTCACGTCAACGGAACGTCCGCTCCGGGGCCACCCACCGGCCTGTCCTCCCGAGGAGGAGTTCGCCGCGTGGAATAGACGCATCCAGCAGGCGGTGCTGCCCATCGTGCGGGACCGCGACGTCGCGTCGGACATCGCGCAGGAGGTCTGGGTGCGGTTCATGGAGCATCGCCCGCAGGATGCCGAGAATGCCAATCTCGGAGGATGGATTCTCACCGTTGCGCGGCGGCTGGCATTCAACCATGTAGCGAGCGGAGAGGTGCGATTTCGCGCCGCCGTGACGGTTGACGAAGCAGAGCTCCCAACGGGACAGCCGTCCGCCGCAGAACTTATGGACCGGACGCAGGAGAGAGAACGGATCGCGACGGTCCTCTCCGGGCTCGGCGAGCGCTATGGGAAGATCATCCGGTTGTGCGACGAACAGGCCCTCTCGTATGCTGAAGCAGGCCGAGAAATGGGCATCTCCGAGGCGGCCGTCACCTCGCTCCTGCATCGCGCACGAGCTGCATTTCGGAGGGCGTACCTCCTGTCGCTCGCGCCGCCGTGGCTGAGATCCCTCGCCGAGGCGGGCGAGGTTGACGACGCGCTGGCGGAGATTGATCCCTTCGCGCCCCCTGCGGAGCTCGGCGATGCGGTGGAACGGAAGGCGCACGAGCTGTTCGGTCGGCTGGCGGACCGATGGGAGAGCATTCGCAGAGCCTCCGTGCCGGAGGAGCTCGACCGCACGATTGCACGGCGAGCGCAGCTTGCCCCGGACGAGGACGCGCTCGATGTCGGAACGGGTACGGGAATCGTCGCGCTCCATGTCGCGCCGTACGTCAGGCGCGTCGTCGGCATCGACCGTTCGCTTCCGATGCTCAGGATCGCCCGCAACCGCACCAGGGAAAGCGGCTCGCGCAACGTCCTCATGGAATTCGGTGACCTCGCGCACCTACCGATCCGTCCGGGGTCGATCAACGTCGCGTTCTGCTCGCTCGTCCTGCGGCACGTCAAGCAACCCGAGCGAGCCGTGCTCAACATCGCCCGGACGCTCCGTCCCGGCGGGAGGATGGTGGTCTGCGACGTGATCCTGCGCGGAGGGTCCGGGCTGAGGGGCATCGGTCTATGCCCCGATCAGGTGCGCAGGTGGCTGGCCGATTCGAGTCTGACCGACATCACCTTCGATTACGTTGGGAAGAAGGGGAAGACCGAGTTCCTCGTTGCCGTCGGGCGCCGACGGTAGGGCAACGAAAGCGGAACGTCGGTATCCACATTAAGGGCTTGATACATCGCGCCCTTACTGCGCTGCGAAGACCGGGACGCCCCGATGACGACAACCCATCCGTTCGGCCACATTGCCATGGTCTGGTTCGACCTCGACGAAACCCTCCTCGATCACGTCGTGGCGAGCAGACGGGCGCTCCTCGACCTGCGCGAAGAGAACTCGCTGTGGCAGACCGTGCCGAAGGAGCGCTGGCTCTCAGAGTACCAGCGCATCAACGACGCGCTCTGGGCGAAGCTGCGCCGAGACGAGCGGGCATGGGACGAGATCCGGCTCGAACGGTTCCGAATCCTCCTGAGCACGTTTCAGCTCCCCGCCGACCGGGCGGACTGGATGGCTGAGCGCTATCTCGACCTCTACATCCGCCGCACGACCCTCATCCTCGGTGCGCTTGAGACGGTGGGTCTCCTCCGTGAGCGAGGATGGCCGCTCGGCATCCTGACCGATGGCAACAGGCAGGTGCAGCGCCGGAAAGTTGAGGTGAGCGGCCTCGGCGCGTTCGTGGACCAGGTGATCGCGTCCGACGATGCGAGGGCATTCAAACCCGAAGCGCGCATCTTCCAGTACGCGGGCGAAGCTGTCGGGTTAGAACCTTCCTCGTTGCTGTACGTGGGCGATTCGTGGGAGAACGATGTTCTCGGCGCGCGAGGGGCGGGATGGTCCGCCGTGTGGGTGAACGATGGACCGACGGAGGGAGGCCTCCCGCCGGTCGCTCCCGACGAGGAGCACGTTCCGGATTCCCCCCGCCGTCCCCGTGGAGTAACCGGGCCGGCCAGCCTCGGCTCACGCGGAGAACGCCCGATGCGCGCGTCGAGCACCCGGCAGGGCGATGTCGGAGATCGGGTAGTGCAGATTCGAAGGATCGGAGAGCTACCCGGGCTGCTTCCCCGCTAGGAGCGTTCGAGGCGCTGCCGGGCGGGATTCCTTCGGAACGAAGCGATGGATCGTGCGTAGAACACGTATCGTTTGGGAGGATACCGCGCGTGGTACGACGGATGGCTGTGCATCAAACGCCTTGGGGGCTATCTTTGTTTGTTCTGGGCGTCCGCGGGCTTCCAGGGCGTTGGGGTATGGCCCGTCTGGCTTGTCGTGAGGTGCGTACGTGAGGTTACGTCGCGCATGGTTGCTGCCGGTCACGGTGATGGGGGCGTTCGTCTTCGGACGCGCCGACGCTGCGCGTATCGACAGTCTGATCGTTCGGGGGAACTTCCGTTCGAACGAGGGGTTGATCCGCGCCACGAGCGGGTTGGTCGTAGGCGATGAACTGACGGCCCCGGCCGTGCAGACGGCGATTCGCAACGTCTACGCGGTGGGGATGTTCAGCGATGTGACCGTGAAACATGAGACGATCGGCTTCAGCCGGGAGAAAGTGATCATCGAAGTCTCGGAATACCCCATCCTGAACACCCTCGGCATCAGTGGCAACAAGAAGATCAAGAAGGACGATTTGCTTCAGAAAGTGCGCATCCTCACCGGCCAGATCGTCAATCCGCAAACGCTCACACGCGCCATCGACGATATCCTCAAGGAATACCGGTCGAAGGGGTACTACCTCGCGCGAGTTGTCCCGGAGCAGGTTCCGGTGGCTCAGGGCCGCGTGGACCTGACGCTCAACATCACCGAAGGGGACCGGGTTCAGGTCGAGCGCATCCGCTTCCTGGGCGCGGAGGCGGTCCCCCAGACGAAGCTTCGGGACCAGATGGAGACGAAGGAGGACCGCTGGTGGAGGTCCGCCGACTTCGACGAGGACAAGTACCGCGAGGACAAGGAGAAGGTTCTCTCGTTCTACCGGAAATTCGGCTATCGCGACGCGACCATCGTTAGGGACTCCATCTATCTCGACGACTCCAAGAAGGACCTCTTCATCGACATCACTATCGACGAAGGAGTTCAGTACCACTACGGGAAGATCACGTGGGGAGGCAACACGCTTCTTTCCGACGAGCAGGTGCATCGGCTGCTCGGTCTCAAGGAAGGGGACGTGTACAATCGCGAGGCGTTCGACGAGGCGGTATTCCGGCTTGCATCGGCGTATCAGGAACAGGGATACTGGGCGGTGGACCCGGGCTCGATCGAGACGCCGCGCGGCGATACGATCGACGTGGCCTTCCATGTCGCCGAAGGCGATCCCTCGCGGGTGCGCTTCATCGACATCACGGGGAACGACAAGACAAAGGACAAGGTCATCCGCCGGGAGCTGACGCTCGTACCGGGGGAGGTCTTCCGCCGGTCGGACCTTGAGCGCAGCCATCGTAACGTCTTCTACCTCAACTACTTCGAGAACGTCGAACCGGATATCAAGCCGCTTCCAACCGGCGGCCTGGACGTGATCCTGAAGGTCACGGAGAAGCCGACGGGCACGGTGAACATGGCGGTCGGATACGGCGAGGTCGACAAGTGGGTCGGCTCCATCGGTCTGAGCATTCCCAACCTCATGGGGAACGGCCAGCAGATGGATTTCCAGTGGGAGTTCGGCCAGACCAGGACGAGCTTCTACCTCTCCTTCACCGAACCATGGATGTTCGATACCCCTACGTCCGGGACGATCACGCTCTTCAACACCAAGCAAACGCTCGACGTGACCGAGGAAAGCCAGGGATTCAGCCTCCGGCTCGGCAGGCGGCTGCGGTGGCCGGACGACTACTCGCGGGTGTACACAAGCTACTCGTTCCGTCGGGAGCACTATACGTTCCCGTCTTCTTTCACCGACGCCGATAAACAAGCATACGTGAGCAACCCGGACAACCCGACCCTCCTCAGCTCGAGCGTCGGGTTCGGCTACGTGCGCGATTCGCGGAACCTGCCCCTCTTCCCGACGGAGGGTTCGTACTTCTCGTACGACATCCAGATTGCCGGTGGTCTGGCGGGCGGCGACGTGAGCTATCGGCGGCATATCGTCGAATTCGACTACTACCTGCCGCTTTTCGACATCAAGGGCTGGATACCCGGGCTTGCTCTCAAGACGACGCTCGGACAGATCAACGCCTCTCAGCCGCTCGATGTGCCGTTGAGTGAACGGTTCCGCCCCGGAGGCATCAGCTTCGACGGTCAGATACGCGGCTACTACGACTACGCTGTCGGGCCGAAGGACGAATACGGACGATCCACCGGCGGGTTCACGATGCTCATCACCACCGCGGAGCTGAGCTTCCCCGTCGTCAAACAACAGATTTACGTCCTCGCCTTCGCCGACGCGGGGAACGCGTGGCGCAACCTCGGCGAGATGAACCCCTACGCGATGCGCCGCTCGGCGGGGCTTGGTGTCCGGTTCATCCTGCCGCTCGCCGGGATCATCGGACTCGACTTTGCGTATGGATTCGACCCGAGCCTTTACACCGGCGGCGGCGGTTGGGAAACCCACTTCCAGTTCGGTCCGACGCTCTTCCGATGAGGTCCGCCCCACGGTACCTGGAGAGAGATGGAGAGGGGGCGGCGTGGGGTGGACGGCCTCTCGGTGATCCGCGCGCAGTGTTTGCTCTCGGGCGCGATGCGTTATCTTCTTGGGTGTTCTTCGTAGTCCGCTGCGGCCGGGCGGCGAGCGCCTCATGAGTTCTCGGGAGGGGAATGGAATGCGTCGAGTGTTCTTTGGGTTCACGAGTGTCGCTGTCGCGCTGTGTTCGTTCGGCTTCGGATCGCGCGCCGGGGCACAGACGTTCAAGGTCGGCTACGTGTTCATGGACGAGATTCGCCAGAAGGCGCAGCCCTACCAAGAGGCGCTGCAGAGCCTCCAGCAGGCAACCCAGCAACGTCAGCAGGAAGCGCAGGAGCGCCAGAACGAAATCCAGCGCCTTCAGGATCAGCTTCAGCGGCAGGCGAGCCTGCTCACCGAACAGGTGCGCACTCAGAAGCAGGGGCAGATTCAGCAGAAGCTGGCCGAGTACGAGCAGTGGGCCGGTCAGGCGCAGACGGAACTTCAGCGGCAGCAGTTAGAGATCATCCAACCCATCGACGAGCGGGCGCTCCAGCTCGTCCAGCGCCTTGCTGCCGAACGGAACTACGATCTCGTGCTCGATGGCTCGGCGGTGGCCTATCTCAGGAATCAAGAGGAGAACAACCTCACCAGCGCCGTGATCGAGGCGCTCAACCAGGGACAGGGGGTTGCGCCGTCACAGGGAACCACGGGCGGGCGCGCGGGAAGCAGGCCACAGCGATAGCCCGTCCTGCCAGCTTGGCGAGAAACGCGGGTTCCGTGCGACAGGGGTGCAGCACTCTGCGCCCCTGTCCGTTCTCGGAGCACGGTCCATGCGCCCGATGATGACAACCGCTCAGGGGAAGGCGATGCCGGAGCTTTCTGTCACGGAAATCGCGGCGCGGCTCGGAAGCACCTGGTCCGGCGACCCGGACGCGGTGATCTGCGGAGTCGCCTCGCTCGCGGAGGCAACGGAGCACGACCTGTCTCTCTATGCGGACCGCCGCTACCGGAATGCCGTGGCCGCGACCAGGGCGGCGGTCGTCCTGGCACGGTCCGAGAAATGCCCGCTTCCATCCCATCGCCTGCTTGTCGTGCGAGACCCCCGCGCCGCGCTCCGACAAGTGCTCACATGGCTGTACCCCCAACCTGAGTTGGTCCCCGGCGTTCAACGCAATGCCGAAATCCATCCCACCGCGAGAATCCATACCGGCGCTCGCGTCGATGCACTGGCTACCGTGGGCCCGGGGGCGACCATCGGTGCGCGGACGCACATCGCCTCCGGCGCTCGCGTCGGCGAAAACGCGAAGATCGGTGACGATACTCGCATTGGCGAGAACGCGGTGCTCGGCGATGGAGTCCGAATCGGGGACCGCGTGCGAATCGGTCCAGGGACCGTGGTCGGGAGCATGGGGTTCGGCTTTGTGCGTGTCGGAGATGCGCACTGGCGCGTCCCTCACGTCGGGACGGTGATCATCGAAGACGACGTGGAGATCGGTGCGAACTGCGCCATCGACCGGGCGACTTTCGGCGCGACGAGAATCCGGAGGGGCGCGAAGATCGACAACCTCGTCCAGATCGCACACAACGTCGTCATCGGTGAGAACGTGCTCATCGCCGCGCAGTGTGGCATCTCCGGCAGCGCGGTGGTGGGCGACGGTGTGATGATGGGCGGGCAGGCAGGGGTGTCGGACCACGTCGTCGTCGCGCCGGGGACGCGCATCGCCGCGAAGGCGGGAGTCATGAAGTCTATCGGCGCTCGCCGTGGTAGCAGGGGAGCAGACGATCGCAGTTCCGAAGGAACTGCTTACGAACGGAATGCCGAAGGCATGACGTTCGCAGGCCATCCAGCAAGGCCGCTCATCGAACAACGCCGAGCTGAGGCGGCACTTCGACGCCTCGACGACCAGAGACGGCGGGTGCGAGAGCTCGAGCGGAGGCTCGCCGTGCTCACGAGAGGCGATGCGGAGAGATGGACGCGACCGTAGCGACCGCCGTTGTCGTGGAAGGAGTCGGCCTGCACACCGGCGCACCCGTCCGGGTGACGCTGGTTCCCGAGGACAAGCCGGGCATCGTCTTCCGACGCGCCGATCTTCCCGGCACCCCGCCGATTGCAGCCCTTCCACCGTCCATCTCCCCGGCGACCCGCCACACGGTCATCCGGAACGACGCGGCATCGGTCGCCACCGTGGAGCACCTGCTCGCCGCCTGCTGGGGGCTGGACATCACGGCGCTCGATGTCGCGGTGGAGGGACCGGAGCTTCCCGTCGGAGACGGAAGCGCACTCATCTGGGTGGAGGCGCTCCAGAAGGCCGGGCGTGCGACATTCAGCAGGCCGCAGACTCCGCTTGTTCCGCGACCGGTTCGTCTGGAGGAGGGCGGCAGCTCAATTGCGCTTGCGCCTGCCGCTGCGTGGGAGGTACACTTTGCCGGGGTTTTCCCCGACGGTCGGCGCTACGAGGTGACCTGGACACCGGAGACGGACTTCGTCGCAGAGCTTGCCAAGGCGCGCACGTTCTGTCGGTTGAGCGAAGTGGCGGGGCTGCGTCGCATGAATCTCGCACGGGGCGGCAATCCGGGGAACTCTCTCGTGTGGATCGACGGGCCGGTGACCGAGGAGATGAGGCGCGAAATGAACTCGTGGTGGCCGGGCGTTTCGCTCGCGTGCGATGGTGCTGGGCTTCTCGAATCGCAGCGACTGCGCTCGCCGGACGAGTGCGCGCGACACAAGCTGCTCGATCTGCTCGGTGACCTCGCGCTGCTCCGCCCGGTTGTGCCCTGCCGGGTGGCGGCGATCCAGAGCGGGCACGCGCTCGCGCACCGGCTGGTGCGCCAGTGTGCGCTTGGACAACATGCTCGGGAGACGATGGCTGATCTGGAGGGAAGCTATGGCTGACGGCAGAGCGCTACCGACGGTGTTCGATGTGAAACAGATCATGGAGCGTATCCCGCATCGGTACCCGTTCCTGCTTGTCGACCGGATCGTGGAAATGAGCCAGGACGGGATCGTCGGCCTGAAGAACGTCACTCTGAACGAACCGTTCTTCCAAGGCCACTGGCCGGGCGAGCCGGTGATGCCGGGGGTACTACAATTGGAAGCGCTCGCGCAGGCCGGTGCGGTGCTCCTCTTCACGAAGCTCAAGGAGGCCGGTTCCGAAGGGCAAATGGACGTGTTCTTCCGAGGAATCGACGGCGCGAAGTTCCGTCGGATCGTCGTGCCGGGGGACCAGCTCATGCTTCACGTCACGGTCCTGAAGCAACGTCGAGAACTCTACGTGATGCGGGGCGAGGCGAAGGTGGACGGCGAGATCGCCTCCGAGGCGGAGATGACGGCGGTCGTTCGGCCTCGTCCGGGGTGAGTGCTTGACGACGGGCCAGTTCCTCTGCGGTGCGCTCGGTGCAGCCCCGTGCACCGTACTTCCCTCCGCCTTCAGTTGAACCATGACGAACGTGCATCCCACCGCCATCCTGCCTTCCGACGTGATCCTCGGCGATGAGGTCGAGGTGGGGCCATACGCCGTCGTTGAGCCGGGCGCGGTCATCGGGGCCGGGAGTCGGATCGGTCCCCACGTCACCATCGGTCCTCGCGTCGTGCTCGGACGCCGGGTGCAAGTCTTCCCCGGCGCAGCACTCGGCCTTCCTCCGCAGATCAGGCCGAGCGTGCCCGAACTCGGCGGCGTTCAGGTCGGCGACGATACGGTCATCCGGGAATACGTGACCGTCAACGCAGGCAGCAGACGCGCCGACGGCGAGATTGGCAGCACACGGGTCGGTGCTCGGTGCATGATCATGGCGTACGCCCATGTCGGGCACGACTGCATCGTCGAGGACGACGTGATTCTCGTCAACGGTGCGACGCTCGGGGGGTTCGTCCGGGTCGAGCACCATGCGACCGTGAGTGCGATGGTCCCGGTGCACCAGCACGTGCGGATCGGCGCGTACAGCTACGTCGGCGGCGGCTTCCGGGTGGTGCAGGATGTCCCGCCGTACGTCCTTGCCGCGGGCGAGCCGTTGAAGCCGTACGGGCTGAACGTGGTGGGGCTGCGAAGGAACGGGTTCACCACCGAGCAACTGCGAGGGCTGCGCGCGATCTACCACCATTTCTTCCGCTCGGGGCTTAACACCGCGCAGGCACTCGCCCGCATCGAGGACCTCGAACCCAGCTTCG
>Ga0315282_10015859_pt1 | contig 11069 bp, 9 predicted proteins | sample YL17G07_20_MG_FD_203693 | JGI IMG/M metagenome (GOLD analysis project Ga0315282, IMG submission 203693) | Sediment microbial communities from Yellowstone Lake, YNP, Wyoming, USA - YL17G07_20 | ecosystem: Environmental > Aquatic > Freshwater > Lake > Sediment | place: USA: Wyoming | collected...
TCCGCACCCGCTACAATGCTTGTTTTCGGCTGAGTTTTCTCTCTTGCAGGTCATACAGGTCTTGGAATCAGATGACAATGACGATCCGCGGGCCCATGACACCTTCCTTTGGCTTAAAGCCATTACCTTACTAGGACGATGATGCCTGTTTTCCGGCGTTTCAGCGTCTTGTGAAACGATTTTAAGAAAGATAACTTTCCCTTACGAACGAGAGGCGCAGGCAAATGGCTGTGAAGATCGGGATAAACGGTTTTGGCAGGATAGGGAGAGCTTTCGTTCGCGCGTTCAGAAACTCGAACATCAACGCGGAGATTGTGGCTGTCAATGATGTAGCTGACGCGAAGATACTCGCTCATCTCCTCAAGTACGACTCGATTTTCGGTAAGCTTGATGCTGAAATCAGCCTTCTTCCTGACGGCTTCTCTGTTGATGGGAGACGAATACAAGTTCTGTCTATGAGGGATCCCGCTGAGTTGCCTTGGTCCAAGCTGGGAGTTGATATTGCCCTCGAGTCCACCGGCTTGTTCACCGACCGGGATAGTGCGTCTAAACACCTCGAGGCTGGAGCTAAGAAGGTCCTGATCTCGGCACCCGCCTCAAATCCTGATGTCACCATTGTGGTCGGAGTCAACGATTCAAAGTACGATCCTAAGATACATAACGTAATCTCACTGGCGTCATGTACGACCAACTGTGTCACACCTCTGGTGAAAGTGCTCCACGAGAATTTCGGAATCCTACGCGGATTGATGAGCACGGCGCATGCCTATACGAACGACCAGAGGATCTTAGATCTTCCCCACAGAGATCTTCGACGGGCACGCGCCGCGGCCGTCTCCATAATCCCGACAACAACGGGAGCGACCAAAGCGACGACCGAGATATTCCCAGAACTGAGAGGCAAGATTAACGGACTTGCGTATCGTGTACCAGTGCCTGACGGTTCACTAGTCGATTTCGTGGCCGAGCTGAAGAAGGATGCCACATCTGAGACAATCAACGACGCCTTCAAGGCCGAGGCCAAGGGGCCGCTCGGACACATCTTGGAGTACTCAGAAGAGCCCCTCGTATCAGTAGACATAATCGGGAATCCGCACTCCTGTATCGTTGACGGCCTTTCCACAATGGTCCTCGATGGCAAGATGGCGAAAGTTCTCGCATGGTATGACAACGAGTGGGGCTATGCAAACCGCCTCGTCGACATGGTCGAAATAATGTCGAAGAGGGCACTTTAGCTCGGGACTAGGACGGATTCCTCTTCGCGGACGACCTTGCCGCGAGCCTCTCCAAGTACTTTCCGAGATTCTCGATCCCAACCATCTCGGATCGAGCGAGCGCTTTCAACTGCTTCCAGATCTCCACGTTCGCCTTCACGCGCATTTGCGAGAGATCTCTGCGCAGGCGCCATGCGAGTGCTCTACCTTCTTTGTCGAAGTCTGTCAGAATTATCACTTCGGAGTGCGTTGCGATTGAGTCTAGAAAATCAACGAGGCCAAGGCGACGAGACTTTACGCAAAAGATCGGCCCTATGATCCCCAGCTTGCGGAGTGCCTTGACGTCTTTTGGGCCTTCGACGATCAGCGGGACTTTTCGTCTCGAGTGCGTAGCAATGGCGTCGATGAGCTCCATAACAGCTTGAAGACATCGTTCTTCGGTACTCAATTTACATTTGAGTCCTACCGGGTGATTTCCATAGCCTTGACGCGGTCGAATAGCTCAGGGTCCTTCGCCAGTTCTCGTCTGACACCTTCGAGCCTGCCAGAAAGGGCTTTGGCGACCCCGTCTTTGAGATCCTGTGGATGAAGTTGGCCTGATTCGTATGCCTTCTTGATCTCTTCGTACTTGCTGAATTTGACGTTTCCACCGTATTTGGATGATCTCTGGATTTCGAGGCTACCCATCTGGGGTAGCAAGATCAGGCGAACGATCCCGAGGACAGGGTTGTTTTCAGTTTCCTTGGGCGGGCAATACGCGGATCTCATTTTCTTTTTGATTTCTTCCGGCTCTTCGTGAACCAGGATTGCAGTTCCGGGAATGCTTTTCGCCATCTTGCTTCCGATCTCAAGGTCAATCTTCCGGTCCGTGTCGAAGTTGCCTGTCGCGCCTTTCTCTGACTGAGACGCGGATCCGCCCAACAGGCCGGGCAGGAGGTACGTGTGGAGTGAGACGGGTATCTTCCTATGCAGCTTCTGGGCTGATTCACGGGCTATGACATGCGCTTTTCTCTGATCAATTCCTGCGCACGCAATGTCGAGGTCCATCTGGAATATATCTGCGGCTTGCATGCACGGGTAGAACATCGCGGCCGCCTCAATATCTTTGGCGTCGATCTCTCGACCCATGATTGGGAGCGCCCTGCGTATTCTCGTTGTGGAGTTTGACTTGGCTATCCGAATCACTTTCTCCCAGTAATTGATACTACTCGCAAGCTCCGAGGTCCGACGATATGTGACCCTGTCTGGAGGTACGCCCAGCCCGGTGAAGCAACGCTTGAAGTATTCGCCACATACGCGAATGTTCTCAAGATTGCCACCTAGTTTGTTGTTTATCCATGCGTGCCAATCTGCGAGCAAGATCGTGAAATCACAGCCAGCATCTATCATGTCTTTGATCTTTCCCCCGCAGACGAGTCCGGTCCCGATGTGCATTCCGCCGCTCGGCTCGAAACCCCAGTATGCCTTCGGCGAAGTCGTCGTTTTCAAAACCTGCTTCAGCTCGTCCTCGGTGATGACTTCCTCTGTACCTCGCAGAATCAGCTCAAGTTGCTGTTCCGTGTCCAAGATCTGGGCCTCGCGGGAGAAGTTGACATGTAAACCTCTTAAATGATGGCCAGGTTTCACCGCGGGCAAGAATTCAAGGCGTGCTTGGACTCCTGCCCTGTCGCCCACGACACTAACACGCGAACTTCATCGAGGGGCGTCGCCCCACTGGGTCGGCTCTCTCGGGGGTGGGCTGTTTCTGGTGCCTGCTGGACCTGTCTTCCTAACCGGATTAGATTAACAGTTCGTTGCAATGGCGTGCAACATCTTTGCGTTCAGTTCAAAGGCTGCAGCGGGATTCTGGATTCCCCAGTTTTCTAGGACTTGGGGATGAATCTCGCCCATGATTCCCACCTGTACGCCCGCGACCCGGATTGCAGCTGCGCGTCCTTCCACGAAGCTTCCGTGCTCCGCATTCGTCAGCTGTGCGTTTACACCAAGGTTTGAGAGCAAAGCGTCGAGAGAAGCTCTTGCTTCGGTGAACGAGGCCTCGGCATGACATGTGATGCCCGCCAGCTTTGTAACCTCATCTACCTTGGAACCATCCCGCGTAATGCAGTCTCCTGTCTCGAAGATCTTCTGCGGATATGCAACATGTACATTGGCAGATAGGATCTCCATTAGGCTTGGAATCAGCCAGTCTCTGAGACACGTTAGGGTTTGTACTCTTGGATTCTGGAGGTCAACGATGCTCTCTGGTGACAAGTTCATTCGTGTGAAGAGCTTATCTGGATTGGACAGGGTGAATGTGAGCACTTCCTGAAAGCCGAGTCCGAGCATTATCTCTCTCAATAGGTCGTTGAACTCTTGCTGCGGTGTCATGCCACCCACCGTTGGATGTGGAGGCCATCTTGGTTTGATCCTATTGAGGCCGTATGCGATGCCTATATCTTCTATAATGTCAACCGGATGCATGATGTCCAACCGAAAACATGGCACGACCACATCCAAGGTGGCTTTCGACGCCCTCGACGCACCGAATCTTGCTCTGCGTAGCGACTTCACCGTCTGAGCAACGGTCAGGTCAATTCCGAGCACGCTGCTAGCATAGTCCAGTCCAATTCTCATGCGATCTGTCTTCAGCACGGGCGTCACAGTCCTCTTCGCCTTACCGTACGGGTAGTGAACAGTGCTCGAGTAGATTCTGCCGCCGCGATCCGCCAGACTGATGGTTACCATCATGAGTGCGTTCAATACCACGTCGAGCGCTGTGCCGGTGACTTCGACAAGCACGTTGTGTGTCTGAGGCGTGATTCGACCTAGGTCGTTCGAGTTTATTATTGGAGGGAAGGAAAGCACGTTGTTCTTTGAGTCAAGCAAGATAGGCCATAGAGGATTCGTTTCCACGATGTGACCGTACTGAATTCCCTTTGGATGTTTGACTAGGATCTCCTTCAGGCTCATCCGTTCGTTCGTTCCAAGAGGAACGAAGCCCACCTCCTCCGGCCCCGCAGCGGCGTATCTGAGTGGAGGAGCTATCAGATCGAACTCATAGAGCCCAATCGATGATCTCTTCCTTCCTCGACCGTAGCTCTCATCGAGTTTGTCTTGGAGATGCATGAGGCCTCGGATTGCAGCATCCGACAGCTGAACATTCTTGACGACTGAGCATCCGATGAATGGTCTGATTCTCTCTAGGCGGGAGTCGACCTTGATTGTTACCCCAGAAGGGCCTGCTATTGTGTAGAGTTCGGGGCCGGTCGCGAGCCCGAGAAAACCGCGCAGTGCCCTCGCTATGCCTTCTGGTGACCAAAGGTCTGGTCGGTTGGTATCCTTGTTCTCGAGACTGAGTTCCTCGACGCCGTTCTCTTCAGAGAGCGTGCGCGTGGCCTCGCACTTGATCTGACGAAAGATCTCGTTGAGAGCGTCGATATCTGTTGGCAGTTTTGTGCCTAGCAGCTCTTCAAGGTCTTGCTGCTCTACCGCTATGGTGACCATTCTACACTAGCTCCTGTTTCCTCAGCCAGTTGAGGTCTTGGGAGAAGAGCGTACGCATGTCGTCGATGCCGGCTTTCATCATGAAGAGACGCTCGACGCCCAGTCCCCATGCTATCACGGGCACTTTGATACCAAGCGGGATAGTGAGTTCCGGTCGGAAGATGCCTGATCCTCCGAACTCGAACCAGCCAACTCCTTCCTTGTATGCTTGAAGCTCAACGCTCGGCTCTGTAAATGGGAAGTAATCTGGATTGAATTTGACCTTGTCCGCTCCGGCGATGTCTACTGCAAATCTCTCCAATACGCCGAGTAGGTCTCTGAGTGTTAGGTCTTCACCGACGACTATTCCTTCAACTTGGTTGAACTCTGTAAGATGTGTCCTGTCGACTTTGTCAGGTCGGAAACATCTAGCGATCGAGAAGTACTTGCCTGGGATCTGCAGGTCTCTACTGACGAGAGTTCTTGCGCTCTCAGCGGTTCCGTGGCTTCTCAGGACTAGCCGAGAAGCCTCCGCTTTGGAGTAAGGAGTTCTCCAGCCTGTTGACCCTGTCTTCCAGCCGTTCTCATGGGTCTTCTTTACGTTGTCAAGGTACTTGGCGAAGGGCGCGGGGTCGCCATACTCGGGCGACTTCACGAGGTATATGTCGTGGACTTCGCGAGCAGGATGGTCCTGGGGCATGTAGAGCGCGTCGCAATTGAAGAACATCGTCTCAACGATGGGTCCGGTCATCTCCCTAAAACCGAGCGCGATTAGCTTCCGCTTCAGTTCGTCTAAGAATCGTCTGTACGGTTGTTTCTTGCCTGGCCAACATGCGGCTACCTCAGCTTGAACATCGTACTTTCTAAGCCTAGTCTGACGCCAACTTCCTGTCGCCAACATTTCGGGAGTTAGGCTGCTGACTTCACGCTGAATCGCAATTCCTTCCTCAGCAAGTTTCATCCCCTCTGGAGTGATCGATAAGACCTTGTCCGCGCGCTCGTGCAAGATCAGGAGCCTTCTCTGCTTCAAGACTTGCAGCTCAACCATATCCGCAGGATCTAGCTTGGACACGTCAGTCTCTGCAGATTCCGACAGTGCGTGAAGCACATTCTCGTCGCACGATACCTCAGCCATCTTCTCTGCCATTATCATCGTCGCCCCATCGGACTTCTCAAGCCTAGCCCAACCCTTCTTCTTGAGCCACCCATAGACGATCGGAAGCATCTCCGTTGGCACGCCCGCGAGTCGGGCAGCCTCCGATGCCTCCATTCTTCCTCCATGATCAACTACTATTTTGAGGATCCTGCGCTCGGGCAATCCTCTCTCCGCATAGACTCGTCCTTCTGCGGTCAGAGAAGCGAGTGAAGCAGGTTCGTCCTTGATCGATGCATAGCCTCGGTCAGCGAGCGCAAGCGCTGCACGCATGACGGCGGCTTCCTCAAGCCCAGTCTCGGTCGCAACCTCCGCCCACCTAGACGGTTTTCCCAGCTTCGCGAGTGCTTGGAGGGTTCTAGCTTCATGATCCCTGAGTTCTATCACAGCCACCAGTCCCTCGTTCGAATCGCACTGAATTCGATCTTTGATGCTGACACTTGTTTGGATGAGACCTCGGCACCTGACATGACCTGCCATCAGAGCCCGATTCAATGGCCGGCAGGGAGCATGAAAACGCAGTCACCGTCATCGTTGCTCCCGCATCTCATCATGAATCTCCAGATACGTTCGTGTCGTAGGTACTTGCGACACGATATATTAGTTCTGCGCAGATTCACTCCGGCAAATTCAGGCCTTTCTTCTCTGCAAGGAATTCGTCTACATGATCCTTTGCTTTCTCCCGTTTCGCTTGATGCTCGCGGAGAAAAGGCTTCACGCGGGGCACAAGCATCTGTTTGCATTCTCCGCATAACAAGCGACCTGACATGCAGTCTCTGCGAAGCTGTTCGATTTCCTTGTCATCGTCCATGAAGAGGAAATACTCATAGTAATAGACCGGGCATATGTCGGGATTCGCTCCTAGCTTTCTCTGCTCCTCTACAGTGGCCCGACCTCCTGTGAACGCGTTCATTATTTTGCGCTCCGCAACTTCAGGTGCGTCCGTAGTGAAGATCGCTGTCTCGGGCATTGAGGCCGACATCTTCCCCCCCTTCCCGAGACCTGGCAGAAACTTGGAATGTATCTGGGCAGGCTTTGGAAATCCGAGTTTCGGCGCCACATCTCTCGTAATCCTCCAGTAGGGATCTTGGTCGATCGCTGCGGGTATCAGACAGGGCACGCTCTTACCGCTTACAGCAGATGGGAGAAACGCAGGTACCGACTGGACTGCGGGAAAGAATATGATACCGATATTGGAGCTGTCTTGAAAACCGAAGACCGCCTTGACGGTCGAGAAGGTCATGTGTTTTGCGACTTTGATAGCTATCTCGTAGAGGCGCTGTATGTTCTGGATATCTGAGATGATTACTGTCCTCTCTGGATCGAAACCTACTGCTATGATGTCGAGTATGTTCTCATATGTCCAGTGATGCGAATCGTCGAAGTCAGTCTCCTGACGAAACAGGAACTTCTCATCGTCAGTCATCTGGAAGAAGAGGTTTGCCTTGAAGACCTCTTGGAGATGTTTTGTGAATATCCACGGAACGATGTGTCCGATGTGGACGGGACCTGAGGGCCCCCTTCCTGTGTATAGTGCGAACTTGTGTCCTTTCTCGTATTCGTCTAAGATCCAGTTCAGATCCCTGTGAGAGAAGAAGATCCTTCTGCGGAGTTGAGTGTGTAGTGTTCCTGCGTGTTTCCGGATGCGCTCTAACAGTTCAATTGTCAGTGGCTCAACGCCGAACTCGCGGGTGAGCTTGTCGTAGTCGATCTTCCCCGAGACTTCCCAAGGGGTTACAATCATTTCCTCGTTACTGTTTGACAGCGATAGCCTCTCCAAAATTCACTCCGGTTCATGAATTGCTTGCGGGGTCTTGCTAGATCCCTCAACCCTAAATGTAAAGTCGACTGTGCATCCATATCCGGGGCCGCTCCCCGTGTCACCACATGTACAGGTATAGTTGCGAAGCCGCATTCTTGCGCTAAAGGAACTCTTTGGATTTCACGTCTTTCGGTACCCACGTCGTTTACCATGTGGTCCATGAAGTGAGCCGTGTGGTCGGCGACGCTTTCTTGCCGGTCTCTTCTTTGACAAGATTCACCGAAACAGTGTTACAACGTTGCTCCCACTTTAGACTTGCTCAATCGCCTCTGTTGTCGTTCTTCGCTTAGTCGACTTGTCGTTAGGGTTCGACCGCATAGCATGCATCGATAGAGGGTGTCGTTGGGGTGTCGGAAGTTCATGAGTGCCACGAGTCTTGGGTGATTGCACGTTCGAGCCGGGCTGGGACCTTATGGTTCCGGGCAGGAAATTGGCCCGTGCAATTGCTCCCGTCGCTCGTCGTGCGTAGCTGGGAGTCGACAAGGACTTGAGTTGATGCTAGGTTTCGTGTGAGCATTAGCAGTCTTCGTACATCTGTATGGGACCTTGCAGTTTCCCAATCCATTCTGACGCTTCAGATGGAGGAGACGCGCCTGTTCGGGTCAGGCTTGAACCGGACCCTAGGCGGCAATCGATCCTTCACCACAGACGCAACCGAACCGAAACCGTATAATGCAAGCGATAAGGGTCTCGTCATTTCGAGGGGGCTTAGGCAGCTGATTTCCAAGGACGAGCTTGACGCTTACAGAAGAGGAGGACAAATTATCACAGAGCTTCGGAAGACCGTGCCTGCGATGGTTCACGAGGGCGGGTCCGTCCGTGAGCTGTGCGAACGGGTCGAAGCAGAGATCATTGCCCTCGGAGGAAAGCCTGCCTTTCCCTGCAACGTCAGTATCAATGAGGTGGCCGCTCATTACACATCGCCTTGGGATGATGCAAGTGTGTTGCCAAAGGATTCCGTTGTGAAAGTCGATTTCGGGGTACATATTGATGGTTACATCAATGACTCTGCTGTCACCGTCTCGCTTAGCCCCATCTACCGCTCTATGATTGAAGTGGCGGAGGAGGCTCTTCGCGCAGGCATTTCGAGAATTGCGCACGGAGTCCGATTCTCTGATGTCGGAGAACAGATCGAAAGGACGATCGCACAATACGGTTGTAGGCCAATCCAAAACCTTACTGGCCACAAAGTCGAGCGCTACACCATACATGCTGGGCGATCCGTCCCGAACATTTCCGGACCCACACCGGGACGTTTCGAGGCAGGCGATGTCTATGCAATTGAACCCTTCGTCACCCTAAAAGACGCCGCCGGGAGAGTTGAGGACTCAGACCAGGTATTCATCTACAGGGCGGTCAGAGAAAAGGGAGCACGGTCTGAATCGGCCAAGAGGATCGTGGAGCACGTTCGAGGAACGTACAGAACTCTGCCTTTCGCCTCTAGATGGCTCTACGCGTCATTAGGGAAGAGTGTTGTGGAGAAGGGTTTCCTTGAAGCTGTCAGTGCAAAATGCATCTCCGGATACCCCGTTCTAGTCGAGGCAAGCGGCAGGGTAGTGACGCAAGCGGAGCATACCGTCGTTGTGAAGGAGAACGACTGTGAGGTCTTGGCCAGTTAAGAACGGTTTTTCTTGGCGGGTTCCTCAGCGTATATGGAGTCGACACGCATCGTTCCATTGCACTGCTGACATTGGCCTACTTCTTTGTATACGAAGTCACCTCCCGAAAAGGTGCGTACCACCTTGAATCCGCAGTTTGCACAGAGGACCACGGAAAGCACCTTGACCGCGAGGCTCCGCAGCATCAAGACTCTCCTTCGCATCTGCATGATCGAAGAGACCGCTAGCACAATTGCCACTGAACTGGCGGCCGCGTAGAAGTAGAAGCTCTCCATGTTGCCTTGCTGCTGGAAGTTGAAAGCAGAATACATCGCCCAAACAGCCCACGCGAGTATTATGATACTGAATATCACCATCAGGTAACCGTACCTGCCACTACGTTTTGCTTCCATCTCTCCCACCTACTGTGCGATCCCCGCTGTGTTACCGATCCCGGCAACGATCACCAAGTCGCCTTCCTTGGTTCTTTCCTGAATGAGGGCCTTGATTCTCTGAATGACCCCCTCCGCAGCTTCGGCAATCTCCTTCTTCATCGGCGTGATCGCTTCCTGGATGCTCTCCTTGATTATGATCGCGTAGACTGGAATCTTGTACTTCGTGGCTTCTTCTTCTATCTTGAATCGCTCCGTCCCGACTCCGCCAATGGCTGCTCCGATGCCCTCTGTTATCTCTCCTGTCTTCTCGCCTTCGAACTTCAGTGCAGCATCAACCATGATGACCATCGCGACCTTTCCGGCGTTTTCCTCGATCAAAGTTCGAATCGCGTCTCCAGGCTTGCCTACATTGCCTCCGGGCCCTTTCGCCTTCAAGGCTAGGACACGGCGCCCTTCGATCGCTGTTTCTGCAACCATCACGTCCTTGTCGACTTCACGCTTCTCGTGATCCCTCATGAGTCTCGACGCTACGAGTGCTCCCGCCCCGTCTCCGACTGGGTGTCCGACAGCAAACGCCTTCGCAGCACCAGCATATGCCTCTGCTTCCTGCATGATCAAAGGCAGAAGCATCTGAAGCTGGAGTATCACATAGAAACTCGAGGTCTTCTTGCCGAGAAGATAGAAGTGCCTAACCACTTTGTAGAGCAGGTTAAGTGCCCACGACGCCTCAACCAAGTTCTCGAGATTGTTCGCCTGCGCATCGGTCGCTTCTGGAGCGAGCTTCTTGACATCTGTCTTGAACTTTAGGTCACGCACATCCAAGAGGTGATCAAGTTTTCCAATTATCCCGGCTGGATCGAGAGCGACCGGATCGATGAAGAACTGTTCAAGAAGACCGGAGAGCGCAGGAGATGGATCATCCTTCGGCTTTCCAATCTCCTTTATCGTACGAAGTGCCAGAGCCTTTGCATCATTCCTAATGAATTCGAGTTTCCTCACCGCACCGTCCAGCTGGAGAATCGCAATCCGGCTCTGTATCTGCTGACCAAAGAAAAAGGAGGCGAAAATCATCCCGAAGATGACGAGGTTCATGAGATTTGAAAGGAGACTGTTCCCTCCTGTTGGGACGAGCTGAAGCGGCACGTCAAATATCAAATCGGTATCCTCAACTAGTCGGGCACTACGAACGGGCGCCGTTATAAACATTCATCGATGATTTCAGCAAGAAAGATGAAGATGGAGTTGGCAGCTGTCCAAGTTTCGCGTGGCCTTGCGGAACACACTACCGCCTGAATCGCCTGGGAGATTCACTTCCGTGTTCGAAATGGGAACGGGTCCTAGCTCCCAGCTATGGCCGCCAGCTCCGACAACGAGCTTCGCCGGGGCATAATTAAACGTTATCAGGAGGGGACTTTCTCGACGAGC
>Ga0315282_10015860_pt1 | contig 11069 bp, 9 predicted proteins | sample YL17G07_20_MG_FD_203693 | JGI IMG/M metagenome (GOLD analysis project Ga0315282, IMG submission 203693) | Sediment microbial communities from Yellowstone Lake, YNP, Wyoming, USA - YL17G07_20 | ecosystem: Environmental > Aquatic > Freshwater > Lake > Sediment | place: USA: Wyoming | collected...
CCTCGTCGAGGACTTCCAGTTCTCGCATAAGGGTGTACCTCCTTCCTAGAGTTTTGTCGCTCGCGGAAGAGTACACCCTTTTTTCTTCTTCAAAATTCAAATTTACACAAAAGAAGTTACACTACCAAATGGTTTTTGCGTTTGCCTTGGAGCAGGCTTTCCGGTATTCTAAAGGTTATGGAAGTAAATTTCACGCCCGAGCAGCAAGCGCAGCTTGCGCAGATCGCTACCAAAGCCGGAACCGTCCCCGAGCGGTTGGTGACGAATGTTGTTACCCGTTATCTCGACGAAGAAGCCCGCTTCCTTGCCGCCGTGGAAAAAGGAATAGCGGCAGCCGAGCGCGGGGAGTTTATCGAAGAAGAAGAAATGGACGCTCGTCTTGAAGCGATGTTCAAGCCCTGATGCGCATCCGGTGGACCCTCCCAGCCGCTGACGATCTACAGAACATCAAGAACTATCTGCAACAGAACTACCCGCACTTCGCAGAACCCACCGTGCGGACAATCTACCAGCGTATCCGCCTTCTCAAAAACTCACCTGACCGGGGCAGACCCGGCCACCGCAGCGGCACAAGAGAACTGGCGCTGACGCCGCTCCCTTACGTCGTGGTCTATGCAGCGAAAGCTGAAGCCGTCGAAATCCTGCACATCTATCACGGAGCGCAAGATTGGCGCTGACGAGAAATCCGGCCTAGCGCGGGGTGGAGTCGGGCAGGCCGCCATCCACGGGAATGGTTGCGCCGGTGGTGGGCGTCTGGCGCGTGGCGAAGAAGAGCACAGCTCGAGCCACGTGTTCCGCCGTGACGCGAGCCTTCAAGAGGTTGCGATTCCGGTAGTATTCCTCCAGGCCTTTCTCATCTAGTCCCCGCGCCCGCATGCGGTCAGGACCGACTTCCGCCCACAAGCCTGACCGGCGCGTGCCGTGCGAGAACACAGCATCCGGAGAGACCATGTTGACGCGCACGCCGATTTCGGCCATCTCCAGGCTGGCAATGCGGGCAAGCTGATGGGAAGCGGCTTTGGTGGCGCTGTAAGCTCCGAACTTGGCCCCGGGAGCAAAGACGTTCTTGGTGGAAACTGCAACGATGTCGCCGCCGGTACCCTGATACTTGAAGTGCCTGCCTGCCTCAGCCAGTGTCAGGAGCGTTCCTTCGGTGTTCACCCGCTCCAGCTTCTGGAATGCCTCCAGCTTCATCTCTGCCAAAGATGAGACCAGGGCGATCCCGGCGTTGACGATGACAAGATCCACGCCGCCCCAGGTCTTGATAATTGTCTCGAACCCTTGGGCGACGGAAGCTGCGTCCGTCACGTCCATCGCTACGCCCAGGACGCGATCTCCAAAGGTTCCTTTCAGGTCCGTGACCAAGTTCTCCAGGGGCTGCCCAGCCAAATCGGTCACCGCCACGTGGCAGCCGTTCTCGAGTAGCCCCTGGGCAATCGCCGATCCGATTGCCCCTGCCGCCCCAGTGATCACGGCAACTTCGCGCGCCAAGGGCAAGTCGCCTTGCTTTCCGAGCTTGGCGTGCTGGAGGGTGTGATACTCCATTTCAAAGAGATGGCTTTCGGAGAGGCCCTCGTACGTTCCCATCGCCGCGACCTGGGCTTTGACCGCCAGCGTGTGAGCCGTAATATCGCGGGCGATGCTGGCCGCCTGAACATCCTTGCCAGAACAGATTGCCCCCAACCCCGGCAGCAGCAGCACGCGGGGCAGCGGGTCAAAGGTTGCCAGGCCCTCGGGCAGGTGCGCCGAGTTCCTCGCGATGTAGGACTTGTAAGCAGCCGTGTACTCTTCGAGCGCTGTGGCGAGCTGCTGGCGCAGTCGCGCGGGGTCCTCGTAGGCCGGGTTATCGACCCAAAGAGGCAGGGCCTTGGTCCGAATCAGGTGGTCGGACGTGAGAGGAGGTGAGAGGGCAACTTGCTTGCCCCGGTCGGAATCGAGGAAGTTCAGAGTCTCGCGATCGGTCAACGACTGTAAGATGACGCGGCGGTAGGGCCGATCGGCGTCCCCGCTGGGTTCGGCGAGCAAGCCACGGACTAAGGGGGCGACGGTGACCAGCCTCTTTTCCGCCAGGGAAGGCGGCGTGGTTACCTGCACGACCAGCGGCCGGGTGGCACGCTGTGCCAAGTACACCTCTGCGCGGCTGACCAGTTTGATGGTAGCCTCGTAGGACTCGCGCGCGGTCGTTCCCCAGGTGACAAGCCCATGCCCCACCCAGACCATGGCCTTCGAGCCCGGCTGCGATTCGTAGGCAGCAGCCGCGGCCTTGGCCAGCTTGAAGCCCGGCTTCACGTAGTCCAGAATGATCACATCCTCGCCTAACGCCTCTTGCACCCGCTTCACGGCTTCGCCCTGATTCGTCAGGGCTAGGACGGCGTCCGCATGAGTGTGATCAATGAACTTGTGGGGCAGGAAAGCGTGCGCCAGGGTTTCAATCGAGGGCGTGGCAGCGTGAGGATCGAAAAGATGGGCGCGGAACTCATCTGCCATCGCGGGGTCGGAAAGATCCTCGAGCACGCGAAGTCTCTTGAGGAACTCGAGATCCACGGCCGAATGGCCTTCAGGCTCGATATCCGCCAGGTTATGGCCCGAGGCTTTTACGTAAAGGGCCGGCACCTGCTCGCCCAATACATTCGTTGCATAGCCTTTGACAGAGGTGTTGCCCCCGCCGTGAAGGACCAAGCTTTCCTCAGCGCCAAGAAGACGGCTCGAGTATGTCCGCAGAGCCAAATCCTCGCCCCATTCCGGAGCGTACCGAGCTACGAGCCGGCTGGCGCCTTCATCGGACCATTGGCTTTTCATTGTTGTTCTCAACTGAGTCCTGAATCGTTTCAGCTTGTCATCCTGAGGAGTCCCGCTCTTTGGGACGACGAAGGATCTCTGCAGTTCGCCGGGAACAGTCACGGGCTAGCCATTCAAACAAACTGCGGGGATTCTTCGGCCCCCAAAGAGCGGGGGCCTCAGAATGACAGGAGGCCGGCTTTTCACGCCTTAGCTCGTGCGGTGGACAATGTAAAGGCCGGAGGCTACTCGCATCCGACCTCTGACATCTTTGTCGTTCGCTCTAGCACCCCGTCAAGGTCAAGATGATCATCAACGTCCTACGACCGAAGGTCAATGACTGACGACTGACCACTGACTACTGACTTCTGACTCCTTTCTTCACCGCCTCGAGCATGAACCTGGCATTTGCCTCTGCCGCCTTGCCATCAAACACTGCACTGCCGGTCACGATCATGTCCACGCCCAGGGCGGCTACGTCAGCGATGTTGTCGCGTGTTATTCCCCCATCGACGCAAAGCAGTATCTTGCGGCCCGAGCCGGCGATCATGCCCTTCAGCTTCTCGACTCGTCCTCGGGTGGAGGCAATGAATTTCTGGCCACCCCAGCCCGGGTTGACGGCCAGAATCAATATCAACTCCAACTCATCAAGCAGAGGTTCGAGGACTTCGAGGGGCGTGCCCGGATTCAGCCCGACGCCGCGCACCAAGCCCCTTTCGGGATCATTGGCGTTCTTCATCGCGCGCATCTGCTGAAGAACCCGGTGAACGTGGGAGCAAGCCTCGGGATGAATCGTGATGACGTCTGCCCCTGCCGCAACATAGTCCGCCACTTTGTTCAGCGGCTCATCAATCATCAAGTGGATGTCCTTCAGCAGGGAAGTCTTGACGGCCTTGATCAGGGGCGGGCCCACAGTCATCATGGGGCAAAAGCAACCGTCCATGACGTCCACATGAGCCACCTTGACGCCGCAACGTTCAAGCAGAGCTAACTCCGAACCCAACGAGAGGAGGTCCGCCGTCAGGATGCCTATGCTCACGAGGGGAGACGACTCGCGTAGAAGATCAAAAGTGGTTGGAACTGTCATACCCTCTCCCGATGGTCGGCCCGCTCAAATGGGCTGACTGCTTCAACGAGCTTCAGTCTCAGGGCACCAGATGCGAATTAATAAATCCTTTTGTTTCAGTAAAATTCCCGCCTTCAGCTCGAACGTCCTTTGTTATCAACAACATTCCCGCTTAGCCCCCCCAGTTTTCCACATTGACCCTTTGTTTTCATAGACATTCCCGCTTCGTTCCTGCAATTCTTAAAGTTGCTACGCGTTGCTTTCCTTTGTGGCAACGACATCCTGTCCCAACCCGTCCGGCCCGAGAAGAGTCCTGCCCGCTCCATCCTTCTTCAAACGAGTCAGGCGATCCATAGCTGGAGATGCCCAACCCATATTCATGATGTTCAATTCAGACCTGCCGAATCCTGATTATTCCCCTCAGCCCACGTAGGATACTAGCCTATGTTCACTGGTTTGTCAAGAGACATAGAGTCCGCTGGGAAGCGCACAGCTTCGTTCTGCGCCAGCCAGTCAGGCAATGAACGGGGCCGCTTTTAGCTTGCAAATACCTCTTTCTTTTCGTGCTTCAAGGTTTCGTACAGATCGAAGGCCTGCTCAGGCTTCATCAGCTCGTGGACCACTTTTCCCACTGCTTGGATCATGGCGGTCGGAGCGTCGGCCTGGAAAATGTTGCGGCCCATGTCAACTCCCGCCGCGCCCTCGCTGACGGCGCGATAGGCCATGGTTAGCGCCTCGAGTTCGGGCAACTTCTTCCCGCCTGCCATTACGATGGGCACTGGGCAAGAAGCCGTCACGGTCTCGAAACCCTCCGCCACGTAGTACGTCTTGACGAACTGGACGCCCAATTCGGCGCAAATCCGGCAGGCCAGGCGGAAGTACTTGGCGTCCCGTACCATGGCCTTGCCCACCGCAGTTACGCCCAAGACAGGAATTCCGTAGCGCAAGCCGGCGTCCACCAAGCGGGTCATGTTGTTGACTGTTTGGGTTTCGAACTCGCCGCCAATATACACTTGCACTGCCAGCGCCGACACATTAAGCCGCGCGGCATCCTCTATATCCACTGCGAGCTGCTCATTCGAGAGCTCTTTGAGGACGCTGGGTCCACCGCTGGCCCTCAGCACCACGCCGGAAGTGAATGACGAGGGAACGATGGCCCGCAGAATGCCACGGGTCAGCATCAGAGCGTTGGTATAAGGCAGCAAGGGGAGGATGCTGACATCAACCCGCTCCAGACCCGTGGTGGGACCCTGGAAGTATCCGTGGTCGATGGCCAGCATGACGGTGCGCCCGCTCGAGGGGCTAAAAATGCGCGCCAGCCGGTTCTGCATTCCCCAGTCCAGCGCTCCCGACCCCTTCAGGAAGAACGCTTGGTTCTTAGCGGGGATATCCAGATAGAATTCTTTTGTCTCTTTTACACTATCAAGGTCAGCCATGATATCTTTCTCCTTTCGCTTGGTCGGTCCGTTGCCGCGCCTATGCCAGGTGAAAGACCTCTTCCAGGCGCAGGAAGCCCTCGTCCGGGCGGCGGCCTTCCAGACCGACGAAAAAGGGCGCCATGTCCCGCTGCCAACGCGTATTGACTTCACGCTTTGCCATACCCGCCAAGGCGGCCTGATAATCCGGCGTTTCAAAGTATCCCACCAGCAGGCCATCTTCCCGTAGAAAGAGCGAGTAATTATGCCAACCCGTCTCTCGCAAGGCTTGCAGCATATCAGGCCAGACCGCTTTGTGACGCTCCTTATATTCCGCCAGCCTCTCCGGTTTCACCCTCGCCAAAAAGCAAACACGCTCCATTAGGACCTCCGTGGTCAGTCAAGTTTTCTTCTCGAGCACAATTACCCAGTCCGCAAATGTGGGTGTAATGGGCGCCTGCCACGTGCCTGTGGCGTCCGGGGTTACTTCGACTGCCTCGTGCCGCTTCCCTGTCACAGGGTCGAAATAAAAGGCTCGGTAGGCGACACCCGGCTCGAGGCTCTTCACTCTGGGGGGATCCCACGCGGGGGGAATGAAGATCACTCGCACTTCGCCGGGGATGCCTGCCGCATAGGGCTGTTCGTAATTCTCTTTGCTCCAATGCGGGTCTACCCATTCGGGGTGTGGCTCGAACCGCCACCAGGGATATCGCACGAGCAGCCCCTTGCCGAGCCCAAGCTGACCCGACCCGGGAAGTTTTGCGGCCACGTCCCAGGGGGTGTTACCCCACGTGCACCCGTGCGGCGAGGGTCCGAAGGGTCGCGCGGCGGTGTTCACTTGCCAGATTCCATTAGCGCCGTAGGTGTGGCCCCCCGCCCCATTCAAAATGGAAGTCCAGAACATAAAGCGTTCGACCTCCTGCCGGCTGGCCTCCATGATTCCCTCGTAACAGACTTCACCCACCAGAACCGGCATGGGGGGACTCCTGAGCAACGACCCGGTGACTTGGTTCACCGTGTTGGGAATGCTCTTCCGGTCGCTGTGGCCTGTCTGGAGCATATCGATATCCAGGACGGCAGGGTCCTCGAGTTGGTTTCGGGCGTTGTCGGTGGGGTGGATGGTTATGGGGCGATGGTAGGGATCAATGTTGCGCACGTACCTTCCCACTTCGGTCCAGCCGTGCCGCTGCGTGGCCGCGTCCTCGGTCTTGGTTCTTGAAAGGTAGAATGGCATGGCGCCTTCTCCCGCTAAACACCAAATAACGGGATAAGCCCCCCAGCGGGCAATCAGGTTTCGCCAATGCTTTTTCATCCTTGGGATGCCCATGAGAGGCAGGAAATAGCCCCAGCACCCAACGATGCAAGGCACCAAGCCAAGCTCGATAAGATACTGGATGCGCAAATCCGCCATGTCGAAGTAGTGTGGATTGATGCGCGCATAATCCGGCTCCCAGGGAAACCCGGCCTCGTTCGCTCCTCGCGAGTCAAAGGGCGGCATGTCAGGGTACAGGCCCGCAATGATTTGGATGACGGTGAACCCTTTGGTCACCCGGTCGGCAGCCAGTTCCTGAAAGTCTTCCGGCCAACGCAGCCGGCTACATAGTCCCATCCACCAGGTGTCCCCGAGCCAGAAGAAGGGCGTCCCATCTTCGTGCTCGAAGTGCCGGCGGTCTGCCGCCACTCGCACCGGGCCGTGCTTACGCAGCGGATTATCCCCCGCATAGGCTGACACTTCCAATGTTCCCGTTTGCCCGTGCAAGTCCGCATTGGCGGGGTCGCTGGAGACCGTGCGATAGGTGTATCGGCCCGTGCTGGCGGGAGAGTATCGGATTCGCCAGATTTGCTCACCCGCCCAAAACGCCGGCACCCGTTGTTCGCGCCCCTGAGGGTCCGTGAACACCACATCCAGCTCGAGGTCATTGAAAGGGTCGGAGTAGGCTTTGCCTGAATTGTAGGCCCACTCTACTACGCACCGCTCGACGCCATATCGCACCACAGCATTGGACGCGGGACCGTTCGCAGTTCCCCGCCCGCCGGGCGCCTCGCCCTTCCCACTCGACGCCTGGGAAAGAGTTCCCGCCGCAAGAGTCACGCCGGCCTTCTCCATAAAAGATCGACGGCTAACCCTGCCCATGGCTACCTCGATAAGTCGGGATACCAACAAGGGACACTTAGTTAACCACACATTGAAGGGCCTTGCCAACTGCCAAGGGGACCATATTAGCAGTTGTGGACTACCTTGCGGAGCCTGTCGCAGCTTCGGACTTCGAGTGGGTGGTGGACACACACCTGCCAGCAAGCGTTCCTAGGGGCTGATTGGCGCAAGCGGGCGCCTGGGAATCAGGAATAACGAAAACCCTGAATGGACGGGCATTAATCCCGCCGGCTCAGGACAGGTGGTTGGTCGTCGTTGGTCTTGTTATCCCCGCCATTTTGCGTACCCGTTGTGTCGGTCGGCTTGCGCTTTATGAGAGTAGGACCCGGCTTCTGCCCTTTTCTCAAGACCGCGACCACGGTCTGCAATCGAGCCTTCACGTCCTTGAATTCCGAGGTCGTCACCAGGTACTCGTCCCGCTTGGGAAGTATCCCCTTGATCTCCTCGACTGACTTCACTATGCGATCGGGAGTGGGCGGGTGATCCATAAAGATGTTCGGCACGCTGCCGGGTTGGCGCCGTTCTTGCTGCATGATCTTCCCGAAAAAAGCCACGTAGGAGTTCGGATCGTAGCCGGCTTTGTACATGTATTGGATGCCAAGGTAATCAGCTTCGGCCTCGTCGGCGCGGTTGAACTTCAGGAAAGCAATCGGCACCCCATAATTCATAGCCTCAGAAACTCCCATGTAAACCGGATAAGACATGGGAGTGAACATCAGCGGCAGCATGGCGTAACTGAGGATGGTCTGCTTGGTCATCTGCGAAGCCCAGTGGCGCGCGGCCACATGGGCAATCTCGTGAGCCATTACACCCGCAATCTGGTCTTCCTCGTCGGCGGCGAGGACCAACCCCGAATTAACGTAGAGAAACCCGCCGGGAAGCGCAAAGGCGTTGATTTCCGGGTCGTCAATGACTTTGACGCTCAGAGGAACCTGAAGGTCTGAATTGCGGGCAACGTTCTGGGCCACACGGTTGACGTACTCGGTGACCACGGGGTCCTTCAGGAGTTTTGCCGTGCGCTCAACTTCTGTGGCGTATTGCTTTCCCATGGCCACTTCTTTTTGTTCGGAAATGACGCTGAAATGAGCAACTTTGCGGTTGCCAATCTCATTGACGTCTTCTTCTTTCTTGCTTCTGCCCGATACAAGTTCAGGTGCTGCCAGGAGGGTAGCAATTAGGAGCAGGCTCATCAAGCACCGACTTTTCACAGCCTACCTCCTTTGGAGCCGCCGCGCAGGGTAGTTGAAACCCTGCGCGCCTCTGCAAAAACCAATTTGAGCTATTGCCCATTTATTTGGAATCAATATAGGCGGGTTACGGTTGCCTGGGTAGTGGCGAGTGACAAGTGGCAAGTAAAAGGACCGGTTCGTTTGTGCTTGCTCGTCACTTGGTACTCTTCAGTGGTCACTGAAGTTTGGAGTGAGCTAAAATGGAAGAGGGTTCTGAGGGTGGGGTCACGGATCAGAGAAACAGAGCATTTCGGCAGGATGAATGAAGAACTTTTTTCGCGACCAGCAGACTGGATTCATGCTTGCGCAGGAGACCCGGCATCGCCTTCATGCTCCCTCATGCGGAGTAACCAGGGTTCAGAAAGATGAAAGTCCGAACCGCGTTTTTAGTTCTGCTACTCATAGTGCTCGTTTCAACCGCCTATTACCTTCTTGTCTACGTACCTAAACACAGCAAAGCCGGTGAGCCGGTGCTGGCGCTCAGGAACTATTTTCTCACCTACGCGCCGGTCCAGCCCATAGGTGAGGCGGCGTACGTGCTGCCGGATTCGCTGGGAGTTTGGAACACCCCTGCCGAAATTTGCACGCAGATTGCCACTCTCAAATCCGGAGACCGGTTGTACGCACTAGCTCGCTTCCGCCAGTGGACCCATGTGCGTCTGCTGGACGGGCGCGACGGCTGGGTGGATAAAGACGGGCTCATGGCGGCCGCCACTTATGCAGAAGATGAACGTCTTCTCAGCGAACTGTCAAACCTGCCGGCGCAGGCTACAGGACACGCCGCCGATCTGGCCAATGTTCATATGCAGCTTTCACGCAAAGCCGCCGTCGTGGCGCAAGTGAAGTCGAACCAGGAGTTGGCAGTTTTTGCCAGGCGTATAGTGGAACGCCCTCAGGAGAGCAGCACGCCGGATGTCCCTTCGATTCCCTCAAGCACTCCTGAAGCCTGGTATCTGATTCGGACGGCTGCGCGCGCGGGCTGGATTCTCGGTCGCCTGGTGCAACTCGACGTCCCCAATAGCATTTCAGCTTATGCCCAGGATGTGAACGTAGTCGCGTGGCTCGTGTTGAACAGGGTAGACGATAACGATCACCAGGTGCCGCAGTACCTGGTGGCAGACCGTTCCGGCACCGAGGTCTACGATTTTTCGCACATTCGGGTGCTCACTTGGTGGAAGAAGAAACAGGCGTATGCCATTGCCTATAGGGAAGGTGATCTCCAGGGGCACTTTCCGATTCTGGCAACGCACGAAGGGAGCGTACCCTACTTCCGCTTGCGGCTCGTGGATAGTAATGGCGCCAAATATCAAAAGGTCTATGCCTTATTTGACACGATCACACGCGTCATCGGAACGGTGGATGGATGGCAAAGCGACGCCATGCCAGAGCGGCCAGCGCCCAAAGGCCGGAAAGCGCGGAGGTGAACTTAGGGTTCATCGGCGGGTTTGCACCTGCCATCACAGCGATCGCCAAACAGTTCGGCATGGGGACTTGTGACTGAACTTGACAGCCTCATCGGCGTTCATAGCCAACCTCCACTGCAATCCACTGCTGTAAAGGGGAACCCCTCCTGTGCATCTACGTAGGGGTCTGTCACTATTGTCGCCCTATGACCATAGAGGCTTTCGTGCGGGTAAGGATTTCGGCCCGCGTGGGATTTTCAGCGGGAGGCGTGTTCAGGAAGATCAGCAAGTCTCCGACATCGCTTTCCTGTAGCGTGGGCCACGTGAGGTTGAGCTGGCGAGTCCACTTATTCATCTTCCGCCCGTGCCGCCACAATGCCCCGGCGAAGGTGACGGTAGTGAAATTCCTGCCGCGACCGCGAAGAACGGGGCCGGAGGGAGTGCCTTGGCCCTCGGGTCCATGGCAACTACTGCATCCCCGACGCGCGAAGAGGATCTCCCCAATGCGCGGTGAACCGCTGGGTTCGAAATAGCCCAGGCTGTTCAGAAAGGCGATCAGATCGGCCATTTCCTGGCCCGAGAAAGTCGGCCGTGCGATCCTTTGGGCTTGCATCTGGCGATACATCTGGGGTGAGTGGTCCCACATTAGCCCCGCGAATTGAACAAAGGTCATAGGGCGGTCGCGCCTGGGGGCAAGTTCTGGCCCGATGCGGCCTCCCTCACCCCTTACCGCATGACAGACGATGCAGGATTTACTGCGGAAGAGCAGCCAGCCGCGCTCCGGATCAGCGGGCAGCAGCTCGGCCTCGTGCCGAGGCCCAGCACAGACCCCTCGAATGTAGGCGAGCAGGTCGTTCATCTGGTTTTCCTGAAACTCAGGCCAGTCGATGCGGAGCTTGCGCAGTTCGTACTCCATGGCGGGCCCGTGATTCCACATCGCCTGTGTCCACGCAATCGGGGTGTCGTTCCCGACGGCTGAGAGATCGGGTCCTACCTTCCCGCCTTCCTGATGGATCGAATGAC
>Ga0315282_10015861_pt1 | contig 11069 bp, 7 predicted proteins | sample YL17G07_20_MG_FD_203693 | JGI IMG/M metagenome (GOLD analysis project Ga0315282, IMG submission 203693) | Sediment microbial communities from Yellowstone Lake, YNP, Wyoming, USA - YL17G07_20 | ecosystem: Environmental > Aquatic > Freshwater > Lake > Sediment | place: USA: Wyoming | collected...
CTATTGCATTGATGTTGGAACAATCCTTTCCACAATTTCCTATCTCCATCTTCTGGGTCGATTACCTGGCGACTGACCGTACTTGCCCACTGGACACGCTGCCACGTGTGTTCGGATTAATGCCAGCGCGTTTCAATCAGCAGCTTGATTACCTGCGAAGTCCGGCGCGAGCTGTGTCGTGAAAATCTAGAAACCAGGAAGGCTTATGGCAACGAAGGCATTTTGTATCCACGGTCATTTTTACCAACCCCCGCGTGAAGACCCGCTCACTGCCGAAATTCCCCTGGAACCAGGCGCAGCTCCCTACCGGAATTGGAACGAGCGCATCCACGATCAGTGCTATCGCCCGAATGCCGAGTTGGGCAATTTCGAGGAAATAAGTTTTAATATAGGCCCGACGCTTTTTCAATGGATGGAAGAATTCGATCCGTTAACAGTTTCTAGAATCGTTACCGAGGAGCGCCGAAACTTCGCCAAATACGGGGTGGGGAATGCCATGGCGCAGGCCTATAACCATACTATCTTGCCGCTTTCCGCCCGGCATGACAAGATCACCCAGGTCAGGTGGGGTATTGCCGATTTCGAGCATCGCTTTGGCCACAAACCCATCGGGCTTTGGCTGCCTGAAACTGCGGTGAACGAAGAAACCCTTGAGGTGCTGGTCGACTGCGGGATTCAGTTCACCATTCTGGCTCCCTGGCAGGCCGCGACTGACAACGTCGATTTTTCCCAACCTTATTGGGTGAGTCTGTCCGAAGGCAGGAAAATCGCCGTCTTTTTCTATGACCAGGCCTTGAGCACTCGCATAAGTTTCGATCCAGGTGCTACGACCAACGCCGATCGCTTTGTTTGGGAGACATTGATGCCTGAATTCCGCATGTCGACCCGCCAGCTCAATGTTCCTCAGATGATCTTGATAGCCTCAGATGACGAATTGTACGGCCATCACCAGCCCTTCCGGGATAAATTCCTGGCTTACCTGATGGATGGCGCAGTTACCAACCAGCCAATCGAAAAAACTTTCCCGGCTTTATGGCTGCAAGAAAATCCCCCCCATCAACATATCCTGATCCGCCCAAACACCTCCTGGAGCTGTCATCATGGGGTTACCCGGTGGGAAGGTGCATGTGGCTGCACCCCCAACAGCGCTTGGAAAGCTCCTTTGCGTAATGCCCTGAATTACCTGGCGAATCTGTTGGACCAGCAGTACCTGGATATCATCAGCCCGTACCTGGTGGATCCCTGGCAGCTCCGGCACGAATATATCCACGTCATACTCGGTGAAATAAAATTTGAAGAGTTGATCAGGTCAGTAATAGCTAAACGGCTGGACGAAACTGAAGTGCGCAAGATTCGCCTGCTGCTGGCTGCCCAATCCGAACGCCAACGCATGTTTACCTCTTGTGGCTGGTTCTTCGATGATTTTGACCGCATCGAACCCAGGAACAACGTGGCCTATGCGGCCCAGGCAGTTTGGCTGACCAGGATGGCTACTGGGGTGGATCTGACTCAACCAGCTATGAACCATTTGCACCAGGTAAAAAGCTGGCGATCCGGTTTGAATGCTGATGTGGTATTCGCTCACCAAATATTGCGGGCTCGCAACAGCCAATAAACCCTGGCTACACAGCAGTTTTCTCTTCCGCTGCTTCCAACAACCTGGTAATCTGATAGGCAGATGCTTTTTCAGCTTTCAGCAGGCCGCCGGCTATATCGAACACGCCCAAGATGGTTTCGACCACTTCAGAAGAGGAGATTCCGGGCCTGGCTGTTGCTACAAGTGTCGCTGTAATCACCATATACCAGACAAATTCTTCGAAAGATTCCTGATTGAACCACAGCACATCTTTATAACGGTTTACGCCGATGAAGCGCTGAATGTCACTATCAGCTAGCCAGTACACAAGAATCTGGTTGAGTGGCTTATTTCCCAACCTTTCAAACCAGTTTTGCTGGGCTGTAATCAGGCGCAAAGCCACGTCCAAACGCCACACTGCCGGCTCAGCCAACCCCATAGCCAGGTAAGCTTCGCTGAGGATCTTACTGAACTGCCATTCGTCCAACCAGCTCAGGCTTTGATCCTCAAAATTAACCGGGGTAATAACTTTTCCCAACGCATGGGTAAAACTCCATGCAAACAAGGGTAGCCAGCGGTTTTCATCGTCTCCCAGGCAGGATTTGAGGTAAAAGGCAGCCGCCGGGTAGGTGCGCGAGGCAGGCAGAGGGTAAAGGTCTTCCAGGACAGGCAGGTATAACAGAGTGGTCAGGATGGTCTTCATCTCAACTGCCAGGCTTTCTTTGTCGAATGCTTGCCCGCTGATGGCTTCTACCCCGAAGAGCAGCGGTCGCATTTTTTCCACTGCTTCACTCAATAGGTTCTCTGGTAGGACTTGTTTCTCTTTTCCGAGGTGAGAAGCCAGCAGGTAGCCGAAATAACCCGGGTTGGCGATTTGCTTGAAAGGCTGCTGGACAGGCTTGAGTAACAATTCCTTCAATGCTTCTTCGATACTGGGTACCCCACGCCCGCCGAGCATCTCGCTCACCTGGCGGTAGGAGCCCCAGGCGTCGTCCTTGGTTTCCCGGAAATTCATGAATACATGATATTTATAGGCTTCCAACTCAAAATACATACCTTTTTCGACTAGTTGCCGGCCCGGACGGATATATTCCAACCCGGAGATATGATCGCGGAAGATAATAAAAGTGTCGTTATTCTCCGGATGCAGGTTCAGTCCTTCGCCTAAGGTGCGTTGTACGATTACCTTATCTCCTGCGCTAGTCTTGACCGGAAATCCAATCGACGTGCGGACCCAGCCCTGGGCGTTGGCAAATTTGTTGTGGTAGATGACCAGGGCACGTTCGCTGCCCCATCCATTGGAATAAGCGAAGACATCTTCATTTACGTTACCATTGGGGGTGAAGAAATCGTACAGAAGGAATTGCTCGACCCCGGCGAACAGGGCGCGTTGATGCAGCAAGGGGAATATCTCCCGTTCGTGGCGTTGAACCAGGGACTCGTCAACCTGCTCGTTCCAGTAAGCATGGCGGAACTCCATGCCATATTTTTCGGAAAATCCCTCGATCTGTCCATGGCCGATCATCGGCAGTCCTGGCAGGGTGGCCATCATCACACAGATGCCAAAATATTTATCACCTTTACCAAATTGATCGACTGTTGTTCGCTCGTCTGGGTTGTTCATAAAGTTGACGAAGCGTTTGAGGATTTCGGGATCGAACTCGATCGTGTTCTTCATCACCTGGCGATATTTGCCGTTATCTTCATTGCGCAGCAGGTTCATAAAGGCGCTGTTATAGACGCGATGCATGCCCAGGGTGCGCACGAAATAACCTTCCATCAGCCAGAAGGCTTCAGCCAGAAGCAGGGTGTCTGGCGCTTCTACCGCCGCCCGGTCGACCACCTCGCGCCAGAACTCGACTGGCATCCGCGCGTCAAATTGGTCTCTAGTTAATCCCAGACCGGCGCGCGAGGGGATATCCCCGCCAGAACCTGGTTCGGGGAACCACAGCCGCTGGTAATGGCGTTTTGCCAGGGTCATGGCTGCATCGAACCTGATGATCGGGAATTTTCGGGCAACGTCCAGGATGGTTTGGATAACCGCCTCACGTACCTCGGGATTGAGATAATTAAGCTGGGCTGTGTCGTTCCACGGCATGCTCGTCCCATCATTACCGTGATAAATATATTGTGTGCTGCCATTACGGTGGTCATAGCGCTTGAAAATGACTGCTGCATCGGAACGGGTATAATAATGGTCTTCGATATGAAGGCTAACCCTTCCATCTGGTGAAAGATCTGGGCTGTTGAAGGTATAAGATGGAAACGGGCTTTCATTTAAAGAGATAAATCGTTCAGGATGGTCAATGACCCATTCTGAATCTATGCCCATGTGGTTGGGCACCATATCGCTAGCCAGGCGAATGCCGCGCCGCCAGGCGCGCTCGCGCAGGTCTCGATAAGCTTCTTCCCCTCCTAGGTCGTAGGCAATCTGGTAGGCCGCCAAAGAATAGGCAGACGAAATCGCTTCCTGGTTCCCCATAAACTGTTTAATTTTAGCGGAAGCCTTGCTGCGTTCCCACAGGCCGATCAGCCACAGGCCGGTAAATCCCCATCTGGCCAGAATATCCAACTCTTCATCCGGAATCTGGTCCAGGCGATGAATATCTCGCTGGTATTTACGTGAAAGCTGGTCCAACCAGACATAAGAGTTCTTGGCAATTAATACCAGGCGGGGCATCCAATCTTTATCGGGTGAAAAAGCTTCGATCTCAAGCAATCCGGCCAAACCATACATGGGCACAGGGATGGTTCCGGGGCCTAAGAACGGCGATTTTTCTTCTTCCTTGATTAAATCCAGGCCGGAAAGCAGGCGATAAAGGAAGCGGCCTAGAAGCTCCGCCCAGCGGGTGCGGATATATTCGAGCTGCCCGGTGAGGGAATGCGGTACGGCGATCGCTGGGCTGCGCAGCATATCCGCCAGGTTTTGATTATCCGGGCCAAAAAAAGGCTGCGTGTCGAAGTAGTCGTGCAGACTGGAGATGATCCGCAAATAATCCGTTTCAGCCTGTAAATGCGAATCGTCGAAAAATTCTACAAATGGCTCGAAAGCCGGATTTTTGTTCTCGATCCACAGCATCAGCATCTCTTCCAGGGCTGCTACCCGGTTGGGGATTCCTTCGTTCGTCCCTTGCAGGTATTCGAACGCAGAGATTTGCCGGTTGTACACCACCAAAGGTGGAAATTCGTTGGTAAATTGCAGCAGTGTTCTCTCCAGGTTGGATTTGCCAAGCCGGGTTTGAAGCCAATCCAGCGCTTTGACCATCGCCTCGGGGTTTTTCTGTTGGTGATACAGACTGATAACGTGGTGCATGATCTCATCGATCAGCCCCATGGCGTTGATTTGACCGGCCTTGACAGCTCGCTCAGGAAAATTAACCAGGTCTTTTTTCTGGTTTATCTTCTGCGCAAACAGCCGTGAGGCGTGGAAATTGGCAAAAATTACGTTACCGGTGTAATTAAATAACCCCTGATCAAATTGATAGCGATCCCGGCTCTGGCGAGACACATGAAATTCCATCATGGCATTCTCCAATTAACACAAATAGGCATGGATGATTATACACCCTGGAGAATTTCTGAAATGGCCAGCCAGTTACCGCCCAACCGGGCAAGCTCGAGGCCGGTCTGGATCAACCCATCTCTTTGTAGTATTTCTAGGGTATTGCATACATGCTGCATCTCCCAGCCAAATAAACGGGCGATATCCTGTTCCTGGGTGGCGCCAACCGAGCGTAAATATAGCTCGACCAGCTTCACACGCGCCTCCAATTCTGCGATGCCGCGGGCCTGGTGAATTAATTCTGGGATATGGCGATGAGTCAGATCGTAGATAAAGGCATAATGCCAGGAGCCGGCGTCGCTGATTCCGACCGGGAGCGCCTTGAATTCAAGTTGCAGGTTATCCAGGGCGCGGTTGAAGCGAGTATCGTTGGTGGGGCCTTTCATATGGGCAGCCCGGCGCAAGGCCAGCGTATCCAACGGTCCTTCGCGCAGCAGCGCTTCGAAGACAGTCCGCGCTTCGGCGGTCATCAGACCTTCTTCGTACTGGTCAAGGTAATCGGTTTCGGGCTCTCCATAATTGGGGGAGAGAGCGTAGAAATAAGGCAAAGTGGACATAGAGATAAAGGTATTGCGACGACGTAGGATACGGGCGTAATACCAGCGTTTCTTGCCCAACATGCGATCTTTCCAATCCCACGTGATGTGGCCTGGATCATCGTGTTCATCCGGCACCGGGCGATCCCCGGCGACGGCAGCCCACAGACTGGGCAACTCGACATTTTTTACCGGCCAGAAGAAGATAAAGCCACGCAAGTTGACAAACTCGATCGCTTCATCCACCGTATGCAGGCGCGTGCCCGGCAGGGTGAAATATGACTGGGCGCGATATTTCTTTACGTCTTCCAGGCTGATTGATGGCATGGCGTAAATATCAATCCGAACGCAGGATGTGGGTAATTATATTCGACCCGCTGCCGCCGATATTCTGCGTCATTCCGATCCGGGCGCCTTCCACCTGGGTGCCGCCGGCTTGCTGGCGGAGCTGTTGTATTACTTCGACGATCTGGTACATGCCTGTAGCGCCGACCGGATGACCGCGCGCTTTCAGGCCGCCTCGCGTGGCGATGGGGACGCGTCCGCGTGGGCTTATTTCACCATCCAGCGCCAACCGCAGCCCTTGCCCACGTTCGGCAAAGCCAGACGATTCTAGTGAAAGGACCGCCATGATGGTAAAAGCATCGTGCAGTTCGAACACGTCGATGTCTTTAGGCTCAACCCTGGCCTGCGCATAAGCCTGGCGGGCGGAATGTTCAGCAGCTTTCAGCCAGAGAGGTTCGCGCCGGCTGTGCACGGCGATGGTATCGGTCGCCGCTGCAGATCCGGCCACGCGGATGACAGTTTTTCCCTTGGCGTGGCGCAGGTGTTCGAGCGGAACGATCAGGGCAGCCGCTGCGCCGTCTCCTATGGGAGACGCGTCCAACAAGTTGATCGGTTCGGCAATCATCGGGGACCGGTGATAATCGTTGGTTGTGATTGGTTCTTGGAAGCGGGCGCAGGGATTATGTACGGCGTTAGCATGCGCGTTGATCGAGAAGGCCCCGAAATCGTCGTGCTGCCAGTGGTATTCGTGCAGGTAGCGCTGCATTACCAGCGCGTTGATTGCCACGAAGGACAAACCCTGGTCGGCTTCCCAATCGGCGTCAGAGGCAGTTGCCAGCTCTGCAGTAATTTCACTGGAGGGTGAATCGGTCATTTTTTCTATCCCAACTGCCATAGCCGTTTCCAGTTCGCCGGACGCAACCGCCATGACGGCTGCGCGGAATGCGAAAGATCCTGAGCCGCAAGCCGCCTCAATTTTCACCGCCTCAGCGTAACGCAGGCCAACCCAATCGGCGATATACGAACCCAGATGCTGCTGGTGATTGGCGGAACCGGACATCATATTGCCTACAAATAATCCTTCGACGCCCGGCAAACCGGCGTCTTGCAGGGCAGCCAGGATGGCTTCGCCCGCCAAAACACGCAAGCTTTTATCCCAATGTTCGTCTACTTTTGTTTGACCAATCCCCAAAACCGCCACTTCGCGCATTCCAGTTTGCCCTTTCCACACCATGATCTGAGGATTATTATAAGTCCTTCGTCTCTCAGGAGCTATCAGAGTTGTCCACGCTCATTTGATATTGCCATGCTGGATCCCAGATTTTGGTAAGTAAACGTACATACGCACACTCACTCCTAAAAATATGAGTTCTTTCATAGGGAGGCGTTATAATAATACCTTCTACCAATCTCCACAGGAGAATACATTGTTGAGGTTCCGTCACAATCCTTTTTTTCCATCCTTTTTCGCCCTCATTTTTCTGATCTCTGCCTGTACCGCAGGGCCTTTTACTACCCCTAAAATCGGCCAGGCTGCCAGCGAAACGCCTTCCGTTTCATCCACCCCGCTATCTCTGCCAACCTCGACGGCCCCCCCCATTCTTACTCCCAGTCCCCAACCTACTTCCACCGCTGAAAAACTAAATGACCTGACAATCTGGATATCCCCGGCGGTGCCAGCTGGCTTGCGGAGCAAGTTAAATTTACCGTCTATGATCAAGCAGGTCGACCAGGCGGAGACCGCCACCTTGAAGTTGGAACCTGTCAACGGGCAATCCGAAACAGCCCGCGTCGTTCCTATCCAATGGTTTTATGCGGTTGTAGCTCCCTTCCCCACCTTGCAGGATGATGTAAACCTGGCGGATATCCAGGATGCCTGGTTTGGAAAGCCGGTCAATATATTTGGCGGTAAGCCGCTGATGATGGAAGAGTCCACCCGGTTAGCGCTTGAAGCAGTTTGGGGCCCGCCGGATGACAGTTTAATCAAAGTTGTCGAAGGGCAAAGTTTGCTGCAGCACGCCTGGAATGATATGCCTGCCTGGGCTATCATCCCGTTCGATGAGCTGGAGCCGCGTTGGAAAGTTCTCCATTTGAACGGGATGGATCTGCTGGATAAGAAATTCGACCCGGCAGCTTACCCGCTGGTAGTGGGGTTCGACCTGGTTGGAGGCGCGCCGGCTTTGCGCGCCGTGGCTTCCAGCGGAATTGACCTGCAAAGCCTGGCTCCACAGACCAACCGGGATATGAACAAATTGACCGTACTGGTCATGACCGGCACGACTGCGCTTGTCAGGAACACTGCGCTCAAAGTGGAGGAGAACGGTGTCCTTTATCCAGCCCGGGATATCGGCGATTGGCTGCGGGATGCCGACTTGACCCACATCAGTAACGAGGTTTCTTTCGACCAAACCTGTCCGCCTGCAGCGCCTTTACGCGAAGAAATGCGTTTCTGCAGCAGTCCGAGCTACTTCGATCTCTTGAAAAACATCAATGCTAATGTGATCGAGTTGACCGGCAATCACCTGGTGGATTGGGGCATCGATCCGCTGCTTTTTACATTGGATCTTTACCGTCAGAACAATCTTCCTTATTATGGCGGTGGGGAAAACCTGGAGGATGCGCGCAAACCCTTGTTTATCGAAAACCACGGTAACCGTCTGGTCTTTCTGGGCTGTAATACGACCGGGCCTGAAAATGATTGGGCCACACCCAACCAACCAGGGGCAAACCCCTGCGACCTGGATGCTCTCGAGGCTCAAATAAAAAATTTGCGCGGTCAGGGTTTCCTTCCGATAGTGACCTTTCAGCATTTCGAATACGGGACTTTCGATGGGTATAAGCCCCAATCCGGCCAGCGGGTGGATTTCCTACGTATGTCCGCCGCCGGGGCAGTCATCGTCAGTGGCAGCCAGGCGCATTATCCCCTGGCAAAGACCTTCGTCGGTCAAAACTTTGTTGATTATGGCCTGGGTAACCTGTTCTTCGACCAGATGGAAGATTTTACCCGACCCGAATTTATCGACCGGCACGTATTCTACGAAGGGCGTTACATTTCGACCGAGCTGCTGACAGCCATCCTGGAAGACTACGCCAGGCCGCGCCCGATGACTGCGGCTGAGCGCGCCAAAATATTAACTGACATATTTGCAGCAAGTGATTGGAACCAGTAATAAGGGAGGTCGGAATGAAATTTTACGATATCACTTTGACAATCAGGCCGTCCATGCCGGTCTGGCCTGGAGATCCAAAAGTAATCCTGGATCGGATCTCGAAGATCGAAGAAGGAGCCAATGCCAACGTCTCCAAAATATCGATGAGCGTGCACACCGGTACGCATATGGACGCCCCCTTTCATTTCTTGAAAGAAGGGAAAAGTGTCGATACGCTCCCCTTGGAAATTCTGATTGGCCCTGCCCAGGTAGTCCAGATTCCGGACGGTGTGGAAACAATTACCGCTGGCGTGCTGGAAAAGGCCGCTATTGGGGAGGGTGTAGAGAGGCTGCTGATCAAGACGCGCAATTCGGCTTATTGGACAAATCCTGACCATGCCTTTCAAACTGGTTTTTTGGCAGTAGAGGCGGATGGGGCAGCCTACCTGGTGAAGCGCGGCGTCAAACTGGTGGGAATCGATTATTTGTCGATAGCTCCCTATAAAAAAAGCCGCCCGACCCATGAAACACTGCTGGGGGCAGACATGGTCATCCTGGAAGGAGTAGATTTATCGGCAGTGCCTGCTGGGTTTTACCATTTAATCTGCCTGCCACTGAAATTGGGCGGTTCTGACGGTTCGCCGGCCCGGGCAGTCCTGATCGAAGAATAAAGCTCAAGGCGCTGGATTATTTTGGGACAATCAAAGTATAACCGCCATCTACGAGGATGACCTGGCCGCGGATCATCGCTGCCGCGGGGGAGCATAGGAAAGCTACCACTCCCGCTACATCCTCCGGCTGAACCAACCGCCCGGCAGGAGTGTTAGCCGTTGTACGCGCTATGGCGGTCTGGTCGCTGAGGGCAGCAAAGTGTTGCAGAGCATCGGTTAATACGATACCGGGCGAAACGGCATTGACGACGATATTTTTAGGGGATAACTCGACTGCCAGATAGCGGGTCAGCGCTTCCAGGGCGGCCTTACTGGCCCCAACGGCAATGTAATCCGGCATAACTCGCGTAGAGCCGGGACTCGAAATGGCGACAATTGCGCCTCCCTGGCGCGCCTCCATCAAGGGCGCCGCGTGTTGGACGGCAAAAAGAAAAGCGCGCGCGTTTACGTTGAGGGTCCAGTCCCAGCCGGTCAATTTTTGCTCCATGCCGGGACGGTTAAAACCTGATGCCGCATTGCTGATGAAAATATCCAGGCCGCCAAATTGCTCGACCGTTTTGGTAAACAGATCATCGATATCTTCAGGTTTCGACAGGTTGGCCTTGACCACAATCGCCTTCCGCCCCATGCTGCGGATTTGGGCCGCGGCCTCTTCGGCAGGCGCCTGGTTACGCACATAGTTGATTACTACGTCTGCGCCGCCTCGGGCCAGGTGTAGAGCAATCGCTCGTCCGATGCCGCGTCCGGAACCGGTCACCAGGGCAATTTTATTGGAAAAGGGCAGATCAGTATCGGTCATGGCGTCTCGTCTGGATTTTCTGGGAGGATATAATCTACCGGTTTGAATAATGTGGTATCGAAAGAAGCTATCCTGGCTGGGCCCAGCCGGACAATAGCATCTTCTACTGCCTGGAAGTCACGGCGCAGCCCGGCCAGGTTTATTCCCTGGCAAATGTCCGGAAATGGATCCAGCCAGCGCCGGCAGCGTTTGAACATCTTTCGAGCCCCAATGTAGTTGCCGCGCTGGATATGGTAATAGCCTACGGCAACCTGTAATATTCCGCGGTACAGCTCGCGGATCGGCCCTTTTTCTGCTCGCCAGACGTTTTCCAGGACCTCGTGGCATTCAAAGAATTCCCTGGAGTTGTACAGTTCGAGCCCTTCGATGACGTCGGGATCAAGACCTGCCTGGCATGCACAGGTAATTTCATCCACCGCAGGTAAAAAATGTAGGTCATCAGTCATAAAAGGGTGGTTCAACCTAAAAGTGATTATACCAGTGTATAATTT
>Ga0315282_10015862_pt1 | contig 11068 bp, 10 predicted proteins | sample YL17G07_20_MG_FD_203693 | JGI IMG/M metagenome (GOLD analysis project Ga0315282, IMG submission 203693) | Sediment microbial communities from Yellowstone Lake, YNP, Wyoming, USA - YL17G07_20 | ecosystem: Environmental > Aquatic > Freshwater > Lake > Sediment | place: USA: Wyoming | collected...
CGGTCTTCGCTCGATCCGCAGCCAGACAGGCCAGTGCTCCCTCCAGCAGGGCCCTGCGTGAGCTGCAGTCCCGGACATATGCCGGGCGGATCTTTGAGGAACGGGAAACCACTTCTTGAAGAAGCGCAGTCTTGCCCGCGCCCTCAATCCCAAACACCAACGTGTGGATTCCTTGCTAGAGGTTCAGGCTGAGCTTCTCGATTTCTTCTTCCCGGCCGAAAAGCATTTTCGCCCAACCGATCAGGCCCGCCGCTGTTCCGGCTCCGCGCCGGCGCTCACGGCTGGCGGGGACTCGCCTTCAACATTCTGGCTGCGCAATAGCGCAATATCCGCCTTCAGGCCGTCATGGTCGCTTATGGAAGTCTCAGGGGCGCTGCGATACCGCAACGGGTCCGTCTGAAGACGAAAACTTTCTTCGAGAGCATGGATGGTTGCCTGGAACCAATGTTTGAGTCTGGGGCGCACCTCTTGCAGTATCTGCCGCATCTGGGCCCCGAGCTTGTCTTCCAGTTCCTTCCGAAAATGCCGCGCGCGCGATCCCAGACTGATGCGCGCCAGGGGCCCCGGAGGAGAAATCGCGATGCCGTCCAGAAGCGAAACAACAGGCGAGGGGAGCGCCGAAGGCCTCGGCAACTCCTGAGCGGCAATGTCGGAAGCCTCGTCGCCCTCCTTCAACTCGCTAATTCCGGCGCTGATGCGGTCAGCGAGTTCCTGGTACTCGTGCAGAAAGGGATTGCAGTGTGACGCGACGGTTCCGACTACCGTCTCAGCAACAAGGTTCGATGAGAGATCCGCCGTCTGCTCCGTGCCGGTGAAGCCTCGCGCCAGGGCTGAAGCTGCCTGTTCCAGGATCTCTTCTTCCCAACCTGGAATGCGGTCGAGTTCGTTTTCCCAGCGCTTCTTGAATGCTGCCAGGCTTTCATCAAGCGGCCGCAAAACGCGTTCTGTGTCCTGCGCGTGGGCCTTCCCCGCGGTGGAACGGCTTGCTTTCATCTCCAAAGTTGCCAGCAACGATTCGCGCAACGACAGCGCCTTGCGGTTTACCGAATCGAACAGGGCTTCGCGCGACCTGCGGAGCAGCGGAGAGATCGAGCGCTCGAACCAGGCATCCACTTCCGGCACCCAGGACACGACGGAACTGATGGGAATGACTTCCGGGGCTGAGCCGAGATGCTCCGCGACAGCATTACGGGTATATGAGAGCACTTTCTCCACATCCGCCGGAGAGAGGAGGTCGCATTTGCTGATCATGACGACTGATGGAATGCCGGCGGCGTGAAGCGATCGGAGGAGGTCCAGGTCTTCGCGGCCCAAGGAAGAGTGGCCATCTACAAGCACCAGGCCAAGGTCCGAGTCCGGCAAGTAGGCATAGGAGAGTCTCGTCCCGCTGGTCGCAAGCGAGGCAATGCCCGGCGTGTCGACAAAGGCGATTCCTTCCTGCAACCGCCTCGAGGCAACGGACGCCTCGAGACCGACCACGCGCTTGGCATTGGCCGGGTTTCCCTGCTCAGTAGCAAATTCCGCTATCCGCTCCACAGGGAGTTCTTCGACATGATCCGGGAAGGTCACATGCAGTCGCGGTTCAGAGCCGGAAACGATGTGGATCGGGACGGCGGTAATGGGCGTCGTGCCCACGGGCAACAGCTCAATCTCCAGCAGCCGGTTGATGAGTGAAGACTTCCCGGAGCTGACTCGGCCGAAAACTGCAATCTCATACCGGTGAGATTCGACTTTTCGGATGATCGCATCCAGGGCAGGCAGAAACTCGACCAACCCATGCCTTGCGATGATCTGCGCCATACGCTCCAACAGCGCGGCAAGTGCCGGTTCTGTTTCTACACGAGCCAGCCGGCTGGCTTGCGCCTCTTGTGATTCGGACAAGAAAGCGAGCAACTGGCTCACCAGTCTGCGAATCTCCTGGAGGGTCCAGGACAAATCGCTCGCGGCGGCGGGATCCATTTCACCGTACCCGCGCATCCGATCGGGATGGATGTCTTCGAGCGCGATGTCGAGTGAGATCAGGCCGGTTCGGAGCTTCCAACTGCGCAGGGTCGTGGGTGGAGGAACTTCTATCTCACATCTTTCCAGCAGCCGCGACATTTGCTCGCGGATTTTGTCGGCATAACTCTCGACCCAATGAGATTCCGACGGCGAGAGATCCTGGACATACCCTGAAAATACAGGGCGCCTGCCAGGCGCCGGAGTATGCAAGCATTCCTCCAGCAACTTGTCTGTGTACTGAAGCGATGTCAGGATTCTCCGTTTGTGATTGTCGTTCAGTCCGGTCATTGGAGGACTCTCAGTGCCAAAGAAGAGATGCATGGCGAGAAAGCCGGCCCAATCAGAGAGGGATTTGCTGCAGACGCCACGAAAGCTGCCGGCACGGCTTATCTCCTATGTTTCCGGCCCGGCAGTGACAAAAACTCCTACCGGGCAGTTGTTCCAGCAGGAGTCATCAATCTCAGCGTATCGTGGAGATGGTTGACGGCGAACTCCATCGCCTTGTCCGTGATTCTAACGTCCCCCTGCTGAGGAGTCAATGCGCATTGCGGCTCTGTGCGCTCGAGTTACTCGCCCGTGAAACTGCACATGCTCGATCTGCGCGCCGCAATGAGCTGGGCCGGGGTCCATAAAGCCAACCAACTTGCGCCTGCAACCTGGCATTGGTATTATGAATCCGCTATTGGCGATGGAGTTCGCCGCAACCGGCCGGCCGGGCCTGATAACTCCTACCTCGAAGGCAGATCCAGGTAGGGGCCAGTAATCTGAATTCGAAGAGACTCGCCTGGGATGCTTCAGGCGGGCTTTTTGTTTTGGCCGTAACTCGACATTTCTCGGCTACGGAGAATCGATGATTGGCACAAGCGCCACAGTCCAATCGCAGCAATTCCTCTCGGCCGCAATCGGCCGCGTACAGGCGATCCGGAACCAGTATCGGATGGCGGCGATCGAGCCACACCTGGAAGCGTGCGGCGCCCTGCTTGAGGAGAGGGGCCTGATCGATGTCGGCATCTTCGGCCGCTTCAAAGCGGGCAAGAGTTCGCTTCTCAACCTTCTTGCGGAGAGGAATGTGCTGCCGGTAGGCGTGACCCCGATAACCGGCGTTATCACGCGGTTACGCTACGGCCCGTATGAACAGGCGATGGTCCGGTACATGGACAGCCGGACGGAAAGAGTTCCTGTCCCGGCGGTTCCGTCCTATGTTTCTGAAACCGAGAATCGCCAGAACAAAAAAGGAGTTGCCGCGGTTACCGTGGAGTTGCCGGCGTTGGAGCCTTATCAGGGCCTCCAATTCGTCGACACTCCGGGTCTGGACAGCGTCTTTCAACACAATACGGACGCTGCTCTCGGTTGGCTGCCCAAGGTGGGGCTGGCACTGGTCGCGATCAGCGTCGATCCGCCGCTATCCATGCAGGACGTCGCGCTCATTCGAACTTTGCGCAGCTACACTCCGAAGATTGCGATCGTTCTGACCAAGGCGGATCTTCTGTCGGAAGCAGAAAGGAACGAAGTCACCGCCTTCATTGGCGAGGAACTGCGTAAGGAATTCAGCGTCGAGTTCCGTATATGCCCGTTTTCCATACGTCCGGCCTATGCGGAATTGAAGTCAAACTTCGACCGGGAATTGCTTCTTCCTTTGCTGGCGAACCGCGACAGCGAGCGCGCGGACATTGCTCGCTTCAAATTCGATGCTCTGCTCAAGCGCGCGAAAGAGTATCTCGCCCTGGCGCTCGCGGCGGCGGAACGGGCCGATGCGGATCGTTCCCGCCTGAAGAACCTGATCCTGAATGAGAAGACGAGCTACGAATCAATCCGCACGGAGTTGCAAGCGCTGGCGCGCGAGTGCGCCAGCCAGACCCGTCCGTGGATCATGAAACGCATGGAGGAACTCTGCGCCGACATCGAAAGGCGCCTGACGCGGGAGCTGAAATTCAGGCTGTCCGGGTTGAAGGCAAATCTCTGGAAACTCAGCCGCGCCTACGAGCAATGGCTGGACGAAGCACTCGCGCGCGAGATGAAAGAGATCTCGCTCCGGGAGGGCCCATTGTTCTGCGTCCCCCTCGAGAAGGCCCAGGAGACGCTGGCGCGCGCCGTTCAAGGATTTCGGAACCGGCTGGCCGCCAACATTTTTCAAGCCTTGGGAACGCGCCTTACCGCCGAGTCTTTCGACATTAAGTTGAGGAAACCGGCTGCCCCAGACATCCGCATCAGCAACCTGTTCATGTTCAACACCGACCTGCTCTGGTTCATCATTCCCATGAGCGTGTTCCGGCCCTGGGCGGACAGGCATTTCCTGAAGCGCATTCCGGATGAGGTCGCGAAAAACCTGTCGCGCGTGGCGTCACAGTGGACGGAGAGAATCAACGCCGCGATTCAGACAATTCAGAGAGAAGCCGAGAAGAGCATCCGCGAGCAGATCTCGACGGTTGAATCACTGCTTTCCAGAACGCAATCCGAAGTCGAAGAAATCAGATCCGCAATCGCAGAAATCGAGGCAATGGGTTCAAATCAGCTCTTATCAGAATCCTCCACCCCCATATAGGAGAAAACATGAATCCCAAAATCCTGTCGGTTCGAGCATTGGAAATCCTGGACTCTCGCGGCAATCCTACCCTGAGAGTCTTTGTGAGCCTGAGTAACGGAGTGGTCACCGGCGCTTCCGTCCCTTCGGGGGCGTCCACGGGCGAAAACGAAGCCTGCGAACTGCGCGACGGCGATCAGAGCCGGTACGGCGGCAAGGGCGTCTTGAAAGCCGTCGCCAATGTCACCCAGACGATTGCTCCCGAACTCATAGGGATGGACCCTGTCCGGCAGGCCCAGATCGATCACAAGATGATTGAGCTCGATGGCACTCCCAATAAGAGCCGGCTCGGCGCCAATGCCATCCTTGGCGTCTCCATGGCGGTCGCCAGGGCGGCGGCTGCGGCCTGTGGTCTTCCGCTTTACTCCTACCTGGGAGGTCCAGGTGCTGTGCGCATTCCCGTTCCGATGATGAACATCCTGAACGGCGGCAAACATGCCGACAATAGCGTCGATTTTCAGGAATTCATGGTAATGCCCATCGGCGCGCCAAGCTTCGCGGAGGCGCTGCGCTACTGCGCCGAAGTCTTCCAGTCCTTAAAAAAAATCCTCAAGGGCCGCGGCGATGTCACCGCGGTCGGGGATGAGGGAGGGTTCGCTCCCAACCTGAAAAGCAATGAAGAGGCTTGCGAACTTATTGTCAAAGCCATTATCAGTGCCGGCTATAAGCCTGGCGGAGATATTGCCATCGCGCTGGACCCGGCGGCCAGCTCGTTTTTCGAAGACGGCTCGTACAACCTCTCGAAGTCGCGCCAGGGGAAAAAGACGAGCGCGGAGATGACAGCTCTTTATCGATCCTGGATCGACAAGTATCCCATCATCTCGATCGAGGACGGCCTTGCGGAAAACGACTGGGATGGATTCCGCGAGCACACGGCTGCGCTGGGGTCGAGAATCCAAATCGTCGGCGACGACATCTATGTCACTAACACCCGCTTCATTGAGCGAGGAATCGCCGAGAAATCCACTAACGCGGCGCTCATAAAGCTGAACCAGATCGGCACAGTCACCGAAACCATTGAGGCAATCCAGTTGTGTCGCAAGGCAGGGTGGGGATTCGTCATCTCCCACCGTTCCGGCGAAACCGAGGACACTTTCATGTCTGACTTCGCCGTAGCCATGGGGGGAGGCCAGATCAAGAGCGGCTCCGCCTGCCGCAGCGAGCGGATTGCCAAGTACAACCGGCTCGTGGAAATTGAGGCCGAGCTTGGGGAGTCAGCCGTTTTTGACAATCCGATCGCTGCGCTCAAAAGATGAGATCCTATTCGGCGAGCAAGAAGCGCGCAGGTCTTATATACGTGGCGGCAAGTGAATGGATTGGGTAGAACGCCCCTGGACGGTGAGGTCGCCCGACCAACTGGATCCTGATTGGCGTGCGGCTCTGCATCGCTGCGAGGCTGGGCCGCAACCCTGGGCGCCTCGCATCTTCGTTCCTCCGTGGAAGCGTGACAAGAGGAACAGGTCGAAGGAAAGTGCCTGGCTCATCGCTGATGGGAAAGACGGGCTCAGTGTCCTGGAGAAGCCCCATGACAGGGAGTTCGTGTTCCATCAAATCCCTTACAGGGACGCAATACTGGTCGAGGAGGGAACGGCGCTGCTTCTGGGGTGGATTGGCTGGTGGTGGACGCGCGGACGCAGCCTGGGCAAGATTCGCATCAAGTTTCATTCATCACTAGAGCCGGCCTTTCACCGCTACGCGGCGCAAACGCTTAGAACATGGGGGCTTCACGATCGGCGCACGGAGCCCGGCGACAAGCCGCAGGTTGGACAGGGGGAACCAGGTCATGACCTTTACCGGCAGCTGCTTGACTATCATGTCGGGCCGAAGGAAGCCATCGAGTCGCTCGTTTACCAGCCACGCGTTCTTTCGCGCAGGGGAATGGTACGGAAACGACAACATACCGTTGCGACCCGACACATGGCCGTGCGCACGCCACTGCGCTGGATCCTGATGAGCGATAGCGACGGCGTCCATGACCTCGAGTATGGGACCGGCATAGTCTCACTAGCGCGTTCTCGATGGAGCGTTAGGGCTGTCGATAGGGACATACTGATATGGTCCCCCATCGACGGTGGAAACGATGACGAAATCAAGATGTCCTTCCCTGGGCGCGCTCTGCAATTCATCGGAGATAGGAACCGATCTCTCCCCGTTACGCCCTGGCTGTGAAACAGTGAGACCATGCCCAGCAACGACCTGGCTGGAAGTCTTATGCGTTGATTCCGGCCGATTCACCCATCGTGATGAGCCGCTCAACCTCGTAAACAGCCTTATAGGACCGGCGGACTGACACAATATTGCAGGGTTGCTATGGACATAAGGTGGGATCGTGACCCTGAAACCGCAGAGCAAGAGATGCTCGCGGATTATCTCGCTCAATCCGCAGATTTGCTCGCGACGGTCTTCACGCTGATTTCCAAACATCATCTTCTCACAATATCTCTCACGCCCAATCCGCTGGAGGGCCGCTTTTTCACGTTTGAAATAAGATACGACCACCTTAGCGCAGCTTGCCATCTGGTTGTCTGGCGAGGCATGCGCACAGGAGATGCCGTTCCACTCCTGTACGGAACTCTGGATAAGGCGGAAGGTGTGTAGATTTTTCAGCCTCACGCCGAGATCGACGCGTGCCGAATTCGTCGGACGGGGAACCAATTGAAAGACCCGGCGAAGTCCAGAAATGAAATTGCCGGGACGGGAAATGGATGCTGAAGGATCCATTGGGACGATCTCGGACTGCACGATAAGGGCAAATAAGCTCGGCAGGTGACGATTGCAAATTCAATATGGTAGCCAGACCAGCCAGGGAAAAGTCAGGACCTCCAATGAAGACTCTTACGTGGTGAACGCGAAAACCGGCCTGTCGCTGGTGGCGGACGGCATGGGCGGACATGCGGCCGGCGAGGTCGCCAGCCAACTGGCTGCCTCCACTGTCAACGATTGGGTGAGAGAACATGCCACTCCCGACGTGAAAGCAGCGGAAATGCTTCGGCTTGCTGCGCTGGAAGCAAACACCCGGATATTTAAAGCCCAGCGCCACGACCAGGCTTTGGCAGGCATGGGGAGCACACTGACGGCTTTGCTCTTCCAGGGAGAACAGTATTGCATTGCGCACGTGGGCGACTCGCGCGCTTATCTCCTGCGCAAAGGCGTTCTCGAGCAGCTGACTGCGGACCATTCGCTCGTCTGGCATCTATACGAGAACGGCGTGCTCAGCAAATCGGATCTGGCCAGACACCCGCAAAAGAATCTGATCACACGCTCGATTGGATCACATCCCGAGGTCGACGTCGATCTCAGGGAAGGAGCCGGATATGCCGGCGACGTCTACCTCCTCTGCTGCGACGGGCTAACGGATGAGGTACCGGAGGATGATATTCGCGAGGTGCTTTCCGATGCGCGACGGACTCCACAGGAGATGGCAGATTATCTTGTCGACGCTGCCAATCAGGCGGGCGGGCGGGACAACATCACCGTTGTCGTCATCAGGCTGGAACCGGATGATGAGCAGACCTGAGATCAAGAAAAGCAAGTTGGCATATTCCAAGTTCAGCCGGCTGAGGAGCAATGAACGCGGCAGCTCAGGGTGCTCGAACTGCTCGCTCGTGATAGTGCGCCTCTTGACTGGGCTTGCTCTCATGTGACGGGTTGGGGCCTGCAATAACGAGCTTGTGTCTTCAAACTGACATTGATATCATCCACTCGCTGTTGGCGATGGAGTTCACCACAACCGGCCTTCACGGCCTGATAACTCCTACCTCAAAGGAACGTCCAGGTAGGGGCCAGTAATCCAAATTAAGTGAGACCCACCTGAAACGAATCGGGTGCATTTTTTTGTTTTGGGCGCAATACGCCATTTCTCTGCCATGGAAATCAGATGATCGACAAAGTCGCTGCAGCAATTCCTATCGACCGCACCTTACTGCGTCCCGATGATCCGAAGGCAGCGTCGGATGGCTGCAATCGCTCCACACCTGGAAGCATGCGGCACCATGCTGGAGAGACAAGAGCTAACCAACCTCGGGTTCTTGGGTCGCTTCAAAGCTGGAAGCGATCGCTTCAGCGCGGAGAGGACCGTCCTGTCGATAGGCATAATCTCGGTGACCGCCGTCATTACGCGGCTCCGCTACGGCCCGCAAGAACAGGCAACAGTTCGATATTCGCAATCGAAAAGGAGGTCGTATGGAGTTCGCGAAAGTGACTGCAATCATACGCAATGAGCTCGTCGAGAAGGTCGAAGTGGCCCTGGAGAAGGCGGGTGTCAGCGGGTTCACAGTTACTAAGGTAAGTGGCGTGGGCGAGTGGGAAAAGAAATTCTCGTTTTACAATGGGCCTTCCCCGCACTGCATGATAGAAATCTTCACCGCAGGCGATGGCGCGGAACAGATCGCCGGGGTGATCATGGACGCGGCGCACACCGGCGCCGTCGGCGACGGGCTTGTCGCAGTTTTGCCTGTGGGCAAGATCTTTCGGATTCGAACCAAAACCCTCGCAGAATATGGCGAAGTTTAGTCCGGTTGCGCTAAGGGTATAGCGAATCTTCAAGTGGCTGAGGCGGCCAACGATGAATATGCGCCGCACCCGAATGGGATCGTAAAGGGGGACCGCACTAGCCCTCATCGCGAGCCTGTTGGAGATGAGCCGTGGATACCCGCAGTAAGCCCACGCTGAGAGTATCTGTAACACTGGAAGATGGATTGGTCACGGCAGCCGCCATTCCTTCAAGGCGCCTGCGCTGCCCTGGGTACCTCGCGTCTCCTCAGACCTTGATTTGATCATTTGGGAGCAGGACGCGCACAGGGGATTTTCAATGCTTTCCGGCATGTTGGCAACCGGGAAGGGTCTGAGTTTTTCAGTCACATCGCAATCGACTTTGAGCCGCAAAAGGCTCCTCAGGGTCTGAGGCGCTTTTTGCGGGCCCGATAGCTGCGGGCCAGTTCCATGAAAATCCCGACATCGCGGTCGAGATCGGTTTGGGTGCCATCGAAGAAGAAGTTTCGGATCGGGATATCGTCGTGGTCGGAGCTCACCTGCGGGTAAATCGCTTGGGTAACGATGCCGTTCATGCAGGAAAACGGCGAGACATCGACTACGCCGCCGCATCCCTGGTGGTAGTGAAACACGGCTTTGCCGACGCTGAGGGTCATTTCTCCAAGCGCACCTTCATGCGGCCGGTAGGGTTCGGAGTACTGGAAGATACGCTGGATGGACGGCTCTTCATAGCCCCTGAAATCTTCCTCGAACACCTTAATAAGCCGATGCTCGTCTTTGTGCTGGATGTGGTTCTTGATGTAGGCCGCCAGCATGGCCCTTGATTCGAGGGTGCGCTCGTCGGAATCCGGGCGAACTTCAGCTTCGGTGCCGATGCTGCGGAATGCTGCTGCGAACGCGACGGCGCCACCGTGACTCATCTGCGGCACATACAACTTTCTGCCGTTTAACAATTGCCTTTTCCCGTTGCCATTCACGATTCCGTCGGCCATCCGTCTCAATGTCCCTCTGCAAAAAACCAAATCGTTAGCGTCCGAACGGAGCCCGGCGGTTTTTCAAATGGCTCAGGCGGCCATCGATGAAATAGCGGCTCACGCGGATGGGATCGTCAAGGAGAACTGTGCCCGCGCGCATCGCCTTGAGTGTGTCTGCGATCAAGCCTGGATTGCCTCTGCAGAGCCGCTGGACTTCGTCCCCAATGGAACGCACGAGCGAGCCTTTGCATCCGAGGAGAGCCAGTTCCGTTTCAATCCAGGACCGGGCGGCGGAATCCGGAAGGGCCCCGACTTCCAAACGATCGAATTTCCAGTAATATAGGCTGTAGGTTCCTGGCATCGCCCTCACCGCACAGATCAACGTGAAGTGTTCCTCCAGGATTTCGAGAAGGCGCTGCATTCTGTGCCTGAGCGGCGCTAAGTGATCAAGCAACAGGCAAACACTCTGTTGCTGGCTCAATTTGACTACGTCGTTCCTTAAGTCCTTTATGAGGGATTCTCTCAGGGCAGTTGGAGAAATCTGGCGGGCCGACGACGCCCTTTTCAGCGTCCCCTCGAGCAAGTTCCTCCGTGAACCGCAGTCGCGCGCATATATCGTTGCGATACTCGACGGGCGCGACGCCAGCTCTTGCAGCAGCGCGCTTTTTCCGGTCCCCTCAATGCCAAATACAAGAGTGTGGATTCCCTGTTCCCGATTCCGGACCAGCTTGTTTATTTCTCTATCTCTGCCGAAAAGCATCCGGCACTCCTTCAGGGCAGACACCTATCTTGCGCGCGCTCAGCGGACATTTGGAGTGCCGCGCTTTTCCGCCGCTTTTCGTCCCTTGACGACGTCGGGAAAAGCGGCGTTTCAGCGCCGTTGTGGTCCATTGACCTAAACGTTGCATAAAAAGCAGTGCATCGAAATGCACACGGATCAAGCCGCCTTTTCCAGACCTTCCAGGAATCGAAGCAATTCCCCTTTGACGGCCTCATTGGCGCCCATAGTGAGAGTAAGACG
>Ga0315282_10015863_pt1 | contig 11068 bp, 13 predicted proteins | sample YL17G07_20_MG_FD_203693 | JGI IMG/M metagenome (GOLD analysis project Ga0315282, IMG submission 203693) | Sediment microbial communities from Yellowstone Lake, YNP, Wyoming, USA - YL17G07_20 | ecosystem: Environmental > Aquatic > Freshwater > Lake > Sediment | place: USA: Wyoming | collected...
TCTGCAGGGACAGATGAGCGAGATCGGAAGAGCGCGAAGGGGTCATCGGGTCGTTGAGTTCGATCCCGTCCATCAAGACCAGGGTGTGTTCAGAATTTGCGCCCCTGAGGAAAATGTTGGCGGCTGCGCCCTTGCCCCCGTTTTGGATCACCATCAAGCCGGGAACTTCTTGCAGGACTTCGAGCAAGGTCGACCTGTTCATTTTCAGGATCTGCGCCTTTGTGATCACGGTGATCGAGCTGGCGACCTCCTTGGCCGGGGTCTCCAGCCTGGTCGCGGTGACTACGATTTCGTGCTGCAATGGAGGAGGGGTTTCCTTGTCGTTCTTTCCGTCCGCGATGAGCAAAACCGGGAGGAGAAAAAACAATAAAGGCAAGAGAGTGAGTTTTCTTGTCATGGCCATGACCTCCAATCAAGGCCCCCGCTCAGGCATTCTGACCTCTGGGAAGGACGGTGTCTGTTCGCCATTTGCGGGCGAAAAGAACAAAAAAAAACCACCCTCTCTTCCTCCCGAAGATGGGCTTTGAGGTTTGACGAAGGTTTCCTGACTCTCGGATCATCCTCCTCCCAGGCCTTCCTCTCCTTGGGAGAGAGTGGCAAATTCTGGGATTCGTCCCCGATTACAGTAGCGGGGGCTGTGTCCGGCTCTCACGGACTTCCCGTTCTGTCAAACCCTACTTCTAAATTGTCAAAGAGAGATCAATTTCTATCAATATAAACCGGTTAAGTTGGCTTTGTCAAACCAAAAAAGTGAACAGTGAGCTGTGAGCACTGAGCAGTGAATTGAAAAGCCCCATGCGACTCATCGGAGTGCGACCATTGGTAACGGCGATAATTTCTCTGGAGCTGCCCTGCGAGGGGGCTCTAGGATAAGAGCCTCCCGCGACGAACCGCTTGAGGATAGGCTGCCCTATCCCTTTGGAGAAGGATGGGGCAGCCTACTAAAGGGAATGGATTAATAGATAAGCGGAATCTATTTTTAAACTCCCGCGTAAAAGGAGGGTTTGATTCACTTTCATCTTGGCCATCTCACTTATATACGCAACAAGGCAAAAAAGAGTTGCAGATGAGCATAAAAATATCCTTAAAAAATCGTGGAGATGATTGGCGACAGTTGGTGTTATGCCGTTCGAAGGCGCAAAAAGACTACTTCAAACGATTCTTATTTCTGATTCCCCTTCTGACTATCAACATTAATTATACCATAATTCCCGGTCCAATGCAAGAGATTTTTTGCAGTATTACAAATTCGCCCAAAATGTGACATCAGACGCAGGTTTTCAGGCTTATTGCACGCCTCTTGAGCATGTTTTCCCCCCCAATGGACGGAAAAAGGCGCACTTTTTGCCCTTTTTTAGCTCAAGAGACACGTTTTCCGCAGCTTAGGCTTCATCCGGCGCCTCATGCGACTGGCTTGTGCGTCTCGTGCCTTCGTCATTTTGGGCCGGCGAAGCGGAAATATTGAGTGCTCTCGGTTTTATTGAACTGGCAATCCGGCCTGCTGAAAGAACTCCGCCGCCGGGATAACCTTGACCTTCTCGGCTCTCACGTCCGGTTGAAAGGTTTGGTAGACCAAGTCTTCTTCCAGGATCTCCTTGGGCATCCTCGGGTTGGCGTAAGAAATAGGGGAAGGCGTGTTTGCGACGAGAGCATCCTTAAGGGCCGAAGTGTCCTGGGTGATGATGGCGAGGTAGACATTGTTGAAATTCAGGTACTTCTTAATGGCCCGGTTAACGTCGTCGACGGTCAATTGAGGAAGTCTCGTCTGGACTTCGGCCAGAAAATCCTTATATCCGAAATAATGGGAACCTGTTCGACAAGTTTTTTCAGCTCCAGGAGGCTCTGGCGGATGACAAAGTGTTCGCGCTAGGCCTCATCCATGATCACCAGGACGTCTTCCGGGACCCTTTGGATGAACGCATCCGCCTCCTGCCGGTCGAGATAGGTCAGGGTGATCAGAGGAAGGAGTTCGACGGAGCCGTTGCCGGCGACGATGTTCTCGAGCTCCACTCCGTATCTTTCCGCCAGTTTCTTCCTCAGGTAGAAGCAGGTGTCGTCCGGATAAAGAAAGGATCCCTTGAGAGCGCTACGCATGGCGCGCACGGCCAGGGGAGAAGTCCCCAGGGGATTTTCGTTGGAGGCGAGCTTGTGGACGATCCGGCCCTTGAAGTCGCCGACTCGTCTCGTGCCCTCAACAGATGTTGAGGCCTTGTCCAGGCTAATATAGTTATCATATAGTTATCATGTCCGAATGAAAATGGAAAGCGAGATTAATAATTGACGTAGGTCAGCCAAGGCTCATATCTCTTGACTTTCCCGGTCACGATCTCCTTATACAATTTGCTGAGTTGAAGAGTCACCGCTCCGGCTCGGCCGGAACCGATCGTATGGTCCGTTTTTGACGATCCGGAATAGGAGCCATCGGTGATCCTGATGATCGAAGCGATCTCGACGGCGGTCCCGGAGAAGAAGGCCTCGTCCGCGGCGAAGAATTCCTCCTTGGTTACAGGTCCGACGACGGCTTTCAGACCGAGGTCTGCAGCGATCTCCAGGATTGTTGCCCTGGTGATACCCTCGAGGATCGATTGTTTTTTATCGTTAGTTTTTAGCAGATTGTTTTTCACGATGAAAACGTTCTCCCCGGCGCCCTCGGCGATGTTCCCCTCGAGGTTCAAGAAGATCCCTTCATCAAAGCCGAGCGCCTGAGCCTCCAGGGCGCAGATGGTCGACTGCACGTACAGGCCGCCGAGTTTGGCCGTCGTGTCCAACTGGCTGTGATGAATTCTCCTCCAGGGCAGAATGTACGCGGAGACCCCGTTTTCCGTTTTGGCTCCCAGATAGAGGTCCCACTCCCACATGCCGATGGCCATTTCCACGGGGCAGTATTTTGGTGTGAGTCCCAAATTTCCATAGGAATAATAGAGAATGGGGCGGATGTAGGCGGACTCGAGCTTGTTTGCCTTCATCGTCACTTTGATGGCCTCGATGATCTCCTGTTTGGAGTAGGGGACTTTCATCTTGGCCACGGACGCGGAATGAAGGAAGCGGTCGATGTGCTCGGAGAGGCGGAAAATCGCGGTTCCTTGGGGTGTTTGGTAGGCTCGAATGCCCTCAAAGACTGAGCCGCCGTAATGAAGGGCAAAGGTCATCGGATGAAGATCGGCTTCAGACCAATCATAGAGCTTTCCCCGATGCCAGTACTTTTTGGCATTGGCGAAGTGGGCTGTATCATACATTTATGACTCCTTGAAGAATGATGTGAGGATGAAAGAGGTTATCTGTAAAGAAGGCGACCCCCTGGATGGTGCTTTTTAAAGCCTTCCAATTGCATAACCTTTTCGTTTCCAAAATTCGTCGATCTTCAGATCTCGGTTTTTGGGAAGCCGTTAGGGAATACTATTAACACATTTGATGAAAAATGGGAAGAGCAGGGCATGCCTAAGATCCCTCGGATTCATAATAAACGGCTCCTTTGTAGCGCCTGGCTTTGATCTTCCTCTTCCTCAGGAGTGAGCTCAGGCATTTTTTGATCAGGCCGGGAGATTTCCCGAGAAAGAGCCTGAGATCGCGCCGGGTCATCGGCCTTCGGCGCAGGGCCGAAACGATCACCTCGGCCAGCCCTTCCCCGGCCGGAGCCTGTTCTTTCCCTTCGAAGTCGGCGATGATCTCAGTGCCAGGGCCCAGGAACTCCTGGATCTTTCGGAGTTCTGACCGGGAAACAGGTCTGGCGCGTTTCTCAGCCGGCGGCCGCACGACCGTGTTCAAGTGGACCTTGGCCGGCTTCAGGGCGGCGATGAGATCCTTGAGCTTTTTCAGGTGGGAGGGGCGATCATTGATTCCCTTGACGAGCATCACCTCGAGCCAGATCTTCCCCGGGAATTCTTGGCGGAATCTCTTCAACCCGGCCACGATCTTATCGACTTTCAGGGACGCGTGGGGCCGGTGGACCTTTAGGAACACGGCCTGAGTGGCCGCGTCCAGAGTGGGCACGACGATATCCGCCTGGAGCAAGGCCTCCCTCACCTCGCGGTGCGACAGGAGCGAGCTGTTGGTCAGGACGACGACGGGGACCGAAGTCATCTTCTTTATGCCGGCGATGACAGCCCTGATCGCAGTGCTGAGCGTCGGCTCCCCCGACCCGGAGAAGGTAATGCAGTCGATCTTCTTTCGCGAGGCCAAAACTCTCTTGATCTGGCCGAGGATTTCTTGCGCCGAAATAAATTCCCTGCGACGGACCGTTTTCCGGATCGTCCGGCCGAGCTGGCAATAGATGCAATCGAACGAGCAAGTCTTAAAGGGAAGGAGGTCGACCCCGAGGGAGTATCCGAGCCGCCTCGAGGGCACGGGGCCGTAGATGTTCATTTCTCCCGCCAGGTCTGGATGAAATTCCGGAGCGACCGGTCGTAGGTCTTTTCGACAGCGTCGGGGAACAGGCAGGCGGGGAGCTCCTTGTGGCTCCAGTGGTAAGCCAGGCACTCACAACAGATTCCTTTCCGGCTGCATGGTTCCCAGCTGCAGTTGCATTTTTGAGAATTTCTTTGACTGTTGCATTCTCTCATCGTAGTCTCCGACCGATAAGGATATTTCAGCCCGAGTCAAAATTGCAAGCGCTTTTCTTTGAGGTTGTCACCGGTTAATGAATGGTATATGATACATTTCTTAAAAAATTCAAGGAGAGGGCAAGACGATGCCCGGTTACGCCGAAAAAGAGGCCAAAGCCGGCCTGAAAGCGAAGCTCCCAGCCATAGAGACGTTCCCGAACCAGTTCCCGGACTACGAGATCAAGATCGAAATTCCGGAGTTTACCTCTGTCTGCCCCAAGACAGGACTCCCCGATTTCGGCGTCATCAACATCCGGTATTGCCCGAAAGCCAGGTGTTTGGAGCTCAAATCCCTGAAGGACTATGTTCTGGCCTACAGAAATCTGGGCATCTTTTATGAGAATGCCGTGAACCGGATCCTGGAGGATATCATCAAAGCTTGCCGGCCAGTCTGGGCGATCGTGACTGGCGAGTTCAACCCGAGAGGAGGGATCAGGTCTGTCGTCGAAGCCCGTTACCCCCGTTCAAGGAGGAATAGGGCCTAAGCCGGTCTTCGTTTTTCTTCCCCGAGCTTCCCTTATTGAACAATGAAGCCTGAATTTTAACCAGAAGGTTATGCCATGCCGCTGACTCAAGAGAGCAAAAAATTCGGGACGACCGATCTCTTCATGCTACTGGCCACGTTGTTCTGGGCCATCAACTTCTCGATCATCAAGATCGCGTTGCGCGAGTTCTCACCAGGAGGCTTCAACGGACTCCGGCTCTTCTTCTCTTCTTTAATCCTGCTCATCGTCCTCTGGGTCAGCAAGGAAGGCTTTGCCCTGAGCAGGCCCGATTTCTGGAAGGTCCTGGGTCTGGGGATCCTCGGTTGTTCCATCTATCAAACACTCTTTATCCGCGGCATCAGCCTGACCTCCGCTTCGAATACATCGCTGGTCATGGGCATGACACCGATGCTTATCGCTCTGTTCGCCAGCTTTTTCAAATACGAGAAGATTCCGCCGCTCGGCTGGATCGGGATTCTCATTTCGTTCGCCGGGTTTTATCTCATTGTCGCCAAGCAGGGCGGGAGCTTCGATTGGACCTGGAAAAGCCTACGGGGCGACCTCCTGATCTTCGCCGGCAACATCTGCTGGGCTCTCTATACCGTTTTTTCCAAGCCTCTACTGGAGAGAATACCTCCTCTGAAATTGTCGACTTTGACGCTGTCGCTGGGGACCCTGTTCTACCTTCCTTTTGCAGCTAAGGATATCCGGCGGCTCCCCTGGTCTGAAGTGAGCCTGGGGGGCTGGGCCTCGCTTCTCTATTCCGGCCTCTTTGCCATCGTCATCAGCATCATCATCTGGTATGCGTCCCTGAAAAGGGTCGGGAACAGCAAGACCGGGATCTATGGAAATATCACGCCGGTCTTTGCCGCCCTTTTCGCTTATCTGTTCCTGTCAGAGAGGATCACGCCTTTTCAGATGATTGGCGCGCTGGTCATCTTTTCGGGTTTCTATCTGACTCGTTCATGCAACCGGATTCTTAAGAAGTGAGTAGTGAGCTGTGAGCACTGAGCGGTTAAATTCATCGGCCGTTTTTTGTTTTGTTTGGGCAAGAGACAAAGACCTGAGTTCGGCCCGAGTGTTGGCGTTGATGACCATGATCCGGCAAATAAACATACGCTGAGCATGCATGCCCCACAAGAGCCCCGTTGAATTGGTTCACTGCTCACCGCTCACTGCTCAGCGCTCACTCTATTCCCGGGGTACGGATGAGCTTGATATTTTGACCGAAAGAGGATATAAACGTTAAAGAAATGCTCTTTATCGAAATCTTCAAGTCCCTCCGGCCGAAGCAATGGATCAAGAACCTCTTTATTTTCGCTCCGCTCATTTTTTCCCGAAACCTCTTGGACAAGCCGCTTTTACTGAAAACGATCGTGGCCTTTGTCACTTTTTGCCTCCTTTCAAGCGCGCATTATATTTTCAACGACCTGCAGGACCTGGAAGAGGATAAGCTTCACCCCCTCAAATCCCAGCGGCCCCTAGCCTCAGGCCGGCTCCAGAAGCCGGCCGCCGTGGTGGCGATGATCGTGCTGGGGACCGTGGGTTTCGGGTTGGCTCTCACGATCAACGAATATTTTTTCCTGATCGGTGTGTTCTATGTTGTTCTCCAGATTGCCTATTCGCTTTGGCTCAAACACGTCGTCATTCTCGATATCTTTGTCATCGCCGCGGGCTTTCTCATCAGGGTGGTGGCCGGCGGTCTGGCCATCCGGGTGGATATCTCCCACTGGCTCTTGATCTGCACCATGCTCCTCTCTCTGTTTCTGGCCATGGGCAAGCGGCGCCACGAGCTCGTCCTTCTGAATCGGTCCGCGATGAGTCACCGTCCCATCCTCAAAGAATACAACACTTATCTTCTCGACCAGATGATTTCCGTCGTCACGGCCTCAACCCTGGTGGCCTATTGCCTGTACACGATCTCGGAAGAGACGGTGGCCAAGTTTGGCACGGCCAACCTCATCTACACCGTCCCCTTCGTCCTCTACGGGATCTTTCGCTACCTCTACCTCATCCACCAAAAGGCCGAAGGGGGAAGCCCGGAATCTCTGATCATCGAAGACAAGCCGCTCCTGCTGGACACTTTTATCTGGATAGTCGCCGCCGTTCTGATCCTGGGCACAAGGAAATAGAAATGGCCGGGCCCAGAGTCGCTGTCTTGAGGACCTCACCCCAAACGGTCGTTGACGATTATGGGAAGTTGATGCGCCTGGCGGCGTATCAGAGATTCCTCCCCAAAGAAAATGACACCATCATCAAGCTGAATCTTTCCTGGACGAAATATTTTCCTTCCTGTTCGAGCCAGCCCTGGCAGGTCGAAGGCGCGGTCAAGACCCTCATCGAAGACGGGTACAGGAAAGACAAGCTCATTCCGGTCGAGAACAAGACGGTCGTGACCAATCCGGTCAAAGGGGCCAGGAATAATAAGTGGGCGCCCCTGCTGGAAAAGTACGGGCTGCGCTTCGTCTCACTTCCCGACGTGGAATGGGTCAAGTACGATTTCAAGAGCAAGCTTCTGAAATTGAACGAAATTTTCCCCGAAGGCATTTTGATTCCGCGGATGTTCGTCGGGAAGAACATCCTCCATCTTCCCACCGTCAAGACCCACGGTCATTCGACGACGACCGGAGCGGTCAAGAATGCTTTCGGCGGCCTGCTCAAGGAGGTCCGGCATTTTGGCCACAAATATATCCACGAGGTGCTGGTGGACCTCTTGTTGATGCAACGCGAGCTTCACCCCGGTCTTTTTTGCGTGATGGACGGCACGGTCTGCGGCGATGGAGCAGGACCAAGGACCATGATTCCCAGGATCAAGAACATTATCCTCGGGAGCGGCGACTCTGTGGCCATTGACGCCGTGGCGGCCAAGATCATGGGCTTTGACCCAATGAGTATCCCCTACCTTCGGATGGCCCACGAGATGGGGCTTGGGGTCGGCAACCCGGCCGAGATCGAGGTCGTGGGCGAAGATATCTCGGGACTGGATTTCGGCTTCGAAGCCAAGCGGAGCTTCGTCATCTGGGGCGACCAGATGATCCGAAAGGGTTTCTTAAAGCGCCTGGAAAAGCCGCTCCTCCGAAGCCCCCTCTTTTTCTGGGCCCCGCTGGCCAGCAATATCTATCATGATTTTCTTTGGTATCCAAGCGTCGGCCGGAAGAGGATCAAAAAGTTCATGAAAACAGATTGGGGAGAACTCTGGAAGACCTATTGATGTCGCCCCGAAGTTGAGGGCTCATTTCAATCCGAAGATCCTGTGCAGTTGGGAAGAAACGCGGACATTATCCAGGCCTGCCTGCAAGGCCTCCTCGAGAAGCTTGAGGCCCCGCTCGATGCTCCATCGCCGGTTGGATTGAGGCTGGAGAAGAATGGGAATCGTGCTGCTGAATTCGTTCCTGAGCTTCATGACCAGGGCCAGGTCGAGCTTGCGGGTGACGATCAGTTTCACTTCTTTCGCTTTCTTTCTGTATTCGGACCGATAGGAATACCGCTCCGGTTTGGGAGAGACGGAGTACCAGTCTACGGGCATTGACCGGTAGCGTGTCCCGTTGGTTTCCACCTGAGCCATGAGATCCTCGGTCTTCAATTTGCGGACAAGCCTCTCGACACTCTGCAGGAGCGGTTCTCCTCCCGTGAGGCAAACCCAGCGGGCCGGATAATGCGCCCTTAGGCCCCTGATCTTCTCAATGATTTCCTCAAGAAGAAAGTCTTGCCCTCCTCGCCAGGCGTATTTGGTGTCACAAAAAAGGCACCTCAGGTTACATCCGGCCAGGCGGACAAAAATCGTCGGCTCGCCCTGGCGGAGGCCCTCCCCCTGGATCGAGGCGAAGATCTCACTGACCTTCAAAATAGGTGGCGGCGGCATCTTCGGATTCCCAGACGGTCACGGCCTTGACCGGGAAATGGGTTTTGAGCTCCCCATAAAAATGGCGGGCCAGGTTTTCGGCCGAAGGGTTAAAACCGTAGGCTTCGTTCAGATTTTTGTGGTCGGGAAGAATGAGGGCGAGCGCCTTTTTGATCTCCAGAAAATCGACTCCTATTCCGGTCTGGTTGAGCTCGTTCACTTCGAGCTGGACTTCAACCCGGAAGGTGTGGCCGTGGATGTGCTCGCATTTCCCTTTGTACTCCCGAAGGAAATGGGCGGCGGAGAACTTGTCTTGGACTCTTAGGATCCAGCTCATATTCGGCCCTCCTTTTCTAAACGATAGAGAAGAGGATCCCCCAACCCGGCCTCGTCCCACGCCTTGGCCCTCAGCAGGCAGGAGGAGCATCTCCCGCAGGGAACCTCTTGGCCCGCGTAACAGCTCACCGAGTAGGAATAGTCCGCGCCCAGAGACAGTCCGAGCTTGATGATCTCCGACTTCCGGAGGTTGACGAACGGCGCGATGATCTTGATGGGCTCCGCTCCGAAGGCGGCCTTGGTTCCCGCGTTGATCGCTTTTCCCATCGCCCTGACAAACGCCTTCCGAGTATCAGGATAATTGGGAGAATCGATGACATTGAAGCCGCAAATCAATTCCTCGACTCCGCGGGCTTCGGCCCAAGCGGCGGCCAGGGCGAGGAAGACTCCGTTACGGAAGGGGACGTAAGTCGCGGGCGTTCTTTTGGGGACACGTTCTGTCAGTCTGCCACGGGGCACGGGAATCTTCCTGTCGGTCAGCGCGGAGCCGCCGATCTGGCCGAGATCGACCTTCAAAAAGATATGTTGAAGTCCCAATTTCGTAGTCAATCTCCGCGCCAGCCGAATTTCGATCTTGTGCCGCTGGCCGTAATCAAAGGTCAGGGGGAACACACGGTCCGCGCGGGACAAGGCCCAATAGAGGGCGGTCGTCGAGTCGATGCCTCCGGAAAAAAGAACAACGGTCTTCTTCACTCTCTTTGACCCTCACTAGGCTCGATGATAAAAGATAAAAACCCGTTTTGCAAGGGGCAAGAAGTGAGCGCTGAGCAGTGGACTGAAATCCGTGAGGAGTAAGTGGTGAGGAGTAAGGAGCCCGATCTGAAGGGCCACAGCGCCTGTCAATTGAAGGTCGAGCGGCCGAGGAGCGCAAGAGACCGGGCATTCCGAGGCTGGTATTTGACTGCTCAGTGCTCACAGCTCACCGCTCACTGATCAAGGCGGTTCCTTGACAGCCGTCTTGGCCGGGCATATATTAATTTTCCCAAAGAGAAAATGGAGACGAAAGATTTCGATTTGCTGGATCGGGCCAAGCGAGGTACGAACACCGTTCTGCGCGATGACCAGTCGGAATTCGGGGTGATCCTCGAAAGCATCAGGGCTTGTCGAAAGAACGGAGGCCGGTTCGGCCTCATCGTCACCGGGAAATTTTCGGTTTATGAGCTCGAGTGGCTGGGAGAGGCAGGGGCCGACCTTTACACTTCCGATGGAGACGGCGGGGGCGTCCGAGAGCTCACGCTCATGAACGATGCCTGCCGGCGGGGAGACGCAGTTGTGGCCTATCATTTGAGGCGTGGCCTCGAGTCTTCGCAAAAACCCGGGTCCCTCTCTTTCTCCGACGTCAAGGAGCTGGGGAGGAGTGGAATTTATATCCACCTCTCTAATAAGGAAGAGAAGCGGGACTTCGCTCAACTGGGTGAGATCGCTCACGAGGCGCAAAAAGGGGGCAGTCGGCTGATCTATTACCATCACGGTCCGCTTGACTCGGGGATCAAAGACCTGGCCCAGAACGGAGCCCTGATCCATCTCTCCGACTCGAGTCTTTCCAAAGCGTCCGACCTCAACTTGATTCTGGACGCGTCGAAAATCTCGCTGCGGGCCGGAGCCAACCTGATCATTCACTTGCAAACCGGGCTGATGATAACCTGGCTGCAAGAGATCGTAGATTCGGGGGCGGTGATTCTATTTAAGATCTTCCCGGATCGAGACCGGGCGGCCATGAGATCACTGGAACGGAAAGCAGAAAGGAGGGGGCTCGACTTCAGGGCCTATTATCTGTATCCGAATTTTATGCTTTAACGCGATAC
>Ga0315282_10015864_pt1 | contig 11067 bp, 8 predicted proteins | sample YL17G07_20_MG_FD_203693 | JGI IMG/M metagenome (GOLD analysis project Ga0315282, IMG submission 203693) | Sediment microbial communities from Yellowstone Lake, YNP, Wyoming, USA - YL17G07_20 | ecosystem: Environmental > Aquatic > Freshwater > Lake > Sediment | place: USA: Wyoming | collected...
AGAGGTATTCGACAGTGTCGCGTCTACCGTTGGACGCCCGCCTCAGAATCGGAGCAAAGCTCTTGACCTGGCATTTCTGCAGGTTTCATGGAGCCGGATGGCAGTTCAAAGCCAGGGGCTGGTATCGGATGCTTCACGCTTGTCACAGCTATTACGTGCTGAAATGAATCAGCTGAGGCAAATGAGAACGATACTTATGTATATCATGGTGGGTTTGTTCGGCGCATTTCTTTTAGTCAGCTATATGCTCACTTACCGCAACATCCTGAAATCGATCGTGACACTCCAGGCCGGGGCTGCTGTCATCGGCTCCGGCAACCTTGATTTCAAGATCGAAGAGAAGAGAAACGATGAAATCGGAGATCTTTCTCGTGCCTTTAACCGGATGACTGCCGACCTGAAGGCCGTGACTGCCTCCAAAGCGGACCTGGAGAGGGAGGTTGCCGAGCGCAAGCGGGCGGAAGAGGATCTACGTCAACAGCGCGAGTGGCTACGCGTAACGCTTAGCAGTATCGGCGATGCGGTCATCGCCAGCGACACAGAAGGCCGGATCACTTTTCTCAATCCTGTCGCCGTAACGCTCACTGGCTGGCAACTTGAGGAGACCCTGGGCCAGCCGATCCAGGACGTCTTCCGGATCATCAACGAAAAGACCCGCGAGCCTGCTGGGGATCTGGTGGCGCGAGTTCTGAATGAAAAACGCGTGGTGGCTCTGGCCAACGACACCGCACTGGTTACCAAAGATGGCCGGGAAGTACCCATCGAGGACAGCGCGGCGCCGATCAAGGACAGCGCCGGTAACCTAATCGGAATGGTGCTCGTTTTCCATGACGTCACCGAGAGGCGGCGTGCACAGGCGGCGCTGCGCGAGGCCCACGAGCGGGCGGTCTGGCTTGCGCGGTTTCCCGAGCAGAATCCCAATCCTATAATCCGAGCGTACGCTGATGGGACTGTCCTCTACTGCAACCCGGCCTCCGCAAAGCTCCACGGGTGGACTTGCGAGGTGGGCCAGCCTCTGCAAAATGAACTGCTCCCGCTGGTTGGCCGGGCAATGGCAGAAGGAAGAGAAGTGCAGCAGGACGTACAGCTGGACGAAAGGTTCTACATCGTCTGGATCGTACCGTTCCCCGAAGAAGGCTACGCCAATGTCTACGGACGTGATATCACCGAGCGCAAGCGGGCCGAGGACGCTCTGCGACAGCGGACCTTAGAACTTCAGCAACTAACTGAGACCTTAGAGCAGCGGGTGCAGGAACGAACTGGAGAACTGGAGGTAGCAAACGAAAAATTGAGGAACCAAATTGATGAGTGTGCAAGGGTGGAGACTGAATTGAAGAAATCGCAAAGTGATCTTCGGAATCTTTCTGTGGAGCTCCTCAACGCCCAGGAGAAAGAAAGAAAACGGGTCGCTGCGGATATCCACGACACCATCGGATCATCCTTGGCCGCCATCAAATTCAAGGTGGAAGCTACGCTCACAGAAGTTGCTGACAGCAGTCCCGAAACAACAACTGCCTTGAGAAGTCTTATCCCCATCGTTCATGGAGCCATTGACGAAGCCCGAAGAATCCAGATGAATTTAAGACCCTCTATCCTGGATGATCTCGGGATCTTGGTAACCATCGGATGGCTGTGCCGTCAATTTGAATCAACTTATTCGGACATCCGCATCAGACAGAGTATCAAGATCGAAGAAGATGAAGTACCTGATTCCTTGAAGACGGTAATCTTCAGGGTTCTGCAGGAAGGCTTGAACAACGTCGCCAAACACAGTAAAGCAAATACTGTGCGCTTGTGCCTACGAAAAATTCATAGTAGGATGGAACTTATGGTTGAAGATAACGGGAAGGGCCTCGACCTGGAGAAGGTGCCTGGCCGGGGAAGCGCGAGCCGGGGGATGGGGCTTATGAGCATGAAGGAGAGGACAGAGCTTTCCGGTGGCTCATTTGCTATCGAATCCGCCGAAGGAAAAGGAACGGCCATTCGGGCGTCGTGGCCCATCTGATTGTTGATTGATGATTGGCGATTGATGATTGAACGGCCAAAATAGATTGACGATTGATGATTGAACAACCAAATCAGACTGAAGATTTCTGACTGACGATTGTTGATTGAGGATTGGGTGTGGTTGTTCATTCAATCGTCAATAATCAATCATCACTAATCAATTCAGAAGGGGATATGAAGCCAGAGGAGTTGAAGAAGAGAACGAAGGAATTTGCTCATGAATGTGTCAAACTAGCCGTTGACTTGCCCAGAACGGCACTCGGAAAGCACGTAGAAAATCAACTAGTCCGGTGCGGGACATCTGTTGCCTCTAACTACCGGGCGACTGTTCTGGCACAAACAAAAGCGGCCTTCATATCGAAAATCAGTATTGTGATCGAAGAAGCGGATGAATCGGAATTCTGGTTGGAGTTCATTATCGATGAGAGGTTGCTAGAAAAAGACAAAGTTTTCCCTTTACTCAATGAGGCTCATGAGCTAACATCAATTTTCATCGTTTCAAGGAGGACAGCCCAGGGAAGATGAGAGAAATCAAAACAGATTGATGATTTACGATTTTGGGTTGTGGCAATCGAATGGACGTTTTTCAATCAACAATCATCGATAATCAATCCAAGGGCGATTGGCGATTGACCAACGAAACCCAATCAACAATCATCAATCATCAATCCATAGTTTGGAGGGGGGAATATGTCAAGAGTGTTGATCGTTGAGGACAATCGCATCTTTCGGGAAGTATTCAAGCAGAGACTTTGTGAGCATTTTCCATCCATCGCTTTTGAAGAAGCGGTAAATGGCAACGAGGTTTTGGATAAAATTAATAAGAATCCTCCTCATCTTATCTTTATGGATATCCGTTTGCCCGGAGTCAATGGCCTTGAACTCACCAAAAAGATAAAAAAGGACTTCCCGGGTGTCAATATCGCTATTCTGACAGATTATGACCTGCCAGAATACCGACAAGCGGCTGCTCAATATGGGGCTGACCGCTTTTTTGTCAAGGATTCGTTCAAATGGGATGAGGTTGAGGCACTTGTGAAATCGATTCTGCCAGGTATGCCTTAGAATTCATTTCCATGCGTTATTCAAAAAGTATCGGGTAAGCATTGCTGTAAAGAATGACTTCTATGGTGCGATCATTGAGTGGTAATAATAAAGTCAATTCTAAATCCAAATGTCAAAATGTGAACATGGTCTAAATATTTTTCAAGCCTTGAAGTCAAATCTATTAATCTTCTCAACGTCCTAATTTTTGTCAGCCTTCTGCAACCATTTGAAAAGTTTCAGGTAATTGTTCTCCTGTCATTTCCTTTCCATTCAACTCATATTGAAGAGATTTGGCATTCAATTTGCTACCTACCAAAGGGAACCTCGGATATTGTATGGGCCGATATGGTTAAGACGCTACAAGAAAGGAAGTTATATTGGAGAAAGAATATTTGAGTTTTCTTATCTTTGGTCAGAAGACTTTCGCGGCCCGACATCTGAGGATACAAAAAAGGACTTTTAAAATTGGCTTCTACCTTCTCACGTTTCTTCTTCTATCCATCACATTCTTTTTTTGCGATTACATTCAGATGAAGAAGAAAGTCTTTGAACTGAATCGATTGGATCAGGAGACACAGGTTTATCGGTCTCACATTCGATTCTTTTCGGGCAGAATTGAAGACTTGGAAAGACAACTCTCAAAATTAAAAGTTTTCGACAGGAAGATCCGCGTCATTGCCAATCTGGAAGAAAAGGCCCATTTTATTGGTATAGGCGGATCTCTCCGCTCTGGTGCACAGGAAGATTTGAAGAGAAAAAAAGACGGGGCGGAATGATTATTTAGAGAAGATCAAAACATTAGCTTACTGCGTGATAGATCATTTCACCTTATTGGGTTGTTAGCTAAGAGGGATTTTTATTCTATGAAAATCGGGTTGCTGATCCTTTCTGTGCTCAACCTTCTACTATTCTGGCTGCCGTCAGCCAAGGGGGAATTAAGGGATACTCCCATCCTCCTCTATCATCGCTTCGGGCCTGTAGCTGCCGATAGTATGACGGTAACCACTGCCGTCTTTGAGTCTCAACTGAAATATCTTAGGGATCATGGCTATGCAGTGATCAGACTCAGACAACTTGTGGATTACTACCTCGGCAAGAAGGAGACACTGCCCTCCCTTTCATTAGTGATTACGGTTGACGACGGCCACAAATCGGTCTACACAGATCTTTTCCCCCTCCTTAAAAAATATCGCATTCCGGTAACGCTCTTTCTATACCCTTCGGCCATATCGAATGCATCCTATGCTATGACATGGGATCAACTTCGAGAAATGAAAGAGACAGGACTTCTCGACTTCCAGTCTCACACCTTTTGGCATCCCAACTTCAAGAATGAGAAGAAGAGGTTAAAACCTGCTGAATACGGAAATTTTGTAGAGATGCAGTTAAAAAAATCGAAAGAAAAACTGGAGAGGGAGCTTCATGTCAAAGTGGATATGTTGGCATGGCCCTTTGGGATCTATGATGAGGAGCTTGTCAACAAGGCGATTGGAGCAGGGTATACGGCTGCATTGTCTATGGATCGGCGTCATACCAATATTTCCGATAACGTCATGACCCTCCCCCGTTATCTTATAAACAATGCAGACCGCCTCTCCGGCTATTTAGTGTCCCCATCGGTAACGGTAGGAACCCCTCACGCTGAGGCGAAGCGAAAATAGGTGAAATGGAAATGACAACTGGGCGAGGGCCGAAACGAATATCGACTTCAAGTCCAAGAACCATTGGAACTCCTCGGTTTCAAGGCGAGGGAGGGTTCAGCAAATCTTTCTTAAGGACCGCAATCATTTTATTGGTGGCTCCCTTTTTGTTGATGCCTGGCCATGCTACGGGATTTACCACCGGGAAGGTCGTAGACTTTTTTACCAAAAGACCCGTAGGGGGAGCGCTCGTGTTGTTGGACAATGATATTGAACGGACAAACGAGGATGGCATATTTTATGTCAAGACCACTGGAGACAAGGTGGGGATAAGGGCTCATGGATACGCAAGAACCAAACAGGTGATCACCATTCCCCTGAGCACCTCCCCTCAAGAGATAAAGCTGGTGCCCTTCAACCCTAAAGCCCTTTATCTTTCCTTTTATGGGATTGGAGATAGAGCTTTGCGAGAATCTGCGCTCAGGCTTATAGAAGAGACCGAGCTCAACGCCCTGGTTGTAGACGTGAAGGGGGACAGAGGGATGATCCCTTATAAGAGTTTAATTCCCCTTGCCTCGGAGGTCGGAGCTCAACAAATCATCACCGTGAGAGATATGGGTGGTTTGATGAGATCGTTGAAAGAGAAAAACATCTATACCATTGCAAGGATCGTTGTCTTTAAAGACAACCCCCTTGCTCTGAAGAGGCCTGATTTGGCAGTGAAGACTCAGAACGGACAGATATGGCACGATCGGGAAAATCTTGCATGGGTGGATCCATTCAAAAAGGAGGTGTGGGATTACAATATTAATATCGCCATCGAGGCCGCTCAGATTGGGTTTGATGAGATACAATTCGACTATGTCCGGTTCCCTGATGCATCTGCCCTTCGATTTTCCATGCCCAGTACAGAGGAGAACAGGGTAAAAACGATCTCAGGTTTTCTCAAGGAGGCGAAAGAAAGGCTGATGCCTTACAATGTGTTTCTTTCTGTAGATATTTTTGGTTATGTATGCTGGAATCTGAACGATACTGAAATTGGACAAAGACTTGAAGACCTTGTATCCCATGTTGACTATTTATGCCCCATGCTCTACCCTTCAGGGTTTCAATATGGGATACCGGGTTATAGAATTCCTGTTGCACACCCTTACGAAATCGTTTATCTTTCCCTTAAGCGAGCCCAAGAGCGCACACGTCTTCCATCCGTTCGCTTCAGACCATGGCTGCAGGCATTCAGAGATTATGCCTTCGACAGGAGGTACTTTAAAGGCAGACCATTACAGGATCAGATCAACGCAGTCAAAGGATTTGGTTCCCAAGGCTGGATGCTCTGGAACCCGCAGAACAGTTATTTCGAGGATGGGCTGAAAAAAATAGCGCCTATCGGAGTAAGATACGCTTCTCCTCTCCAAGACCTAATGAAAAAATAGTAAAGATTCGGACGATAGAGACAGCCGACTTTAAAGGGAAGAAGACCGTGAAGCAATTCGCCAGGGCTTTCCTCGCGTTAATATTTTGCCTTCTGATTGAACAGATTGCAGTGATCCCTCCAATGGCCCAGAATAACATGGATTTTACCCCGGGCCTGAAGAAAGAACAACTTGCACCCATCGCGGAGATGATGAAGAGGGCGATTCGTGCTGGTAAGATTCCGGGAGCTGTGATTCTAATTGGGAATGAGGAAAAGGTGATTTACCGCCGAGCGTTCGGTCATCGAGCGTTGGTCCCACGTAAGCTTCCCATGACAGTCGATACGATCTTTGATATTGCTTCCCTCACGAAAGTGATTGCCACCACTCCGGCCGTGATGCAACTGATGGAAGAAGGTAAGCTGCGCCTCGAGGACCCTGTCTCCAAATACTGGCCGGAGTTCAAAACCGGCGGCAAGGAGGAGATCACGGTGCAGGACCTGCTCACGCATTATTCCGGGCTCAGACCCGGACTGGATCTAAAGCCAAAGTGGTTGGGCTATGAGACAGCCATGGGCATGATTGCTGCAGAGAAACCTGTTCTTCCTCCGGGGACACGGTTCATCTACAGCGACATCAACTTTCAAATCCTGGGCGAGCTTGTCCGTCGTATTTCCGGCCGGCCTCTCGACGTTTACTGTTCCGAACATGTCTTCAAGCCACTGGGGATGAGAGACACATGTTTCAATCCTTCCCCTGCACTGCGCAAACGCATTGCACCTACCCAGTATCAGGACAAGAATAGTCGAAAAATGCTCTGGGGAGAAGTTCACGATCCCATCTCTCGCAACATGATGGGCGTGGCCGGCCACGCTGGGCTTTTCTCTACTGCGGATGACCTTTCCATCTTCGCGCAAATGCTTCTGGGCGGCGGCAGCACTCGGGGTGTGCACATCCTGAGCCCTCTCATGGTTGAAAAGATGACCACTCCCCAAACACCTCCTGCCAAAAGGGTGTTGAGAGGGCTCGGCTGGGACATTGATTCACCCTTTGCTTCCAATCGGAGTGATTTGCCTGCGGTGGGTTCTTACGGTCACACGGGTTTCACCGGAACTTCCATTTGGATTGATCCGGTTTCCAAAACTTACGTCATCATCCTGACGAACCAGGTTCATCCGGACGGCAGGGGCGATGTGAAACCACTCCGGTCACAGGTCAAAACAGTCGTTGCCGCTTCCCTCGGACCGGTTTCTGTCGGGCAGGTCCTATCCAGCCAGCCCTCTCTCTCAGCCTACTACGACCTCATGAAGAGTGATCAGGTGGAGGGAGCGCAGAACAGTCATGTACAAACAGGAATCGATGTTCTAAAAGCTGAAAGATTTGCACCGCTCGCCGGCTTGCGTGTCGGGCTCATCACCAACCCTTCAGGCATTGACTCGACGGGAGAACGGACTCTGGACCTCCTGCACAAAGCATCGGGCTTGAACCTGGTCGTTCTCTTCAGTCCGGAACATGGCCTTTTCGGCGACATGGACGGGAATGTTCCTTCGTCAAGGGAGCCCTCCACAGGCCTGCCTGTTTACAGTTTGTATGGGAAAGTCAGAAGTCCCACGGGCAAAATGCTGAAAGGTTTGGATGCCCTCGTTTTTGACATCCAGGATGCAGGAGTACGTTTTTACACTTACATCACCACGATGGGCTACGTAATGGAAGCTGCGGCGAGAAAAGGAATTCCATTTTACGTCCTCGACCGGCCGAATCCCATCACTGCATCATATGTCCAGGGACCTATCCTGGAGAGAGACCTGAGGTTATTTACGGGTTATTTTCCGCTGCCCGTCCGACATGGGATGACGGTTGGTGAACTGGCCGGAATGTTTAATACTGAGAAAAAGATGGGTGCCAAATTGCGGGTCATCAAAATGCGCGGCTATCAGCGCAACGGCTGGTACGACGAGACCGGCTTGTCGTGGGTGAAACCCTCGCCAAACCTTCGAACTCTGACAGAAGCTGTACTTTATCCGGGTGTGGCGATGGTGGAGGGCTCAAACGTAAGTGTGGGGCGGGGGACGGATACGCCCTTCGAGCTTTTCGGTGCTCCCTGGATCGATGGGGAAAGACTCGCTGTCTATTTGAACGACCGCAGGATTCAGGGCGTCCGCTTTGTGCCAGTGGACTTCACGCCGACAAGCAGTCCATTTAAGAATGAAGTGTGTCATGGCGTTCAGGTTGTCCTGGTCGATCGCCAAGCACTCGATTCCCCTGCCCTGGGAGTGGAAATCGTCAGCGCACTCCATCGACTTTATCCCAAAGAGTTCCAGCTTCACAAAACATTGGGACTCATTGGGTCGCATGAGGTATTGCGGGCCATCAAGGATGGTGAAGACCCCAAGACCATTATGCAGAGATGGCAAAGGCCCCTTGAACAGTTCTGCAGGATGCGGTCAAAATATTTGCTCTATTGACCTGCCTCCCCAGTGGAAAGCGACACCGCCGTGAGAGCCTGGATTCCTTCCGTCATTCAAAAAGGATTTTGTAAGCGTTCGAATAGAGGATCGCCTCTATGGTTTTATCACGGAGGGGCAAAGATTTTATGGCCTCCACATTCTTTCCTATACCCCCTGGCATGGTTGGCCAATCCGATCCGAAAATGACTTTCTCCCCATTCTTCTCAAGCTCGGGAAAATAGTTGAGGAGATTCTGCGGTGGCAGACCAGTGATATCCATGAAAATATTCTTGTGTAAGCGCGATAGAGAAAAACATTCGTCATACCAGAAGCCTCGTCCACTGTGGGCCATGATGATTTTTAAATCAGGAAAGTCGACCGCCACATCATCGAGATGAAGAGGGTCACAATATTTTAGCTTCGTCCCTTTGAATATGGAGGTGCCAATATGATAAATCACCGGGATCCCCAGTTCCTGAGCTTTAGCGTAAAGAGGGTAGAGCCTTGCTTCATTTGGATAAAAAAACTGGTATGACGGGTGCAGTTTAAGTCCTTTTATCCCGCACTCCTTGACATAGAATTCAAGTTTTGCCGCTGGATCAGGATGAGCATTTGGGTTCAGGGACGTGAAGGGGAAAAGCATTTCCTGTCCGCGGCAGTACTCCACAACTTTCTCCGTTGGAACGGAACCACTCGTTGCCGGAGCCCATTCTGCAAGCACCACAGCATACTTCACTCCTTGGCTCTTCAGATAAGCGATGAATAGTTCCGGGTGGCCACTGAAATCGTCTATCTTGGCATAAAACTCTGGATTGATCGATTCCAGAAAATTGAGCCAGGTTGGATTGAGCATCTCCCTGCTGACGTAATGGGTGTGAAAATCGATGATATTCATTTTTTTACCCGATTGGAATTTTGAACATCGAAATAATAGGAGAAAGCAGTTGCTGTGTCAAGAGAAATTGAGTTTGAGGTAGTGCCTCACCGAAGCGTGGGTGGAATCCGACGATCCGGCAGGAATGTCTCCGAAAATCTTATAAAGCGGATGGTCTAGATTTTTGAGGGTAGGGGTAACATTCAGCATCAGTAGCACAGTCCTTGCACGGTTGGGTCATTCTTTTAGTTCAGGGACAAGCTGATGTTGCCGCTATAAGATTTTCTCCGGCACCCCTGCCGGATCTCGGCAAATTCCCATGGTAGAGTGAGACGTTACGGTCTGAGAAACTTTAAACTTGACAACGATACTTCACGATAATAAGATGGCGGACGAAATGACCACCCTGTTCACTGAGGAGGATGCATTCGTGGATGTTGTGATCTATGGAATCGTAAACGGTATGACATTTGCTCTATGGGCAGTGGGGTTTTCCTTTATTTATGGCATCAGTCGATTACCTAACTTCGCTCACGGTGCACTCTATGTGGTCACTGGATTCATTACCTGGACTTTTATTAACGCCGCGGGATTGCCCTTCTGGCTGAGTGCCATTATTTCATTGATCATTGTATCCCTGGTTGGAGTGGCGATATACCAATTTATCATGATCCGAGTCAGGGGCATGCCCATATCAGAAATTATCGTGTCCTTCGGTATCGCCCTCGCCATCTTAGAAGGGTTGCGGCTTCAAGGCATTGGCGGTTTTAAAGGCTTCATTGGCCCCGGCTATGTTCTGCCAAGATTCATCGACGGTGTGGTGGACACCCCCTGGGTCACCATAGACCTCCAGCGCCTTCTCATCATTGCGATGGGGTTGATCATTCTGGGGTTCATGTGGCTCTTCACCCACTACCATAAGATGGGGTTGGCACTGAGGGCCATGGCTCAACATGAACGGGCTGCTCTGATGCTCGGGATCAATTCCGATCGAATGGCGAACATCGCCTTAGGCATCGGTTCGGCCCTGGCGGGCCTGGCCGCTTTAACGATCATGCCTTTGGGCAATGTCAACTGCGAGTCAGGATATGATGTTCTGACGAAGGCGATTGCGGTATGTGTCATCGGTGGCTTGGGAAGTTGGATGGGGACCATACTCGCCGCTCTCACCCTTGGCATGGCCACAACCATCATGTCAGCAATCGGTGGGACCATGTGGAATAATGTGCTCGTCTTTGGGCTCATTATATTTATCCTCATTGTGAGGCCTTCGGGTCTATTCGGTCAACAAAAGGAACTGGAGGAAAGAGTATAAAAAGAAGAAATCCCAAATACCAAATGTCAAATTTCAGATCATCTGGAAATTCCGTAACACTTTAGCTCTTTGAAATGAAATGGGATTAGTCCCCCGACCAGAGATGCTTCCAAAGTTTTAGAATGCGGTCTTTTATATTTTTAGTATTGAAATGGAGAAAGTGAGCAAGACGCTGCTATACTTTTGGTGCCGTATGATTGATCCAGTAAGAGGTTTCCGCTCCAAAACTTTTCCAGCATCCCTAGCCGGTGTCCTATGAAGGCGACTTTACAAAGCGCTAAAGTTTTACGAAATTCCAAATCCGGATGTCCTGAACTATTTTGAA
>Ga0315282_10015865_pt1 | contig 11067 bp, 7 predicted proteins | sample YL17G07_20_MG_FD_203693 | JGI IMG/M metagenome (GOLD analysis project Ga0315282, IMG submission 203693) | Sediment microbial communities from Yellowstone Lake, YNP, Wyoming, USA - YL17G07_20 | ecosystem: Environmental > Aquatic > Freshwater > Lake > Sediment | place: USA: Wyoming | collected...
GAGCCAAGGGCGCTTGGGCGGAAGCTGAGGCGAAGGGAGGAGATTGTCTGGCGCGCCCAGCAGGATTCGAACCTGCAACCTTCGGCTTCGTAGGCCGCGACTCTATCCAATTGAGCTATGGGCGCAACAAAGGGGCCGCTTTTTCCCTTGCCTTTTTTTAGTATAGCAGGTATTGTCCGCCTGCCAAGGCTTTTTTGGCAGCGGGCTGTTCGGGGATGTGCTGGCTCCGCAGGCGAGGGTGAGGGAAACCCTGACGGGAACTCGCGCCATGACAGCGACGCTGCGCCTCCTCCTCATCGAAGACAATGCCGAGCACCGCGCCGTCATCCAGGAGGAACTCGAGCAGAAACTGGCCGCGATGGTCACCGCGGTAACCACGGGCGAGGAGGGGCTCGAGCAGCTCAGCCGCGCGCGCTGGGACGCGGTGGTCATGGACTTCCGTCTGCCCGACGTGGACGGGTTGACCGTGCTGCGGACGATGGCCGAGCGGGGCATGGAGGTGCCCGTCGTCATCGTCACGGGGATGGGCGATGAGCAGCTGGCGGTCCGCGCCCTCAAGGCCGGCGCCTATGATTACGTGGTGAAGGGTCGGGGACTGGAGTTTGCCCGCCAGGTGCCCGGCGCCGTGCGTGACGCCCTCCAGGCCTTCGCCGACAGCCGGGAGCGTCGCCAACGGCTCCAGCAGCTGCAGGAGGAGCGGGAGACCCTCGCCCAGCTCTCCATCCGCGACGACCTGACGGAACTCTTCAACCGCCGACACCTCGCCCAGGTGCTGCCGGCGGAGTACGAGCGCGCCCGCCGGTACCACCATCCCCTGACGGCCGCCATGGCCGACATCGACGGCCTCAAGGCGCTGAACAGTCTCTATGGCCATCACTGTGGCAGCGCCGTCATCCGCCACGTGGCCAAGGTCATTGCCGCCACGGTCCGCATCAGCGACTCCTGCTTCCGCTTCGGAGGGGACGAGTTCATTCTCCTCCTCCCCAGCACGCTGGAGAAAGGCGCCCTCACGCTGGGCCGTCGGGTGTGCGAACGGGTGGCGGCGGAGCCGCTGACTTTCGAAGGAAAGACGCTCGCCGTTACGGTGAGCATCGGCCTGGCCACGTACGTCGAGGGGAACTACACCTCCGGCGACGAACTGGTGCGCGCCGCGGATGCCGCACTCTTTCGGGCGAAGGCTGCCGGCCGCAATACGGTCCTCTCCGCGCATGGGGAAGTGCCGGCTCCCACGACCGTGGAGCCGAAGGAAACTCCCCAGGCGACCTGACCGTGCATCAGGCCGGCGGAAGGTCCCGGAGCGCCTCTCGGCTTCGCTCCCATACTTCCCGGTGCCGGCTCCCGCCGCGGGCGTCCATGCTGACGATGGCCGGGAACCGCTCCACCTCCAGGACCCAGAAGGCTTCCGGTGAGCCGAACTCCTCCTCCTTGAAGATTTGGCGCACCCGGCGGATGTGGCGGGCGTAGAGCGCCCCACAGCCGCCATAGGCCGAGAGGTAGACGCAGCCCAGCCGGGCGAAGGTGTCCAGAAACTCTTCGGGGAGCCCGCCCTTGCCGATGAGGGCCCGTACCCCGTAGCGTTCGACGACGGCCGCTTCGTACGGGGCCATCCGCGCGCTGGTGGTAGGACCTGCCGAAACGACCGTGAGCCCCGCGGGCGTCCGCCGGGCAATCGGCCCGCAGTGGTAGATGACGCCCCCGGCGAGGTCGAAGGGTAGTTCGCTGCGGACGTCGCCGCCGGCGAGGTAAGCGTGGGCCCGGTCGCGTGCCGTCACGACGGTGCCCGTGACCGCAACCAAATCGCCCACGCGGAGCTTCCGCACGACCTCCTCTCTGAGCGGGGTGGTGAGGCTGATTTCGGTCACGTGGTGACCTCCGCCTCGGTCGGCTCCGCCGCGCCTTCCGGCGGCCAGTCCAGTCGTCCCCGCCGACAGGCCCAGCAACAGAAACTCACGTCCACGAAGAAGGAGGCCGGGTGCCGATAGGCGACGCCAGCTTTCACCGCCAAGGCCGTCGTCTTCCCGCCCAAGCCGGCGGGGCCGATGCCCAGGCTGTTCACGTCCCGAAGCAACTCCTCCTCCAGGGCTGTCAACTCAGACCGCGGCGAGCGGTCGGGGAGCGGGCGGAGCAGTTGCCACTTGGCCAGCGTGATGGCTTCGTCGCGGCTCCCGGCGACGCCCACGCCGACGATAGTGGGCGGGCAGCCCAACCCCTGGGCCTCGACCACCGCATCGAGGACCACGGCCCGGATGCCAGCGACGTTCCGCCCGGCTCCCGTCTTTCGGTCGGGCAGAGAGTAGAGGCGCCCGGTGTTCTCGCTCCCGCCTCCCTTCAGGAGGAGGTGCACGTGGAGCCTGCCGTCGGGGCTCGGCTCGAAGTGGATGACCGGGATGCCCGGGCCGACGCCGTCACCGGGGTTCCGACCGGTCAAGGGGTCCACGGCATTGGAGCGCAGGGGCACCTCCGCCACCGCCCGCCTGGTCGCGGCCGCGATCACCTCCCGCAGTTCGCCCAGGTCTCCGCCAGCAGGCACCTCGATGGAGAAGACGGGGAGCCCGGTATCCTGGCACATGGGGACGCCCTCACGGCGGGCGATACGGATGTCCTCAAGGATGGCTTCCAGGGCCAGGCGCCCGGGAGAACCGGCTCCCTCCTCGTCACGCGCCGCCGCGAGCGCCCGCTCGACGTCCGCGGGGAGGTCAGTGGCCAACTGGCGGTACAACTGCACCAGCGCCCCGGCTAACCGCGTGTCCACCCTTGGCCCCTCCCCGCTCAGCCCTCCAGGGCAAAGCCGCCATGCTTCTTGACGTGTGCGGCGAGACCGCCATCGGCAAGTATCCGCCTCATCACCGGCGGAAGTGACGGGAAGGCGACGGTCGAGCCCCGGCTGAGGTTCCGCACAACGCCCGTTTCCAGGTCCACTTCCAGTTCGTTGCCTTCCCTGATGCCTGAGGTGTCACACTCCAGGACCGGGAGGCCGAGGTTGATGGCGTTGCGGGAGAAGATGCGGGCGAAGGACTTGGCCAGCACGGCGCTGACACCGGCGAGTTTGATGATGGTGGGGGCGTGTTCCCGGCTGCTTCCCAGGCCGAAGTTCCGACCCGCGACCAGGAAGTCGCCCGGGGCCACCTTCTGGGCGAAGCCCGGCTCCACGTCCTCCAGGAGGTGCTTGGCCAGTTCCGGGAGGTCGCTCCTGAGGTGGAAGAGGCGGCCGGGAGCGATGACGTCCGTGGAGATGGAATCGCCCAGGACGTGCGCTCGGCCCCGCAACAGTGTGTCGCTCATTTCAGGTACTTCCTCGGGTCAGCAATCCTGCCTTCGATGGCCGTCGCCGCCGCCACCGCCGGCGAACCCAGGTAGACGAAGGCATTGGGGTTTCCCATCCGGCCCTTGAAGTTCCGGTTGGTGGTGGCGAGGCAACGCTCGCCGTCGGCGAGCGCCCCCGCGTGCACACCCACACAGGGCCCACACCCGGGTGTCACCACCGCTGCGCCGAGTTCGACCAACTCGCCAAGGATGCCCTGGCGCAGGGCCTCCAGGTACACCCGCCGCGACGCAGGGACCACGATGAGCCTGACCCGCGGATGGAGGCGGTGACCCCGGAGGATGTCCGCCGCGATGCGGAGGTCGGTGAGGCGACCGTTGGTGCAACTCCCTAACACCACCTGGTCGATGGGCACCTCCCCCACTTCCTCGACCGTCGCGGTGTTGTCCACGCTGTGAGGCAGTGAGACCGTCGGGGCGAGCCGGCTCACGTCGATGCTGATGGTCTGTTCATAGGCCCCCCCGGCGTCGGGGGCCACGGGCTTCCACCCTTCAGCCCGGCCATAGCACTCGAGGAAATGGCGCGTCTTCTCATCCGAGGCGACGAGGCCCGTCTTTGCCCCGGCCTCGACGGCCATGTTGGCGAGCGTCATCCGGTCGTCCACTTCAAGGGCTTCCACCACCGGGCCGGCGAACTCCAGCGCCCGGTAGGTCGCCCCCTCGGCCCCCAGCAGCCCGATGAGGTGGAGGACGACGTCCTTGGCAGAAACCCCCACTGGCAGTTTGCCGATAGCCTGCACCCGGATGCTGCGAGGCACTCGGAGCCAGGTCTCCCCCAGGGCCATCCCCACGGCCACGTCGGTCGAACCCATGCCCGTGGCGAAGGCCCCCAGGGCCCCGGCGGTGCAACTGTGGGAGTCGGCCCCGATGAGGACGTCCCCCGGGCGGACGTAGGATTCACAGATGACCTGGTGACAGACGCCCACGCCGATGTCACACAGTTGGCAGCCCGTTTCGCCGGCGAACTCGCGCAGCAGCCGGTGGTCATTGGAAAGTTCCTGGCGGGGGCTGGGTGCAGCGTGGTCGAGGAAGAGCACCGTGCGCTTGGGGTTGACCGGCACGCGCTTCCCCAACTCGCGGAAGACGCGCACCGCGAGCGGCCCCGTCCCGTCCTGGAGCAGGACCACGTCCACAGGCGAGACTATGTACTCGTCGGCCCGGACCTCCCGTCCCAGCCGGTCACTCAGGATGCGTTCCGCCAGGGTCTTCGCGGCCATCGCTCTCGCAACTTCTCCGGAACCCCCTTCTTCCCGTACAACGACACCCACGTCTTGTACCACCTGGGCCGCCTCGCCGTCAAGTGAGCGGCGCCGACCGCCCACCCCTCAACACTCACAGCCCGACGGCCCGCCCGACCACTTGCCCCTTGACACCGACGGCCCAGCGAAGGATACTGGGGCGTGCTGGACGGGCGTTTAGCTCAGTCGGTAGAGCGCTACACTCACATTGTAGAGGTCGGAGGTTCGAGTCCTCCAACGCCCACTCCTGCGCCTCGCTCCCGGTGGTGCCACTGCTCGCGCTGCCTCGGTTCGCCCCGGGCGTGAGCCGCCCGACTCGCCCCGCGCGGGAGGCCTGTGCACCCCGTGGCTCCCTGGCGGTGCACCCGGGCGAACTCGGCGAGGGCCTCCTCGCCTCTCCCCTGCCGCCGGCAAGCTCCCAAGGCGCCGCCGCCACGTTCGGGCGAAAGCTCAACATGCCCTGCCCATGTCGCACGCGGCTCGTGTTGCCGTCCCCGCCTATCGCGCTCCTGCCCCTCTGCCGCCCGCTCAGTCCCCGTCCTGAAGAGACGCTGCAAGCTTCCCTATTTCACTGATGCATTCCTTCTCCATAGACGAAATCTCTCGCAGGGCGCGCACCTTTTCCTCTTTGTCACCAGCCCTATCCGACACCCTCCCGAGCCGGTCAGCAATGGCATTGTATCGTTCAGAAAGCCAGCCCGCCCGCTCAGCCAACTCCGGGTACTTCCCCTGAATCTCCGCAAAGAATCGGCCGGCCATCCTCCTTGATTCTCCCCACACGGTCGCATTCCACCAATTGCCGTGACTCCCTCCATGGCCCTTTTCCACGGCGGCAATCCAAACCTCGTACGCTTCCGCTCCCGTGTAATACGGCCGGGCCGTATGCGATGCTGGATTCTCATACAAATCAACAGCGTACCTCAACCCACCCAGGATTATGTCACGTTCGCTTTTCGCGCCGACCTTATTGAACGTAAAGAAGTTCACGTGCACCTCTCCACCGAACTCAGCCCAGGAGCCAAACGCCAAATGCTTTGGCGGGAAATCGTGGGCCCAAGGCGAGGGTGTTATGAATCCGGAATCGTCGTATCCAGAGATCAACTGATATTCCATGTTAACAAGCCCGCATGGTCCGCCCTGGTTGAGGTGGTCTTTCAGGACGGTTTCTATCCTCGCTCTCTCCGCGGGGCTCGTGTTCGTGGAGAAGAACCCCTCGTCGATCATCTCTATTCCCATGTTCCTGAGGAGAGCGTAAAAGGGCGCCCGGTTCCAGCAATAAGGCCCGCTGGGACAGAGCCCCTCATGAACGTTACTTAGGAATGCGTGCCCTGTGCCCCCGAACAGCATGGCATCGGTTACAGTAAGGCCATAATAGTTGGCAACTCCTCTCACCACACCCAGCAAGGTGGTGTTGAAAGGCGGCACCGCCAATCCTTCGATGATCACAAGGGACTCCTTCGGCATCCTTCAGACCACCAGTGCAGAAACAGCATCCTTCTCGGCTCCCGGCCCCAACGGCCGGACTTACTCGCCATCTCTCGGCGCGTGCACGCAGAGCGCGCGTTGGCGGGAGCATTCTACCGGGAGAATCCGTTAGGTCAAGAACGAATCCGGAAAAGCAGGGCAGAAGGAACGCGACAACGCCCCAGGGCCCGGGGGGCGGATATTGTTGCCACTTCCGCGGCGCTTCCACCTCGCCGAGAAGCCCCCAGGGAGGTCGCAGCGGCAACCAAGCCAACTGCCGAGACGTGCGATGCTTCACGAGGTCACGAAGGGACCCGCGCCCGCCACGGTTGTGGTCGAGCGCCACGCACAGCCGGGGCACACTCAGCGAACACCTCCTCGACCTTCCCGTACTGCCAGCGCGCTCCGAGAGCGTCGGCCAAGGCAGCTATGACTTCCCAGTTGGCACGGCCGCCCGGTGGCGGCACCGCGAGCACCAGGCGCTGCACACGCCCCTCCGGGTTGACCACCGTCCCCTCGTCTTCCATCCAGAAGGCTCCGGGGAAAAGGACGTCGGCGCTCTCAGCGAGCGGCGAGCGCCGGGCATCGACAACCACGAGGAACTCAGGCTTCCGGGCGAGGTGGAGCGCGGCGCTCCCGTCCGTGCTTGCCAGACCGAGGAGAAGAACCGCGCGTACATGTCCGGCTTGGATGCGGGCAAGAAGCCGCCGTCCGCGCTCTCCGCTCACAAATCCAACAGTGGCTGCCCCCTGGGCATTGGCTTCTCCGCGGAGGGTGAGTAGACGCACCGTGCCCCCGAAACGCCGACAAATCCCCGCGCCGGCGGCCCTCTCGGGTGCATCCATCGAGTCCAGGTCCGTGACCACGAGCCTCCGCGGGGACCTCTGCCAGAGGCGCCTCACCTCCCCCGCGCCGGCACCCCGGCGACCGCCCGCAAGCGCGTCCAGGAGCACCGCGGCCGACTCACCTCTTCTCGGGCGGAAAAGTGCACTCGCCTTATCCTCCAGGCCCGTCTTCTGCCTGCCAACGATGCCCAGCGTGGCGCCCCGCCGAAGCGCCTGCCTTGCCCGCACCGCAAGGACCGGGTACTTCTGTGTCAACGCGACGCCGACAATGAAGATGACATCGGCCTCGTCCAGGTCGTCATAGCAGCCGGTTGCGGGAAAGTCGCTCGTTTCCTCGCCCAGCAGCGAGGGGGCAAGGGCGAGCAGGTTCTCCGTCGCCAGCACTTCGCGTCCGAGTTTCTGTGCCAGCCAGAGGGCCTCAGTCGGCCACCAGGGAGCCACCACCAGAGCGACGTCATCGGGGCTGCCGGCCTTCAAGGTCCGGCGAAGGCCTTCTGCAGCAGCGCTGAGGGCAGCATCCCAGGAGGTCTCCTCAAGGCGGTCACCGCAACGAACCTCGGGCGCGCCGACGCGGTCGCCGGAGTAGGCCGCCTGCCAGCCGAGGAGCCCGCGGATACACAGGCTCCCCCGGTTCACCTCCGCCTCGAACGGCGCCGAGGCGCGCACCAGCCGACGACCCTGGCGGTGGAGCTCCACGGTGCAGCCGACGCCACAGTAGCCACAGGTCGTGAGCGTGGATGCCGTTTCCCCGCGCGCCGGCTTGGGCACGGACATGACGGCAGTGAGCGCCCCTGTCGGGCAGCTCCCCAGGCAAAGGGAGCACGCAGCGCACTCCTCCCGCTGCGACGGCCCACTGAAGAGGGCCTTCACCTCAGCCTCAGACCCCCGGCCCACAAACCCCAGCGCGCCGACGCCCGTCAACTCCGCGCAGACGCGCACGCACCGCCCGCAGAGGATGCACTTGCCTGGGTCACGGCTGATAAGCGGATGGCTGACCTCCGCGGGCAACTTTCGGTGAGCACCCCCGAACCGTTTCGGGTCGGCGCCATACTCCTCCGCCAACTTCCGCAGCAGACACTCCTGGAACCCATCGCAGCCACAGGCGAGGCAGCGGTCAGCCTCGGCCACGGCCGCAGCTTCGTCCAAACCCAACTCCACCGGGGCAAAACCTCGCAGCCTCTCGGCTACCGGAAGCAAGGGGTTGGGCTGGCGCAGCTTCCGCGGTTCGCCTGCGTACTCTGCTGGGTCGATCTCTTCCAGTTCGCCCTCGCTCATCAGGAGCGGCTCAGGCTCGGACAGCGCCTCGCCGGCAAGGTACCGGTCGATGGACTCGGCTGCGCGCCGACCGGCGCCGATGGCCTCCACGACCGTCATCGCCCCTCCCGTGCAGTCGCCGCCGGCAAAGCACGCTGCGCCCGTCACCTGCCACGTACCCTCTGCCACCTCGATGTACCCGGAGCGGCTCAGCGCCAGGTCCCCCTCGCTCTTGGCCGGCTCCGCATCCATCTGCTGACCGAGGGCGAGGATGACCGAGCGGGCGGAGATGGTGAACTCGGAACCGGGAAGGGGGACGGGCCGCCGACGGCCGGAAGCATCGGGCTCACCCAAGGTCATGCGGATGCACTCCACCGCCTCGACCCGGCCATCGCCGAGGAAACGGACGGGAGCGGCGAGGAGCTCGAGCCTCACCCCTTCCGCTTCCGCCTCCTCGACCTCATCCTTGTGGGCGGGCATCTCGGCCCGGCTCCGCCGGTAGAGAAGCGTCACCTCATCGGCGCCGAGCCGGCGGGCGGTGCGGGCTGCGTCGATGGCGGTATTTCCCCCACCCACGACTACGACCGGCCCGGCCAGCGCCATGTCCTTTCCCGAGGCGACTTCGGCGAGGAGCTGTACGCCGGCGGAGACACCTGGAAGATGCTCTCCAGGAACGCCAAGGGCCGAGGAGAGCCCGGCACCGATGCCGACGAAGATGGCTTCGTAGCCTTGCGCCCGAAGGTCGCTGAGGGTGAAGTTTTTCCCCCACTTCTGGTTGACGCGGAGGTCAACCCCCAGGGCCAGGATGCGGTCGACCTCTTTCTTGAGCACCTCGCGCGGAAGGCGGTAGGCGGGGATGCCATAGCGAAGCATGCCGCCGGGCTCGGGCCCAGCCTCGAAGACGGTGACGGAATGGCCTCTGCGGGCGAGGAAGTGGGCCGCGGTGAGGCCCGCGGGCCCGGCCCCAATGACGGCGATGCGCCTGCCGCTGGCCGGCGCTTTCGACGGACCGGCACCGGCCTCCTCTTCGCGCTCCAGGTCAGCAACAAAGCGCTTGAGCCAGTTGATGGCCACCGGTTCATCCACCAGGGTCCGTCGGCAAACGTCCTCACAGGGCCGCGGGCAGACCCGTCCGCAGACAGCGGGGAAGGGGTTGGCCTCGCGGATGAGTTCCAGGGCCTCGCCATGCCGCCGGTCGGCGATGAGGGCGATGAAGCCCTGGATGTCGATACCCGCGGGGCAGGCCTGCTGGCAGGGGGCCACGCAGTCGCCGCAGTGCTGCGAAAGGAGAAGTTCGAGGGCGAGCCGACGCAGCGCGGTGATGTCTTCGCTCCGGGTCCGGACCACCATGCCCTCGGCCACCTGCGCCGTGCAGGCCGGCACCGGCCCGGGACGCCCCTCCACCTCCACCACGCAGAGCCAGCAGGCGGTGAAGGGTTCCAGGCGCGGGTCGTAGCAGAGCGCGGGGATGTCGATACCGGCGTCCCGGGCCGCTTCGAGGACGGTCGAGCCGGCCGGTACGCGCGCCTCGACGCCATCTATGTGCAACGTGACTTCGCTCACCGCGCGCCTCAACTCACAAGGACGGCCGCCACGGGACAGACCTCGACACACACGCCACAGCGCACGCACTTCTCCTGGTCAACGGTGTGAGGCTTCCTGGTCTCACCGCTCACCGCAGTGGCCGGGCAGCGTCGCCGGCAGGCCCCGCAGCCGGTGCAGAGGAGCGGGTCGATGAAAAAAGTGAGGAGCGGCCGGCAGACCTTCGCCGGACAACGCTTCTCCCGGATGTGTGCTTCGTATTCCGGCCGAAAGTAGCGGATGCTGGTGAGGACGGGGTTGGGTGCCGTCTGCCCGAGGCCGCAGAGAGAAGCCCGCTTCACCTGTTTCGCCAGCTCCTCCAATTGAGGTAGGTCCTCGGGCACCCCTTCCCCGGCGACGATGCGGTTCAGGACCTCCAGCATCCTCAGGGTACCCAGCCGGCAGAAGGTGCATTTGCCGCAGGATTCCCGCTGGGTGAAGGAGAGGAAGTAGCGGGCGATGTCCACCATGCAGGCGCCCTCGTCCAGCACCACCATCCCCCCCGAACCCATGATGGCCCCCGTCGCGGTGAGGGACTCGTAGTCGACAGGGGTGTCGGCGAGGTCGGCGGGGATGCACCCCCCGGAAGGCCCACCCACAAGCACCGCCTTCAGCGGTCGGCCGCTCCCGGTGCCCCCACCGATGGCCTCGACGACGTGCCGAAGCGTCATCCCCATGGGCACCTCGACCAGCCCACCCCGGGCCACCTTCCCGGCGAGGGCAAAGACCTTGGTGCCCTTGCTCCGTGCGGTGCCCAGCGCGGCGAAGGCCGACGCCCCGTGCTTGACTATCCAGGGGACATTGGCGAAGGTCTCCACGTTGTTGATGCAGGTGGGCCGGCCCCACAGGCCGCTGGTCGCAGGGAAAGGCGGCCGATAGCGGGGCATCCCCCGTCGGCCTTCGATGGAAGCAATGAGGGCCGTCTCCTCGCCGCAGACGAAAGCCCCCGCCCCCTCGCGGATGCTGATGGAGCAGCCGAAGTCAGTCCCCAGGATGCGCGGGCCGAGGAAGCCCTTCTCTGCAGCCTGGTCGAGGGCCACCTGCAGTCGGCGGACGGCGAGAGGATACTCGGCCCGCACGTAGACGAAGGCCTCCTCCGCGCCGATGGCGTAGCAGGCGATGAGCATCCCCTCGATGACGCTGTGCGGGTCGCTCTCCAGGACACCACGGTCCATGAAGGCGCCGGGGTCACCCTCGTCGCCATTGCAGATGACGTACTTGGGGGAGCCGGGCGCTTCCCGGGTCAACTGCCATTTCCGCCCGGTAGGGAAGCCCGCACCCCCGCGGCCGCGCAGCCCGGAGCCCACCACCTCGGCAACCACGTCTCCAGGCTTGGCCGAGGAGAGGACGCTCCTGAGGGCCTC
>Ga0315282_10015866_pt1 | contig 11066 bp, 13 predicted proteins | sample YL17G07_20_MG_FD_203693 | JGI IMG/M metagenome (GOLD analysis project Ga0315282, IMG submission 203693) | Sediment microbial communities from Yellowstone Lake, YNP, Wyoming, USA - YL17G07_20 | ecosystem: Environmental > Aquatic > Freshwater > Lake > Sediment | place: USA: Wyoming | collected...
GAAACCACGCAACGATATCCTTTTTCCTTTTTTAAGGTCCCCTGTTATCTCTGTTAGAATAAATTTTATGATCTCCTGAGATTCTGCCTGGGTGAGAAAAAATCTCTTAGCAATGGCCAGGGTTAATTCTCCCTGATTCATTTATTCCTCTGTTCTTTTTCAATGTAGTCGTTAATCGCTTTGGATATCTTGCCAAGATCAGTGGGATTTTGACGGATAATCTCTTCTGCTGTTTCCTGCCAGGTTAGATTTTTTTTGCCTAAGTGTTTTTCTACCGCTGAAATTATATCCTGATCCATAACCGTGTTGCGTTTGTCTGCTTGGGCTAATCCCCCTGCTTCTTTGAGCACAGTCTCTATTGCTGAATCAAACTCGCTTATGGATCTTTTAACTGCGCTGTCTGAGGAACGCATCTTAAAGGTATCCTTAAAGTAGTCTTTAATTGTATTGAATTTAATAAACTCTGCTTTCTTAGGCATGCTCCCCCCTTGCGTAGAGACGCACACCCGCGCAATTCCGATAAGCGCGGGGTGTCTATGTTATCTTATGAATTATTAAGTCTTTTATCGCTTGGTCTAATTTCTTAAGTTCAAATATTTTGAGTAAGTCTTCGCTCTTGCCGATCAATGGGATCATTTCTTGTTCTAGTTTTTCGGTTAGGCGCTTGCCGGATATGGACTCAGCCTCTAGGCCATAAAGGATTTTCTCACCGCGCTTGGTCTCTCCTTCTAGGTATTCCTGGTTTTTGTAATCTCGCTTGTGGACTTCTTTCAGCCAGTTTTTATTTTTTATGCGCATGGATTCGATATCTTTAATAAGGTAGCGAGAGAATTTTATTTCTTCTGGGGTGAGCATGTCCGGATGGATTAAATCAATTACCCGGGTGTTCGGTATGCCATAAAATTTCAAGTTGTTCATAAAAGCGTCTCTGATAATCCAGCCGCTGGGATCATAGTCAACTATGCTGAATAAATAGAATGAGCGTTGCAGGTTAATCTTTGCTTCTTTTAAGGTGTCTACAAAATATTCTACGTTCAGGACGGATGGCTGGCCGCCAAGAGCAAGAATGGAAACATTGTATTTGTCGGCGATATCAGATAAAAATGCCTGATGGCCAAGTTTTTCTGAGAAAAGTATTATATTGGCATTGGCTCCTATCTTTCTGTTGGCCTGGTTATCGTCGCGAAAGCCGATGTCTTTGTATTCCATGACTGCTATTTCTTTGACCATGTAGACGATGTTATCAATGAGCTGAGCGTATTGGTCTGTCTCCTTGGCCAGAGCTCCTGCCCGGGAAAGGGTTGGCTTGATATACATATACCAGAATGTTCTCAGGAGTTCTTTTAAGAGTGGCTTCTCCCCTTTTATGATTCGTTCTCGGGTTTGCCAGACAATGTTGCGCATCAGGCGGGCAACGTTGACAGGATAATCAGTAGCGCCTTCGCTAAAATTTTGTATCAGCCATTCTTCAGTCTGGTCGTGGATGAGCTGGTCATAGTGCCGGATACCGGCTTTGCGTAATCTGTCTCTCAAGGATTGTTTTTTAGGCATATTTTTAATGTACAACAAATTGTCTTGTTTTGCAAGGATTATTTTGCTCTAACGGAAGAATATTCTGATAGAATGAGAAATTAGGCCGCCTAGGAATGAGGCTTTGAATTGCCGAATGATAGGGATGTTTAGAGATAATCTTCCCTACTTAATGGGCTTTGAAGACCGTAGTAGTATTTATTTAGCTGTATTTATGGAAAGCTGTATATACAGGAAGCTGTATATTATAAGAAGCTGTAAATAATGCTTGACAAGAAATTTTTATTATTATATCATTGAAAGCATGAGTCACATTATCAGCATAGCCAATCAAAAGGGCGGGGTAGGAAAATCTACAATCGCTTTTAATCTTGCGGCAGCATTAGCGGATAAAAAACATACTGTCTTTGTCGTCGACGCCGATCCTCAAGGCACTGTTTCTATGTGGGCTAAAGCCAGAACCCGCCACGAAGCAAATAAAATCAACCCCTATATCACTTTTACAGAAAATCCCTGGACGCCGGAAGAAATACTTAAACTAGCGCAACCGCCGGATTATGAGTTTATAATTATTGACTGCGGGCCGGCCAATAATAAAGCCGCTAAAGCAACTCTTGTCGTGTCAAATTTAACAATTATCCCTATTTCACCAAGCCCTTTAGATATCAATTCAGCGCGCAGTACTATAGAGCTGATAGAGGAAGGCGCCAGCAGGGGAGCCACTAAATCTAAAGTATATCTTTTGATATCAAAGAAAATAGTCGGGACCAATTTAGCAAAAGAGGCGCGGGAAACTTGTGAAATGCTTAAGCTGCCTATTTTAAAGACTGAAATATCTCAGAGGATCGCTTTGTGCGAATCAGCGATTACAGGACAATCGGTGCTTGAATACGCGCCAAATTCTATGGCAGCAGAAGAATTTATTGAACTAGAAAAGGAGATTAAGAGATGCCTAAAGCAAAGCTAAGCCAAATTGCTACCACATGGGTGGATGAAGGGGATACCCTAAAGAAAAAAAGGGTTAATCAGGAGAAAAACCTTAAAGAAATAAAAATTAAGGAGCAGCCTAAGAAAAAACAGACGTTTAATCTTAGACTTGACACTATTAAACGTCTCTGGATGCATCGTGTTAGGACAGATAAAACCTTGTCAGAGATTATGGATGACTTGGTTCTTACTCATCTACCGGTAGTAAATTTAGAGAAAAAAGAAGAAAAATGAATAACACACTCTTAGAGAGAGTATTATTATATGTTAAACTATATGTTACACTTTTGAAAGGCATTGGGAACAAAGGGGTTATGACGGTTTTGGTAAACGATAAGACACCATACAGGTAAACGATAAGACACCAAAAGGTAAACGATAAGACACCATACAGGTAAACGATAAGACACCATACGGTAAACGATAAGACACCAAAACCGGAAGGAAGAAAATGGCTGAAATAAAGAAGAAAGAACACGTTATAATGGAAGGAAACCTTCTGGAATACCCTATATTTTCTATGCAAAAGAGGCGGGTAGATAGAACCATAGAGGAATATGTATGGGAAGAAAGAAATGGGGCAGGGGAAATAACGGGTGAGCGGAGATTTAAGGTTGAGTGCACAAGAGGGGTCCCGAATTACTTTGACATGGATGTGTTTAATGGGATTATGCGGGTTTATGTCAAAAAAGGCGGGGTATATAAGAAAACCGAGATCCATTTTACAATATACGAGCTGATGAGAGAGTTAGAGTTACCCGTTCACGACGGCGAGAAAGTAAATAGAGTGCGGGAAAGTTTGGAACGGATGGCAAAGACTAACCTCCATTTTGAAAATTCCTTTTATGCAGAGAAAGAAAAGATCACCAAGATAGTACATTTAATATCGAGAATAGAAATTTACGAAAAGCAAAAAGGAAATAGGCCGATAAATATGATCAAGGTGGTTTTAGATGATGAGTTAGTTAATAGTATTGAAAGAAAATATTATAAGTTAATAGACTTTACGGTATACAAGGCATTAGCAACAGGAATACCACGAAGGCTATATGAATACTTAGAGAAAAAGAAGTATAAGAAAAATCAGTTTGAAATAGATATAAAGAAATTAGCAAGGTGGATGGGGCTCAAAACAAGTAAAATATCACAGCTCAAGGAGCTTTTAGGGAAAGCAAATAATGAGCTGAAAGAAAAAATGGTTATTGATAAGTGGAAATATCAAAAAAATATTGTGGTTTATTATTTCCACAAGTCAGAAAGATTTAAGGAAATAGAAGACAACCTATTTTACTTAGAGAACCTTGCGGTAACTTTTTATCAGGGGTTAGGACAGGAAAAGGTGTCAGAAGTATTAAAGCGGGAAGGAATGATTGTGCTTCAGGATTTAATAGATGAAGGATACACCAAAGAAGAAGTTGCTTATGCGTTGGGCTGGGCTGCGGATAACATTAAAGAAATTCATAGTATTAGGATTATTCCTAAGGTTATTGGTCAGGCTCTCGGAGATAAGGAAAGCAAGCGCCTGGTAGAAGAAAAAGAAAAAGCAGAGCAACAAAAGCGGGTAGAGGAAGACAAGAAAAGAGAGGAAGAAAGAAAAAGGGGAGAGGAGCTAGATAAAATATTTGAGGGATTGCCTAAACAAAAACAAGCGGAGCTAGAAGAAAAAGCCAAAGAGAATTTAATAGAGCAAGGAGTTAACCCTGATTTTATTTTACCAACCTTGCTGAAACTTGAAAGGAATAATCTGCTTGAAAAAAAGAAAAGCTTGGTGAAACAAGGAAGTTGAAAATGAGCGCAAACATAAAATGCCTTACGCCCCAGGAAGAAGAAAGGTTTTTGGATATCCTTAAGAACCGTAAGGATGCCGAGAGAGCATACATGCTCTATCATCTTATGCTTATTACTGGATTGAGGATTTCAGAGGCGTTAAGTCTTAATGTAGAGCATGCCGGCCGGGCCAAAGTTGAGCTGAAGGTTAAGGGATGGACCAAAGAGGGAGAGAAGAAAGATAGATACAAAGCGGTTTATTTCCCGAAGGTGTTGCAAAAGCATTTGAAGGATTATATAAGAGTGAAAGCGAAAAAGGGAGAATCACTCGCGCCGGAAGCGCCTTTGTTTGTTTCTAGAAATAGTGCCAGGATCAGCCCGCGCCAGGTGCAAAGGGATTTTAAGAAATGGGTAAAAGAGAGCGGTATCGAATCAAATCTCTCACCACACAGCCTAAGGCATACTGTCGGGACAAGGCTGCTAAAGGAATTCAAAAACGCTAAACTTGTCCAGCGGTATTTAGGGCATTCAGATGTGGCAACGACATTGAGGTATTATGTGGATGTGTTTCCGGAAGATTTAGAAGAGGCGGCAGAGATGCTGGCGCAGAAGTAGTGTACATAAACGAAGTAGTTCGGTTATTTTAAGTTATCTGCTCATTGCGGGCTTATAAAAGGAGGGATTAAGAAATGTCTTTGTTTAGTGACCGGTATGCACTTGGTATCTTTGCAACTTTTCTTCTCGGGGTTTGGAATATTATCAATAATTACCACATAGGCAAGAAGACAGCATATATTAACACAGTAACATCCGAAAGGGTAAAGTGGATTGGCAAGGTGCGCGATAACATATCAACTTTTTGTGGCTTGTCTCATCACTGGACACTTACGCAAGAAATTAGTCAGGAAAAGAGACAGGAAATTCTCGAAAAACTCGATAAATTAAGGTGGGAAATAAAACTGCAGCTAAATCCCTACGAGAAAATTTATTCAAAAATAGCAGAGCAGATTGATAAAATACCAGATCTGTCATCACACGATGAAGTGGCAACATCGATAGCAGAACTAATAAAAGTATCGCAAACTTTATTGAAAGATGAGTGGGAGAAGGTGAAAGAAGAAGCTGTCATGGGCAATCTTAAAAAGAAAAAGTGGTGGCAGTGGGTCTTTAAAAACAAGTAGCCCGCAGCGGCAGATAACAGCGGCGGGAAAGTAGTTTAATCCTTACAAGGAAATTTCAAAGAAAAAAGAAGTTCGGATATTAATTGTTAGGAGGCAAAATGAAATCTGTAGGCGAAACTAAAGCAATTAGAATTTATCCCATGCCAGATCCTACTTGTAAAATTATGTGGAAGATACATTCTCCTGAATCGTGCTTGGAAGAATTTGACAAGGAAGATTGGGCAAAGAGCAAGGAAGAATTAGCTGATAAAATTAATAAAATAGGCGAATTCATATTATCTAAAAAAGAAACGAAATAAACAGCCAATGGAGTCTAACAATTCACTCCAGCGGACTGTTCCAGCCGTTCATTAGCACCAGGCACAGCCGCTGAGTTCAAACGTTAGAACAAAAAAATAAAATGACTACCCCATATCAAAAAAGATTTGTCGCTCATTTTGACATGTTAGGTATGAAGTCAGCAACCCTTAGAAATGAAGACGAAGCGTGGGGAGCCTTGAGTGATATTAATGCCGCGAAGGAAAAAGCAGAAAATTTAGCTATTGACGTAATAACTACTGGGCAACAAGTTATCATCAGGAATCGTTTAAGGACTTTTATATTTTCTGACACAATAATAATTTTTAGCCTTAGCGATGAAAATCAAGATTTATTGGCTATGCTCATTTTTTCAAGTGAACTATTTAAAAACTCTTTTCATAGCTGCGTTCCCTTGAGGGGTGGCATTGCGCATGGTAATTTTTTCTTTGATTTTGGTAAAAATTTATTTTTAGGAAAAGCTCTTGTTTGTGCTTATGCCCTTGGTGAAGAAGTGCAATGGTGCGGGATAACCGTAGATGAAGAAATATTTAGGAGAGCAAACGCAATACCTTTTCAAACACCAGATAAAGAACCAGGGATAGTTGAATGGGAAGTCCCTTTAAAATCTGGGAAACAAGAAAAAAGGTATGTTGTTAATTGGCCTTGTATTTTTAAGAATAATTTTACTAAAAAGATCGAGTCAGCCGCAGAACTCTACTCTCCATTCAAGCGGCTATTTGGCGAATTTAAAGATTTAAAAGAATATGATCGGAAAAAGCATGAAAATACATTTAAATTTATAGAAAAAATTTATAAATAATGAGTTCTAACAAGTCAATCCACTGGACATGATTCCGCGCCAAATGACACTTCATCAGTCCGGTGATTTCAGTCGTTAGTTGAGTGTCGTAAAAGATATACTTTTGCGACGTTGGGGCGGGTAAAGGGAGAGGGGCGCCGACGGGGGGAAGAAGACGGGGACTGGACTTTTGCGACGTTCAAACTGTAATGGGCCCCATTAGTCAAGGGGCGGTAAGGTTTTCTTAGTATTAATTAGTAGGTGTCACTACGATCTTGTATTTAAAAAAATGTGTTAGACTTTAGTAGTTTTTACGTCTATTATAGTAGAAACAAATTAAAAAACGAAACAGGAAACCATGAAGACAAACGGTCAAACCATAGATTTACTTGTTGATTTAGAAAAGGAAAGATATGATTGGAAGAACGATATCATTATTAATAAATCCAGACTGTTAGAAAAAATTGAAGAAGTCGAAAAGACAGATAGCCCTGTTCAATTAAAAAGAGGGATATCGCTACTTAAATCTGTAATCAGTTATCCTAAGAATGATACGGATGGCCTAGTTAACATAGATCAAAACGGCGATACTATGGTTTTGAAAAAGTGGGCATTGATAGAAGAATTTAAACAGATTGAAGAAGCACAAACCGTTGAAAGAGCTAGATACTATCTTGATAGATTGAAGAAAGGCATAAGTGAAATTAAAACAAGCAAAATAAATGATATAAATCTTAATCGATGGAAAGAGTACGAAGATATTCTTACTGACAGTTTATGGCTAATGGACAAAAGAGATACGTCTGGAGCTCATGCAGGCTGGTATTGGGGAAATTTTATTCCTCAGATTCCCCATCAGCTAATGACGCGTTATACAAAGAAGAATGATTGGGTTTTAGATACTTTTGTTGGTAGTGGAACAACCCTAATTGAATGCAAGCGGTTGGGAAGAAATGGCATTGGTCTTGAACTGGGCCCCGAAGTTGTTACAAAAGCAAAGGAATTGATCAAGAAAGAAAATAATGCCTATAATGTTACTACGGAAATAATAAAAGGGGATAGTAGAAAGATTAATTTAAGAGAAACACTCGATCGTCTAGGTGCAAAGAGTTTTCAATTTATTATTATGCATCCCCCCTATCACGATATTATTAAATTTAGTGGGGATAAGGACGATTTATCTAATGCTCCATCAACAGAAGCTTTTACAAATATGTTTGGAGAAGTTTTAGATAATACTATTCCTTATTTAGATAAAGGTAGGTACCTGGCCATAGTAATAGGAGATAAGTATTGCAAGGGTACTTGGATACCCTTGGGGTTTTATATAATGAATGAGGGCTTAAAACGCAACTTTAGCCTAAAAAGCATCATTGTCAAAAATTTTGAGGAGACTAAAGGTAAAAGAAATCAAAAAGAATTGTGGCGCTACAGAGCGTTAGTGGGCGGGTTTTATATTTTTAAACACGAGTATATTCTTTTATTTAAAAAGGGCTAAAATATGAAAACGCATGTTTTTATCGTAAATGAATCGTCGTTTCCAATACACTTGAAATATTTATTTGCAGGAACTGGCGCAGCCGATGCCGATGATCATATCGGGCTTCTTTCTGATATTAAAAGGGTGAGAGTGGGAGATAGGGTTATATTTTATTTAGAGACTAAGGAAAGTTCAGGGATAGATGGAGGTTTTTTTGGTGCATTCAGGATAGCGGACATAAATCCAATTGTCATTCAAGACTCAGCTAATCCTACTTATCTTGAACAACAGTTAGGTAAAAAACTAATTTATCGAGTTAGGCTTGAACCCGCGGATGTATATTCAAGAGGAGTTGTAGAATATCAAGCTCTTGATAATCTGCCGGTGTACGCAAAAGAGATACTTTGGAGTTTGATATATAGAAAGCTAAAAGGTCAAAGAGGCTGCACCCCATTAACGATTGAAGAATCAAATCGTCTGATGGACATGATTCAAAGGGCTAATAACAATCAGCCTTTACATTATGCAAATACAGACGGGTTTACTTATAACGCAGCGAGTCAGCAAATCGAGATCGTTCCGAATGGCAGAAAACAATATGCAGGAGCAATCAACCCCGCTACGCCGCTTATTCCTCAGATTTTACAACTTGCCGCTGCTGGTAGAGCTTTTGAAGTTAACCTACAGGCTTACTTTACCGAGAATGCTGGTTTGGGCGTCAACCAAAGCCTAGACGCAATCACCGGGTCTGCAAACCAAATGATTTGGCTAGGGAATGAGGTTAAATGTGGTGTTGGCATGCGAAGCATAGATGTGTTTTCTGTTCTTAATTTGCCGCGAGATATACGTCAACATAGAATCATTGAGCTTAAAGATGAACAAGTAAGCCCTACTATCGGCCGGCAACTTTTCAAATATGTAAATTGGACTAGTCAATATATTGATGGCGCTATAAATGCTAATATTCAACCAATTATAGTCGCAAGGGAAATTCCGAATACCGGTAATAATAGATTAAAAAGAAAGAAGCTCGAAGCAGGCGGACAGCCGACTTCTTTTTGGCAAGAAATCAGAGACGCTTTCAATGCATTTAACGTAAGAAATCTTGCTATGCCTATACTTTATTATGAATATAGTTTTCAGAGTGGTAATATTATATTTACGCAAGTAACTTATTGACCGGGTATCCAAAACAACAACCAAACATACCCAACCCACCCAACAAAAACAAACACACACAAAACACACAACCCACCTAACCACCTAAAGAAAAGCCCGTAGAACCCAAATTTTGAAGGAATTATGGGCATTCTAGGGGCCTGTGTCAACCGCTTTGGGATCCGAAAAGGCAGCGCGAAGCCTACCTTTAGGCAAAACTCGCCTTCCCGACGATAAACCACAAAAAAAGATACTCTAAAATCCCCGCAGTTAAACGATCTTAAGCCTGTCCGTATAAAACCATTATCCATATTCCGACGAGAAATCAATTAGAATCTTTACCGCCGACTCCCCAAAGACTGGGGGGGCGGCGGAACTTTGGGGGTTGAATATAGGGAGCGAGCCTTGCGCGGTGAATAAAACAGGGGAAGTTAACATAACGATGTTATGTCTAACCCAAGCCCGCATCCAGCGTTCCTTAAAGAATTTATTTAGGCTGGATGTGGGCGCAGTGGCGTGCGAAGGGGTGAGGCAAGGGCAAGTGCCTATAAGGCGCCTTATAGGCAAAGGCGGTTTTAGCAAAAATAATGGGGAAATTGGGGCCCCCATTATTTTTGCGTTAAGAAACCGCCTGGCTTGCCCGACCCTTGACATCGAAGATGTCAAGGGATGCCGAACCCCTGAGCCGCTTCACCTGTTTTATTCACCCTTGTGGGCGAGCGACATTCCTTTTAAGGGTGGTGGGCGGGGGAAAGAAACCCGCAACATAGCGCACAAACTCACGCATAAAAAAAGGAGCGCAGTGGAGCAATGTCTTATTAGGGTGCGCCCGACTGTTGATGCCGCAGGCTTCAAGAGTCGGTGGTAGTTTTGTGACTATAAGGAGCAAATCTACCAAGCGCCCCTTGCTGCCCCGATGTTTTATCGGGGGAGTAATAAGACATTGCGGAACGAAGCGACGAAAGCCACGCATACACCACAAACCAAGTGACCGTAATGAAGGAGTGAAGTGGAAACAGTTTATCGGTGCGCATTTTCTTTTTTGAGGCAACCCACAAAAAAGAAAATTTCTGTCTTCCCGCGAAGCGGGATGTCAGAAAGCACGAACCCCGCGAACGCGGGGCGATAATCTGTTGAAACGGAACGACTGAATGAAGGGAACGGTGCATAACCACTAACCTTGCGGGTTTCTGGCGGGATGGGAGAACAACCGCTGCATACAAGATGAGCTGGCGTCTGCCCGAAGGCGAAGCCAAATTGGCGAGCGCAGGCAGGCGAATACGCCGAAGGCGGATGAGCCCCGAGCACGCCAATTTGAGCGAAGCCGAAGGGCAGAGCTGCCAAAAGGATTGGCGGCGCAGGGAGCGGAAGCCCGCAGGGCTGAAGCCCGAGCAAGCCAATCCTTTTGGCAGTTGCCCCGCAAAGCGGGGCAAGCCAGCGGGGATTGCATTGAAGGGCAGGCGACCCAGCCTGCCCGCCCGCCGACCCAGGCGGGCAAATGAGCGAGCGCCCAAGCGAGCGGGACAGTGAAGCCGAGCGACAGCGAGGCTGAACGGTGCGGACACCACCAATGCAGCCCGCCCCAGCGGGCGGTGCATTAGAATATTAACTTAAGTTTTGGATGAGAGATTCGGAAGGGTTGAAATCTACGGTAATTCGTTCTGGTATGGTTATAATCTTTCCTGTTTTGGGATGGCGAACTTTTCTTGAGGATCGCTTTTCTTTAGTGAAGGAGCCAAAACCACGCAACGATATCCTTTTTCCTTTTTTAAGGTCCCCTGTTATCTCTGTTAGAATAAATTTTATGATCTCCTGAGATTCTGCCTGGGTGAGAAAAAATCTCTTAGCAATGGCCAGGGTTAAT
>Ga0315282_10015867_pt1 | contig 11065 bp, 2 predicted proteins | sample YL17G07_20_MG_FD_203693 | JGI IMG/M metagenome (GOLD analysis project Ga0315282, IMG submission 203693) | Sediment microbial communities from Yellowstone Lake, YNP, Wyoming, USA - YL17G07_20 | ecosystem: Environmental > Aquatic > Freshwater > Lake > Sediment | place: USA: Wyoming | collected...
ACCCGGTTTCGGGTGTCAGGCTCGTCACTCGTCACTTGTCACTCGTCACTCGTCACCGCCTTTGGGAGGCGCTTTGAAGATCGAATTTCGCTACGAGCCTATCGCGCAACTCAGCAGTTCTGCTCTGGTAACTTTTGCCTTCGAGGGATCGCCGGCATCCGGCGGAAGTGTGGCGCTTCTGCCCTCCGAAACCCGGACCCTGTTGCAGGAGCTCGAGGCCGCGGGCGAGCTTTCGGGAAAAGCTTACGAGTGTACGCTGCTTCACCGCCCCCCAGGATTGGTAGCGGGGAAGCTGCTGGTAGTGGGGGCGGGGAAGCAGGAGAAATTCGATGGCGCGCAGCGGCGCCGCCTGGCAGGGACAGCGGTGCGCTACCTGAAGAGCCGCGGGGTGCATGACTTGGCTTGGGTGGTGTCTGGGCCGGGGTCCGAGCCTGACTGCATTCAGACCGTGGTGGAAGGCGCCCTGCTTGCCGATTACGAAGCGGATCGCTACAAGACCGAGCGCAACGGCCAACGTCGCGTCGAGCGGCTTGACCTGGCGCTTGCCAGTCCACCCGGAGAGCAGGCCGAGGCCGCCCGCGAGCGAGCCCGGATTGTTGCCGAAGCTCAGAACTTTACGCGCCATCTGGTTAACGAGCCTTCCAACCAAATGACCCCCACACTCTTCGCCCAGCAAGCGCAGGAGATGGCAAAGCGATTCGGCCTCGAGTGCCAGGTGATGGGGCCGGAGGAGATTCGGGCCTTGAAGATGGCCGCGTTTTGCGCGGTGGCGCAGGGGAGCGAAGAGCCGCCGCAACTTATCGTGATGCGCCACGCCCCGGCGGACGCGCCCGAAGCCCCCCACATCGGCCTGGTCGGCAAAGGGGTCACTTTTGACACCGGCGGCATCTCCATCAAGCCCAGCGAGAACATGCACGAGATGAAAACCGACATGGCGGGCGGGGCTACGGTGCTCGGCGTCATGCAGGGCATAGCCCAACTGAAGCCCCAACTCCGTGTCACGGCGGTTGTCCCGGCCACGGAGAACATGCCCAGCGGTAAAGCCTTCAAGCCCGGCGACGTCATTACCGCGATGTCCGGCAAGACCATCGAAATCTTGAATACTGACGCAGAGGGACGCTTGGTTCTTGCCGACGCGCTCACCTATGCAAAGCAACTCGGCTGCACGGTGTTGATTGATGCCGCCACCCTCACCGGCGCCGTCACCATCGCTCTGGGGAATATCACCACGGGGGTTTTCGGCTGGAACAAGGAATGGGTCGAGCGCGTACTGGCCGCGGCCGCCACGGCGGGAGAGAAGATGTGGGCGCTTCCGGTGGACGAAGATTACCGGGATCTCTACAAGAGTCCCATCGCCGATCTGGCCAACACCGGAGGCAGGTACGGTGGGGCCATCACCGGGGCGATGTTCGTAGGCGAGTTTGCCGGCGACACGCCCTGGGTACACCTGGACATCGCGGGAACCCGCTGGTCGAATGAGGAGAAGCCTTACCTGGCGAAAGGGCCCACCGGCCACGGCGTCCGCACACTCGTTCAGTTGCTGACCGATATCGCAAAGTGATGTCCGTCGTCCGTGGTCAGTTGTCCGTCGCTGCCATGAGAATGGCTGTGCCGAGAGCACCTTGGACTGCGGTATCCGTCAGCCGACGGACTTTTCGCTCGGATTTCAAGGCGGTCCCGCATGGCGGGACCGCACTCCAAGGCGCTTCGCGCATTTTCAGGCAACGTGGTGCGCCGCAGGCTCATGAGATTTGCGCTCCGCATGACAAGACAAGGGTTCAGGATGACAAGAGAAAAGCTCAGCATGACAGAAATACGGCGACTGAAAATCGACAACTGACGACTGACAACGGACCACAGACCTACATCCGTTCCGGAACTTCAATCCCCATCAAATCCAAGGCCGAGCTCAGCGTCTGATTGACAAGGTGAACCAGATACAAAAGAAACTGCTGCCGCTCCGCATCGGGCTCGCTCAGGATATGGAAGCGGTGGTAGAAGTTGTTGAAGGCTTGCCCCAGCCGGAAGGCGTATTTCGCCACGCCGGCAGGCTCTTGGCTGGCGATGCTCTGCTCGACCACCATCTCCAGTTGCGCGGCCAGCAGAGTCAACTCCCAATAGGCAAGGCCATCCTCGCTGGAGAAGCATCTCCGCAGCACCTCTGCTGCGACCACCTGGCCAAGGCGTTGAGGCTCGAAGTCCGGCTGCGTTTCCTGGAATTTGTTGAAGATGTTCCTTGCCCGGACCACGCTGTATTGGAGATAGGGCCCGGTTTCGCCCTCGAAAGCGAGAGCCTCCTTGAAGTCGAAGGCGATGATGACGCGGCGCGAGAACTTGAGCAGGAAATAGCGCAAAGCGGCCACAGCAATCATGCGGGCATAGGTTTGCTGCTCCTCGGGATCCTGGGTCATTTGGCGGGAGCGGACTTCTTCGAGCGCCTGGGCGATCAAGGTGTCGATTAAATCGTCCGCCTTCACTCCCAGTCCTTTCCGGCCTGAGACTTCCACGTAGGGGCGTTGCCGGTCTTCCGGGGTCAGCTCCACTCCCAATTCCTCGGCACAGCTCGGGGAAAGTCCCACGACTTCGTAAGCGAAGTGGTGCAAGTTGTTGGCTTGCTCGTGGTAACCCAGAGCATGAAGCGCCGCGTTCACGAGATTCTGGAGGTACGACTGGCGCGTGTCAATCACCGCATAGGCGCTGTTGGCGTGGCCGCACGACGGGGCGTCAGGCGTTCCTGCTAAGTTACCTGGGCCGAGCCTGTCTGATCTATCCTCGCCGCGCAAGTGACCCCTCACCTGGCCTGCGGCGGCTGGTGACGGCGCCGCCGCAGTCCACCCTCTCCCCAAGGGAGAGGGCTGATCTCCCGGCCCTGGCGCGACCTCGCCGTGCAAGGCGGTTCGCCACACCGGGTGGCCGTCCGGGTAGCGATGGAAAAGGGCGTAACCGAAATCTTTTCCCAGCAGGGCAAACTTCCAAAGGTGGTAAGCGATATCCTTGCCAACGTAGGTGACGGTGCCGTTGGACCGCACGATGATTTTGACGTCTTCTTCGCCCGCTTCTTCATCGCGCTCCTCGGCAGCGGCCTCCGCCAGGCTCATAACCCAGCAGCCCGCATTCTTGCCCGTATCTTCGTAGCGAATGGCCCCGTTTTTCTTCAGCAGCTCGAAGGCGGACTTCCAAAAGTCGAGGCGCAGAATCTCGCTCTCCTGCACCAGGAGATCGTATTGCACGTTGATGCGCAGCATCGTGTCCAGATGTTTGCGCACAATGGCGGTGGAGATCAGGTCGGCCAAGCGGGCCGGCTCCCCGTAGCCTTCTTCGATATCCTTCAGGGCCTGAGAACGAAGATTGAGGGCGTGACGATTTTCCTGGTAGAACTGGAAAACTCTGGCGTAGAGGTCCCAACATAAGTAGTCGAATCGGATGTTAGGATCCAGGGCCAACTGCTCCACCTGCGGAAAGCTTTTCTTTTCGAGGTGAACAAAACCCACCACCACATCGGCGACCTGCACGCCCGTATTGTCAATGTAGTTCTGCACCTCGACTTGGTTTCCCCGGAACTTCAGCAGGCGAACGAAAGTGTCGCCCAGGATCGCATTGCGCAGATGCCCGATGTGCGCCGCCTTGTTCGGGTTGATGCTCGTGTGCTCGACCACCACCTTGCCCTGCTGCCTGGGCTGGGAAGCCCGGGCGGAGGTGCGCCGGGTGAATAATGCGCCCGCGGCTTGCGCGCGGTCCAGATGGAAGTTCAAGTAACCTGCGCCGGCGGTGCTGACGCGCTCCACCCCTTCCACAGGCAGGAAACGCGCCGCCAAAGTCTGCGCGATTTTTCGTGGTGGCTGCCGCAAGCGTTTGGCCAGCTCGAAGCAGGCGGCCAGGGAGAGATCGCCCATCTCGAACGAGGGCGGGGAGTCGAGCACGGGCGGCTCCCAATCCAAGTTAAAGACTTCGCGAACCAGTGCCACAAATCTCTGCTGAATCCTCTGCTGGACCTCGAGATACAAGACCGGCTCCTGACTTCGGTTGTAGCGGCGAGTTTACCTCGCCACTGCGGGTGTTCCTGCTACCTGCCAAATCTGCGATTATAGCAGACTGAGTTCAAATGAAGTCCCAGACGGGCCTCCTTCGCGCACCCACTCTCCGGAGAGAGGGCCGTCGTTTGCTGTCCGCGCTGAAGTATTGATGTTGAGCCGGAAAAAGAAAACTGGCTTGAATTGTCGGCGAGAAGAGAAGGTGGGCGAGGCCGGCCTCGCCCACCTAACTAAATTCAGAACAGAATCTTCACCGCGATCATGATGCGACGCGGACTGCCACCATACGGATTGGCGATCCCATAGGTCGACAGACTGCCGCTCTGCCCCGTAATCGTGCCAAACAATGAGTCCCCAACATCACTGACCGGCATACCAGCGTTCATGTGGTTAAACAGGTTTTGGGACTCGAACCGGAATTGCAGCGTGCGGTGTTCGCTGAAGAGCGGAAAATTCTTCATGACTGCGAAGTCCCACTGACTGAACCCCGGCCCCCGCCAATTCGGAGCTGTGCTGGGGACATCGCCGATTTCCATTCCCTCCGGCTCCCTGTAAGCTGCCGCGTTGATGTAGGGCTTGAAGTTCGCCGAGCCTTGCAACGCGGAGTGCCCGTCCGTTGTGAATCCCAGCGGCTTCACACCGGTGAAGCGTGGACGACAGGTGCGACTCTGACCCAGGTTGTACCAATTGCTCCCAAGCAGACCCACGCCGCCGCCGGGCGAATACACCATGATCGGCTGGCCGCCCCGGAAGGTGGTGGTGCCGGCCACACGCCATCCGCCTAACACGCCATTCAGGACGCGCCCGCCGACACCGCTGGGATTACTAAGCAGTCTCCGGCCCCTGCCGACTGGAATGTCCCAGGAATAGTTGAACAGGACCTTGTTGGTGATATCAGTAGGGGCAATGCCATAGATGTCCTTGAATCCCAGCCCTGCCTGTGGAAAGCCCTGTTGGTTGGGACCCTGAGCATACTGGTTATCGATGCTGCCGACGTCTTGCAGCATTTTGGAGAGGGTGTAGTTGATCAGGAAGCTGAAGCCGCGCCCGAAGCGGTGCTGGAGCTGGAAATAGCCAGCATAATAATTGGAAGTGCCCAGCGGCTCGCCCATCGTCCACACCTCGAACCAAAAAGGCTCCAGATCTTCAATACGTCCGAACGGGAGCATGGCGGGACCAGTCCCCAAGGCGGCCGGGATCTGCCCGTAAATCGGATTAGGCACCGGTGTATAGAGCGTCTTATAACCGTAAGGGCCCAGGATATGGTAAGCGTCAGGCAGAATGTGCTCCCCCTTTCCTAGCCAGTAGGGGAGCTTACGTCCGAAGTTACCGCTGAAGCTTCCCTCCAAAACCCAGGAGTTGCCTGCCGAGCCGAATTCACGCTGGAGAGAGAGCTCGACATCGTGCTCGAGGCCGGGGTAGACATCCCAAGCGTTGGCAATAAACCATTCGCCGTCGAGCGCATTATTCACCGCGGTCTCATCGCGTTTGAGAAAGACGTTGGGGACAAAACCCACGCCGCCCGGCATGGGGTTGTTGAAGGTAAAGGGCCAAGTCAAGCCGTTATCGGGGGTGCCGCCTTGCAAGAAGCGCGCGTAATCGCCGAAGCCGAGGTTCCAGGGAGCGCCGTTCATGAAATAACTGCCTGTGGTGGTTAGCCAACTAATGGCGTAGCCGCCACGCAGCACGGTCTTAGGCGCGAACTGATAGGCGAACCCAAGCCGCGGGGCAAAGTGGTGCCACAAGTCCTGCTGCGAAACACGGCCCGGATATTCCTTGGCGCCGAGGATAGCCACCCGACCTAATTCGTAACCGTTGACGAGCCAACTGGGCTCGGGCGCGTTGCTCACGCCCGCGGCGGCTTCGACGCCAGCCCAGGTCCAACCCGGGGACGGATTCACCGGCCAGTGGTAGTTCTTGTCCCACCAGATCTGGCGGTTCCAACGCTCCGTGCGCGGGGGCTCGTAATCCCAGCGGATGCCGGCGTTCACCTTGAGTTTGCTGGTTAGCCTGATGTCATCTTGCACATAGGCGCCGTCGTAGGTTTGTAGCGATGCCGGCCCCGCATACGCCGAGCCATCGCCCCAAGTCAAATCGCCCAGGAGCAAACCGGCAAGCCCTGAACCGGTGTAGGGATTAATATAGCTCACCGAATTGGTTTCGGGCCCAGTGGACATCTCGAGGTAACCGCCGCCGGGAACATTGGAGTAATAGCGACGGTGCTCGAACCCGAACTTGAGAGTCTGTTTGCCCCAGACCTTCTGAAGGGCAGCGTTAAAAGTCCATGCGGTCTCGAAAGCGTTGCTAACGCTGCCACCACCTAACCCGGCAATATAATCGTAGTCGATGTAAATGGCCGGCACACGGTTCTGGGTCGTGCCAAGCAGATCCAGCATGAGCGGTGATAAGCCCCAAGAGGAGGAGTTGGCGGTTACCTCGCTTCCGCTGGTGATCACATTGCGGACCATACCAATGCGAAAAGTGGCCACCGTGCTCGGATTCACCGTGTAGTCATGCTCCAGGGTAATAGTTTCGCCGCCCGAAGTGCCGAAGCTGTGGGCCATCATATCGAAGAGCGGCGACTGGCCATAGCTCGAGTTGGATTCGATATAGGAAAAGTGGGTGGCGTTATTGGGACTCCAGTTTTGGTCCAGGCGCCCGGTCCAGAGGCCAACACTACTGCGGCTCGTTTGGCCGCCGATCCAGTTAGCGTTGTGGTTGCTACCCGGTAGGGAGGCGCGATTGGGATGGGGGTAAAGGCTCATATAAATCGCTCCCAGGGGGTTCCATCGGTCCTGGGGGATCTTGTCATTTGCAAACGGCGTCCGTACCACGCCGTTGGGTGTATTTACTCCGGTAAGCGGGTCGCTTACCGTCACGAAAGCCGTCCCCGGAAAGTTAAGGGTTTGCGAAAAGTCGCCGTTTCGCTCCAGATCAGTGGGGACGCCAGTGGTCGCGGCGTAGGTACCCGCCCGATACGACGTCCCTTCGTAATTGAGGAAAAAGAACGTCTTATTGCGGCCATTGTAAATTTTGGGAAGATACACCGGGCCGCCCACCGTAAACCCGTAGATGTTATTGTGGAACTTGCCTTTCTTCGCCCCGAAACGGTTTGCGTTCCAGTCGTTGGCGTTGAGCACATCGTTTTGGAAGAACTCGTAAGCCGATCCGTGAAAGTCGTTGGTGCCGGATCGAGTTATCACCGAGACAGCGCCGCCGGAGAGGCGCCCGTACTCGGCGGACATGCCATTGGTAATGACCTTGAACTCATCAACAGCTTCCATCCCGGGGACCCCTGCCGAGACATCATGCTCATACCCGGTGGTCACCGGAATGCCGTCGACGAAGTATTCGGACTCGGCCGCACGGCCGCCGTTGATGCGGAAGTCGTTCGAGTAACCCATTTCTACGCTCGTGCCATTGACGTTGGGCGCCAGCAGCGCGAAGGCGAGGGGGTTACGGTCGTACTCCGGCAATTCCTCAATGCGTCGGCGATCGATCACCTGACCCGCCTCAGCGTCCTCCGTGCGCAGCAGAGGAACTTGGCCCGTAACCGTCACGGTCTCGGCTCGGGCGCCAAGCTGCATGACCAGATCGAGCGCGATGTGGTCACCCACTTGCAGCGCGATGCCGCTCCGCTCCAGACGCTTCATGCCCGGAGACTCCGCCGTCACCGTGTAATTACCCGGGATCAGGTCGGGCACCGAGAAAAGACCTTCTCCGTTGGACGTAGTGGTCTGAGCAACATTGGTATCTGTATTGCGAATAGTTATGGTGGCGTTCGGTATAAGCGCACCACTAGGATCTTTGACCTGGCCGCTGATGGTGGCAGCGCGAGTTTGGCCGAAGAGCGCAACCGTCAGAGAGCCGTTAACTGCAATTCCGAGCAAGCTGACCACCGCTAAGAAAACGAGAAGCATGGAAGCAGTGGCGCCCTCGTAAGTTACCTTCGAAAGTTGGTTCTTGCTTTCCGTAACCATAACGGATTTCCCTCCTTCGTGTTTTGGAGCCGGAAGGCCGGCGCCAAAACCCCGCCCTTCCGGCCTTGGTGAGAAATCGGGCTAGAAGTAGAGCTTGGCGGCAATCATCATATAACGCGGGTTGCCGTTCTGGCCCTGGATCATCCCGAACGTGGGGTCCGTGAGGAAGTAGTCCGGGAAGCCGGCGTTCATGTGGTTAAACAAATTCTGGGCTTCCACACGCAACTGGAAGTAGCGAGTCTCCTTGCCCAGATAGAAGTTCTTCATCAATGAGAAATCCCATTGGCTGAAGCCTGGACTGGTGAGCTTGTTCATAACCCAGGGAACATTGCCAATCTCGGCGTGCGTGGGGGTGAACTGGACATACCGGAATGCATCCCTATTCATATAAGGTGTGTAGTTGGGAGCGCCAATCAGAGCGGTATGCCCGGAAACGTGGTCGGTAACGGGTTGACCCGTGAAGACGGGACGTTCAGACCAACCGCTGTTGGTGGCTTGTCCGGCCGCCCACCAGAGCGCGTTGTCACCCCATGGGCCGATCGCCGTTCCGGAGTGAATGGTCGTTACGCCAGCGGCCACCCACCCGCCCACGATTTTGTCGAGCGCTTTGGCGCCCAATGTATCCGGGGCACCAAGGAATCTCTTCCCTCTGCCGAACGGCGCCTCGACGCTATAGTTGAACACCCATTTGTTGCGAAAATCAGAGGTGGAAATGGTGTAAACGTCTTTCCTCATTGGGAGGCCTGCCTGCGGATAGCGAGTTCCGGGGCTGGCGTAGTCGATGCCCCCAGTGTCCTCCATCAGCCTGCTGCGAGTGTAGTTGGCCAGGAAACCGAAGCCGTGCGCAAATCGGTGCTCGATCTGGGCGTAAACGGCGTTGTAGTTGGATACGCCGTCCGGGTCGCCCGTGGTAGTGATCTGCGCCCAGAGCGGCATGGCTTCATAGAGCTGGCCGAGCGGGATCATGGCCCCGCTGCGGCCGGTGTTGGGCGGAAGCGACCCAACGAAGGGATTGGGCACGGGCGTCAGCAGGTTGCTTCCGAGGTATCCGATCTTGTCGTAGGCATCCGGGAGAATATTGTCGCCTACGCCAAGCCAAGCGGGCAAGCCGTGTCCCATGGTGTTGTTCCAAGCAACTTCCAAGAGCCAGGTGTTATTACCCGAACCCAACTCGCGCTGGACGGAGAGTGAACCGTTGTATTCGTGTCCGGGGCTGAATTGCTTGGTCTCCGACAGCCACCAGGTGCCGATCACCGAATTGGTCAGAGCGGTGATGTCCTTGGTGCGCGGAACCCAGCCCGCACCATTGGGCATGGGGTTGGAGAAAGATAAGGGGTAAGTAATACCACCATCTGTGGTCCCACCCTGGATCATTCGAGCGGAATCGCCGTAGCCCACGTTCCACCGGGCGCTGCCCAGGAACCAGTTGCCGGTCTTGGTCATCCAGACTTCGCCCCAACTGGCACGCACCACGGTCTTGTGCGCAACTTGCCAAGCCATACCCAGACGCGGACTGAAGTGGTCAGGTTGTGAGGGCTCAAAGCTCCGTTGCGGATATTCCGAAGTCCCCAGCATGGCGGGGCGGCCGTGAATGCCCGCGCTCATCCAGATGGGTTGTGGCAACGTCATGCCAATGGTGTTCTCCACCTCGCTCCAGCTCCAACCGGGGTCGGGCTGGATGTTCCAGGTGTAATTGCGGTCCCAGAAGACCTGGCGGTTGAAACGGTCGGTGCGAGGAGGCTCGAAATCCCAGCGGACGCCCAGATTGAGCGTCAGTTTTTTGCTAACCTTGAAATCGTCCATCCCATACGCGGCGTGGTAGGTTTGCAATGAGGCCGGACCGGCATACTGGTAGCCGTCTCCCCCCTCGGCAATGCCTAGCAGGAAGCCCGCGAAGCCGTCCCCGCTGGTCCCTATCGAAGTGGGGTTTAAAGCTGTGGACGTGGCGGCCGAGTAATCCTCGAAGTTCCCGCCCGTTTCCTCGTTGCTATAGTAGCGCCGATGCTCGTAGCCGGCCTTAAAGGTATGCCGGCCGTAGACCTTCTGGATGGTGACATTGCCTTGGTAAGCGGTGTCCCAGATATCATCCACCGATCCGCCGCCGAGTGAGGTGACCGCGCCAGAGGAGCCGATGTTCGGGGTGCGGTTGTTGTTGGTTCCACCCATCAGATCCAACACCTCGGACGTCAGTCCCCACGAACTATCATTCACGTTCGTGAAAGAGCCACTTGCGGTGACTTGCCGGACGACGCCCAGGCCGAGGGTGAAAACGGTGGTGGGGTTAATGATCCAATTATGTTTGATGCTGGCCGTGTACGAGGAGGTGGTATTGAGCGTGGCCGCATACATGGGGAAGGGGCTGGGAGTGCTGGCGTTGTAGTCGTATTCAGAGATGGTGAAATGCGTAGAGTGGCTGGAATTCCAGTTTTGATCCAGCCGCCCCGTCCAGGAGTTAACGCTGCTCGGCGAGGTCAAGCTATAGCGATAGTTGTTCTGATTGTTTGTGCCGGGCAACGGTGTGGTGTTGGGCTCGGGGAAAAAACCCACATAGATCTTCGCCAATGGGTCGAAGCGGCCTGGATCAATTTTATTGTTGGCGAATTGCTGACGCACGATCTGACCCTTTTGGAGGACTCCGGTGGCCGGGTCGAAGATCTGCGCGGAACCGTAGCTGAGCAGGGTCTGCGAGAAATCGCCCGCCTTTTCCAGGTCGGTGGGCACCGACATCAGATAGGAATTACTGCCGCTCACATGGCGGGTCCCTTCATAGTTCACGAAGAAGAAGGTCTTGTCTTTGCCGTTATAAACTTTCGGAATCGCGATGGGACCGCCGAAGGTGAACCCGAACACGTTATCGTGGAAGACCCCTTTCTTCACTCCCAGCCGGTTGGAATTCCAATCGTTGGCGTTGAGCACGTCGTTCTTAAAAAACTCATACGCCTCGCCGTGGAATTGGTTGGTGCCGCCGCGCGTGCTCAGCACCACCGCCCCGCCGGAAAGGCGGCCGTATTCGGCCGACAAGCCATTGGTAACGACCTTGAATTCGCCCAGCGC